>Ga0116230_10000166_pt1 | contig 51734 bp, 41 predicted proteins | sample S1TSphfallax_3_FD_88678 | JGI IMG/M metagenome (GOLD analysis project Ga0116230, IMG submission 88678) | Host-associated microbial communities from peat moss isolated from Minnesota, USA - S1T2_Fd - Sphagnum fallax MG | ecosystem: Host-associated > Plants > Peat moss > Unclassified | place...
TACACCCCATTTACATGTGGTAATGGACTCTTGAATTTTAAAATTTTTGTTCAATAGATTTAAATTTCACAAATTGTGAGTGTTTTTTGAGTGTGGATAATCACTTAACATCATCTCAATTTTTTTCTCATCAAAATTCCTTTATAAAGAGAGTCTTTAGCTTAATAATTTTGTAATATTGATTACTTTTGATGGAACTGTTCAAGTTCAAAGGTCCTTTATTAAAACCAAAACCCAATTTTTTTTTGAATTGTTTTTTGAATTCTTCAGCATTCATATTAATCATTTAGCACTACATTCCATGATTAATATGGCATTAAAGTGGCACCACAAAAATATATCTAACAAAATTACAGTTTGTATAAAGTTTTGGTAGTCGTTTGATGTGCTTTTTGGTTCGTTTGATTGTGATTGCACCCATGTGGTTTTAAAATATAGTTGTAGCAAAGTCAAAAAGATTCATAAAATTAAAAATTAAAGTAAATAATATTTTAAAATTCAATATACCAAGGCTTATTTGATGGCCATTTTCCATTTATGCCACAAGGTAATTTTTTGGTTTATTTTACGATATGTGCGAATGGTGAAACAAAAGATGAAGACATGGTTAATTTGTTCATATCCACTTTATGTAATAAAATCTCGAAATGGAGTTAAAATTTTCTTGTAAAACATCCAATTGCCCTTTTACAAAGTTGGAACATGCATTTTACAAAAGGTTCCAATCCAACCAATGGCTACTCCATAATTTATATCGATGGATTTGTTGGGTACGTTTCAATATTAAGAACATGCACCTTTGGCATTTCTACCACCATCTCCACATCATCCAGTTCATCTTCATTCACAAAGTACCATTGAACATGTGGTTCACATTGAAAATATTCTAGATTAGTAGCAAGTAGAGAAAAACCCTTTATCCTCTTTTTTTTAAAAATGTTTTGGTAAGGCTTCCAAATCAACAAATACCTTTCTTATGATAAAGGCAGGATTTTGATGAAACACCTATAAAATTGAGCCATACCATTAAAGACCTAAATTTGTTGTGGGTTTTGTAGGTACTAGCTTATTCATTATTGCTTGAACCTTTTTAGGGTTTGGTATTTTTCCTTGGAAACTATGAACCCTAAAATCAGTCTTGCAAATACCATAAAAGCACATTTTTCTAGATTGAAATTGATTTTATATTTTTCTGCATTTCTGAAAGCAAAGTCTGAGCTTCATTAAATGACTTTCTAGATTATGAAGTTATCCAAAAATATCTTCATGAATTGATTTAAGTACTCTTTGAAACCCTTGCTAATTACTCTCTGGAAAGTTGGTGGCCCATTTTTAACACCAAATGGCATCATGATCTAAACAAAAGCTCCCCAATCTGTTCCAAAAGTTGTTTTGTACCTATCTGATGGTATCCTATATATCCATCTAAAAACAAATAAGTTTCATACCCTACTATATTGTTTAGTACCTCATCAAAAAATGGCAAAAGATAAGGATTTTTTTTTGGTTGCCTTATTCAATTTTTTGAAATCCACACAAGTTCTCAATTTTCCATTCTTCTTAAGCACTACCACTATGGGTGATAACCATGTAGCATCCTTTATTGGTTGAATGAATTTGGCTATTAATAATTTGTCAATGTCTTATTTAATAGCTACAACATAATTAGGGTTTAATCTGTACCTTGCTTGATGTGCTAATAGTATTGAGGTATCTAACTCAATTATGTGTTGAACTAATTTTGGAGGTATGCCTTTCAAATCTTTGTAAGTCCAAGCAAACACATATTGAACTCCTTAAGTAACATCTAAAACTTCTTAATTTTCTCCTTTGTTAATTGTGAATTAACTTTGATGTATTGTGGATTTGCTTATACCAAGATTCAACTTAACAAGTTGTTGTTGTTTGATCAAAGTCCAATGTGCTATCTACAGATTTTGTACCTGTATTTTTGCTAGCATCTCATCCACTTAATATCGTCCTAACTATGATGGTAATAGGTTCTTGGATAAACCTTGTCTTCCAATGAAACCTTTGGTTTGCCACAAAAGTCTTCTTATTTCACTATTGAAGGCACCACTTCTGTAGTTGTTTGATTTAATGTCCTTTGCTTTGAATCATATTCCTCAATGCTTCTGATTTCTGATACTCTAACATTCAATAATGAAACTATTTCTTCTAAGAATGTAATTGTGCCAATTGAGAATAATTTTGGTTCTGTTTCAAAGATTGGATCCTCCTCTTCATCTATTAACCCTTGCATCAAGTCATAACAAATAAGTACTCGGGGCCTTCTAGTTTCTGCTCCCAATCTCCTGTTAACTATTAACTAATATTATTCTGATTGTTCCATTACCTTGAACAGTAATGACATTGTTACCCTAGTCATGTGTAACCTTTGTGTCTTTGAGCTAAGGTTTTCTTAGTAACATAGAATAGCAAGAATCTACCACACTTTTTAAAAAATAGTAAATGTGGCTATATATGGAATACCATGTATGTGAATCTTCAAATTCTTGATGATTCCTAAAGGCCTAATCATACTCTATTTGCCATTTTAAGGTGGTATGGAGTTGGTCCTAATTTAAGTAAACCTAACTTTGTTATGAGGTTTTTTGTTATAATGTTCACACTTGCGCTTCCATCTATCAAAACATCTTCAACAATGTTCTTCCCCACTTGTACTTGGATAACTGCCATTTGGTTATCTACCTCTATGGTTGTTGTGTCTAGTTCAGAATGTGTCTCAACCACTATGGCTACATTAGGTTTTGATATTTGCTTAATATCTATAATTGGGTTTTTTGGCTTCAATTTCTACCACATATACTTTTTAAGATTTGGTGTTATCTTCAGTAATTGACTTAGCCCTCAAAGTATAGGTCGTCTCCAACATCTATTTACTGATATCTTGGAATATTTGTTCCACAAAAATAACTTTGTTGATAGGACTAGTAGACAAACTTTGTGACATAATGGGTTTTGTAGAAACCTCAAATTCTGGCAATCCCACCCAACTTATATTCCATTATGTTTTTCCCTTTGGAATCATATTTTGTAATGGGTCCTTTGCTTACATCTCTTGAATAGTCTTGACAAAAGATTGTTGTAGTCTTTGTTCCTCTTCACAGTTAGCAGCAAAGTTCTTCTTTATTGGTTTTTTGTCCTTAAACACATGTTCTTCAATATCCTAACTCTTGGTGATGGCCATATTCAGATCCACCATATGGATTAAAGGTTTTGAAACCTTGGGTTCTACCACAGCTTGTTTATTTATAAACTTCACTCCTTTATTCTTAAACATATTCTTCATATCATTATACTTAAAAAAATCTATGATCTTATGTCCTGTATCACCACAAATATGACAAGAATATCTCACATGCCTTTGTACTTTAATTTGTTGAGTTGTAACCTTAGAAATTGTAGGAACATGGTTTTTGACTCTATAGGTTTCAACATTATGATTTATCTTGTGACAATTTGTACATTACAAATTTATTTTATTTAGAACTATCTGAGGTTTGTGAATTGATATTATTCTACTACTCTGTGGTATTGATACACTGCTTCTGGCGTCTATTTAAAAATTCTTTCTTCACAAACCAAAGTTGTTTCCTTATGTTGTTGAAGAGTTTCTCTTTTCATACATGTTGTTGTTACATACATATATGGTTGTAATCTAGATCTAAAAACAATAGCTAAAAAATTATTTGTTGTATTGTGTTGAAGACAATTAGCCAACTTCAGTAATATCTCATAATAGATTTCCACTCTTTCATTCTTCTCATGCTTCATGTTTTTCAACTATAGGTAAACTTGTTCATCATTTTGAACTATTCTATACCTTTTACAAAAGGTTAATTACAATTTTACAAAAGTACAAATTTGGATAATCTCCAAGATAATTATTACACCAGTCAGACACAATATCTTTGAGGTAAAAATGAACAGATTAACAATTTTTGGATCATCCGTTTCACTATTTATTCTAATGGAAACTTTAAATACTCTAACATGAACATCTGGGTCAGAATACTTGACATACTCAAGATATTTAAGTGGCCAATGATAAGATGTACTTGGTGGTTATGGTGGCTTGCTTAGATGCACATTGGCAATCCGAAATATCCTGGAGGTCTTGGTGGATTTGAGTTGCCTCTTCCTTGATTTGATGGTTAACTAACAAAAATTTTGTTCACCTTTTTAGGAAAAATCTTCATGCAAATTCTCAAATTATGTTCCCCTTGGAGTGTGGTTTGGATTTGATACTACCAACAGTAGTAACTAGTGCTGACACAAATGGAGCTTCAATAATTGTAATTATAGACTGGGGCATGGCCACATAATACATTGCCATAGATCTTACTTGTTCTATTCTGAAATTTGAAATTCCTGGCATAGGTAACTCTAATATTTTTCTATTATAACAAAATTTATATAGGAGCTACAGAAATAGGTACTACATTTACCCCAGTTTGAGCTCTCATTTTTACTTTTGTTATTTCTCCATATTTGTTCTCTTAGTTTATTTAGAATTTTGACCCTCTCATGGTATAGATCCTCTAACTCAATAGGTCCATGATTTCCTACTCTTACAAGTTGTGGATTTAGATTCTGGAAATGTTCAACAAATCCTTGCCTCACATTATCTTCAATAAATGGACATTCATTGATATGACGTTTAATTTGATGGCAGTATGTGCAACGTGGAGAATTTGGTCTTGGAACTCTATTGACACTATGGATTCCTCTACTCCAATCCCTTGGAACTCCACTATTAATGCTACCATTCTGCTGCTTAATTTTGGGTTCACTATACTTCACTTTTACAACCATAGGAACACCTTTTGCTATTGTTGGTTTTGTTCTTGGTAAGATTATAGTTTCTTGTTTAGTTATAAGTACCGGCTCAATTCTTTTGGATATTCTGATACCTTGAGTTGTGGCTTCTTGTTCAACAACATAATGATTCGGAGGTTCAAAATTGTGAGGTCTTTGTTCAAACTCTTCATTCTCTTGGCCTTCTCGATAATAAAGAGGTGAGACAGATTTGTATTTTAGTACCACTTCCTCCTTTTCTAACTTGTTGAGTCTTTATTGTTCTTGAATCAAAGCATTAAAGTTATGTTGTTACATTAGATTTGATGATTTTAACTAACTTTTTGTCAAAGTTTAGATTCCTGACTCTTTTGTATAAACTCAACTTGTGATTTTGCATTTTCAATCTAACACTCTTTTCTCTTGGAGTTTTGTTGCAGACTATTGGTGTGCCTTTGTGCTTCACTAGTTTGCACTTCACAAGGAATAATCAATGTTACCTGAGGCGTTTTGTGCCTGGTCTTTCTTTTGTCCATGGATGTTTCTGTTTTATTCAAGAAACTCTTCTAAGTGTTTCAGATGGTTATTCTACTTAATCTGCACTCAAATTGTTGTTAATGGTAGCACCATTTTCCACTTGTTCATGTAATACAACTTGATGTAATTGTTTCCTCAAACTTCTAGTTACAATTTTATTTTCCATTTCTCCACATCCTAATTCAAATTTAAATAAACTTTTGCATTAGAACAAAATCCTCATAGTTAGCTACTTTACTTAAATATGTTTCCTAAACAAAAAAATTATGATCAAGATTTGAAAAAAATGCAGAAAACAAAATTGAAGTTCATTATCTATCTATAGAAACAAAAATTTCAACAACAAGACATAAACAACATTTTGAAATTCTCTTTGAATTCAAACCCTAGGATGGTCACCAAATGGTAATACAAAATCTCTAATCTTATATTCTAGTTTAAAATTTGGACTAAAATTTAATAAAGCTAATATTAACATAATCTGCTCATTTGGGTCTATTGAAAACTAGTTTCAAAATTAAAATCCAGTAATGAAAGTATGATAAAAAAAATCAAAATAACAACTCTAACTAATGAAACAAAGCTTTTCCAAAGATCAAAACATATTTCTCTCATACTCCATTAAAGTTCCATGTTCTAGAATGATACAATGGTCTCCCATCTCTTTTTCTTCCCCAAAATATATACTTAATAAAAAACAACCCTATGTTTTATTCAATTTCAAATGGTGATAAAAACTATGTAATCTAGCTAGTAATTCCTAAAACAGTAACTACGTAAATAAAAATATATTAACTAATAATTACCACAAGTAACTACTCCCTTAACAAGATAACAAAACATGACATTTAAGTAAACTTTCAATTGTTGCATAAACATTATCTTTTACATAACCTGAATTCACAAAGATACAAAAATGATGAAAAGAGCTATATGAAGCAGTAGGTTCACGTACAATTTGGAAGTTAAGTTGCACCAACAATAGAGTAACTTAGGTTAACATTGGAACATGAACAACTACCATTACTTTAGCAAAAGTTGTTGTAGGTATTGGAAATGTATTTATTGTGCACCTTGCCAAAGCGTGTTTAGATTAATGAAGGTTAACAAACTATCGTATGGGCAATCTTCTAACCTATAGCGAAAACAGACCGTAAGGAACCATAACATGGGGTCTAGTCGAGTTTTTGTACAATTATCATGAGTGCATCAAGGTCAAGGGTTACTTCTTTTAACAAAGGGTGGCTTGAAAAGCTCCAAGTCCCAACTAAAACCTTGGTGCGAACAACCTTCCGAGGGCAATTGCAAAGAACATAGAAAAACGCTCATCAACCTAAACAACAAGCAAACACCCAAACATAAAAACAAGGGATCACCTTAATAAGCTCCCCCCAAAAGGATTAACACCTAGGTGCAAAAAACCAAGGGATCAAAGTATAATTAAAAAGGAAATGGGTAACATATCAACCATAAGTATTGTTAAAGGTACATTGGGCAAACCAAGTCGTGCATACGATGATGCTCGTAATGTGAAAATCTATAAAGGAAGGGTTGTAGATGGTAGGTAATGGGCTACCCCCCCGTTCTAAATGTAGTGTGTCTATGGTTAGAAAGGGTAGTAAAATCAACAAAAACAACTAGTGAAATTAACGCCAATAAAAGTAAATCTAGACCGGTGATGGCTCTTGCGCTCAATTGTGTATTTTACAAGGACATTTAAAACATAGATAACTTTAAAGCTACAAGAGATTGAAAGGTAATTTTGCCCTAGAAAACAACAATAAAAGCAAAGTAGAAATGATTGATAAAGGCCTTGAAGAACTATCTAAAGAATTGATAAAACAAACTCCTTGAAAACCAATTAAGCAAATATTCATTTTTGAATTGAATGGTGGGAGCAGGCCTTTTTTTCTTGTTTTGACAATTGACAAAGTTGTGCAATTTACTTTAGAAAAGACAAGTTGAAGTTTTATTTGAGCTTTTTTTCAAAAAATCAAGCCACAAGTTTTTTCTTGAGAAAATCGATCACAAAGCCCTTTGAAACCTTTGATATTTGTAGATGGTAATGCCTTGGTTTATACAAATCAATATTGACAATTGTTGATTTCATCTTAATTTGTTTATTAAGGAAATCAAACTAGTATTATGGTCCAAAACATTATAGGACCTTATGCAAAAGCTACTTAGCACATGTTATGTCAATATATACAACCTTATAAATCAAATGTAGTACAACATAGGGGCTTTAAAGGATTCTATAATATCTCTACCTTATGCCAATATTTTCTTATATAAATTAGATTGTTATATTGAAAACACATTAATACCCTAATACATTGTAGGGGATATGCACCTTGTGTTAGCAAAATATAAGAAGAGACTTCATCTTAATCCATAGAACAATGCCTTTTGTAAGGATCCATAATTAGAACTACCTAGTTTTGCCTTCAGACATCGTAAGTAAATTGAAACAAATAAATTTGATTACAAACCAAATCCTAAAGGAGTTCGAAAACTTAAGTATTTTTTATATGTAGATAACATCATGTCAAGTGTTATAGGTAGCAAACAAGATGCCTTGGAGATCCAAAGGGCCATGCAAAACTTTATCAAGGAAGAACGGAAGTTAGACATGAAGGAATGAAAAGGTTTGATATTAAATGCAATGTCTGAAATGGCAAAATACTTAGGCACATTAACAACATATTATGATATTGGAAGTGTTATGGAAACTTTAAGCACTAACAAGGTCGCATCAAAACAACCAAAGTTCAATTGATAAAATGTTTACAATCAATTGTTTTTATTAAAGACTTAATGACTAGAACCTTGGAATGTCAATGTGCAAAATAAAACGCCAAAAGATCAGCCTAAGCAACCTCCAATCAATGATTGGCGGCCCTAGGAGACAAAAACATTGTAACTTATTTTTCATTGATAATACACGACATTGTTAACTATTAGTTTTTTGTGAAAAAATGTTCTTCCCTATGGAAAGTCATGTCCATCTAGTCTTGTGCTTTGACTTTAGCCCAAAAAAGTGGCCTATACTCAACTAAGGTTGCTTTCCATGAAATCCAAACTTGCAAATCATAGTAAAAGACTAGAGGAGGGGGAGTCCCTTTGATATACTACTTTATTTTTCCAAAAACTTTAGGATTTCACACAAGAGAAAAGACTTTCTTAGTTAGTGAAGTAGTTATACTCTATAAACCTTATAAGGGAATGAAGTGTAGATAAAGCAAACAAATTACTCACAACTTAAGGATGAATGCAAATTGTGCAATAATAAAACAACTTAAATATCTCACTTGAGACCTTTTCAATATATCTTAAAAGAGGCCAAAGATTCTTTTGAGGCAGCCATAGTCAAATTTAAGGAATAAATTACATTACACCATAAATGCCATAGTTTCAAAGAGCATAGGGGAAAATTGCATTTATACGGCAGAGATTTGTAAAAGCCAAAAAAATTTCCATGGATAAGCCACATGCAAGGAGACTTGCACGTGTGGTTATGACTTAAGGGGAGGATAAGAACCCTATTGGGATTTTTCAACATGCAGAGCTTTGCATATGAAACTTGATGATGCTTTGTGTCCTATAGAAGCCTTGGGTAGTAATCCAATTCTCACCAACTCCTCAAGGGAGGCAATGCCACCAAGTCAAGAAAGTGATTTGTTTAAGTGTAGGTAAACGAATCTTGATAATGGATGCTTTTATAAACTAGGGGATATTATTTTCATCATAGGTTGCCACCCCTACTCAATTGATGGTAGAATTGATGGTAGAAGAGAAGCCCTAGGGGGGATGAATGATTTGTGGTCATCGACTTATGTTGGTTAGGCTTAAAGGACACCAAACAAGTTGGGTAGGTTGACAAGTTTGACAACTACAAGGATGATAATCTTGGTGACAAAAACATACATTCGGGGATGGATGGAAAACCTCCCACAAAAAAGGCCACAAGTCTTTATTTGTTCTCTAGTGAGGATTGTAGTTTCAGCTTTTTCCTAGAAAAAAAAACAATTTTTTTTTTTAATGTTGCTTGCCCGACGAAAGAAAGCAATCTTGTGTGTAGACCTAATGGGAAGTATAAGAACCTAATGGAGATAATATCAGACTTAAATGTATTGATAGTGACTTACAATAAGTTGAAATCAAATTCGGGTAATATAAAAGGGATGGGACTTGACAATGAAAACACTAGAAGTTATTAGCCCATAATTATTAGATGGGTAGTTGTATAGTAGACAGTCCATTTAATGGACAAATAGGGGCGGTTTTTATGGGGGTACCTTGAAGTTTGGTATAATATGTGTTCTCATTGAAACTTTTGAAAAGGATTCATTTAATTAGACTATAACACTTGATGAATCAAATTTTAAAAATTAAAAATAAAATGCCATCATTTCATTATAAGGTGGACTTTTCAAGTGATACAAGATGTGATGATCATAGTCCATAAAAAGTGTTATGGACTTTTATTACAAAGTAAACATTTTTTAATTGTTGATTTTTTTTTCCCTAATATGATTGTGAGGTTACTATAATCCTAAAATAAAGGTTTCCAATCAAATCTAATATTTTAATTTATTAGGATTTTGCAAGATTACCAATAGTTTAGAAAGTTCATAACTTATTGAAATGGAAAATTTGATAAATGTTGTTTTATAAAAAGTGACATTACTACCCAACATAACATTTGCCGATTATAAAATTTCAAAAAAATATGTTTTTGCTTCCAAATTTTCCCCTAGTTGATCAAATTGGAGCACATGTCATAATTTTGAAAACTTGTAAGTTTAGGGTTTAGGTATTCTTCTTGCCTCCTACCTTCAAATGGACTAATTTGCATTCCCAAAACATCAAATACTTGCATTAGAAATTATGAAAAAGGAAAATTGGATGCCAAAATTTGCCACTTTTGGTCCACCTTAGTGTGCAATCACCTTTCTATAAAACCCAAGAGAACCGAGATTGATTATTCCAAAATGTTGTGCAAATTTTTATTTATTTTTTACTTGTGTTTAGAATAGCAAAAGGATGCCATCAAGATTTTAGCTTTTTGTGTATTATAATACTTGTTATACACCACTTTCTGAACAAAAATGGTTCACCCCTAGTGTGTTTTCACCTTGTAGTTGGGGGTTATGGTAAAAAGGTTTGAATTCTAGTAGGAGGTCAAGTTCAATTTGGTATTAATGATAATATGAGGTCCATAAATTGTAATGCCAATGGGTTAGGTTCCTTAGAACATTTGATTTGCCCACAACCCAAAATGGATTAATATTATTGGCCAGTTGGTGTTCAATGTTAGTCAATTAGAGGATTTTGGTAGAATTTTGGTCCATTTCCCAATCCATAAAATACATGTTTTGGGTGAAAGCACATTAAGCCCCTTGAAAATTGTAATCACAAGTATTTTTTTTTGCAATTAAATTTTTTGGTAACTTATGGACATCACATCTTGGATTATTTTTGTTTGTTTTAAGTACATTTGATTGGCTTTAGACTTAATTTAATCCATCATTTTGAAAAATTTAGCAAACAATGAGTAATTTGAACATATGGAGTATATTTGTGACAAAATAATATTCATCACAAAGTTTGAAAATTTGAATATATATTTCAAAATTAAGGTTGTGGATGGAATTCTTAAGTGAAATTTTTAATGATGTATGATATTGATATACAACAATTAAATTAAAGAAAAAATTGAAAATTTCAAATGCTCTAGATGAAATTCCATTTAAAACATGTGTTTTTTTGCATTTGTTTAACAATGAATGCATAATAATAACCTTATTTTTAGGAAAACCACTACCATATCAAAGAGGAGGAGATTTTAAAGATGGGCATTGCATTAATTGTTTCATTTTTAATTTATTTTTGGTAATGTTTCATGAATAAAAAACATTAGGCCCTATGGCCGTTGAAAAATTGTAAGTTATATACTCTATGTACATTGATTTTATCCAATCTTCCTCATCTAAATTTTGAGTTCCAAAATGTTGTTATGCAAATTTTTAAGTTTTTTGCTTAGATAGCCAAAGGATGCCATCAAGATTTTAGCTTACTACATACAATAATATTTGTTATACATCATTTGTTTTGAACAAAAGTGGCTCACCCTTAGTGTGCTTTCACCCTTTTGCACAATTGGGAGATTGAAACTTGAACCAAGCTACTAGAACAAGAAACTAGTTGCCCACATATGTTATGTAAGTTTTGATTTTTTGAGCTAGGAAGTAATATTTTTTGTGGTTTTTAGATAACCATGTCTTATTTTCCCAAAAAGGTCTCATGAAAGTATTAAGTTATATTTGTTGATTTGGCTTGTTTGATTGGTTGTTAAAAACAAGCTTAAGCAAATAGAATTGAACTTAATATTTAGTATTTACATTGAATGTGATTTTGATTTCTTGAAGAATTGAAAGTCTAAAGTTTAAGATTGTGAAGAACTTGATTCAAAACTCAATTGGAGGTTTCAAAATTAGTTGGAACCATAATTGGTATCATAAAACAATAATATATATAGATAATTTACCATTGGAGGACAAAAATTGAAACCATTTTTATTCCCCTTTGACCCAATAAAAGTAATAATATATTTAAAACTTTCCCATTGTTTTCAATGTTAGTTTTCTTTTCGGCATAGAGTTATGACTAGAGAATTGAAGCAATCTTTAAGACAATTGACATTTTTCAAAAAATCATAATCAAATTAAGAAACCCAATTATGGGTGCATTGAAAAAACTTGCATTCAAATATGACGCACCCCCAATTCTTTTGATGGATTCAATTGTGAATCGAAAGGGTGAAAATAGTAGAAGGACAAGGAGTTGGGGTACACTTCTTGGTTCGTAGCACTTTGGGGGTAGAGGGGCGTGCTAGAGTTCTAAGATAGGGATCATGAAAAGTGATAAGCAAGTCAATTACTCACACAAACCTATACAAACTAAACAACAAGTTGGTTAGTGTGTAGTTGGAGCACTTTTGCTACATGGACAAATTAGGGGCAAACATAACAAGACTCACCATGGCCTGAGCTTGGGGGAAGCCACCACCTTTCCCTTATAGTATTATTTTTGCTTGGTCACAGGGCTAGCACTCAAATGTCATTTTGTCTTGGGACTCCCAAGTTGGGAGTCTCGAAATTCTCAAAATTGGGACTTTTGCGACTTTTGAATCCCATAACTTCTTCTACAAACCTCTGATTGAGATGAGGTCTAAAGCAAAGTTGTAGCCCTTGTCAAGAAATTTTTAACAGTATGTGGCATGCACTTGCATGCAAATAAATCGGGGCGATTATCGACTTTTAGTGGTCAAGAGTCAAATTGGTAGTTTGACTCCCAACCATTCTATGAACACCTTAGAGGTTTTTTTCTTAGAACATGTGAAATGTGCACCCTCGGTAAGTGCAACTTCTAAAAGTGCAAGTACAACATCATTGAAGTAGCCATCTTGGATAGAGTCACACTCGGTTTTTTGTTTTTCTATGTTTGCCTTTAGATCCTAAAGGCATAATAACAATTTTGACAAAGAATCCTTTGCCACTAGCAAATGGTATTGCATGTCATCTAACTATGTTTTATGACACATGAGGTCCTTGTTAACCTCAAGCTGCATTTGTAGCAATTTATTTGATTCACATTCTGCTTTTGGCAATTAACTTTAGATTGAAATGCAATATTCCAACAATTGATTGATGTTCATTATTGGCTCAGGTTCTATTAGAGCAACTGCAACCTTAATGTCATCCATTGGCTCCCCTTCAACATTTAAATTTCCTTCCTCCTCATCAAGCCTAAAGTTTTTTTGTTCTAAACTTAAAGAATTTGTTTTCATTAACAATCTATGAATGTGTTTTTTCCTCGTCCAGGTTGCAAACAAGGCTTAGTTCAAGACATGACTTCCCTTCTTCTTGCAAACTATACCTCTAGCCATGGCAATGACTTGGTAGCCATGTTTTCTGATGAAGAACCATCCATAGGTTTGTTATACGAGCGATCAACTCAGGATCACCACATTGCATGTACTTGTAACCATTCTTATTAACAAACCCACCAAAAAGGGCTTCAACCTCCAATTTTTAAAAATCTTTTGAAACCTTCAAAGTTTTTGGGCACCACCCCTGATGATTAAGGTTGTAGACCTTAGCAAAGTGACTTAAATTGATAAACTCAACACCTTGTGCAATAATAGGGGGAACATAAGATTGACATTTACAGAACCTTTAAATTTGTTCCCTTCCTATTTGACCTTAAACCTCTTGCCATTGCTTGGTTTATTAAAACCCTAACCTTGCAATTGTTCTCTCAATTTGCTTCCATTTGTTTGAGACATTTTAGCTAGGACAATAATCATACAATGCAAGTTGGCTTTGCATGTTTCAACACAAATGGTATAGAAAGAGGTCAAGAACATCATGTCCAAATCAAGAAAGAAAGAGATTCTTGACAAAAAAAATGTTAGGTTGAGTCTCTGTGTAAACTCTATGTGTGCATAGGCTAAAATTTGAAAAAGAAACCCGTGTTGCATTTACATGTGACCTTGACAAAGTGGTCAAATTGACATGTTGATTGTCTTGTTTAAGGCACTTTATTTAAAAAAAATACATTAGTCCATCTAAATGGTGAACTCCCAAATGCCACATTTGGGCCACCTAAGTGTGTTTCTAACCTACTATTTCAAATTTTTCATGTTTCTAATGAAGGTTTCACATTCTAGGGTCTTGTGTGAGTGGTCTTAATGAAAGGTTTTGACCATCGATGACATCAATTGACACTGGTATGTTCTTTTCCATTAGAGCCAATTTGTATTGTCACATCAACTCCTTGTTAATGAAACATGTTAATGCGCCATAATCAAGAAGTGTTCGGGCCTCCATTATTACAAACGTACTACATTTGACAATAAACATGGTGTTGGATCTAAAAATAGGCTAGGACCATTTTCATTACATGATGCATCAAGGTCTAGCTTTGTAGTCCCTACAAAGAGTAGACATGTTCGTTTTTCAACTCATCTAGTTGTGGATTAATAATAGAGATGACATGTGCTACATGTGGACCATGTTTCTTTGGACATTTGTGGACAACATGACCTAGTTTTCCATAATACAAACAAAGATTATTTGTACATTGATGTCTTTTCTCTTGTTTCATGAAGGGCTTGAATTTTATCTTATCAATCTAGATGGGGTCATCCTTTTGCAAGGTTGCCGAGGGTTAGGTTGGCATTGTAGGTGGAAAGCTCTTTTGTGTTGCTGATGGTGCAAAATTCTTTTGTGTTGCTGATGGTGCAAAATTCTTTTGTGTTGTTGATGTTGGTTCATGACACCTCTTTTGTCGATCTTCAAAGAACCTATTGTCACATCGAACAACTTGTGCAATGACTTGACTTAATGTTGAAAGGTCTAGAAGGGTGAATATCAAGTCCTTCACATCACCTCATAACCCAAATTGGAATTGATTTATGAATGTTGTTTCATCCCATGAAATATCACAAACCAACTCTCTAAATTTTGATGCATATATTGTAGTTGAATGCAATCCTTCATGAAGAGATCATGTTTTGATGCTAGATGTGCATTCTTTGTCCAAATTTCCAAAAATGACATTGAATTTTTCAAGAAATGTTTCAAAGTTGATGAACAAGGGTGATTAATGATCCAACAAAGGTGTGAACCAAGCAAAGGTCATGCTTGACAACAAAGTGTTAATGAGTTCAACTTGGGTTGGGCTAGTTGGATACCAATGAGGATGAAGTTGAGTGACCAAATGCACTTGGTTGACAAAACCTTGAAACTTTGAACCTATGTTATCAAACTTGTTAGGTAGGTTGATCCATGGCATTTTTGGTCAGGGTTGTGTTGTAGATATGCATCCCAAAGAAGTTGAAGCTTGATTGGTTTGCAAATGAGTAATATATTCACAAAGTGTTTGATTTTCCAATTAAACTAAAAGTTAATTGAAAGTGAATTAAAAGTGAACTAAGAATTAACTGGAAATGAACTCAAAATGAATCAAGAGTTAAGTTGAAGTGAACTCAAAGTTAACTAGAAGTGAATTAGGATTTAACTAAAAATCAATTAAAAATCAACTAAGAATTAACTGGAAGTGAATTAAAATTGAACTAAAATTTAATTCGAAGCTAACTAAAAGGGAATTAAAATTAAATTAAAAGTTAGGTACAAGTTTATTACAAATCATGGGTGAACATTCAAATGAATGAACTTTATGGCATTGGCATCTATGACAAAGCCATAGCTAGGGTTCTGAAAGGAACATGAAGGCTAAACACATTTTAACAACAATGTAAACCATAGCTAGGGCTAGGTACATTTTGAAAGAAATGTAAATTGGAGCCAAGGTTTCAATAGGAACATGAGGGGCTAGATACATTCCAAAAGGGACATTTATCATAACCAAAAAAATAATGGAAACAATATGGGCCAAATGCATTTTAAAAGGAATGTTTAACAAAGCTAATGTCCCAATATTAGGGATTATGATATAGTTTATGGAAGCACACAAATGTGTACCTATTGTGTAGATTGGGTTGGTAATATGGATGAACATAAATCCACATCATGTTATGTTTTCTTATTTTGAAATGGTGCTATAAATTGGAATAATAAGAAGCAAACATTTATTGTTATGTCATCAATATAAGCTAAATATATGGCAGCTTCACAAGCAACAATGCAAACAATGTGGCTTTCATAACTTTTTGGGAGCATTGGTGTTCCATAGATGAAACCCATTGTCATATATGATGAAAATCAAAGTTGTATATATTTATCAAAGAACTTAGTATTTCATGTTCGCACAAAACATATCAAGATTCATCATCATTTGGTGTAAGAAAAAATAGAAAAATGCTTAAGTTGGTGTATTGCAACACGAAAATATGGTTGTAAATATTTTGACCAAGGGACTTTTTGTTGACAAGCATGAGGGAAAAAACACAGTCAAAGGGCCACTCAAATGACTGGACATTTAAAAAAAAATTCATTTTTGTATGTTTGAAAAATGACAAAGGAAACATAATAATTTGGATTGTCATAAAAAAAATTGGAATATTTTCCATTAATTGAAAATTTTATATGCTCAAAGTTTGACACAAATGAAAAATGTTTTTGCATGTTCAAAGCATTTAAACCTTGAGAGTGGATAGTCCTTATTTTTTTCAAACGTCATTTTTCCTACCAAATGTGCACCATTCCTTTTCAAAATTGGGGAGGCTTTTAACATTGATAATTAAAAGGGCAAAAGGACTTGAACTAATGAATTTTTTTATATAACCGATTTGAACACATTTGATTCAAATGTGCTTTCAACCTTGAAAATTATGGATTTTGAAAATGTGGCCTTAACAAAAGTTGTTCATATTTATGCAATAAAAGGCATGAATGCATAATATATATGATATAAAATCAATTTTTAGTCAAAACATATTTATATATAACATGAAATGTTAAACTGAGTATCCAAAATATTAAATTATAATTTATAAGCCAACACAAAATTGACACGTGTCATGTGTAGTCTTTGAAAAAGGACTTTTACTTTGGCACCCCTAGCTCCTTTGATTATGTTTTCACCCATGAATATTTGTGACATTTGATGATTGTGATTAAGTGCACAACTTGATAGTTTGTTAAGTGGAGGTGTTGGATATCAACTACCTACCAAGTTATTTAAGTTACTTTAACCAAGTTATAGTTACTTGAGATGTTTGTGTTACATGCACCTACTTTTGGGACTATGAGAGATGTTAAGTAAGTTTACTTGAATATCTATAGCTAAGTTTAATGTGAAATATTTCAATGTATGAGGTGATGGTCTTGTCCATGTGCTTTCTAAGGTAGGTAACATTTGTATGGGGTGTTCACCTCCTACTTAGATTAGGCAACTCAAGGGCGAATTGCAAGTTTGTAGCAACATATCTATGATCCTAACATTGGGTGGAGGCGTATAATAAAAATTAGTGTTTTTATCATCTCTATTCTCTCATCAATTCGCTGTCAATTGCCAACACTCCTCACATTGAAATAATGCAAAATTTGCCAAATTAGAAAAAACCATGCTCCATAGTGAAACCTTCAAAGTTTCAAACCCCTATACTACAGGGGTGGTGGCTCAGTGGTATAGCCCCTGTTTGGGACTTTGAGACCTCAAAATAGGTTCTGGGATCAAACCCAATGGTGTGAGGTGTGAAAGCCCTGCCAGCTGTTACCAATGAGCTTGAGTTGGAATTGACAACAGCTTGTCGGTTGGGGCCGCTGTTATGCTTCCCCAAAAAAAAAGAAAAATATTCAAACTCCTATCATGAATATATTCTCCTCACCATGGGTCAGGTACCAAAGGTGTTTTAGGATATTCCACACCATGGGTCATTGCTAGAGGTAATGGGCCATGGCCTTTTCCTAGAATAAAAGATGAGGGGCTGCCATGATGACTTCCAAGAAGCGAAAAGCTCAAAAGCATAGAGGGGTTGGGGGAAGGTCAGGCCAGGGGGGCTTCTACGGTTGAGGACTCTGGAAGGAAACAAACAAAAAATCCAGCATTCTGCCAATGCATGACCAACAAAGGAAATGGTCATATATAGCTTTGCAATGAGAACTAGAAAATAGGATTTCACTGGACAGGAGAAATCACAAATTGGAAGTGGGGTCCAGACACAAGAAATTCCTGAATGGAACGAAATGACAAAATACGAGCAAGCACGAAGAGGAGGCCCCAGCAAGCACAAAAAAAGGATCGAACTCTTCTCTTTACACTTGCGAAATCCAAATGTAGCACTCAATTTATGCGGCACAAGTCTCAAACTTTCTGGATGTGTGGGGCCAAGTGGCGTGAGCATTTGGCACGAGACAAAAATGCCTCGACAAAAGAATTCATTCATCCTGAGGTTGTAGGATGGATCATGGGGCAGGAGGTTGAGAGGGGTGTGTGAAAATGCAAGCACCTAAAGAGCTTGTTGTAAAACTTTTGCATCCATTTGCTTTCTTGGAGGGGTGAACTTCATATTGTGAAATTGTTGTGGGGCAAATCTAACCTTCAATATGAGCTATCAGTTGCAACAAAAACAAAAAAAAAAAAAATATAAATATCAAACTAATACATCAGTGTTTCTTTTTCCAAATTTTCCCCCTTAAAAAAAAAAGCAAAAAAACAAAAGTGGCAAATTTTTGCTGAAGAATACATTTCACACACTGGCAAAGTGTTTGCTCAGATTGACCACAATGTCCACAATTTCCACAATGGTCCAAACTATTCAATATCTTACAAAATCTATGCCAAATTTCATTTAAATTAGATTTGATCAAAGTTAAATATATTCCTAAATTTGTAGATTTGGATTAGGTTCATTTTCATATGTAGAAATATTTCAAGCTTTAATTAGATATCCATTGATTTAACACTTCTTTGACATAGGTTACAGGTCCTACCTCCTTTCAGTTATCGGTACTTCCAGTCCGAATTAAATTGGATTGAACTTCAGGAATTATTATATTTCTTTCTGGATATATTATCCCATCTTTCAGTTGTGTTTTCAAATATTATATTTCAACCAACAACATTTTAAGATGCCTTAATTGGTTGTCATCTTAAACTAAAAGTTAAGTTATCCTGAGCAAAGGGATCCTAGTTTTGAAATCACAACTTCAGCCATATTGTGTGGCTTTTACAATATTCCTAAACCACTCATTACTATAGTTTCGAATTTCCAAAAAAATTGAACAATTATCGAGTGCAAAAGTAAGGTGTGATCTAGGATGCACTGATGTTATTAGGTAGGTAACTCTACCTTAAAAGGTGTTGAACATATTAAGCAAATTTGGGCAATGATACTCCAAAGCCAAAAATTGTACAAACTTCAAAACATGAACTTAATGTTTGAACACCAAACATGCTTTGTCATTTTGGAGTCTCTTCTTAGTTTGAAAATTGAAATTCTGGTTAAAAGTCACCATGTTATTTTAGCACAAGTGCTATTGGTAGCTCATTCTCTAGCTTGAACCCCCTTGGCAGACATCCTTTCATCTTCTAACATTCAACATTTTAATAGTGCCCACCACACCAAACCTTATTTTATATTCTCACATCCAACTCATGATACCATGCCTGCATTGCCAAAAAATAGCTGGTAACAAGTATTGGAAGTAATCTACCACATCTCGATATTGACTAGTCTAGTAAATAATATTACCATTGAACTTTGATATTTGCCTAGTCCAAGTATAGACTTCAAATTTTGATAATCAGATGCTAGTTTAGTATGATCCTTAAAAACATTTTTTATTCCATGTTATGTCAATGGTTCACATAATGACTCCAATATCTTGAGCCTCAAAATTGAGGCACTAGATTAGTATGATACTTGGGGGGTTACTTATACATTACATAAGGGACTATTTAAAGATTATTTAGGGGGTTATTTAAGGGATACTTAAGGACTATTGAAGGACTAACCTTGGTTAGGGAATATCTAGAGACTATTTAAAGGACTACCTAGGGCTTATTTAAGAAACTATATGAACTTCATAAGTTAGGGGATACATAGGGAGTTATTTAAAAGCTACTTGGGGGCATACTTAAGGATTAAGTAAGGCCTTACCAAAATTAGAGGATAATTAATTGTTATTTACAAGGTTATTTAGATGATGGGCTATCTAAGGTGCTACATAATGCTTACTTAGTTGTATATAAGGGCTACCAAAACTTTAATCCAAAATCATAATCCAAATGATCTAGTAATTAAAAATATATATAATTCTGATTTTTTACATCATTTCAACCTGAAAAATATTATTTCAACCCATGCAAAGGTTTTTTTGTGGTAGAAATGGGTCTAATTCATCAATTTTCAATTTTTTTTAATTGCTAGATTTCTGTGACATTTTCCAATAGGTAGCCAAAAATATAATTTAGGGATGCTTTCTTTTTAAAATATTCATATTTTTACAGCCAAATTTGGCTATATAAACTAGATATGAAAGAAAAAGGATAATTTTATGTCTTGAGTCCCTATTGGGTCATTTAATGTAGAATTTGGAAATTTTAAAATTTTGATAAGAAATTCAAAATTTGGCAATTTTATTTTGTTTAAAAACATTATTTTTTTAAAGGTCTAGGCAAGGTGGCATTAACCACATGGGTAAGACCAACCAATAGGTTGCATTAACATTTTCTGCATGATCTTATGGCTATTACAAGCTGAAGCATGTGAGTGCAAGGTGGCTATTGTCATTTTTGTAGGATGTGATTAGGTGGTTGCTTTAATAAGGTGAAAATTTTATTACACAATATTGATTATGGATGGAAAATTAGCAACTTGAATGCCTTCAAGGGGCTATTTGAACCCCATTTATGATTATGTTATGCCTTATTGCAATTGAAGGTTGATGGGTGCAAGTATGTAGATAGGAGCCAATGGGATTACTTTACAAAAGGATTGTGAGTCCTTTTTAATCATTTTTCACTTTTTCATATGAAAGAATTTTTAAATGAAATCTTTTGCAACTTGTTATTAAAAATATATATAGTTGCCCCAATAGACCACATGTTTTGTGTTAATCATTGTTGAATAAATATGAAAATTTCAAAGTATGTAAATTTTGCCAGATTTTACATTTCAAATTGAAAATTTATCATAATTTTGAATCATACCAAAATATGTTAATTATTTTAGGATTTTGTTTTTTATATTATAAACTACAACTTTGTTTTCTATGTCATGCACATTACACCACATTTACATGCGGTAAAGGACTTTTGAAAATTTAAAACTGAAAAAATATTTTGAATTAAAAAAAAATTTAATTCCTTGTGTTATTACAATAGTCCTTTGTAAAATTAACCACAATTTGATGCGACACCTATTCAAGTTCAAATGTCCTTTTTTAAAACCAAAACCCAAAATTTAATTGAATGAATTTTTAATTTGGATTCCTCAACATTCATATTAGTCATATAGCACAACTTGGAATGATTAACATAATTTTAAAATATCATGAAGAAAACATACGTAAAAAAGTTCACAATTTTCTTCACTATCCAACATGGTTTTTGGCTCTTAGGTGAAGTCACAATAAAACGAGCCAAAAATGATGTTAGATGGGCCCTAAAAATAGTTAAGATTGAAGAAATATTTATGTTTTACCATTTAAAACCATGGCAATCATGGCAAGTTGGTCATTATTCATATGAATGTTAAAAAATTCAAACCAAAAATTCATTTGATAAAATTTTAAGTTTAAATTTTGATTTAAGACCTTTGAAAATGAACACTTATTGTGTCAGATTGAATCAATTTTGTGAAGGACTATCACAAGGATTCATATAATAAAACAAAATTGATGGGAAAAAACTTAAGAAGATAAAGACCTATTAGCCACATTCAGAAAACACTCATACCATAAAATATGTGAAATTTTAAAACTTTAAAAATTCAAAGAACTTTCCAAAATTGACCCAAAATTTTAGAACTTGAATTTTTTTTTACCACATATAAATAGTGTATAATGTACATGATGCTTTAAGAAGAGTTGTAGTTTATTGTACAAGAAAACATAAAAATTCATAAAATCAAATTTTGGTTATGATTTGAAATTGTTATCATTTAAAACGATGAAACATAAAATTTATAAGGAATCAACACATTTTCAAAAAAATCATATTTATTCAAAAAAAATTAAAAATCATCTACCTAAGCAATTATATGAATTTTTCATAACAATTTGTAAGAAAAATCATTCAAAAATTCATTTTGTATGAAAAAAAAATTGGGCAAAAAAAATACATAGTCATTTTTTAAAGTAACACCGTTGGTTTGTTTTATCTTGTTTATGCCCTCCTATCTCTGTACTCGCACCTTGATATGTATTTTGTAAAACCACTACAATTTCAAAAGATGTAAATAAATCAAAGTTATATAATAAGATGCATGCATTCAAGGCGGATTGAACATTGAACCCCAATCTGTAATTAGATTTTACTCAATTGTAATTGAAGGTTATTTATAAGCCAAAGAAACCATACATCTTTCAAAAGTACCATAAAAATGAAAACAAACATAATTTTAGTATAAACATGCAAAAACAACAAGATGGGTTAAGGGATGTGGAATGGAAATGTGTCAAGAGAATAAAACTTTTGAACATACATCCTAATGACTATATCCAAGTGAATTATGAAATGATTTCTCAACTGAATCTTGATATAAGTCAAGGTTGAAACGGTCCATTCAAACCATTACACCATGTGCAATATAATTTATTTTGCTACAATGTAAAATGGACTTTTAATTTAACACTAGTATGGACTCCCCATATGTCGAAAAATACTCCACCTTAGTGTGCTTTCACCCCACAATAAAATATTTTTTATTTTTCCTAGTTACTTACTACCTATTACCTATCTTGTTTATTTATTTATTTAAAATTACAAAATTATCACATATGGGTGAAAGCATGGTAATGTAGACAAAAACAAATGTTGTGCCCAAAATGTAATTTGAAAATGACAGAATTTTTGATATAAACACATGAAAGTAGGTTAAAAAATTGTGATAGTAAAAATATGAAAAAAATGGCCCTCCATTTAATTTATAGTAAGTTGAATATAAAATTTGAATATGTGAAATTTTGAACTTGATAGGGTCAATTTGGTGTTCAAACCTACTTTCACACTAGAATTTTTATGTATTATGATTATAGCATGCATAATTTGATAATACACAAGTATTTTGAAGGCTCCATTAACTTGAAAGTAAAAAAAGTTCAATATTTCATCTATTTGCAACCCATTTTGTAAGATTGGAAACTTCTTGTAAGTAGATCCAATTTTTGTAAAATCTATTTAAATCTACATGAAGATATTGATTTTTCAAAACTATAATACTAAATTGAAAGATTATCTTCATATTAATCATTGAATAAAATAAAATAAAATATATATTTTCAATGCATCAAATATCTTTTTGTGTTTATTTGTAATTTTTTGTGACAAGGTACAAAGGCTATATACTTGACCATGCTTTCACCCATATCCACACAATAAAATATCAACAATTTAACCAAACTACTACTTATCCTACTTATTACTTACTATTTAACCTGATAATTAATTAATGACCTAACCTACCAACTACTTACCTAGTTTACTTAACCTAATTAAATCTAACCTTCATAACTTAATTTACTAATTAGGCTTACTAAATTAGCCTACTACTACCTACAAATAACTTAGGCCACATGGGTGTGTATCATAGTTAAACAAGCCAAAAACCATGTTAGATGATAGAAAATTTGTGAATTTTGTCAAATGTATTTATATAATGCCACTTTAATGTCGTGTTGACTAAAAATATTTGTGCTAAATGATTTATATGAATGTTATAATTTAACAAATTAAGTTTTGGTTTTAGTAAAGGACTTTTGAACTTTCACACCAAAAAATCAATTTTATAAAACACTAGGTTAAGGACGCTTTTAATAAAAAAACTTAGATGGGAAAAAGAAAATGATGAGTAACCTACCATCCACATTTGAAAAACATTCATAATTTTAATATTGTGGTACTTGGAATTTTTTGAAATTTGAACTTAAAATGTTCAAATTTCAAAAGTCATTAGCCATGTGTAAATGGGTCATAATGTGTATGACATATGAACAAAGTTGTGGCTTAAATACAAAAAACTAAAGCTTAAAGTAGTTAGCATATTTTAGTATGATTTGAAATTATGATCATTTTTCAAAATGAAATGTAAAATTGATAGAAACTAACACTTCTAACAATTCATATATGTTAAAACATAGTTAAACAAATCATATAATTTATCGGGGGGAATTGTAAATATTTTAAAAAACATGTTGCAAAAAAAATCTTTCAAAAAATCCTTTCTATGAAAAAAATCCCATTTGTGACTCTCTTTTGTCACTGTTGGTGCATTTGATTGTGATTGCAACCAATGGACTAAATATGTAAGCTAATTTAAGCTACCAATGCACGTAAGCTTACGTAGTTTAAGTTAACCTATTAGGCTTACTTAGCCTAATTTACTTACTAAATTATAATAGTTTTTTAAACAACCTATTCGCCAATAAATTAATTTGTACACTTTGAATTGCTATAGCAAAAATTTCATGTGTTATTTATTTATTTATGTATAGTTGTAGAAGTAATGTAGTGGCCAATCATCAATGGATGCCACCCATAATGGACGACATATGTTCAATTTTCATCAATATTTTCATCTAAACTTATGGTAATCACACATTATAATCTCATGTTTGACTAAAATTTGGATTTGTGAAAGCTTAATCATATATCATGTGACTACATGAACACTTATAACTAAAGTACCGCATATGATTAGTACAAGTTTAGTCACAAATTGGGTTGCTTTGGACACTAGTTGCACATTAGTAACAAAAATATGGTTGGAATGGATAAGATTTCTTTTAATGTCCAACAAGGCCAACTTGTTGAACATGTCACACCATCATCACCAGTTGTCTTTCAGTGACAATATTATGGCTTGAACAAGGCAAGGTGCCCAAGAAATGTCTATTCAACATTAGGTATAACCAATAATATAGGTAGATTAGTCATGTAACCTTTTGTCTCCATGACTTTAGCCACTTCTATCTTTCCAAATTCCTCTTTAGAGAATGATTAAGATATGCATACACACTCACCAACAATGCTTTCAATCTTCCCAAATATGGGTAGACTAAAGAAGGTGAAGGCTACTAAGTTGGTCGTGTGAACTATGTAATGCATATGAATACAACAAAATGAAGACTTTTTATTAGGTGGGTTGCAACCTCAATTTTGATGCCTTGGAAGGTGGCATCACCATTTGCACTGAAATAAACAACCTTAGTAGGTAATTAGTCATGGTAATATATCCCCTAAAAGCCTTCACAAAATTTTAGATCATGTTCGTGAGGTTGTTTGTTTATGCAACCTTTTGTGATTGGTTTTAGATTCTCCAAGATTAATTGGCATCCAATTGGAATCTTCAACAACATGAACATGCATTGAAAAAAGGTAGTGAATTGAATTTTTTTCCTTTCAACCTTATTGTGTTTCACAATGTGGAGCTAAATGCCATCATGTCCAATTGTGGTGTAAATCTTTTCAATCCAAACATTATCATGTGTTGAAAATGGGAAAGCAAAGCAAAGTTCTTTTATGCATTGTTAAACGGCAAGAATGTGTGATGAAAAAACTTGGAAACACACAAGTTTAGTTAACACAAGAATGAAAAGTAAAGCATTGTTAATTGCAAGAATTCACACTGGAAGAACTTGAAAACACATGGATTCGAACAAGAATGAAAAGCAAAGCTTGATGCACTTATTGTTTGCAACAAGCCCTTCAAATACAAAAGATGGAGAAGTTCAAGCTACTCTCATTGTGCACCATCATTGTGCACTAGAAGCCCACAATTTCTGTTTTGTAGTCATAAGATCTCAATGCTCATTGTACAATTCAATTTGATTCTTGAAAATCCCAAAACACATTTGTAAAGCCCATTTGTTTAACCTATGTTGGGTGATGTTGTTTTCACAATCATAGAAGTTGCGTGACACTCTACTCATATCTCAAGAAAGAAAAATAACAATGTGCAACGAAAAGGAAGTGCAAGAATGTGGTTAGCTTGTTCTTTGACATCAACCTAGTTAACAAACCCCTCCTTTAAGAGATACCCTAGCCAATAACATATCACATCTTCAAAGTTGATGTTTATGATAATATATCCTAAACGCTGGTGAACTAGTAGGTGAAAAGCAATATTCTACTAATCAATTTTTGGCCAAATCATAGCCCTAAACCCCATTATGGGTGTCGCATGTGAGGATCTAAGGTCACACAAACTTGATATTTCAACCCAATAAAAAAAGATGGTGGGGGCGGGTACTGGTACTGTACCTACAACTCATGTTTGGAAAATTTTGCCAAAATAAAATTTAAAAAAAAAAAACAAGTTCGAAAGCCTCAATCTGAAGATTTTAGAATTTTAACAATATTCCCTAAGTATGCTAAATCTCCTAAGTAAATTTCAAAGTTATCTTGTGTTTCAAATTGGATTAAATTTTCCAGAATTTTGGCAAATTGCTCTTAGTTTTTTTTTTTCATCTGGCCCTCTTACGAATTAATGAGTGTGGAACATTAGTCGTAGGTAAGGTATTTTTTAAACCTGTAGTAAAGGAACAGGGTCCACGCCGATGCCTACTGACAGCGGTTAATTCCACGGGCACAATTTCTTTCTCATCCGCACGTTCCCGACACCTCCAGCGCTCTCCAGCGCTCTCCACGACGACACGTAAATTGTCTTCTCTTCTCGTAGCTCTGCGTCAGCCCTTTCTCTCTCTCTCTCTCTCTAAATTTCTATACCTACATCTCTCTGCATAATTTACAACTCTAGATTTTATGATTTCCTTGCTCTCTTAACTACTGTCCGGAAGTTTTTTCAGACGTCGTTAATATAAGTAGTAGTCTCCTGCAGAACTTTTGTCCATATATTTGTAGTGAAATGCTCAAGAGGTGGTGACTTATAGTAGTGGTAGTAGTAGTTGACGTTTGTTATACTACTACTCGTGTGTTGTCGCAATTGTGAACCTGTTGTTCTTGTCGTCGTTTTTTCGAGTGGAAACGGAATTGTCGTGGTAGATCTCCGCCGGCAGTTTGTTGGCTGTTTTTTTCTTCTGTAGTCGTACGCACGTAGATTCCTTTACTTGTAGCAAGTTTACTTTATTAATTTCTCGCGCTTGAGAAGACTCTAGAATTTCTCCTCCTGGTAGTTGCAATCGGTGGTGGTGCGGTTAATGAAGCTGCAGTTGTTGGTTAGAGCTCTGGCCTAATTGAGTGTGAGTGATTCGGGGGCGGTGTTGATCTCTCTCGCTCGCTCTGCTCTGAGCATTAGCGTGCGCTTTGTTTTCTGAACGAAAGTCCTTTGTTTTTCCGTCTCCTTTGTGCGAAAAACTCTTTTGGGTCCTGGCAGCTCCCCCTGTTTGTAAGTATCCTGCAGCTACTTATAAAGAGTGAAAGATTCCCGGCTCACACCTTGCTGTGATCATGAATCCTGCATGATCTTAACGAGGGAGCTGGGATCTATGATGGCTTGCCACACAAATTTTGTATCTTGCAAGTGTGCATGCACTAGTGTACTAGCTGTAGTTGCATGAGTACTCTGATTCTCTTATAATTCTGGGCTGCAATATTATATATGATTCACCAACCCAGCAAACTATTTCTCAGCTTCATGTGCAGCAAGAACAGTGACCAACAAGAGTCCTAAACATATATATGTATATGCACTCATTAAATGCAGGTGCAGCTAGCGGGAATTCACCAGAGTATTATAATACCGAGACCTGTAGCACCTACGAGTGGATGAGCTGGGTGTGAAGCTTGAGCTGAGGAGAATGATGATCAAGGGTGCACAAGGGGTAGCAGTAGCTGCTGCCATCGGCAATTTATTGCAAGGCTGGGATGGTGGTGCAATTGCAGGTACGTGCCCTGTTTGTGAACAGGCCCTCCCCCACGACTTATATCCTCCTAGGAAGTCACCGATGCAGCTATGATCACTCTTCTACACAAAATGCTGCTATTTGTGAGCAATGTACTAGAGATCTGAAGCAGCTGGCAGGCTCCTACCGCTGCCGTTGCTTCTGGCTCCCTGCACTGAGGTTCTGCTGGCTGGTGAGTCTGGGGTCAAGGTCATGGGAGCGATGAGGATTGGTAGTTAATCCATGGCCTAACGCGTGTGTGTCTGCAGGAGCATTGCTGTATATGAAGCCAGAGTTCAATTTGGATGCAACACCTGCTCTAGAGGGTTTGGTGGTGGCATCAACTCTCATAGGAGCGGTGGCAAGTGTAACAGTGGCAGGGCCTTCAGCAGATTGGCTGGGTCGGAAGACTATGCTGTGTGTTTCGGGTGTATTGTTCTCGGTGGCTGCTTTAATCATGTCATGGGCTCCCACTGTTTACATTCTCATAATGAGTCGCATTTTAGTCGGCTCTGCAATCGGGCTAGCTGCAACAATTTCGCCGATCTTGATATCTGAGTCTGCACCAGCTGAGATTCGTGGACAGTTAGCGACACTGCCGCAGCTGATGGGCTCAGGTGGGCTGTTTCTTGCATATGTGATGGATTTTACACTGTCGCTACAAACCACTGTGAACTGGAGGTTCATGCTCGGGATTTTGTCCGTTCCATCGATCATGTATGTGCTTATCGGGGTTCTGTTGCTACCCGAGTCTCCTCGCTGGCTTGTAAGCAAGGGTCGCATGTTGGAGGCCAAAACTGTTCTGCAAAATCTTCGTGACAGGGAGGATGTAACAGGTGTGTGAATCTCTCTCTCCCAATTTTCATGTCTTTTCTGGTTCTTATGTGTTTTTTGTCAAAGAGGATTATACAGTTCGGTTTTACTAGAGAATTTCTGGGAACACATTGGGGGGATGCTTACAGAGCATTCCAGTGTGCACTAGTGTTGAGAAAACAACACTGTTCATTTAAGGAAGTTTAAGACCAGCATGGTGTACTATAATCAGCATTTGGGAACTATTGTGTGCAGGGGAGCTTGCATTGTTGGTGGAAGGTCTAGGAGTGGGAGGAGAGACACAACTAGAAGAATGGTTGTTGAAGCCAGCTGACAGACTGCTGGAGGATGATGAAGACTCTATCATCGAGGAAGGCCAAATCAAGGTGTTTGGTCCAGATGAAAGCAGCTGGTTTGCAACACCCATAGCAGATGAATCAGGTTCCCATGGTCTGCCGTCACGCCGCACTAGTATGGACATCCACGCTCTTCCCCTCATCGACCCCATGGTGACTATGCTCGGGAGCTTTCAGACTCCCTTTGATTATCATTCAGCCTCTGGTGACATTGGGACTGAGGATCATGACCTCAAAACTGAGCAGTGGGATGAAGAAGCTCACACACTAGTACTACAACATGGCGACAAGGGGTACCACTCTGAAAATGACCTTGGGATGGTCACAGACTCGAATGAAACCCTGCAAGTTCCCTTACTTTCTGGTAACAAATTATATGGATCTGCAAAGAACCTCCCTCCCTTCTCTCACAACGGCACTACTCATGGGCTAGTATTTTCAAGATCAAACTCCCGCGACAGGAGTGGGCAGATCAGCCCTCTAGCTGTACAGTCCAACCCCCATCATTCCCAATCAAACTCTAAAGGATTCTCTGATCAGTTTTCAAGATCAAACTCAAGAAGAAGTGCAGCTGCGCATGATGGTGGAGTGCCCGAGTCTTTTGGAAATGTAGGCATAGGGGCTGGATGGCAGCTTGCATGGCGGTGGGAAGAGGGAGGTCCTGATGGTCAGGAGGGTGGATTAAAGAGAGTGTTTCTCAGAGGTGATGGAGGGGAATTGTTGCATTTTACATCTTCTATGTCACTTCCAGGTGCTCCTCCTTCAATTGGTGAACCTGAGGCTTTCCAGGTAAAATCTTGCAACTTGGAGTCTAACTTGGGTAATCTTAATTAGCTTTCTTCTTTCCAAGATCCCCATGTCCCACTCCCGAGCTACAGTTTTTATATTGCAGACCTGTGAACTCACAAAGTAAGAGGGATCATGGCAACAAGTTTGTTCTGATGGGAAATTGCTTCAATCATTGCAGGCGGCAGTCCTGGTGGGCCATTCAGCACAATATGAGGAGTTAATTGGAGAGCACCCGGTGGGTCCTGCAATGATTCATCCTGCAGAAACAGCAACAAAACTGCCAGCATTGTCCAATCTTCTTGAGGGTGGTGTGCAGCGAGCTCTTATTGTTGGAGTGGGCCTCCAAATATTACAGCAGGTTAGTGACATAAAGGCTCCAAATGTGTGTTTCTAGAAGTGGTTCTGGGCAAGTAGATCTATGACATGTAGTTGAGTGTTCACTCTGAGATCCTCCAGCAGACAGCCGTGGAGGGAAGGAAACTCTTATTTATATTATAGTGATGTCCTTTTCTGCCTTTAAACCCAAGATTGGTTCTTGACTTGGAAGTGGAGTTGAGGGTTTTTGATACTTTGTTCATTCTTTTAGAGGCTAGCTGCAGAGAGAGGACTGATTAATTTTGGGTACTCTGGTGCAGTTTTCTGGTATCAATGCAGTGCTGTACTTTACACCGCAAATCCTTATGCAATCTGGTGCTGGTGACCTGTTGGCAAACGTTGGAATTGATGGTCAATCCGCATCCATCCTGGCCAGTGGTGTGACTTGCTTTCTAATGCTTCCATGCATTTTGATGGCCATGTGGCTTATGGATCGTTCTGGCCGCCGGTATATCTCTCCCATTCTGTTGCATGTCAGGGGGAAAACAGTTCACAACTCTCTTTTTTGAAGTGACAATCTAAGTTCCATTGATTATCATCGGTCCACACTTGCAATATAAATTTGTATTTTCCTTGTTACACCATGAGATTGACTTCTCCTGTATGAATTGCTAAGTTGTGTATTCTGGTTGCAGGCAATTGCTTCTAGCAACCATCCCTATCCTTGCAATCTCATTGGTGGCGCTTGTACTTGTCAACATGTTCCTCACTACGGGTTTGATTCCAGCTGCTGTCTCTTTCACATGTGTCACAATTTTCACATGTTCATTTGTGGCTGGATTTGGCCCTATTCCCAACATTCTTTGCTCTGAGATTTTCCCTACACGAGTGCGAGGGGTTTGCATCGGTCTGTGCGCTGCTGCTATGTGGGTTAGCAATGTTATCATCACCTACTCCTTCCCTCTGCTTAACCAACAATTTGGACTGCAAGGAGTGTTTGGTCTGTTTGCTGTGGCAAGTGTGATAGCTTGGATATTTGTGTTCATCAAAGTGCCAGAAACCAAGGGTCTTCCCCTTGAGATTATCTCTGAGTTCTTTGCTGTGGCTCCAAAGAAGGACAAGGATCAAAATGACTTCTAAGCTGTAAGACATTTTGCCTACCTCAACACACATTTGGAGGAGAAGATTGCAGAGCAGCTAAAAATGAAGCAGCCTGTGGTCTGTGATCTAAACCACAGCAAATAGTAGCAGCAGTGATACCAGTGAATGCTTAGCAGATGTAAGCAATCATGCACATAGAGTGCAAGGTTGACGAGAGGAAAGCTGTATAACCGTATGGCAAATTACCAGTCATTTTATGCAATTGCTTTTGTAGAGTTCTCTACTGCATTGTTCAATTAAAGAATCAATTGACTTTAACACAGCCAAATGTACAAAACACTTCCAAGGTAGTCATTGTGTCATTTCCAACCAAACTAAAAGAAAAACAACAAGACCACAATCAACAACGTTGCAAGTTACCACATTGTATCAGACTAGGTACATTACACTCCCTGACTTCATCACCTCCTGACATTGGCTGTCGACAATTATCTGCTCTACCAAGCTTTTTTGACATTTCCAGGACCCACAGGAATACCTAGTCATGATGTGGTTAGAACTCAAAAGGAAGGGCCAACAAAATCCTCATTCAAGCTGGAACAAGCTTGCAAGGGTGAGTTTTGGTTCATTTTAGCTTTGCCCATGCACAAAGCAAACATCTTAGTGTAAGGTATAGAAAGCCCTAAACAGTAGGTACTGGTTGGTGCCTCCTGCACCCTGAACCTATCCTCCATGCACATCACTGATAACTACTTGGAACAACACAGAGATGCCAGTCATGCCTGCAGCATAACTAGCTTCATATCACCAAGCAACATGTCTGCCAATCACAGGTCCTACAAGGATCTCTTAGCTACCAGAAAATTGAAACCAGATGCTAGAAACGCACCCAATCAACCATGGTATAATCCATTTGTCATAATTGAAGATCTTAGGAGGTGGATTCTCAAAGGAATGACTGGAACTTGAACAGTGAAGGTCCCAAAGAATTATAATACCACTCAGGATAAAATCATTAGGATGAGGCAGAATGCCACAACTTCAGTTAAATTGCAGTTCAAATATTGGGAGAATATACTTATAATATGCACTTAACAAATAATGTCCTGTTCCCATTACAGCTAAAATGCAAATATCCAGTACCAACTGCTGACATGGATTCTGTGATCTGTCTAGTGAGGCTCAGAAATTCAAATGGAGAGAGTGCTACAGCTCACCATCACTGCCACTGCTGACACTATCTGCCGTTGGAGCCTCTTCCAAGACTTCTTTCCTGTTACATGATTATCGACCACAGAGTCAGATCCAGTAAAACAACAAAAAATGACTTTTCATGGGTTGATGATCATCCTTGTCCTTCAAGGTAGCACAGAACAGACATCACTTGGTGAATTTCCAACAAAGCACAGAACTCTATACATACAGCCTTTTTCTGCAGCTCTTGGTCAGCTCCTGACACAGAATACGCTCCACCTCGCCTGCCTGGATCTCCCCTCTCCGGATCATCTCAGTTAACTGCAATCACATCCCAATCACATCACTGCAGCTTTACCTTTGGATTATACTACACTCATCTTCTTTCTGAGCCAGGATCACAACCTGCAAACCTGTCACTGAAACATGAAAAGTCCAAAGCTAGGGGTCATTAGCACATTTGAGTGGACAGAAACAATGGAGGCACCCAATAGCACAAGAATATACATTCCTCTCACCATAGCAAAAAAAAAAAGAAATTTGCTAAGACTGAAGTTGAATACCTTACCTGTTCATCTGTTGTCTCCAGTAGCCTGTCACATTCACACAGGAGACAATTAGTAAACACTTACAGGGACTGATTAGAAAGAATCTGCAAAATCCAATGCACATTATCAATTGCTTATGCAATAGCTGACTACCACAGTACAGCCTCATAAATGCATGCTAATCTTCTCTGGCTCTTTCTGCACCATGAAACATGCATGAAATTTTTTGATAACCAGACTAGTTAGCATAAAATGGTCCAAAAATAAACCCTGAAGTGGCAATGACCCTCACCTGCCACAAAATTCGACAATAGCTTTGGAATTTGTTTCAGCTGCCTGCCGACCTGCACAACTCTCACACAGTAGAATCTGTGCATCAGTACACAGAACATTGTTACCAAATGTAAGACCTTCACACACAATAGAACACTAAGATCTAGATAACTGTGTGCTGGTTGCATTCACCCACCAGGCTGCTGCCCACAAATCACCCAAAAAAATTCTTGGCACAACTGAAATTTTCATACAACAGGGAGTGTCTACTATCATGTTTCAAGGCATGTTGTAGCCAAAGGCTGAACTTGAGAAACTGTCTTGAGAGATATGGGTCAAGGAAAAAGAGATTACTCATGTCAAGCTCAGGCACCGGTGGTGTCCCACCCTGTACCTTCAACCAGATTTCTGCACCAAATCCAAGCTGTCCCAGAACATCCAAGAGGTTCCTCTCAAAACTCCTGACTGGACTTGAGAAATCCTATTCCTTTACCATAAATATTGTCCACACCTAGATAATGAGGTCTGAACTTTGAACTTGTACTGTGCATGAAATTCAAAGTTTTACATTAAGTAGGTTATCATCAACAACTACACAAAATATCACTGTTGTACTGAGATAATACCGAGTTAAGAGTGTACTCCTTCATCTTTGTGCACAGCCCATCCAAGAGCTCCACCACCCTTAGCTCACTGACTCTGGCATCCATGCACGCATTTTCTACACATGGGTGAATCAACAATTCAACATCTTCTATGCGCACACAATTCCAAAAAAGCTGCAATACTCCTAGCCATATGAGCTGGAATCAGACATACATATGAGCTCCCCAGGATGCAGATGCTGGAGACTAAAGCAGTCCTGCATTGTCCCTTCTCAGAAGTTGCAGAGAGAACTCTTTTTCTTGATGAAAACCAGGACTCAGAACAGAAAAGAAAAAATCAAAAGACTGAAAGAAACAAACCCATACAGATTACAACATTGGTTCAATGTAATATCTCTCAAGAATTGAAAAATCTCCATTCTCACAAGAGAATGGCAAAACAAGATTAATATTGTTTCATTGTAAAAGTGTTCTCACTTATAATCAATCACTTTGCCTTCACGTTGTCCCTGAGAGTCAAGGCGATGCCGCATGTCAAGATGGTTTCTTGGCCTTTCCTGCAAATCAACAACATAAAGCACCAGGAGTCAGTTCTATAAATAATGTATTCTGGAGAGGAATACACATGAACTCTCTGCCTGTACTTTGATGCACAGACCCCATGTCCACTTTTGAGACTTTGACTCGAGATCAACCAATCAATCCTCCTTTGTGGACATTGAACTGACATGAAGGACCTCACTTTGGAGCAAATGCATGGGTTTGCCTTCTCCTCAAGAAAGTGCTTCTGGTTTAGAGGTGTCAACAAACATTTTTGGAGGGAGACCTCACTCATGTATTGGATTGTCACACTGCTGAGGACAGTCTCACAGGGAACTACCACAGTTGCATCAATTGCATCTACTGACACAAACTTGCATTCAGATCAACACTATACTCTAGGTCTCAACAACAGAAGCAAAGAGCCTCTATCATTGAACTGTGCTCCAAGAAGAGACAGACAGAAAATCTCACAAAGGAATCAGATGGAAACTTAGAGATCCAAGTCTGCCAGTGTTTCGAATCCAGAATAACCCCCCAACAAAATTGCTGAACAACTTTAGAAAAGAAAGACTTACACTGGCAAGATCAATTTCCAGCTCCCCCTGCATATCACCCCAAGTTCAGATGCTGAGAACCAAGTATCAATCATTGCGTATCTAAAAAGCATATCTGGCATATGCACAAACAGTGCCAGACAGGTAAGCCCATCTAAGGCTTATCTGAATAGAAGATTTGAAAATGGGAAGACCAGTCCTAGTTAAAACCTTTCCACCAACAAGATGTCCAGTCAAAATGGCCAGATGTGATATAGAATATTGAAACCCTTGGACGAAGGAAAGCTATTCCTTCTCATTGTCAAGCTGCAGGCCTTGGATGACCTACACTGGACCAGGACTACAGGAAAATGGGATATATATATATATATAATAGTTAGGCAATCATATGTGAACATGAGCCAGTAGATAAAGCCACGAGGTACAAAATACGTCTGTGTCTGTGTTGTGTATATTGAAGATGGAGAGAAAATACAGAGAGGTAGGACCCGACTGAGGACTGTCAAATGCCTGGCTGAATATATCCATATCTCACATTCTCACATTCCCGTAATCCTAAATATGCCCGAGGCTAGCAATACTGCCTTCCTATAAGATCTAAACCAAAAACTGCATTGATCCCTTCAGGAATAATACTAAAGACTGGCACCGAGCAGCGTCAGACTAATGAACCCGGAAATCCACAACATTGAAAGCCCTAACAATAACAGTTCAGCACGTCACCAATTATTAAATCCCTCTACCGTTCCACAAAACAATCATGCAACTAGAACCAACCAAAGTGCTACTATATGATCCGAGAAGATACAAACACGCAAGCAAGCAAGCAAGGACGCAACGCACGCACAGACAGACACACACACACAAACAAATGAAGAGAAAGAAAAGACGGGAAAGTAAAATGAGAAACAAAATCAAGAGCTGCCAAAAGGAAACATTACAGCAACGGCTTTGCAGGCAGCGCATCTATCAGCCACGAAGCAGACAGCAGGGAAGATCCATAGGTGCAACAGAAGAAGCAGCAGCGGCAGGCGACAGACTGCAAACTTGGCACCAGCGTTGTTGGTATGCATCATGGCGTCAAGCTCGCGCACTCTTACTTTCAGTGAAACAACACAACAAGCAATTGCCAATGGTAGTAGGGCAATACACAGAGCGGTGTGACAACAGTATGAACTGGCCTTTTTAGGGTTTGACAGGAGCCCCTCTACCTGGTACCTTTCACTGATATTATATTACGTACCTACCTAAGTCACCCGGTACCTGTCACCGAACGGGTGGGTGAGAAGAAAGAAAATATTTAATTACAATTTGAGAGCAGTGTTGTGTGCAGTTCTTTTTTAAGAGAACCTCTGAACCCAACCTTAATATTTTAAAAACAATTTGGAGGTTCTTTGAGTGCGGATTTGAGCTCAATCTTTCTTGGTTTAGAACCTTACAATTTCGGTTCTAACACATTTTTAAAACTTTCAGGCTTGGTTCAAAACCGAGTTCCGTTCCATTTAGACATTACGTTCTCCTATGCTAGATATTGTATAGTTAAAAAGTTTTATATCAAATTAAAATCGAGGTTTGCCCATATATGGAGTTCAACAACTAATAAAAACTAATATTGCTTTTGAAGTTGAGTCTATTATTTAACTTTTCAAACATACCTAATCAACTTGCTTCCTTAAAGAACATAACCCCCTTTTGAAGAGCGTTTTTTTCACAGGTCCAGTTTCAGGTCCAAATCTAGCAAAACAACTAGTTCCAATGTGTGGTTCTTGTGCCAATTCCAACAAAAAGATGTGATTTCATGTCGCTGGTTTAGAGTAGTGTTGTGAGGGTATGTGGTTTGCAAGGTTTAAATCTGGGGTTCAAGTTTAGAATCTTGTGACCTAGGCTTGACTTGATGCCCTTTTGTTGGAACCAACACAAGAATTGAACTACAGAACTAGTATTTTGTTAAATCCAGATTCAAAGTCGGAACTATGAAAAAAAAAATTTGAAGGCAAGGTCCATATCTTTAGGTAAGAAAGTGATTTTTTTTAATAGATAAATACGATGAACTTTATATTTTAATATTATTTTAATTAATTTTTGAACTTTGTATTTATATAGACCCCTATTTTAATTTGTTGTAAAACTTTGTACCCATATATCTCTAGCATTACGAGTATCTAGTGTGTACATAGAATTAGATTTGATTTTTGAATAAGTTCAAAGGTTCTTGAATTTGAAAAAATGTTATGAAATTCAAATCAAAAAGTTTAGAAATTGGAAGAATCAAAGTCAAACTCTCACCTAAAGAACCTCCAAATAAAATTTACAATATGTTAATCCAAGATTTTAGGTTCCTTTAAAAAAGAAAAACTGCATAACATTAGTTCAAACCGATTTTGGTCAGGTTTTTGGTTTCTAAAAGAATTGTCAAGGCTAAGTTTAGAATTGTTTGTACAATGGAAGACCCTTTAGTTTTGTGTTGAGGTAATACTTTTTAAAAATTTTAATTTGTTAATTTTAAGGTTGAGTCCATTTTTTTAATTGTTGATTTTGAAGTCACTGGTTCTAGACTTTATGGAACCTGTTGATTCTAAGTTCAAAGCAAGGCCAATCTTAGACCTTTATTTTAAATAGTTCTAATGTTGGGTTCAAAGTTGGATCTTTTTTTTAATTGGCTATGTTCCAAACTTGGGATAGAAGCTTCTTCTAAACGTGTATAGGGTCTGAAAAATGGAAATATGCCAAATAGATAAGCCTTTGAATTATGCATATGAACTTAAATTTCATTTTAAAACTTGCAATTCAATATATGAATTTAGTCTAGGAAAGTGTTTGTTTGAGTTTATTTGAAATTCTTGGCTTAAATGATATTTTGAATTTTTAAAAACTAACTATTATTTATGTTACAATTAGGATGGAGCCTCTCATGACACAATCATTTGTTTTAAAACATGTTTCATTTTATATAAACACCTTTGTTTCAAGGAAATTTTTTAATTGGGTGCAAACAAAATAAAAGGGTCATAGGGTGTGTGAGTAGTGCTTAAAGTTGTAATTCTTAATTTTGAAAACTCGCAATTGTCATCTCCATTTTTTTGAAATTGAAAGCATAAAGTGGAATTTCAATTTCTTTTGATAATTTTATGGAAACAAAATTCATTGTTCTTGAGTTAGTTTTTTTGACTTCTAACATCATAAAAGAGGTTTGTGGTGTTTTATTTTTTTGGGGGAGAAATATGAAAAAAAAAAGGTTCATAACATGTTGCCTTTGATGTTGGCTCATCATAGGTTCAAAAACTTACATTTAATGTCTTCATTTATTAGCCTTGAGAAGGTAATGTCATTGTTGAAAAATGTGATAAAAAAATTTGTATTTCATGTTATCATCATTTCCACCCCTTGTCTAAAAATGCCATTGTGGGCTAGGGTGTTAATGAAAATTTCAATTTAATTTTTTTTGAAATGACAACAAGCATAAATGAACCAATGAAAGAGCTTGTTAATAGGGAACTTTCGATTTTCAAAAGGTTTCAAGTGGATCCAAAAGATATCAAATGTCCTCTCAATGGTGGGAAAAGCATGAATTTATGTTTCCTATAATTAAATTAGTCTTACAGTCAAACTTTAAACATTGTTGGTTCACAAATTGAGACTAAATGAATTTTTCTTTGGTGAGATTATTTAATAATCTTAGGAGAGGTTGTTTACAATTGGGTAATTTAAACAAATTAATTTTTGTGAACAAAAATTGGTCCAATGACTTTAGGATTTATTATAAAGCTTCTAGTTTAATGGAGCTAATTGAAGTTGATGGAGAGTTAGAAAAGGAATTAAAGGAATTTGAAGGAACATTTGGAAATGATGAGATTTTGGAAATATAATTTATTTATAAAAAACACTATGTAACATTTTCATCGTTCCTTACACAAGTTTGTTTTTATTTTTCAATTATTTCATCACTAAGATTTTTTTATAAAAAAATGAGTATAAAATTGAAGTCCAAATTTTAAAAATTGGATATGAAAACCAATTGTTATCACATTTGTAAAAACTGCCCTATTTAAAAACCGACTTAATTTTTTAAATAAATAAATATGATACCTTGATCAATTATTGTAAATCAAATATTTCTATTAAAAAATCAGGTTGGTTCTATCAAGTGTTAACTTGGAAGAATCGAAACCAATAGTTTTCATTAAAAAAAAAAGAACCACCCAACATTAATAATGACCATGGTTGGGTCTTTTTCAAAGTTGATATAACATGTTGTAAAATCTAGTGCATACACACCATGTCACCATTTCCATACAAGGTCAATCCCCCATTTCCTTTCGTAACCAGTTGCATTTTCAACATTGTGTTCCCAATGTGGTGACATGCAATGTTCTAGGTTGAACATTGCATACAATTGTTTATGGAATGGCATTCAACACAACACATATTGCCTATGTTACACCATGAAAGTAATGAAACATTAAAGATGGTACATGTGGACACATGTGCCCAAACCCCACCCCTTTTGGCCCATAAGGGTTGAAGCATATTAAGTAAGTGGTGCTATCATATGTGAAGGCTTGAAATGTTGGCCAAAACTACCCACTTGACCCATGTGTGGGTTGGGTTGATTATATTCACTTCCACTCTAATGTGATTGATTGGGCTATTCTATGTTATTGTTCCCATTGCCATGTTTAGATAGGTCTTTAAAAAACAATTAAACAATTCTTGGCTAGGATGTTACTCTTTATGTTTGAAAAGGCCCATCCTTTGAAAAATCACACCGTTTTGTACAAATTCAAAATCAAACTACATTTCATTTACACATAACTGAAATGCAAGTGACCCTTTAATTGAAATATTGGATCTGCATGTTTTTCTGCATCACATAATGCCATTTTGATTCTTGCTTGGTTTGTTGTAACATGTGTTGGAGTTCTTCCATCTTCGACAAATGGGATGACAATGTTTCTTATTGAATTACAAGTTGTTTTCCATGCTCCAAGGTTTGAATTCTTGCATTCAATTCCTCCAACTATTTTTACAATCCAAAGCCTTTTAAGCCCATAATTTCGTATTATGCAAATGTCCTTGCAACTTCATGATTTGTTTTTCCATGAATTTCACTAAAAAAAATTTGAAAGTCAATTATTGAATTTGCAACTCATTTGTAGTTGTAATGCACATGTGCAACTAAAAATAACCTAGAACACATATTTAATTAATTTAAGATTAAATTCTTAATTTAGGACTTTATACAACTTGGTGGATGGAATGAACTCCACCTGGTGGCCAGTAGACTTAACAAATTAATGATCATTTTTGACATGAATGTCATATTATAAAAGTTTTCAATTACATTATTTCCAAATAAAAACAACTTTGTAATCAACAATTCCAAAAAGACCCATATACATGTTATGTTAAAAACATTTATATCAAATCTAAAACACAATTTTGAATTTTCATGAATGATTGAAAGCCAAATGTTAATGCTCCCATCTAACATCAAGAGATTCAACCCTTTGAATTTGAAACAAGGAGAGAGGCCAAATTGGCAAACTACAACATCATACTATCACAAACTTTATTAATATTTTTCAAATATATATACACCATAAAAAAATTAAATACAATTGAACGCTTGGTGGCCACTAAATGAAACATAAAAAATTATAAGTTATGAAAACCAAACAACACAAGTCCCATTTAAAATGAAAAAAAAGGATCTCAATGTTTTGAATCTAACATATTGATAACATGCTAAACTTTTAACAATAGCAACTTGATCCATCCATGTTAATCATACAATAAAAATATATTATGTTTCAAATTCCATATATAATTAAAATAATATTTATCCTAGTGCTTAGTAAGTGATAATACATAATAGATTATCAAATAAGAAAGTCACAAGTAGATGCTCCCAATAAACATAATAAAAATTCAATTTTCTAGAATACAAACAAGGCACAACATACCAATAATAACAATGTTTATGCATGCAATTTTATTATTCATGTTATAACAAATCCATTATTTTTGGGGTTTTACATACCATGTAGGAAAGTTGATGCCTAGTGGCTACCATAAATTAAGGATCAAATAAAACAAAATAGATTATTAATTATTACTCTTCAAGAATGTACATGGATAAATTTTGGCAAAAGAATATTTTTATTAAACCATACAACACAAAAATTACAAAAAAAATTTAAAACAACAATCCAATCAATGGTTGCAAACAAGATAACATGAGCCACACTTGCCCATTTGGGACATTTTATTCTTAGAATATTCCACAAAATGTTTTTGAAAAAATCTTTTTAAATCATGATGATTTTTTTATAATACTTTGATAAGGTTTGCATTAAGTTTTTAAAAAAATATGTCATTTAGAAAAAATTCAAGTTATTAAACATGTCATTTTATTACTTAAAAACATTGGTTACAATTTTTTCATTTTTTTTATTCATTTGATTAATCTCAAATTTATTTACAAGATCACATGATATATTATGAATGTTATATCATATAAGTAAATCTTACAATTTCAACACAAAATTAAATTACATTTTTAATAACATGGAACATTAAGCACTAGTTACACTTGTTGTGGTACATGTTACCATGACTACACCCCAATACAATGATACAAAGGACATTAAAAATATAATTCAATCAATGTCACCAACATCCTTCACAAATTGGTTGAAGCATTAACAACATCAAAATTAACTTTAATTCTACCAACATAAATAGCAAAAATAGTAATTTGATTTGTGTTTATTGTATTTTTTTGAGCAAGAAAAGAAAAAAAAATAGCTAAAATGTCAAGCTAGTATTTTGGATTTGCTAAATTACATTTCCACTTCCCATTCCAACAACCTTCATATAGATGTCGTTCATCCAAATTTGATCTTTTCTTCATAGGAACCCACCATTGAACTTTCACCATTTTAAAATATTCATTCTTTTCATCTTCGATAACATGACCCTTTGCTCTTCCCATCCAGAGAGGAACAAGATCAAGATCATGCAGTTCACGAGCACAAATCTCCAACAATAAGATCTTTAAATGGTGTGTATGTAGTTAAAGGTCTCATGTTCTTTGGCCCACAATAAGGAACTTGAATTGGATCTTGTGGATCAACGTCCATCACAATTGACAATGAAGCCCTAGCATAATTAAACCTCCAATTGCTTGAAGGCTAGAAGCCTTCTAAAAGAGTTGTACTTTGAAGCGGTAACGACCTTAACAAATGCAACAAAATATCTTCCCAATATTCTACATACGGCCTCATCTTCATTTCATATGTGGAACTTTGTGCAATGCCCACATTCCAGAAATCCATGTATTTGGATAGTCCAGAACTTATAAACTTTTCTTTCTCCACTGGCTTCAATGCATCATTGCCCCAAATTGGGTGGTATAAAACAGGGGTTGGAACTACAATAGGCAATTTTGGTGAACCGCGTGGATTAGCTTTCTGTAATCTAATTGGAGGCCCATCTATTAGATTTTAAACAAGATTTGTGGGGAAAACTTTGTATTGCATCATTGGCCAACATGATGAATCAACAAAAAATCTAAACAAATGCATATCAATATGCCCTGCCAATGTTTTAGGGCCATCCTTCAAACAACCTAGGACCCAAGATTTAAAATTTGGAATCTTTTGAATCAATTGAAAAATGAATGGTCTTTCCTATGAGATCATGAAAGCTCTCACCAAATTTGTTAAAATGTAATTATTTTCCTCCTTCAATTTTTTTGACAAATAGCCAAAGCATCCATATATATCCTCATGTGTGTGGCCAACTATAGGAAATCCCAATTTGACCTCCTCAAAGACATCCCTTGCTGTCAACAATGATAGAAATGCTAACAAATGCCAATTCCTATTGTCTTTAACATAATTATCCATTTGAGGCAACATATTTCTTAGCAAAAGCTTCAGAGCAACGATTTGATTTGGGGTGTGTAATTCATATATGCAATTTGATTTCCCTTGCAATATATGTGCAAAGAATGAAATCTATGGGGGGTGTTCAAACGATAATTTTGATTCTAAAATTGGGGCCACCTCCAAAGTCCACAATAATAACAACAAGGACCCAATTGTGAAATTAGGATCACTTGGCCACAACTCATTAAAATATTGTGCAAATCTCTCATCCTTGTGACCATGCGCTATTAGACCCATAAGGGTAATGGGCAATTATCCAAGCCCATATATCATTTTGTTGCACATTTGCAACCTTGGAAGCATAGTTTTTACATGGTCCATCTTTTCATGAACAATGCATAGGAACTCATCCTTCGATTGCACTAACTCTATCTTCCAACTATGGTAGAAGTTTCTACATGATTATTGGTGTAAGATATGTTTTTTTAGTTTCGTCTCATACTTTAGAGCCTCATTGCTATTCTTTCCCAATCTGGATATCAAGTCCTTCAAGGATTCATAAACAGTGCATTTCACAAACATGAACCCCTGCTTTCGCACATCGACATTCAAATGGTGTCTTTTTCTCAACCTACTCATAGTAGATTGATAAATACTTCCAATGTTTGATTCCTTAATATTTGCCAACCCACAAATACAAAAAAACAAAGAAATATTAACCTTTCCACAATAGATGTATGTCGCCAAATATACATTCAAAAATCCATTTCAATTTTTTGAAAAATAGTTTTTCATGAAAAACATCTGGCGGTTGCCAAGAGTTTATCACCAAATAGAAACAAAAAGTGGTAATGATTCCATACAATTCACTTAATCACTCCATTCCTACAAACTCTTCCATGTTTTAAATAAAAGATGTTGCACATCTTATCTACCATTTCCAATCCTTTTCAATTGATGTGGCATAGGTTATGTAGACCAGTCAATCAATGATTAAACATTGGACTTCACTTACTGGGTTGACATATGTAATTTATGTGTACCTTTGTTCCCATGTGGTAGAAACTAACAACCTTGCTTGCTATGTGATTTCTACAACATATATGTTGACCTAGAAAGACCAATGATCTAGTACCAAGCAATTTCACAGAAGTTTAAACCTTGAATAATGATAAATTTTCATTGACTTCTGTCTCCCTTTGTATGCAACCTTTTTGGAATATTTACACCATATGTTATGTGGTCTTCAAATGACAAACTCCAAAACTCTTGTTTCAACAACAAGGCCTTTTCACGAGGAAAATGTTGAAAACAATTCATGGTGCAACATTTTTCCGCACCCACATTACACATAGACTCCTCTATCAACATTTTTTCAATTCTAGAAACGGAACCTTTAAAGTCAATTGCACTTCGCTTCCTCTTATGAAAAGAACATTTCTTTTTCTTTACACCAACTACTCCCACATCATCAACATCTGATATGTGGGTTTCATTAAATGCTATGAAATGTTTTATAAAAGGGTACCCATCAAGAATTGTTTGAGCCAGTGGCCATTTCCAAATGGTCATCATTGTTTGACACAATCATTGGACAAATACAAGATGCAAAGCCCAACATGGTCCTCCCCAAGCCAATCATCAAGAATTGCTTCCTATGAGTCACATGCAACCACCCAACCTTTTGCAATGAAAACCCCACCATTGTCTACAAAATCACATTTAGCTCCTCACCATTTAGACTGATGTTTTCCTACTATATTTGAATATGTCCCTCCCACACCATGGCCATACCTTGAGTCATCATTCCCACGTGCATTCCCTTCATTATAATCCTCTTTATTTCGTTCAAAATTTTCCTCGCCACCAACCTCTTCATCACCTTTCAAAATATTCTTTTCACTTCCTTCCTCACTCATGAATCAGACCTAGATTCCCCAATGAACCCTTCCACACCATCCTTAAATATATAACTCATTTCACCTTGTAATTCCTCATTACGCAAATCCTCAATTGTATTACCCATATTATTCACATCACTGATGTTTTCAGCCATGAAGCTTTTTGCCAAGGCATCAACCCTACATGAAATTTTCTTCTTCGAAAGACTATTCACCCCATCCATTATCATGTGACATTGTTTTATCACCGTCTTGACCACTTCATCATTATCAACAGATACTTGCAAGGCTAAAAAACCTTTATTCCAACTGTTAATTCGTAGTATTTTGTACTTGGAACTAGATAGAATAGCTTATGTTGCTCATAGTCTTCATTCACAGCTTCAATTAAAACCATTATGCAATTCTTCCATTCCCTAGGTCCATATATAGGAACACCTAACAAATCTTTGCACATTTTGATACCAATCTTCACCCTTTCATTTTCATCAGCATCCCAAATACAAAGATACCAAATATGAATCCTTCATCCATATCTTATTAAGCCAAGAGAAAATAGAATGCAACATAAGATCAAAGATTATAATTTTGGCCATCATATCTATTTTCTAATTCGCCCATTTCACAACAACAAATTAAGATGTAAAGTACCTTGCTTTTTTTGAATAATTAAACAAAGATTGCAACTCCTAGCGGTCACCAAACATTTCTACAACAAAAAGTGTTGTAGTGAAACATTTGGCAACTGCTAGGGTTTTTATAACAAAAAACGTTGCATTGCATTGAAACATATGGCAACCACCAAGAAATTTTTTATTGAGCATCCCTTGATTAAAATGTTTAACAACTACTAAGAGCTTCTCCTTTGACCATTTGTAAAATGAAACGTTTGGTGGCCGTCATGCATCTTCCCCACAAGCACACATGGGAAAAAACTTGTGGCCACACTAGGCTTTTTGATGGCCAATGTACCTACAAAGAAACACTTGGCTACTGCCAGGCATTTTTACCCAATATGCCCATTTACAAACATCAAGTGGCTATAAAGACCTTGTCTGATAATGATCCATGTGCAGAATCTCCTAGCGATCGCTCAACATTTCGGTTCCCAATTTCCCTACATAGAAACATTTGGCAATTGCAAGGTCTTTCCTTGGCTAATATCCATGCTTAAACAAGCATGGTGGCCACTAGGCATTTCTACACCTAATATCCCTATGCAAAAATGTCAAGTGGTAGCCAAGCATTTATGCACTTAATATTGATGAATAGAAACGTTTGGCGACTACCAAACATTTATCTATCCAATATCCCTTTGTAGAAATATTTGGCAACCACTAAGCATTTTTCCATCCAATATCCCTTTGTAAAAATGCATGGCAACCACTAGGCATTTATGTGCCCATTATCCCTCTGCAACAACACCTAGAGGTTGCTAAGCATCTTTACATCCATTATCCTTATGGAAAAATGCATGGTAGCCACTAGGTGATTTTACAACCAATCTTCCTATGTAAAAACATCTAGTGGTCGCTAGGCATTTCTACGCCCAATATCCATGCACAAATATGCCTAGTAACCACTAAGAGTTTTTACACCCAATCTCCCTACGCAGAAATGCCTGGCAGTCACCAAGCATTTTTGTGCCCAATATCCATGCACAGATATGCTTGGTAGCCACTAGGAGTTTCTACACCCAATCTCCCTACATAGAAATGCCTAACGATTGCCAAAAGTTTTTGTGCCCAAGATCCATGCACAAATATGCTTGGCAGCCACTAAGAGTTTCTACACCCAATATCCTTTTGCAAAAACACATGGCAGCCATAAACATCTCTTCAAAAAACATTCCTAAAAAAAAATGGTTGTTGTCTCTTTTTAGCGGCATTTTTCTTGTCATCTTTTTCCCCCATAAACGTTGGTAGGTTTTTTTCACAAAAATGAATGGCGTAATGTTTCTCTTACCAAATTAATCAATGGCCAGAAATGGTGGGTTTTTGGCAATATTCTGCTTTTTGTTTATTTAGGTTTTTTGCATTCTTTTCAGTTTTAGACCATAATATATACTACATTGAATCTCTCATTAACGAATAAATTATGTCCACCGCCAGAAATAAATTTTGCATGCTTATTATTTATTGGATATTCCTAACAGCATGGCAATGCAATTGAAGCTAGAGAAACCATTAAATATAATGAGATGTATTAATCAAAAGGAATGAATGCAAAACATGTAGGGAAAGGAATCGAGTAGGTTTTGAAAAATAATTATGGCTTGCTTAATGATATAAGGGAAATCCTATTATGTTTAAACACAACCTCAACAAAACATATGAAAATATTTGTGCTTTTGACCTAGCAAATAAACATTGGCATGTAAGTTATAGAAATGAAAATGTATGTTGCTTACTCTATGATTGTTTAATTTCTACAAAAAACTACCTATTGGTTTCAAATGCTTCAAGCCCTATGTACCTTGTCACATGGATTTGAATTTCGTTGCACAATTGAAAGATTTATTAAGTCCATTGCATGTGGTTGGTTTCACTACTTTTTAATCAAAATATGACTTGACAAACTCTTAAATGTTATAATGAAACTACATTTGGTATATTGTGAAGGAATCATATGTAAGTCCCAAGGAACAAAACTTCAAGCCCTTTTGCATCCTAAATTTTAATGTTCTTTCTCCCTCACAAAAAATTGATGAATTGTGTTTAGCATACTGTATTTACATGATAACCCTAATTCCAAAAGTGTGTTATTGGGGATACGCAAGAAGCCCTAAATCATGAAAGTTGTATGTGAAAGGCTTAAAATTGTGTGACTCTCAAAAAACTAGAATGATGAATTTGGAAAATGACATATTGTTTAAGTGTAGTCTTGTGGTGGATTGTTGTTTAATCCCCATATGAAAACATGGAGATTGGGAATCTACATAGCCTCTCTCCACCATTTATTGTTAGGTTATGTGTGACTTGCAAGTTGAAGAAGGTCTTTAACATGAACGAAAGAAATAAAAAGGTTAATGTGATGGAAGCACAACTTCATTTGCATTATAAAAAGAGACCAAAAATAAAGTAAGCATGGAAGGAAGATAAAGGGAATGAAAGATCAACTCTGCACAATGAAAAAAAGAAGATGGGTGTTTGCACACTACAGTGACCTTATATGGACGTCACAATGGTAGTTTTTCCTATATTCCTTAAATAAAATAAAATAAAATAAAATAAATTCATTAAAATAATAGAAAAAGGGATTCACTTATCTAAAGCTATCATAATCAACCTTCCATGAATGAGAAAATCAAATCAAAATCGTGGATGGCTAATAAGTAATGGACTTTTGAATTTTGCCCATACTTTTGTCACACCTACAAAACTCATGGATATGGACTTTTATCTTATAATCTGTTAATTTTATGTGTTTAAAACTTTGGGATATTGGATGAATCATGTTTAAGAAACTGAAGATCCATTGAATGAATGGAATGCGATTTTTATTTATCATATTATAAACTTTTCAAAATCCCAAAAACTATAATTATTTCAAAAGCCCTTTAAGCATTTAAAATAAATAAATAAAATAAAATTGTGATATTTTTTATATGTCTCATAGCATCATGATTTGAAATTGGAAATGAAAAAAAATGTTACTTTCAATATCATCAATATTTTAAACTAGTTTTCAACCACACTAGAAAAGGACTTTGAAAAGGGATTATAATCTACCAAAATTGTGACACCTTAGTTTGCATTCACCCAGATATGAAGAATGAAACCTAAATAGTGATTATTCAATTGTTGAAAACGATAATTTAGAAATGTTGATCAACAAGTCTTTATACTTTGCTTTAGTGGTGTGGTGTAGGCCGAAAAGTGCAGACCATTAATCGCTCCTTATTGTTGTCATCTTCAGTGTTTGTTGTGTTTGTTATATATATATATATAATTTTAAATTTTTTTATAACTAAAAATATAGCATATAACTAGCAATTATGGTTAACTTGAAAGATTTGTAACCATCCTTCATTATATTTTGGTTCAATGAAATCCAATGAGAAAAAACATTGGGTTATTTGTTTTTGACCATGCAAACCTACAAAATTACTTGATGTTCAACTTTTGAGTTTCGAATATCATTTTTCCAAGCAATTTCTTAAGAAAAAAAAGGGTAGTCATTTGTAAGTATATTAATTGCTTCAAATAACCAATAATAGATTTATTATTGGTTAATTATTACTTACAAAATAATTGACATTATAGTTATCTATTATTATTTATGAGTAATGATCGTATAGAATTATACCAAATTAGTTTGAAAAAATACCTTTAAATTCATGAATGACTAATGAATATTTCATAACAAATTATTACTTATATAAGCTTTTGGGTTTGGGGTTTAGGGTTTACATTTAGGGTTTATGGTTTAAGGTTTAAGGTTTAGGGTTTAGATTTTGGGTTTTAGGGTTTGGGTTGTAGGGTTTATGATATATGATTTGAATTATAGGGTTTAGGGTTTAGGGTTTGCGTTTTAAGCTTTAAGGTTTGGGATTTACAATGTGGGGATATTTAGGGTTTAAGGTTTGGGCTTTAAATTTTGGGCTTGAGGGATTAAAGTTTAGGGTTTGGGCTTTGGGCTTTAGATTTTGGGTTTAAGGTTTAAGGTTTGGGCTTTAAATTTTTGGCTTGAAGGTTTAAGGTTTAGGGTTTGGGGATTTACGATTTATACAATAACTTTTCAAACTTATTATATAATATAAAAATTAATTACCACATGGCATTTACAATGAATTGCATATGTATATATTCAAATATATAATTTATGAATGTATATTGGGAATTCCTAACACATACAATAGCATGTAACAATTGAAATCACCCAATACAAAAAAAATTACCATTTTGACACCAAAAGTGGTCCACCTTTGTCTACATTCACCCACCATTCTAACCCAATTCCATCAAATTAGTTAGTCAAATAAACTGGACATTGTGGGAGTAAATTAAACTGAAGGACAACCTGACAACCGATTTGAATTTAATAGATGTTATTTTATGCCATGTTATAATACCATGTATCAACGGCCTATCCAATAAGCCAACAACACATGTTTACCACTATTTAATCCTTATAGTGGTATCATTTGATTGTTTAATTAATTGTCGGTTGAATTAGCTAATCGTCAAATTAACAAATGTCCATGCATTCTAACAAGGACACATGGCATTCAATGAACCTAACATTTGGTGACATGTGGTGGACGCAACATGGGTATTTTCAAACTACCAAGTCGTTTGACAGTCAAATAAACCAAACACCCATTTGATTACCAAAATGTAAATCAAATGATGACAGATGGGGTATTAAGATGACCATGCATTGTGTATCATTTGACCACTAGTCAAAAAAAGTCAAAAAAATCATCTTAGTTGTATTGGACTTGTTAATATCAACTTGTCTTAAAAAACCAAGGGGTTTTTTAATGCTTGTCACTTTGGGGTCTTTTAAACCATAAAACCTAGAATTCTAATAATGTGTGATTTCTATTGAGCCTCATATGGTGAATCACAACAATGAAAGAAATCATTCATCTTTGATGGGTCTATTTTTTAGATGGTGGTTGGCATACATATGTTATTTCACATCAAAATTTCACTTGGTCCATAATGGTGACTTGTAATTGCATGTTCATAAATTCAAGTAACTCCTAGGTTCATTTTTTTTCCAACTTGCATTGATTTTGTTTGTAGTTGGGTTTGGGATGTAGGTAGGGCTTAAATTGCAATGGGAAACACCTTTTTATAAGGCTAGGGTTTGAATTCCCTATAAGTTATAGGTTTTGAAACATTATTTCTCATTATGTGCAAAGGGTTGTTTCATAAGAAATTCACAAATTCACTAAGACGTATGGGCAGGCATGCGTAAAATAGGCGATCAGAGGTCGTGCCGCCTAAATTACCTAAATGTCTGCCTGCCGTCGACCCTAAATTAACTACGTAAATGTTCGCCGGCCGTCACACTTAAATTAACTACGTAAATGTTTGCTCGCCGTTACGCCTAAATTAACTAGCTGAATGTTTGCCCGCTGTTGCACCTAAATTAACAAGTTGTGTGGTGGTGCAAAAGGGGGCGCCTTGAAACACCTTGATCATAGATCTAGTTCTTGTAGACTGATCATAATCTTCTTCAGCAGCAGCTTCTAGCGTCAAGCTGGTCCTGGATCGACGGAGCTAGTGGAACTACTAGAGATCTGTAGCATCAGCTTTTCATCTTTGTTGTATTGTTTTCTGTCTTGTGGGTAGTGATCATCAAGTTCGAGTTGGGGTTCCTCTGTCATGAACTCAGTTTCATATTATTCATGGAAAGGTTGTTTAATCAGCCAGCTAGCCAGCCGCGTGTACATTTGAAGGAAGATGATGATCAGAGTGATGATGTGAGGTTACATACCTGCCTGCCCCTTCCTGCCTCTCATTAGCTTCATCCCTCTCTATCTGAATGCAGAGAGAGAGGTTAGGAGCTACTGAGGTTTAGGAATGGGCAGCCTAATGTATGTCTCGTATTGCGTGATCATCTTGACTATCTTCCTATTGCAGCTTGTTGTTCGTGATGACACTGATCCCTACTTACTGAGTCCTCAGTCAAATAGTGTAATCTGGTGTCCTCGTATTAGTTTAGTTGTAGACCAAAATTCGGTGTCTAGATCAGACACAACACAGAGTCCGAAAGTTGTGCCTAAAAGCTTCAAGGCTAAGAGCTTCAATTAGTCTATGTTTCCCTAGAGAATCGATGACCTGTAGCAGGCAATAAGCTATGATCTGCAGCCTTTTCTAGAGTTCTCTATTCATAGCAACACATGAGTTGGTTGTGAATTTAAATCCCCTCTAGATGCAAGTTTTCTTGTACTGAAGACTCAAATGTATACATTGCACAAAGACTGGAGTCGCTGGTTAGGTA
>Ga0116230_10000167_pt1 | contig 51659 bp, 44 predicted proteins | sample S1TSphfallax_3_FD_88678 | JGI IMG/M metagenome (GOLD analysis project Ga0116230, IMG submission 88678) | Host-associated microbial communities from peat moss isolated from Minnesota, USA - S1T2_Fd - Sphagnum fallax MG | ecosystem: Host-associated > Plants > Peat moss > Unclassified | place...
CCTGAAAAAGTTGGACCAGCCGATTATTTTACGCGGAGATTTCTTTAGAGCGGCGCTAGTCGTATATCAAGACTTTTCCAAGACACTCATCGAAAACGCAGCGGCGGCTAAGTCTGGCGCAACCACTAACAGCGAACTTGCCTCTTGGCTTTCGAAAATAGAGCACTATGACTTTCATATTGAACTAGACAAGACCTCTTACATTGTTCAAATAGGACCTACAGTGAGGGGCGATGCGCTTACCGTTCTTGGCGGCGGAGCGCGATATTTTATCGATCGGCAAACGTTTACCATCACGAATAAGGTTCTTCTCAAGTAGGAAAATAGTTTATGCATATGCCAACGGGAACCCTGTCTCGTTTTCCGATCCTCTTGGCTTGTACCCGGCTATTGAGGTCACGTTTCCCGATGGCACGACATATATACCTATGACGGCCGTAAAAAACCCGCCGCAAGCTGCCAATCCGGAGGTCGTCGCATCAAACGTTTCATTACGACAACTGGTGGGATCACATTTGGGCGCCGCTGTTCGTCCCCCTGTCAGAAATCTGTGCAGCCACGAATCCGGATAGGCCCGCCACGCCGCCACGGCCACGGCCACGACCAGGGCCAGGGCCAATTTGAGAGCGCTTCGCATGGGGAGAATGATCAGAGGTATCCTATTGGGTCTTGGCGGCGGCGTTGCTTATCTATTCTGCTTCGCTTTTATCGGCATGTCGTCCGCACCTATAGCCTTAGGGATCTGCGAACTCGCCGTTGTAGCAACGTTAATAAACTTGGCCCTATATGCCTATAAGACGCCGACGCAGCATTGGTGGCGCCCGCTGTCGGTCGCTGCACCATCAATAGTCGTAATGCTCGTACAACGGCCGCTCATAGTAATGGCATCCTTCGCGATGGGAGCATTGGTTATCCTTTCGGCCGGTCTAATTGTTATGGTAGCTATGCGGCGGCGTTCCACAAATGGCTGAGTTTCTCTGCAAGCGCTTTCTACAACTACTTCAGAAATTACGATCCGCAAACCGGACGCTATGTCGAATCCGATCCGATTGGGCTGGATGGAGGGAGTTACTCCACATATGCATATGCAGCGGGGTGACCGGCGACAATTAGATTTGCCGGTCGCAAGAAGTAATTGACGCCGGCCAGCGGGGAATCCTGTCTCGTTTTCCGATCCTCTTGGCTTGTACCCGGTGGGCGGCGATGCCGGGATGTCATTAGAAAAGTGACATGATCATAGAGTTCCGAAAAAGCCCCAGGGCGATGAACGCGTGGTTAACGATTTTGGCAATAGGAGGCGGTACCGATGGTGTCGTAAGCTGTCTGGCGCAGCTGATCCGAAGTCTTGGGAGCTCACTCAAGGAATTCGTGGCAATTGCATTGATACTTGCGGTCTACTGCGTGGGGATTTTGGGTGGCATAAAGGACAATGCGGAAAGCACGAAAAAGCGGCAGTTCATTGAAGTTTATTTGGCAATGCAAATTCCGGTTTTGAATACCTCATGGTTCAGCTATAAAGTATTCGCGTTGATTTCTTACGCAGCAATTGTTCATCCCGCTGCAGAGAGCTTGGAGTTTCAATGGTTTGTCGGTGCCGATTGGGAGCTGGCTCTGTTTCACGGAGTGGCGGAAGTTGGCGTTGGGATTAATGTAATCCCTGCGCTCGTGCTAATTTGGCTTCGTAAGTTTTCCGCTTTGTCTGTACAGCCGCGGACCTGAGATCGGAAAGCGGCGCCACTTGTCCGGCTCTAAAGTGCGCCTCGTAGACCGATGGAGGTACGGAATCGCTACCGGCCGCCGTCGTCTGACGACGCAGCCTGTCGATCAAGGGGCCGGTGCGCGCTTTCGTATTCAGGCCGATGTTTTCAGTGGTCGTTCCGTGCTCCGTGAGATCGGATTCCAGGATCGGGCCCGGAAGGAGCGTATCGGACCTTGTCGCGGCGGTCGGTACGGTTGCCCACGATCGCTGACGCACGGCCGGGGAGGGGTGCGCCAGCGCCGCAGTTGACGGGTGTCACCCATTGCATTGAGATGGGACGATGAAAGGCGCCGCGCTGATCCTGATTTTCTTGCTGGTCGGAACCGGCGGTATCGGCCGGGCTGAAGAACCCGCCGACACCGTGGAGGTGCGCTTGTCGACCAACGACCCGGTGACGCCGCTGCCGCATTATTGGGAGTCGATGTTCGGCTCCGGCCGTGCGATCTTGTCCTTGCGGGACGCCTACCGGCAGGATCTTCGGGCCGTCCACGCGGCAACCGGCTTTGGCTACATCCGATTCCACAACATCCTGCACGACGAGGTCGGCCTGATGTATCGAAGCCACGGGCATCTGCGTTACGACTTCTCGTACGTCGATCAAATCTACGATGGTCTCCTGGCGGATGGGGTGCGCCCCTTCGTGGAATTGAGTTTCATGCCGGCTGTCTTGAGCGCGAATCCCAAGAGCGTCCACTCGTTTTGGTACCACCCGAACGTGGCGCCGCCTGCCCGGTACGCAGACTGGGACCGCTTGATCAAAGCCCTCGTGGGACATCTGGTCGATCGCTATGGGATCGAAGAAGTCGCGCAGTGGTACTTCGAGGTCTGGAACGAACCGAATCTCGATTTTTGGGCCGGTAGACCCAAGCGGTCGTCCTATTTCCAGCTCTACGCACACACCGCGCAGGACATCAAATCGATCAATCCGCGTCTACGCGTCGGAGGACCGGCGACCGCTCAGGCCGCCTGGATACCCGCGTTCCTGGCGTTCATCGACGAGCATGCGCTGCCCGTGGACTTCGTGTCCTCGCACGTCTATGGCAACGATCCGGTGCGGCCGGTGCTGGGCAGCGCGGTGCCGGTGTCACGGCGGGATCTGGTATGTCGTGCTGCGCGAAAGATCCATGACCAGATTCGGGCCTCGTCCAGGCCCGAAATTCCGCTGATCCTCAGCGAAACCAACGCCAGCTATAAGAACGAGTCGTCCGTCACCGACTCCGTGTTCATGGGGCCCTGGCTCGCGAGCACCATCGCGCAATGCGATGGGCTCGTCGCGGCGATGAGTTACTGGACGTTTTCCGATGTGTTCGAGGAACAAGGGGTGCCGCGCAGCCCGTTTTACGGTGGTTTCGGACTCGTCGCGGAGTACGGAATACCCAAGCCTGCATTCAACGCCTTCGCCTTGCTGCATCGGCTGGGCGAGCAGCGCCTCGCCGTCGACTCCGACGCCGTCCTTGCGACCAAGCGCGCCGACGGGAGTTTCGCGATCGCCCTTTGGAACTACGCCGAACCGGATGCGGCCGAGGAGGGTGCCGCCCGGGGGGATGCCGGAGCGGGATGTCAGCGTAAACGCTTTCACCTCCGACTGAGCGGATTGGATCCATCCGCTTCCATGCGTGAATCGATCGTCGATGCGGAACATGGCAACGCGCTGGCGACGTTCGAGCGCATGGGCCGACCTGCATTCCCGAGCCGGCAACAGATCGAGGAACTGCGGCGCGCCGCCTCGGTGTCGGCGCCGGAAACGCATGCACTCGCCGACGGCGAGCTGAACGTGAGCGTCCGGTGTCACGGCCTCGTCTTGATCGAGAGCGGTGCGACCATCGCGGCGCCTTGAGGGCCGCGCGGCCCGAGGGGCGCGGTGCCTGGCCGCGCCCGCGGTCAGGATGGTTCGATGCCCAGCACGCGTCGATTGAGGGCCGGGTCCGATTTGGTTGCCGCAAAATCGTCGAATGCCCGATCGGTGACGCGGATGATCCGATCGCGAATGAACCGGGCGCCCTGCGCGGCACCATCCTCGGGATGTTTCAGACAGCATTCCCATTCGAGGACGGCCCAGCCCGGGTAGTCGTATTGGGCGAGCTTGCTGAAGATGGCCTTGAAATCGATCTGACCATCGCCGAGCGAACGGAATCGTCCGGGACGCTCCTGCCAACCAAGATAACCCCCGTAAACGCCGGCGCGTCCCGTCGGACGAAACTCGGCGTCCTTGACGTGAAAAGCGCGAATGCGCTCGTGGTAGAGGTCGATGAAAGCAAGATAGTCCAGCTGTTGCAACAGGAAGTGGCTGGGATCGTAAAGGATGTTGGCCCGCGGGTGGTTCCCGACGGCCGCGAGAAAGCGCTCGAACGTCGCGCCATCGAACAGATCCTCGCCCGGATGCAACTCGAAGCACACGTCGACGCCCGCGTCATCGAACGCATCGAGGATCGGCAACCAGCGCCTGCCGAGTTCCGCAAAGGCGTCTTCGATCAGATGCGGAGGCCGCTGCGGCCAGGGATACAACAAATGCCAGGCGAGTGCGCCGGAGAAGGTTGCATGGGCCCGGAGCCCCAGTCGGCGGCTCGCTTGCGCGGCGAGCCGCAGGCGCCCCGTCGCCCACGCCTGCCAGGCCTCGGGCCGGGACCGCAGCTGGGCGGGCGCAAAATCTTTGAACAGTTCCCGGTACGCTGGATGCACCGCGACGAGTTGTCCCTCGAGATGACTTGCAAGTTCCGTGATCTCGAGACCCTGGGCGCGCAGCCCGCCCAGCAGGTCGTCGCAATAATCCTGGCTCGTGGCCGCGAGCTCCAGATCGAACAGCCGGGCATCGCTACAGGGGATCTGCAGGCCGCGAAACCCCAGGCCGCCGGCCCAGGAGGCGATCGCCGGCAGCGTATCGAACGGCGGCACGTCACCGGCGAATTGCGCCAAAAATATTCCAGGACCTTGCAAGGTGATCACAGCGGCATTCCGGATGGGGCAGGAGAGCGCGCGATTCTACCGAGTTTGAGCGTCCAACAAAACCGGGCCTCGGGACTCGATCGGAAGAACCCCTGTGACGGGTCGCACGACGCCTCGATCCAGCCGGTGTATTTATTCCGCCAAGCCTTTACACTCCCGGCACCAACGAACGATGCAGCGGCGCAAGCCTTCGAGCAGGCGCATGCCGGTGCGCATGCAGGAGAGAGGGGGAGTAGCAATGCGAGCCGAGAGCGGCGCGGAGCGCAGATTGCGCATGGGGCTCATCGGGCCCGGGTTCATCGCCGCGCATCATATCGATGCCGTGCGCCGGCTGGGCGACGTGGACGTCGTGGCGATCGCGGGTTCGACTGCGTCTTCCGCGCGGCGCCGGGCGGCCGAACTGAACGTCCCGCAGAGCCATGGACGCTATCAAGACCTGCTCGCCGATCCATCGATCGACGTGATTCACAACACCACGCCCAACGACCTGCATCATCCGGTGACGTTGGCGGCGCTGCGTGCCGGAAAACACGTCATCTCCGACAAGCCTCTGGCGCTCGACCGTGGCCAGGCACGCGAGCTCCGTGACGCCGCGATCGCCGCGCGGGTCGCCCACGTCGTGACCTTCAATTACCGTGGCAACCCCCTCGTGCAGCAGGCGCGGCTGATGATCGACGCCGAGGAACTGGGCCCGATCAGTTACGTGCACGGTCACTATTTGCAGGACTGGCTCAGCGACCCCACGGTGGTTTCCTGGCGCCAGGATCCGCAGCGCGGGGGCGCGAGCTCCGCGCTCGCCGACATCGGATCGCACTGGTGTGATTTGGCCGAACACGTCTGCGGATCGCGGATTGCCGAGGTGCTCGCGGATCTGACGACCGTCGTACCCGTGCGCTACGCGCCGACCCAGCCGACGCAGGCGTTTGCGCACGACCCGGGGACGGCGCGCACGCGGATCGAGGTGGGCAGCGAGGACCTCGCGAGCGTCCTGTTGCGGTTCGAGAACGGCGCGCGCGGCTGCTTGCGCGTGGGCCAGGTGCTGCCGGGCCACAAGAACGACCTGCAACTCGAGGTCAACGGCCGCGGCGGGTCCCTGCAGTGGCGGCAGGAACGGCAGAACGAACTGTGGCATGGCCGACATGACGGCCCGAGCGCCGTGATCGTCAAGGATCCGGCCCAACTGCGCGGCGATGCGCGGCGCTATGCACACCTGCCGGCCGGCCATCAAGAGGGCTGGAGCGACGCCTTCCGCAACCTCATTGGCGATGCCTATCGGTGGATACGAGATGGCGCCGAGCCCCATACCAAACCCACCCCCCTGCCGAGTTTCGTCGATGGGCATCGGTGTCAGTGCGTCATCGATGCGATGTTGGCAAGTTTTGCGGCCGGGGGCATCTGGCAAGCCGTGACCGGCGATCGTGCCGACGGCGAGGCGGAACCCGCATGAAGAGGAGCGTGCAAATCCGCCTCGGAGCGATGATGTTCCTGCAGTACTTCGTCTGGGGCGCCTGGTACGTGACGCTCGGCACCTGGCTGGCCTCGAGCCTGCATTTCTCCGGTCAGCAAATCGCCTGGGCGGCCGGAACGACTGCCATCGGGGCGATCATCTCCCCGTTCTTCGTCGGCTTGATCGCAGATCGATGGTTTGCGACCCAAAAGCTGCTCGGCGTGTTGCATCTGGTGGGATCGGCAATCCTCTGGCTGAGTTCCGAACAGTCCTCGTTTGGACCCTTGTATTTCGGTGTTCTCGGATACTGCCTCTGTTACATGCCGACCTTGGCGTTGACGAACTCGCTGGCGTTTCGCCAGATGCAGCTGCCGCAACAGGAATTCGGACCCATTCGCGTCTTCGGGACGATCGGCTGGATCGTCGCCGGCTTGCTGGTCGGCCAGCTCGGCATCGAAGCCACCGCGATCCCGATGCGCCTGGCGGCATCGAGTTCCTTGCTGCTGGGTTTGTATTGCTTCACGCTGCCCGACACGCGGCCGCTTGCGAGCGCCGGGCGGTTGCGACTCGGTCAAATCATCCCCCGCGAAGCGATTCAACTGTTTCGCGGGCGCTCGATGGCGATATTCGCGCTCGCCTCGTTCCTGATCTGCATTCCGCTGCAGTTCTATTATGCCTTCACGAATCTGTATCTGAACGAGATCGGTGTCCACAACGCCGCGGGGAAGATGACCGGCGGCCAGATGTCGGAGCTGGTTTGCATGCTGCTGATCCCGTGGTTCTTCCGGCGACTCGGGGTCAAGTACATGCTGGGCGTCGGCATGCTTGCCTGGGCCTTGCGCTATTTTCTGTTCGCGCTCGGGGACACGGAAGCCCGTATCTGGATGATCTACGTCGGCATCCTGCTCCACGGCATCTGTTACGATTTTTTCTTCGTCGTCGGGCAGATCTACATCGATCGGGAGTCGCCCGCGGCGCTGCGCGCGGCGACCCAGGGCTTGATCACTCTGCTGACCTATGGAGCCGGCATGCTCGTCGGCTCCTGGGCTTCCGGGCGCATCGTGGATCACTTCGCCCAGGCGGGCGTCGGTGGTGTGTCGGGCCACGATTGGGCTGCGATCTGGACGGTCGCCGGCGGCGCGTCCGCCCTGGTGCTCGTGCTGTTCCTGATCACGTTTTCCGAATCGATCAACAGATCCGCGGCAACGGATCGTCTTCCAGTTCGTCCAGCCAGCGCTGACCACCAAAGGCGGTCTCGAGGATGACCTGGGGCGCATCGGCCCGCAGTTCTCCGATCAAGGCCGCCTCGGACGCCACGACCTGCAGTGCGGCGAGCGCGGCCTCGGCGTTCTCGGCAGCCACCGCGGCGACGAGGCGACCTTCGCAGGCGAGATAGAGCGGATCGAATCCCAGCAATTCGCAGACCGATTGCACGGCATCGGTCACTGGAATCGCGGCCTCGCGCAGATGAACCGCCATGCCGGTGGCTCGGGCGACTTCGTGCGCGACCGTCGCCAGGCCGCCGCGCGTGGGATCGCGCATGAAATGCAACCCCGGCACGCTCATCAGCGCCCGGGTCTGCGCATGGATGCTGGCCGCATCGGAGCACAGCGTGCCGCGTAAGCCGAATTCCTGACGCGCGAGCATCACCGCGGCGCCGTGCTCGCCCACCGGACCGCTAACGAGCAGGCGGTCGCCGGCCTGGATGCGATCGAGCGCGTAGCGGACGCCGCGCGGTTTGAAGCCGATACCCGTCATCGACAGATAGAGGCCGTCGCAATCCCCGCGGCCCACGACCTTGGTGTCACCGGCAACCACCGATACGCCGCATTGCCGGGCAGCCAAGGCCAGCGCATCGACGACACGCCGCAGAACCGCGATCTCCAAGCCTTCCTCGAGGATCACGCCGAGCGTGAGATACCGCGGTGTCGCACCGCACACCGCCAGATCATTGACGGTGCCGTGCACGGCCAGCGAGCCGATGTTGCCGCCCGGAAACTCGAGCGGCTGCACGGTGAATCCGTCGGTAGTCACCACCAAGTCCGCGCCGCTCTCGAAAGCCAAGGTGGCCGCATCGACGCCGGTGTCGAGCAGCGGGTCCGAGAACGCCCGGCTGAAAACGGAGTCGATGAGCTCCCTCATCAGACGGCCGCCGTTACCGTGCGCCAGGCTCACGTGGGTGTCGCGCATGGAGCTCCCCGCAGTGCGTTCCCCTCGATCAACTGGCCGAAGCTGATGGCGGCGTCGTTCTGCGGCAGCAGCCGCGGCAATGCCACGCGGAAACCGCGCGCGACGAGCAACTCCAGCACGGATTCCGTCAAAAACCGATTCTGGAACACGCCGCCGCTCAAGGCCACGCGCTCGACGCCGGTCTCCTCGCGAATCACCAGCGCCTGGTCGAGCAGGGCCCGCGCGAGACTGGCATGGAATTGACCGGCGCGCACGCCGAGCGGTCGATGTTCGTCGGTCAATAAGGCAACCAAAGGTCCCCAGTCCGTGCGCCAGAGGCCGTCGTCGTCGCGGGCCAGAGGAAGCATGATGGGGGCTTGCGCCGTCGTACAGAGCGCCTCGAGCCGCATCGCCGCCTCCGCTTCATAGCTCGTCACGGCGACCAGGCCGACGAGCGCGGCGGCCGCGTCGAACAGGCGACCCACCGCCGTCGTGCGGGGCGCGTGCAGACCGCTCTCGCTGGCCTGCCGCAGCAGTGCTCCCCCCCGGCGCGCACCCTCCGACCAGTGCGTACCGGTCTCCCAACAAAGGGCGAGGGCGCTGCGCCAGGGCTCTCGAGCCGCCCGCTCGCCGCCGGGCTGGCGGAACGGTCGAAAGCTGGCCATCCGTCGCCAAGATCCCGGCGCACCCAACAAGGCTTCGCCGCCCCAAAGACTACCGTCGGGGCCGAGACCCACACCGTCCCAGGTGAATGAGAGGACGGGTTCGTCGAGGGCACATTCGGCAAAGACCGCCGAGGCGTGGGCGTGGTGGTGCCATACCGGGATTGCGGGCAGGCCGCACTGCAAAGCCCAGCGCGTCGAGGTAAAGCGGGGATGTGCATCGTGAACCACGCGCTCGGCACGCACCCGATAAAGACCTTGCAGCTGATCGACCGTCGCTTCGAGCAGTGCCCGCCCGCGCGGCGTACCGTAATCCCCGAGATGGGGAGAAACGATGACCCGTCTGTCCCAGCCCAGCGCTACCGTGCCCTTGGAATGCGCGCCGATCGCGAGGGTCGGTACGTCGAATGGCCGGGAAACCGTCAACTCGAGCGGCGCCGTTCCCCGCCCGAGCCGTAGCGGGCGCGCCGCGGCCGCCACCACCCTGACCAGAGGATCCTCGGCCGCCCGCGCGATCGGCCGATCGTGGTGCAGGAAGCCATCGGCCGCCGCAGCGAGCGCCTGCCGCGCCTCATTCACCTCGGTCAGCACGGGCTCACCGGATACATTCCCGGAGGTCGCCACCAAGGCCGCGCCGAAGTCCGCGGCCAGCAGTTCGTGCAGCGGACTGTACGGAAGCATCACGCCGATCTCGCGCAAGCCCGGCGCCAGCGCCGGCGCGAGCGGGGCGTCGGCAAGCAGCGTGACCAAGACGATGGGTCGCGACTCGTCGCGCAGCGCGTCCGCTTCGAGTTGCGAAACACCGCCGAGTTGTCGCACGTAATCCAGGCCATCGACGCCGCGGGTCGGCACCAGGATCGCGAACGGCTTGGCGGGCCGATTCTTGCGCAGCCGCAGCCGCAGAACCGCGGCCTCGTTGGTGGCGTCGCAGAGCAAATGATAGCCGCCGATGCCGCGAACGGCGACGATGTCCCCCCGACGCAGCGCGCGCGCCGCGGCCGCGAGAGCCGAGTCCCCGCGTGCGCACGTCTTGCCGTCTTCCCAGCTCACCGTGGGTCCGCATTCGGCGCAGGCCAGGGGCTGCGCATGAAAGCGCCGATCCGCCGGATCGACGTACTCGCGCGCGCAATCGACGCACAACGGAAAATCGGCGAGCGTGGTGCTCGAGCGGTCATAGGGCAGGCTGCGCAGAATGGTGTACCGGGGCCCGCACTGGGTGCAGTTGATGAACGGATACCGGTGCCGACGCGCAAGGGGATCGGCCATCTCCGCAAGACAGTCCGCGCAGGGACAACGCTCGAGTGGTACGACGAGTTGCTGACTTCGGCCCTGCGCACTCGCGGCGATCCGGAAGTCGTGCGCAGACTCGATCGGAACCCTGCTTACCTCGAGAAGCCGCGCGTCCGCGGCCGAAGGCGCGCGCTCGAGCAAGGCTGCGCCGAACATTTCGAGTCGTTCGACCGGGCCTTCGGCATGGATTTCAACCGCGCCGGAGTCGTTGCGCACCCAGCCGCTCAATTGCAGCGACTGCGCCAATCGGTAGACGAACGGCCGAAAGCCGACACCCTGCACGCGGCCGCCCAGCCGCCAGCGCTGCGCCGAGGGACTCATGCATGGTGCGCTCGATCGACGGCCGCCGGGGCAGGGCGGCGATACTTGTAATACGCCGCGCAGACCCCTTCGGCCGAGACCATGCAGGAGCCGATGGGATTGCGCGGCGTGCACACCGTACCGAAGAGGGTACACTCCTGCGGCTTTTTGAGCCCACGGATGATCGACGGACACTGGCAGGCGGAGTTCTCCCGCGTCTGTCCCATGGGCATGCTGAAGCGCCGCTCCGCATCGAACCGGCCGTACTTGGAGCGGATCCTGACGCCGCCCCCGGCGAGTACGCCGAGACCGCGCCACTCGAAACTCGGCCGCAACTCGAACACCTCGGCCATCAGCGCCTGCGCTTTGCCATTCCCCTCGCGTGTCACGCCACGCGTAAACTGGTTCTCGATGCAGGCGCGACCCTCATTGAGCTGCCGCACCAGCATATCCACCGCCTGCATGACGTCGAGGGGTTCGAAGCCGGCAATCACCACGGGTCTGCGATGGGTGGCGGCGAAGGCCTCGTAGGGCCGGCTGCCGATCACGGCGCTCACGTGCGAGGGCCCGATGAAGCCGTCGATGCGCACGCTGTCCCATTGCCGCGTCCCGGGTGCCTCGAGAATGCCCTGGATGGCGGCCGGTGTGAGGACGTGGTTGCAATATACGCTCAAGTTGTCCAGACCGAGACGGTGCGCCTCCAGGATCAAATGAGCCGTTGCCGGCGTCGTGGTCTCGAAGCCGATCGCGAAAAACACGATCTGCCGTTCCGGGTTCGCGCCGGCCATGGCGAGCGCCTCGAGCGCCGAATACACCATGCGGACGTCGGCACCCTGCGCCCGGGCCTTGAGCAGACTGCGACGCTTCGAGGCCGGCACGCGCAGCATGTCGCCGTAACTCAGCAGCGTGACTCCAGGAAGACCCGCCAGGGCGATCGCGGCGTCGAGTCGCGGCGTCGCGAGGACGCAGACCGGACACCCCGGGCCGTGGACCAGGCGTACGTTGTGCGGCAGGAGATTCTCGACCCCATAGCGAAAGATCGCGTGGGTGTGTCCTCCGCAGAATTCCATCAGGTGATATTCCCGCCCGGGATCGACGGCGACGGCGATGCGCGCCGCGAGCGCCGTCGCGGCCGCACCGTCACGGAAGCCGCGGATGTAGCGCAACGCCGGCTCCCTGATAGTGGGCAACAATCTGCCCGAACAAGGCCAGCGTCTTTTCCGCCTCCTCCACGTCGAGCCGCGTGATCGCGAATCCCGCATGGACGATCACGTAGTCCCCGACCGCCGGCGTGGCGATCAGCGCGGTGGACACGCGCGCGCTCACGCCGCCTACGTCGGTCTCGACCCAGGCGCCATCGAGCAGCGCCGTTACCCGCACCGGGACCGCGAGGCACATGCGCTAGCCCCCGGATGCGGACGTCGGCGACATCGCCAACGAGCGAGACGCCGAGACGCGGCGGTACCTTCCGCGACGAGCGGATAACTGCGCCTCGATCCAGGTCAGCCAGGCACCGATTGCCGGGCGGCGCCGAACCGCGGTCTGAATCATCGGGGTCTCCCGTCCCAGCGACCGCAGCGCCTCGGCGGCCTTCGCGGGGTGAAAGTCGTCGATCACGTCGAGCAGGTCGACCTTGCTCAACACCACGAGATCGCTGGCTCGGAAGATGACCGGGTATTTGGCCGGCTTGTCGTCACCCTCGGTGACGCTCAACAGGGTGACATTCCGATGCTGACCCAGGTCGAAGGCCGCCGGACAAACGAGGTTGCCGACGTTTTCGATGAACAGCAGATCGAGCTGCGCGAGCGGCAGCGCGTGTAGCGCCTCATGGACACGCCGTGCATCGAGATGACAGGCCGAGCCGGTCGTGATCTGCACGGCGGGTACGCCGCGCGAGCGGATACGCACAGTATCGTTGTCGGTGGCCAGATCTCCCTCGATCACGGCGATGCGAATGCGGTCTTGCAAGGCGACGATCGTCGCCTCGAGCAACGCCGTCTTGCCGGCCCCGGGCGAGGACATCAGATTGATCGCCAACACGCCCTGGTCGTCGAAGTGCCCCCGGTTGTGAGCCGCGACGCGATCGTTCTCGGCGAGGAGGTCCTGGACCACCTCGACGATCTGGCCGGGGCTTTCCGGCGGCACACTGCAACCACAATCCCGGCACATGAGGATTCTCGCTCCGCGCTCAGTTGAGGACCCGCGAGGGGTCCACGGTGCGCAACTCGACCCGCAGCAAACGCAACTCCTCCCCGCAAACGACCCGCGTGCGATAGGCCCCGCAGTGGCCACAGAGGAGACGGTTGGCGACCGCGGCGCTCACGAGGCCGCAGATCTCGCAACTCACGCGAATCTCGACCGATTCGATCAGCAAGGTGGCGTGGGATGCACAGCCTCCGGTCCTCATGACCTCGAACGCACTGTTGAGCAACCCCGGCTCGACACCGGCGAGCGGTCCGACCTCGACGACGACGCGCGCGACCTCTCGCGCACCGGCGGTGCGGGTGATTTGCGTCACCTGGGTCAGGAGCGCCTGGCATATCGATAGTTCGTGCACGCCCGCATCCTAGGATTGCCCGGCTCCGATGTATGTGCGACAGCGAACAGACGTGCACAGCGCCGACAAAGATCCTAGCCGCACATCACGAAGGACCGCCATGCCGACGAACTCGACCGCACTCGTGCTTGCCTTCGGCAACGTACTGTTGGGTGACGACGGGGTCGGTATTCGCGTCATGCAAGCCCTCACGGACCAAGTCGATGCCGAATGCATCGACGGTGGCACGATGAGTTTCAGTCTGCTCGGCTATCTCGAATCCGCCGGCTCGATCTTACTCATAGACGCTGCCAACCTCGAGAGCCCGGCGGGAACGCTCGCCTTGTTCGAGGGCTCCGCGATGGATGCGTTTCTCAGCGGATCGCGGCGGCGCACCGTCCACGAGGTCGGATTGATCGATCTGCTCGACATCGCACGGCTGCTCGGATGTCTCCCGGACCGTCGAGCGTTGTTGTGCCTGCAACCCGAACGCATCGACTGGTCGACGGCCCTGTCGGCACCCCTGGAGCGATCGATCGACGATGCCGTCGGCCTCGCCAAGGGCTTGCTCGGGCAGTGGCGGGCCGCCTGATGCGCCTGACCGACATCGCCGTGCGGGTCGAGGACGGCGCGCCGATCGCCGCCGCCCCCGAGCGCAACGGCGGTTTGGGCGGTGGCGTGACGGCGATCCTGGCGGAAATTGCGGCAGGGCTCGAGCGCCTGACGATCGCCGGGAACACGGCCCTGATCGACCTGCGCAGCCTGCCCTTGAGTCCCGATGATCGGGAAGAGTTGCGCTTGGCCCTGGGCCACGGGGAGGTGACCGCGACGCTGGAGGCGCAAGGCATATCGACCTTGCGCGAGACCGCCGTCGCCGGCGTCTGGTGGACCGAACACCGAGACCAAGAGGGAGCGCTCACGGCGGAATTGCTCGATATTGCGCTCACACCGCCGATCCTCGCCGCCCACCCGTCCGACGTCGTGATGGCCGCCGCCGCCCTGCGCCGACGCCTCGGCACGACCTCACCGCCGGGTTCCCCCGTGAAGGGGGCCGCTTGAACTCGCGCGCCACGGTCGGGGAGATGTTGCGCCAACACGGGGTCTCGCGCCGCGGCTTCGTCAAATTCTGCACCGCCACGGTCACGGCCATGGCACTGCCGCCCTGGCTGGGGGCTGCGATGGCGGAACAACTGAGCAAGGGACCGCGCCCTTCGGTGATCTACCTGTCCTTTCAGGAATGCACCGGATGCTTCGAGTCCTTCATGCGTTCGTTCTCGCCGACGATCGAACACCTCATTTTCGATGTGATCTCGCTGGACTACGACGACACGCTGATGGCCGCGTCCGGAGACGCTTCGGAATCGGCGATGGCCACGGCCATGAAGGACAATTTCGGCAACTATATCCTGATCGTGGACGGCTCGATTCCCACCGGCGCAAGCGGCGCTTGTTGCACGGCCGGGGGGCGCAGCGCCGAGGCCACCCTGCGCGAAGCGGCGAAGGGCGCACGCGTGATTCTCGCCGTCGGCACCTGCTCTGCGTTCGGGGGTATCCCGTTTGCCAATCCCAATCCCACGCACGCGTGGCCGGTGAGCGGCATCGTCGGAGACAAGCCGATCGTCAATGTCTCGGGCTGCCCGCCGATCCCGGAAGTCATCACGGGCACGCTGCTGCAATTCGTCACCACGGGGCAGATCCCGGACCTCGACGAGTATCGACGGCCCAAAGCCTTCTTCGGCAATTCCATTCACGACCGCTGCTATCGCCGGCCGTTCTTCGATGCCGGGCAATTCGCGAAGACTTTCGACGACGAGGGAGCGCGTAACGGGTGGTGCCTCTATGAGCTGGGCTGCAAGGGGCCGACGACGTACAACGCCTGCGCGACCCTGAAGTGGAACGGCGGCACGAGCTTTCCGATCGAATCCGGACATGGGTGCCTGGGCTGTTCGGAGCCGAATTTCTGGGACAAGGGCAGCTTCTACGAAGCCCAGTCGACGGCGATGTGGGGCCGGGAAGGAGAGTCGCAGCGCAAACCGCTGGCCGAATTCGCCGGCGCGGCAATCGCGGCAGGGGCGGTGTTGGGTGTTGCCTCCGCGGGTGCCGGTCGCTTGCGTCAGCACGAGCGCGAGAAGAAATGAGCATGGATTGGTTGTCCTTCGCGCGCGGGCCGGCCCTCAAGGTCGCAATCGGCGTGTTTTTCGTCGGGGTCGTCTGGCGCATACTCGGGTTCGCACTGCTGCGGATCCGCCGGGAGCACAGCCGACCCCGCTCCGGGCTGCTGCGCTACGTGAGCATCGGTTTGTTCGCGACGGCTACGCGTTCCTGGCCGCATCCGCAGTTCGTCAAGCGCACGGGTGCCGGCGAGGCGCTCGGCTACAGCTACCACATGGGTCTCTTCGCGGTCATTCTCCTGTTCGGGCCGCATGTCGCCTTTCTTTGCGGCCTTCTTGGCATACACCCCTGGCCGGTCCTGCCGAGCAGCGTGATCACGGGAATCGCCGTCGTCACGGCGACCTTGTTCGCCGGCGTCCTGTACCGCCGGCTCACCTCACGCGTGATGCGACTGTTGTCGAACTTCGACGATTACTTCACCTGGTTCATCACCATGCTGGTCATGTGCACGGGGCTCGCGACGTCCGCGCATCTCGGCGCGCGCTACGAGACCCTGCTCGCGATCCACATCTTGAGCGTCGATGCGCTGCTCATCTGGTTTCCGTTCGGCAAGCTCATGCACGCTTTCTACATCATGCCCTCGCGCGCGCTGAACGGCGCGATCCTGGCCCGCAAAGGAGCCCCCACTTGAATGACGTCACGATCGATGCCGAGTCACGCACGAGCCAGGTGACCGCCGCCATGAAGGGCTTCGCGCACGAAATTGGCGCCTTGAGCGCATTCCGCCTCGAATCCTGCATCCACTGCGGGATGTGCGCGGACGCCTGTCATTACTACATCGCGACGGAGGATCCCCAGTACACCCCGATCTGGAAGGTCGAACCCTTCAAACAGGCTTACAAGCGCGAGGCCAGCGCCTTCGCGCCGGTGTTCCGCTGGTTCGGCTTCAAGCCGGCGGTGACGGCGGAGCAGTTGGCGCAATGGCAGCATCTTCTGTTCGACAGCTGCAACCTCTGCGGTCGCTGCAGTTTGATCTGTCCCATCGGCATCGACGTGGCCGCCCTGATCGAGCAAGCTCGGCACGCGATGTTCGATGCGGGGCTTGCGCCCGAGGAGCTCTATCGGAAAGCCGAGCACCAGCAACGTACCGGTCAGCCGGAGGCGAGCCTCGAGCCGTATCGGGAGCAGCTGCGCGGAATCGGCGAGCAATTCGGAATCCCGCTGCCGATCGATGCGAACGAGGTCGAAGTGATGCTGTGCGTGCCGCGGACCGATATCGAGCACTACCCGGCCGCCGTCGCCGCGCTGGGACTCGTCATGCAGCATCTCGGCGTCAGTCACACGTTCCGCAGCGACGCGCTCGTCGCGGAGAATTACGGCTACTACGCCGGCGGCAAGGAGTGGCAGCGCGCGATCAGTCTGCGCCTGATCGAACAAGCCATCGCCTGTCACGCCAAGGTCTTGTTGATCCCCGAATGCGGCCATGCGTATACGGCGCTGCGCTGGGAGGCGGCGGACCTCTATGGCAAGGAGTTGCCTTTCAAGGTCATGGCCGTGACGGAGTATCTCGCGCTGGCCCTGGCCGAAGGCCGTCTGAGGCTCGGCAAGGCGGACATCGGCTCGGTGAGCTTTCAGGATCCCTGCCAACTCGACCGCAAGGGCGGGGTCACCGAGGCGCCACGGACGCTCATGAAGGCCATGGGCTTGGATCTGCGCGAGATGGAAAACAACCGCAGCTTCAGCTTTTGTTGCGGCGGCGGCGGGGGAGTCGTCGATATCGAACGGGCCGCGCCCTTGCGTTACCGGACGATGGAGATCAAGTTACGCGAGATCGACGCCACGGACGGCGGGACGTTTTTGACGGGCTGCTCGGACTGTCGCCACAGCTTCGACGATGCCAAACGCCATTTCGACTGGGACAAGACACCCCAGAGTCTGCTGGAACTCGTGGCCAAGAGCCTGGCCCCGCCACGGGCTGCGCTTTGAGCGCGCAGACGATCGTCGTCGATCCGGTGACCCGCATCGAAGGGCATTTGCGCATCGAGGCGCAGTTCGACGGCGCGAAGATCACCCAGGCCATGAGTTCCGGCACCATGGTCCGTGGCATCGAAATCATCTTGAAAGACCGCGATCCGCGCGATGCCTGGGCGTTCGCGCAGCGGATCTGCGGCGTCTGCACGCTGGTGCATGGCATCGCGTCGGTGCGCGCCGTCGAGGACGCCCTGCATTACCCGATCCCGGAAAACGCGCAGCTGATTCGCAATCTGATGATGATCTCGCAGTTCGCCCACGATCATGTCGTGCATTTCTATCACCTGCAGGCGCTCGACTGGGTCGATGTCGTTGCGGCCCTCAAGGCCGACCCCAAGGCGACCTCCGCCTTCGCCCAATCGACGTCGAGCTATGCGCGATCCTCTCCGGGTTACTTCGCCGACGTTCAGCAGCGGATCAAGACCTTGGTCGAGTCGGGTCAGCTCGGGATCTTCGCCAACGGCTACTGGGGACATCCCGGTTATCGGCTGCCGCCCGAGGCGAACCTGATGGCGATGGCGCACTACCTCGACGCGCTCGCCTGGCAGCGGCAGATCGTGCAGCTGCAGGCCATCTTCGGCGGCAAGAATCCCCATCCGAACGTGCTCGTCGGTGGCGTACCCGCGGCGATCAGCGTGCACACGGGCGCCGGGACGGCGACCACCGCGGTCAATGAGGTCGGCCTGCAGAAGGTCAGCGAGATCATCGCCTTGATGCGCCAGTTCATCACCGAGGTCTATGTCCCCGACCTGCTCGCCATCGGCTCTTTTTACAAAGAGTGGTTCGCCAAAGGCTATGGCGAGGGCACCGGCAATTTCCTGACCTACGGCGATTATCCGAATGTTGCGAGCCTCGATCCCAAGACCTTCCTCGTGCCGCGTGGCGCGATCCTCGGGCGGGATTTGTCCACGATCCACGAGGTGGACCTGAGCGCAACCGGTGAGATCCAGGAGTTCGTCGCCCATTCCTGGTACGGCTACGACGCCGGCAAGACCGCGGGACTCCATCCCTATGAGGGCGAGACGCGTCTCGAGTACACGGGGCCGACCCCACCCTATACGAACCTCGATGCCGCCGCCGGGTATTCATGGATCAAATCCCCGCGCTGGAAGGGTCATGCGATGGAGATGGGGCCTCTGGCGCGCGTCCTCATGATGTATGCGTCGGGACATGCGCCGACGGTCGCGCTGACCGATCAGTCGCTGGCCAAACTGGGCCTGCCGTTCGACGCGCTGTATTCCGTCATGGGGCGCAACCTCGCGCGCGCCCTCGAAGCCCAGATCCTGACCGACGCGTTGCCCGGCTGGCAGGCGCAGCTGCAGGCGAACATCAAGGCAGGCGACGTGCGCACGGCAAATCAATCGCTCTGGGAGCGCTCGAGCTGGCCTGCGCACGCCCAGGGCGTCGGAACGGTCGAGGCGCCGCGCGGTTCCCTGGCGCATTGGCTCGTCATCGACGAGGGCGTGATCTCCAATTACCAGGCCGTCGTGCCGACGACGTGGAACGCCGGTCCGCGCGACACCGCCGGCGTCCCCGGACCCTACGAGGCGGCCTTGCAGGGAATCCGGATCGCGGACCCCAAGCAGCCGCTCGAGATCCTACGGACCGTGCACAGCTTCGACCCCTGTCTTGCCTGCGCCGTGCACTTGATCGATCCCGACGGCGAGGAACTGCTGCAGGTCCGCGTGCAGTGACTGCGGTCAACCACCCGTCGGCAGCGTGTGCGCGATGCCTTTGTGGCAATCGATGCACGTCATCCCGCTCGTCGCGAGCGTCGAGTGCGCGCTCGCGGCCGCGGCCGGCTGCTTGCTGAAATCCATCGCGGCCGGATTGTGACAACTGCGGCACTCCGCCGAGTTGTTGCCCTTGAACTCCTTCCAAACCTTCTGCGCCAATTCCAGCCGGTGCGCTTCGAATTTCGCCGGCGTGTCGAGCTCCCCGGTCATCCAGCCCCAGGCCTGGGTCGTCCCCTTCATGTGATCGATGAGCCCGGCGACGAAGGTCGGCGCGACGTGGCAATCGGAACACCCCGCGCGCACACCGAACTGATTGGTCCAGTGCACGGTATGGGACAGTTCCTGGCGCGGCGCGTTCATACTGTGGCAAGAGGTGCAAAACACTTCCGAATCCATGAATTTCAGGGACCCGAAGAAGCCGCCGGTCGCAACGACCCCGACGAGCACGGCGGCGAGTCCGCCAATGGGCACGCCCAGGAGGAACCAGCGTCGCGGGCGGCGCCAGAGCCATGCGCCGAAACCACGGTCGTCGGGTGGCGGGGTCGTCATGCTCGCTTACTCGACGCGGCGTGGTTTTCATTCTTGATCACGCGGCAAGGCTACGCGTCTGCACCACGACCCCTCCGTTCGGTGTCGAACAGACCCCCTCGAATGCGCGCAGGTATGTTCCGTCTTGAACGCGCCGATGGTGGATCGAAGGGAGTGTCAGACCATGCAGTCCGCCTTGCAAGCCCGCAGTCCGTCCAGGTTGTTCGGCGCGCTCGCCACGATCCTCCTGCTTGCCGCCTGCAGCGGCACGACCGGGGTCTCCGGCAATCCCGGCCCGACCGGGGCCACGGGCGCCGCCGGTACGACGACGAGCGGCGCGACCATCAACATCGCGACCGCCACGGCGATCACCGGAACGATTACGAGCGTCTCGATTGCAGGTCCACCGGTGGTGAGATTCAAGATCACCGACGAGAACGGGGCGCTGCTGCAAGGTCTGCCCGCCGCCGACCTCGGTTTTGCGATCGCGCAGTTGGTCCCCGGCACCAACGGCGGCGCGAGCCAATGGAACTCGTATATCTATAGCACGGTGCCGCCTTACCCCTGTCCGGTCGGGGTCGTTGCCTGCGCGACGACCCCGCAGACGCAGGCCGGTGTCGAGGCGGCAACGACGGGCACCCTCGTCGACAATGGCGACGGCACGTATCAGTACACCTTCAAGAAGGACATCACGACGGATCCCAAGGTCCTCTACGACGCCGCGCTGACCCATCGGGTCGCTTTCGAGATCCGAAACCTCGCTCAGGCAAACAACGGCGCCTACACCTTCCAGCCCTCGACCGGCGCAACCACCGGCATCTTCAGCAGCGAGACCGTCGTGACGGCGACCTGCAACAACTGTCATACCTCCTTCGCGACTTCGCCGACCGGAACCTCGGTGGCGCACGGCGGAGCGCGCGTCGAAGTGCAATATTGCGTCATGTGCCACAACCCCGGCACCACGGATCCGAACAGCGGCAACAGTTTGGATATGGCGGTGATGATCCACAAGATTCACACGGGTAACACGCTGCCCAGCATCCAAACGGCCAGTGGGGCCGACACGACGCCGACCTTGGGTTCAGGCTATTGGATCGTGGGCTACAAAGGAGCGCTCAGCAACTTCAATACCGTGCTGTATCCCCAGGACACGCGGAACTGCGCAACCTGTCACGCGCAGAATTTGCCGGCGGCGCCCCAGGCAGCGGACTTCGCGTCGGTTCCGACCGCGTCCTCCTGCGGCGCCTGCCACGACAACGTCAATTTCACGACCGGCTTGAATCACGCTGGCGGTGTGCAACTGAACGATACGCAGTGCGCGGTCTGTCACGGGCCGGCCTCGACGCTCGCCGGCGGCGACTTGCAGGTGGTCGCCTCGCACGGGATCGCCGCCAATATCGCCGCGACGAAGTTCCTTTACGTCGTCAACCACGTCAGCTTCACCACCGATGTCACGCAGCATGTCTATCCGGTCGTCAACTTCTCCGTCGTGGATCCGACCAACGGCAACGCGCCCTACAACATTTTGACGACGCCGGGTTTCGCGGGCATCGACCCCGGCACGGGTGCACCGGTCTGCGCGAACGGCGGCACGGGCCGCCTCGCCATCGATATCGCCTGGGACACCGGCGACTACACGAACTGGGGCAGCGGCACGACCGCCGCAACCTGGGGTCAACCGGTTTCCTTGAATCCGCTCGCCGTCGCCGGTTGCGCGACCGCGGTACCCGCGAGCGCCATCACGGGTCCTGATGCGAGCGGCGCCTTCACCCTGACCTCGCCGGTGCCCCTGCCGACGCCGCCGGCGCTCAGCTGTCCGCCCGCGAGCGCGACGGCCTGCCCCGCGATCGCGAACGTCGCCGTCGTCATCGAAGGACATCCCGGTCTCGTGACGAGCGGACCGGGATCGACCGGACCCGGAGCGACCGCCATCCCCGTGACGAGCACGGTCGCGTATGCGAACGTCGCGGGCGGCACGCCGGTCGCGCGCCGCGTCGTCGTGGACATCGCCAAATGCGCCGTCTGCCACGACAGGCTCGCGCTGCACGGGGACAATCGCAACAACAACACCCAGGCCTGCGTCGTCTGCCACAACCCCGCGTCGACCGATGTCGGCGAGCGTCAGTCGCTCACGGCGACGACGTCGGGCATCGACGGCCTGTGGGAACAGACGATCGATTTCAAAGTGATGATCCATGCGCTCCACGATGGCAACAATCTCGCGGCCGCGGGCTCGCCGTTCGTGATCTATGGCTATGGCGGATCGGTGAATAATTTCAGCAGCGTCGTCTATCCCGGCTACCTCAACCGCTGCGATTCCTGCCATGTCGGCACGAGCTATTACCCCGTGGACGACACGGCGGTACAGGCAACGACCACGTCGACGGGCCTGTCGACGCAGTTGCCGAACCCGACGACCGTTGGCAATCCCATCGCCACCTCACCCAACATGGCGCTGTGCTCGGCCTGTCACAAGGACTACGGCTATACGTCCACCGAAGCGCACATCGAGCAAAATGGCGGGCTGCTGACGATCCTGAAAGATGCCGAGGGTCGGTCGATTCTGGGCAGCAACCCGGCGAAAGTGGAGAGCTGCACGGTTTGCCACGGGCCGGGCGGCGTCGCCGATGTTGCCGTGGCTCATCACCTGCCGACGACGAGTAACTGAGTGCGGCGATCGGCCCGCTACGGCGGGATCATCGGGGGCGCGCTGGCGATGCTGGTGGGGATCACGGCGATCGCGGCCGAACAGGCCCCGGCTTCGGCCCCGATGCCGGCCTCGGCCTCCACGTCGGCTTCGGCGACGCTCACGAGCTCGGGCTACAGTGCCAAGGGCGCGGACACCTGTCTGGGCTGCCACGCGACGGCGAACCTCGTCGGACTCTTCCATACGAAGCACGCCCAGCCGACCACCGACCAGGGGCCTTTCGGTCGCGGTGGACTCCAGTGCGAGGCCTGCCACGGCCCCGGCGGCGCGCACGTGAAGGCCGGCGGCGGACCGCCGGCGGGCATGATCGTTTTCGGAACCAAGTCGCCGACACCGGTGGCTGCGCAGAATGCCGTATGTCTCGGCTGCCATCAGAAAGACGCCGCCCACGAGTGGGTGACCAGTGCGCACGCGACCGCCGAGGTGGCCTGCAGCGCCTGTCACAGCCTGCATACCGTCAAGGACCCCATGGCGAGCGCCGCGAGCCAGGTCGAGGTGTGCACGAGTTGCCACCTGGCGCAGCGCACCGATCTGTTCAAGCCCTCGCACCATCCGCTGCGCGAAGGCAAGATGGCCTGCACCGCCTGTCACGCGGCGCACGGCTCGAGCGCACCCGCCGCTCTCGTCAAGAGCACCGTGACGGAGACCTGCACGAGCTGTCACACGGAACTGCGCGGACCGTTCCTCTGGGAACACCAACCGGTCGCCGAAGACTGCGGCAACTGTCACGAACCCCATGGGTCCGCGCAGTCGGCGATGCTGACAATCCGTCCGCCGTTTCTGTGCCAGACCTGTCACGAGGGGGCGGGCCATCCCTCGATCGTCAATACGCCGCAAGGCCTCGCCGGGGGCCGATCGCCGAGCACCTTCCTCGTCGCCGGCGGCTGCGTCAATTGCCACTCGCAAGTCCACGGCTCGAATCATCCCTCGGGCCGGAACTTGATGCGCTAGGCGCGCTGCACCCATGCCCCATCCCCGTCCAATCCGTTCCGCAGTGGCCACCGCCGCCTCGGTCTTGGTCGCTGCCCAGACCGTGGGCGCCGCCGAGGCCGGTGATGCGCCACTCGTCGATACGAGTTCTTGGGCGTGCGCGCAGTGTCCCTTTGCGCACGGCTATGCAGGCAGCGCGGAGGGCGGCGCACTCTATGCGAGCGGCGCGAACGCCGAATACGGCCGCTACACCGGCATCGACCACACCGGCCCCTACGTCGATGCCGCCGCGGAGGGCCAATGGCGCGACGAGCAGGGGGACCATGTCGCCTACGATCTGGAGCGGCTCGGCCTCGCATCGCGCGACGGGGTCGTCACTGGTGGACGGGACGGGCGGTATGATCTTCGCCTGAGCTACGACGGCCAACCCCAGAATCTCTACGACACCGCCGCCACCCCGCTCAAGATCGAGACCGATCGGCGCACCACGTCCTTGTTCGGACGGTATTTCGCGTCCCCGGATTGGACTTTGTTCGGCACGCTCGGACACGAGGAAAAGGACGGCAGCGGACTGACGAGCGCGAGCTTTCTGACTCGAGCCCTGCAGTTCACCGCGCCGATCAGCTACGTGACCAACTCGCTCGATACCGGGGCTGCCTGGTCCGGGCGCCACGCAAGCATGCGTCTGAATTTCACGGATTCATGGTTTCAAGACGACAACGCCGCCGCCCCGTTCGCGAATCCTTACGCGGCGGCGGGAGGGGGCGCAACGGCGGGTTCGGGCGCGACGAACGGGGAACTCGCACAGGCGCCCGGGAATAATCTGCAACAAGTCGCGACCTCCGGGAACTGGCAGATTCCCTGGTTCAACTCGACACTGAACTACGACGCGAGCCTGGGGAGTCTGCGACAGAACGCGGGCTTCCTGCCGATCAGCACCTTGAGCGCGGCGACCGTGCCGGGCGCGAATTCGCTGGACGGGGACGTGCATCTGTCGCATTACTCGCTTGCCTTGAGCATGCGTCCGCTCGCGAAGCTGATCCTGCGCGGTCGCGCCACCTACGACGGGCGCGACGACTCGACTCGACCGCTCAGCGTAAACTACGTCGTGACCGACACGGCGCCCGGCGGCGCCGCGCTGACGCCACGCTACAGCGAGGATCGCACGCGCTTCGACGGCACGGCGGATGCCACGCCCTGGCGTCTGCTGCACATCGGGGTCGGGGGCGAGTTCCTGTACGTCCATTACGCGCCGGGCCAGGTCCTGACTCACACACAGGACGTCGAGTCGTGGGTGCGCCTCAGCGTCACTCCGGTCGAGTCGGTGACCGTGGCTTTGAAGTATGGCGACGGTCTGCGCAAAGATTCGCCGACCGACCTCGCGGCGCTGCCGTTCGGCGAGAGCACGCTCGTGCGGGATTACAACTATGCGGGAAGGGATCGGGTCTTCTCGACCTTGACGGCGACTTGGAACGCCGGTGCGAAGATCGATTGGTCGATTCAAGCCGCGCTCACCAAGGACGACTATCGCTCCTCGCCCCTGGGACTGCAAAGCCTGCACGAGCAGCGCTATTCGACGACGCTGACTTGGACGCCGCTTGACAGCCTGAGCGCCTACCTCGATGCCGGCTATCAGCAATTGTTCACTTGGCAAAACGGCGCCACGGACGTGCTCAGCTCGCCGTGGATGCTGTCCGATACGGAACGCTTCTGGAATCTGAGCGTGGGCGGCCGTTGGGTTCCCCAGGAGCGCTGGACGCTCACGCTCGATTACCTGCTCGCGCCATCGACCGGCGACACGGACTCTGCGCTGGGTGGGGCCTCGCAGGCCTTCCCGCAAAACTGGACGAAGCTCGATTCGGCGCGCCTCGGTGCCAGCTATCAATGGACCAAGGCCTGTCAAGTACGGTTTCGCTATGAACGCGAAACCTATCATTCCAGCGATTGGGCGCTCGCCGGCGTGGGGCCGGGGACGATCCCGAACCTCACCGCCTTCGGCATCGAACCCTATCGCGACAACCTCAACCTCGTGGCGCTCTCGCTGCGCTACCAATTCTAAGGAAACATCATGGGTGAGCACCACCATCAAAAACTGGCAGCGCTGCATCAAAGCCTGCTGCACGGAAAATTACCCCGCAATCTGCATTGGAGCGACGTGCTCGAGCTCATCGGCTCCGTAGGCAAGGCGGAAGCCACCAACGGTACCGAGTACGCGTTCGTCGTGGGCTCGCAACGGGAGTTCTTCAAGACTCCGCGGGGATCGGAATTGGACGTCGAAGAGGCTTCGCGTCTGCGGCGCTTCTTGAAAGCGGCCGCGGGTGAGCCGGCCACCCCCGAACCGTCCATGGTGGGCCGCATGGTGGTGGTGATCGACCACCATGCCGCCCACGTCTATCGTGATCTGCAGGGGAGCCTTCCGCGGGACGGCACGACCATCGAACCCTATGATCCACACCACTTCCACCACCATCTGGTCCATCGCAAGGAGGCGCATTACCAGGGTGACCGCGTTCCCGAGGAAGCCTCGTTCTATGCGGAGCTTACCGAGGCATTGGTCCCGGCCCGGGAAATCGTTCTCGTCGGTCACGGCACGGGCAAGAGCAGTGCGGTCGAGGCGCTGGTCGAATACTTGCGCAAGCATCGCCCCGAGATCGCCGGACATGTCATTGCGATCGAAATCGCGGATCTGTCCGCTTTGACGGAGCCGGGGCTCGAGGCGATCGCCAAGCGGCATTTGCGACCCGCCGTTTGAGCACGGCACGCCCGCGCTCCGTGGCGCAGCGAACGGTGCAGCCGGCTCGGTTGGCGCAAAGTACGATTTTTGGCGCGGGAGAGTTTCAGTGAGCGATTACCGTCACGCAATTGTTTGGATCGATCATAGCGAAGCCACCGTGGAACGATTCCGAGGCAGCGAAGAGTCGGACGTCGAAGTGCATTCACACACCTCGCTGCAGCGCCTGCATCACCGGCGCACCGGTTGGGAGGCGGGCGGAAACAACTTTCCCGACACGGAATTCTATCAGCGCGTCGTCGGCGCGATCGATCCGAACAGTGACCTCGTGATCACCGGACCGGGCAATGCCAAGTCCGAGTTCAAGTCCTTCCTCGATCTGCATCGGCCTCAGGTGTCGGCACGCGTCGTCGAAAGCGAGGCTGGCGCCCGACCCGAGGCCTCGGCACTGCGCGCGCTGTGGCGTCGATCATTCGCCGGGGCAGACTCGCTCCAGTCCGAGGCCGAAGCGTCGAACAGGGGCGCAAACTGACGCGCACAGGCGGGTCGATCCAGCTTTCCCGAGCTCGTCAGCGGTAGTTCGCCCGCGATCAACAAAGCACGAGGTAGCTGGAATCCTGCGAGTTGGGTTCGCAACGCACGCCTCAGGAATTCGAGGGTCATGGAGGGGACATCCGGCGCGAGCACGACCACCGCGAGCAGGGACTGGCCGTATTGCGGGGAGGGCAGACCCATGATGCAGGCGTCCAGCACCTGCGGCAGCTGACGCAGTGCCCGCTCGACTTCCTCAGGATCCACGTTCTCAGCGCCGCTGATGATCATCGAATCGGTGCGACCCACGACGTACAATTCACCCTGCGGGCCCCACTCGCCCCGGTCATTCGTCAGAAACCACCCTTGCGCGTCGAGCGCCGGAGTGTCCGCTCCCAGGTAAGCGGACAGGAGCGACGGACTCTTGACCGCGATGCGTCCCGCCAGGAGCTTGATCTCCACCCCGGCGAGCGGATGGCCGGAACTGACCCCTCCGTGCCGACGGGGCAGTGGTGAATGACGCTCCTCGTAATGCCGCGCCAGGATCTGAGATCCCGTTTCGGTGAGGCCGTAGCTCGTGATCAGGGGAACACCCGCGCGCTGGGACCGGTCGGCAAGAGGCGCCGAACAGGCCGCGCCGCCGAGCAGCACCGCACGCAGAGTCGGGGGCGCCCGAAACCCTGAAGTGAGCAAGCGTTCCAGCAGCGTCGGAACCAGAGACACCAAGCTCACGCGCTGCTCGTGAATACGCCGACCGAGTTCGCCGACCCGGGCCATCGATCCGGTCGGCGCAGCGTCGAACAGAACCACGGTACGGCGCGCGATCAGCATCCGCACGACGATGGCGAGGCCGGCTACGTGGGACAGAGCGAGACACAGCAGCCAACGATCCTCGTCCTCGACACCGAGGTTACCGGCCGAGGCCGCAGCGGACGCCATCACGGCCGCCCTGCTCGAGACGACGAGCTTCGGTGTGCCGCTGGATCCCGAGGTCAGCAGCAGCGAAAACGGCGCGCGCGGATCGGTCCCCACGGTGTCGTTCCAGGGCGGGTCCGGGATCGGCCGCGGGTCCTGGATCCGTCGCGGGTCCAAGATCGGCGTACCCGAACCCGCCACGAACGTCGGGGGTCTCTGGGAGCGCGTCAGGGCTTGCGCGCCCGCCAGCTCGGAAGCGCTCGCCAGGGTGCTGAGCGCTACGAACGGAGTGCCCGTGGCCATCGCCGCGTACAGCCACAGGAGACTGTCGAGATCCAACTGCGGCTGCAGGAGCAAAACCTGCGGGAAATTCCCGAGACTGGCGGCGCGGCCTCTCACCAGCGCCGCGAGCTCGGTATACGTGATGCACCGCTGTGCCGTGATCAGGGCAATCCGTTCCGGCGCTTCCCGGGCCGCGGCGAAAACCGACAGCGCCGCGCGATCACTCACGGCAGACGCCGGAAGCGACTGAAATCGGGCTTGCGCTTCTCCAGGAAAGCATCTCGGCCTTCCTTGGCTTCTTCACTGAGGTAGAAGAGCGAGGTTGCATTTCCCGCGAGCTCCTGCAGGCCGGCCTGGCCATCGCAGTCGGCGTTCAACGCGGCCTTCAGGCAGCGCAGGGCCGTGGGGCTGTTCTGCAGAATCTCGCGACACCAAGAGAGCGTCTCCGCTTCGAGCCGTTCCGTGGGCACCACGTGATTGATCAGTCCCATCGCGAGCGCCTGCCGCGCATCGTACTGCCGGCACAAGAACCAGATTTCTCGGGCCTTCTTCTGCCCGACGATGCGCGCGAGGTACGAAGACCCGTAGCCCCCGTCGAAACTGCCCACCCGCGGTCCGGTTTGCCCGAAACGTGCATTCTCCGCCGCGATCGTCAGGTCGCAGACGAGGTGCAAGACGTGTCCGCCACCGATGGCGAAACCGGCAACCATCGCGATGACGGGTTTCGGCAGGGTCCTGATCTGCCGCTGCAAGTCGAGGACGTTGAGCCGGATGAGACCGTCGTCACCCACGTATCCGCCGTCGCCGCGGACCCGTTGATCGCCCCCCGAACAGAACGCTTCGCCACCGGCACCGGTCAGGATGATCACGCCGATCTGAGCATCGTCGCGCGCATCGGCGAATGCCCGACTCATCTCTTGGATGGTCAGCGGACGAAACGCATTGCGCAGCTCCGGCCGATTGATCGTGATCTTCGCGATCCCATCCGGGGATTTCGCATACAGCACGTCCCGAAAGTCTCCGACGGACTGCCATTCGGCGCTCATATCGACATCCCCCGTGAAAGAAAGGCGGAGCAGAATGCCGGACGCTCGAGTACCAGATCGTGACCCGCGTCCGCGACGATGCGCAGGCGCGCGCGCGGCATGATGGCGCAAAGTTCCGCGGCGAGTCCCAGGAATTTCCCGTCCTGCCCACCGACGAGGAGATCCACGGCGCAGCGCGAACCCGAGAGCGCGGCGCGCAGATCCGGCATCTGGCCGAGTCCGACGCTCGCGAGGGACCCGGCCAGCCCTTCGGCGGTATGACTCAGCCGCTCGCGATGGCGGCGCCCCCGAACCGCGGCCGGTAGCGCCTCCTGGGTCTTCCAGAGCGCTTGCGCTTCCCAGGCCGAGACGAACGCAAGGAGGCCGCCTTCGCGCAGCAGACGTATATGACGCGCGTCCGCGATGCGGCGCAGAGCCCGCTCTGCCTCGGTGCAAAGGCCGGGGTGAGCGCAGACGAGGACCGCCCGACGGTAACGCCGGGGATGGCGCACCAACAGCGCGAGCGCCAGTCGAGACCCGAGGGAATAGCCGAACAGGTGGCTCGCGGCCGGCGCGAGCGCAGCCAAGCGTTCGACTTCCGCCCAAAAATTTGCGCTCGCCGGCTGCGCCGCATGGCCGCCGAGCACGGGCGCTGCCACCGATTCTGGCAGCGCGAGGTCGCCGAAGCCCGCGGGCGAGCCCGTGAAACCGTGCAACATCAGCCAGCTCATGCGGGCGCCGCCGAGATGCAGAGTCGCGCCAACACGCGTTCGCGGACCCGGCGGGCGCTGTCGGGTCCGACTCGCACGTGCAGCAGCGTCGCCGCGTCGGTATGCAGGGCCGCGCGCGTCGCCGCCGCGAGCGCCGTTGCGGTGGCCGGCGCCGCGTAGTGCACCCCGAACGCCGCGGCTGCGTGTCGCAGCTCACACCGCACCGGCGTGCGCCAGAACGACGCCAGGGCAGGGTCGCTCGCATAGAGCGCGTGGATCGGCAGCTGATCGAAGATACGACCGCCCGCGTTGTCGAGCACGACGAGGACGAGGGGAGTCTCGAGCGATGCCGCGACGGCGAGCCCGCCGAGGTCGTGCAGCAGGCTCACGTCGCCGATCAGGAGCAGCGTCGGCGCCCCGTTGCCGAGCGCACTGCCCGCGGCTCCGGATACCAAGCCATCGATTCCGTTGGCGCCGCGCTGACTCGAGACCACGATCGGGGCGGCGTATCGGACATAGGCATCGACGTCGCGGATCGGCAGACTGTTGCCGAGCAGGCAGTGCGCCCCCTCCGGCAGGCACTCCATGACACAGGCAACTGCCGCACCCTCGGCCATCGGCGGCTCGCGGGCGAGTTCCTCGGCGACGATCACGCGACAGCTGCTCGCCGCCGCGAGCAACTCCTGTGCATAGACCCGCTGTGCGCGGGTCGGTTCGGCCTCGATCGCTGCGACCTCACGCCGCAAGAGCTCCAAGGCCATGGCGAGATCCACGGTCGCCAGGATGCGCGCCGTACCAGACGCGTCTGCGCCCTCGTGTTCCGTGAGGACATACCGGGCGACGACGGGGTCCCGCGCCCAGGCGTCGAAGCCGGCACACGTAGGTGTCGTACCCAGGCATAACACGATGTCCGGCCGATACCGGCGCCGCACCGGTTCCGCGTCGAGCAACCACGGGAACTCGGGGCAGGCCTGCGCGTGTCCGCTCAAGGCGAAACGCAGCTGGCTCGCGGCCTCGGCCATGACCGGGAAGCCCAAGGCCGTCGCCAACGCCGCCACCGGGGTCGCGAGCGCCCGATGCTGCGCAGGCAGGGGTCCAAGCACGATCACACCGGCGCGTGCGGTGGCGAGCGCATGCGCGATCTCGCGCATGAGGAGAGGGGGCGGCGCCGACAGAGCGGCGACGCGACGCGTCAACGGCGCCAGCAGCAACTCGCTCACGCGCCGGTGCAGCGCCCTCTGAGCCTCGCTCGAGGCGGGTATCGGTTCCAGCGGCTTACGCGCCGGCGCGTTGATATGCACGGGCCCCGCGATGGGTGCTCGCGCGATTGCAACCGCTTGGTTGATGGTCCGACGCAAGCCCAGCAGCGCGGTCGGTGCGGGATCGGGCGAGCCCAATTCGAAATAGCGCCGCACGTGGTTCCCGTACAGTTTCACCTGGTCGATCGTTTGCGCGGCGCCGGTGTGTTGCAGCTCCATCGGCCGATCCGCGCTGATCACGAGCAAGGGCACATGAGAGAGGGACGCTTCGACGAGGGCAGGCAAGTAATGGGCCGGGGCACTGCCCGACGTGCACAGGAGGGCGACGGGGCGATCCGTCGCACGGGCAAGTCCCAACGCGGCGAATGCCGCGCAGCGCTCGTCGACGATGGCATGACACCGCAGACCGATGGTCGCGAGGGCTTGCCAGGTGAACGGGGTCGAGCGGGAGCCCGGGCTGATGAAGATCTCGCAGACGCCGGCCGCATGTAAGGTACCGAACAATAGCCGCGCCCACTCTCCGAGGAGATGGGCGGCGTCGCTGGCTGAAGAGGATGACTCGATGCAACGACGATAGGCTCAGGCCCGATCTCGGTCTGTTTGCTAGCGAACAGACCCGCGATCCCGTTCCGATTCAAGGTCGCGCGATGCATGCCATGATCCTGCAAGAACTGCGCACGCCGCTCCAGTGGTTGGAACGACCCGACCGAGAGCCGGGGCCTCACGAGATTCGGGTCAAGGTGCTGGCCTGCGGTGTCTGCCGCACCGACCTGCACGTGGTCGATGGCGTGCTGCCGGACCCGAGAGTACCCATCATCCCCGGACACGAAATCGTGGGTCGGATCGAGGCACTGGGCGCGGGCGTCGAGAATCTTCGGATCGGCGAGCGGGTTGGCATCCCCTGGCTCGGTCACACGGACGGCACCTGTGCCTACTGTCTGATGCACCGGGAGAATCTCTGCGATCACCCCGTCTTCACCGGATTCACGCGGGACGGGGGCTATGCAACCGCCGCGATCGCGGATGCGCGTTTCTCCTTCCCCCTGGGGGAAACCGGCACCGATCAGGAATTGGCTCCCTTGCTGTGCGCGGGCTTGATCGGCTGGCGATCCCTGGCAATCGCCGGCGAGGGGAACAAGCTGGGTTTATATGGATTTGGCGCAGCCGCACATATCGTGGCGCAGGTGGCCAAGTGGCAGGGACGCCATTTCTACGCGTTCACGCGGCCCGGTGACGCGCACACCCAGACTTTCGCGCTCAGCCTCGGGGCGACCTGGGTCGGCGGTTCGGACGAGATGCCGCCGGAACCGCTGGACGCGGCGATCATCTTTGCGCCGATCGGTCCCCTGATCCCGCCGGCGCTCAAAGCCGTGCGCAAGGGCGGTCGCGTCGTCTGCGCCGGGATCCACATGAGCGATATTCCGTCGTTCCCCTACGAGATTCTCTGGGAGGAGCGTCAGATCCTGTCGGTCGCCAATCTGACGCGGCAGGACGGCTTGGATTTCCTGCAGGTCGTCCCGCAGATCGGCATCAAGACCAGGACCACGCGCTATGCCCTCCAACAGGCCAACCAGGCGCTCGCCGATCTGCGTGCGGGACGATTCGAAGGGGCGGCGGTACTGATCCCCTGATCCCTCGACCCGCGACGCTCGACCGGGGCAGTTCTGTTCCCCCCGGCTGCTGTGTCAGACTTGGCGCGGCGCGGACCGCTGCGCCAAACTGAGGACTCGGCCCGCTTTGAACGACGCTTTCCTCTGCGACGGGGTTCGGACGCCCTTTGGCCGTCATGGCGGCATCCTGTCGTCCGTCCGACCGGACGATCTGGGAGGCTTGGTACTCGGCGAATTGTTGCGCCGTCACCCGCGGCTCGATCCGGCGGCGATCGACGACGTGATCCTGGGCTGCGCCAATCAAGCCGGCGAGGACAATCGCAACGTGGCGCGCATGAGTGCGCTGCTTGCCGGGTTACCGGTCTCGGTTCCCGGTGTCACGCTCAATCGCTTGTGCGGCTCCGGCTTGGATGCGGTCGCGAGCGGCGCGCGCATGATCGCCACCGGCGAGGCCGCGGTGATCCTCGCGGGAGGGACCGAAAGCATGAGCCGCGCCCCTTATGTGATTTCCAAAGGGTCGGCGGCGTTCGCCCGCGACGCCGCCCTGTTCGACACCACGATCGGCTGGCGCTTCGTCAATCCCCTGCTCGAAAAGCGCTACGGCGTCGATACGATGCCGCAGACCGCCGAGAACGTCGCGGCAGAATGCGGGATCTCGCGGGAGGATCAAGACCGCTACGCGCTGCGGAGTCACCAACGCGCCCTGAGCGCGCAGGCCGCAGGCCTGTTCGCCACCGAGATCGTCGCCGTGCCGCTGGCCGGTAAAACGGATCCGCCGCTCTGCGCCGATCGGGACGAACATCCGCGCGAGACCAGTCTCGAGGCCTTGGCCCGATTGCCGACGCCCTTTCGGGCCGGGGGCAGCGTCACGGCCGGCAATTCCTCCGGCATCAACGACGGTGCGGGTGCCGTCCTGTTGGCCGGGGCCGATGCCGTCCATCGTTACGATCTTCGGGCGCGCGCACGGGTGCTCGGTGTGCAAGTGGTGGGGGTGGCGCCCCGCATCATGGGGATGGGGCCGCTCGCGGCGTCGACGAAGCTCCTCGCGCGCCTGGGCGTACGCCTGTCGGCCATCGACGTCATCGAGATCAACGAGGCCTTTGCGTCGCAAACCTTGGCGGTCATGCGCGGTCTCGGGCTTCCCGACGATGCCGCCCACGTCAATGCGCAGGGTGGGGCGATTGCCTTGGGTCACCCGCTGGGCGCGAGCGGCGCGCGACTCGTCACGACAGCGCTGCACCAACTCGAACGCGCCGGGGGCCGCCTTGCCCTCTGCACGATGTGCATCGGCGTGGGTCAAGGCATCGCCTTGCTATTCGAGCGGATTTCTTAGGCGGCGCGACCCTGCGTCAAGAACCGCTCCAGTTGGTCGGCACCGCCGATGAGCTTTCCCTCGATAAAAATCTGCGGCAGGGTCGTGGCGCCCGTCGCGGCCTTCACGCCGATCATCGTCAGGTCCTCACCCAGATAGATCGCATCGTGGGCAATACCGTCGCGATTCAACAACTCTTCCGCGCGCGCGCAGTGTGGGCAGCCGTGACGGGCGAACATGAACGCGCAGACCCGTCCCTTCTGGCTCGGACGCCAATGCCGCCATAAGGTCTCCGCATCCGACACCTTGAGAGGATCATCGGGCGTGTCGGCCTCGATGAAGATCGATTCGATCGTGCCGTCCTCGACCAACATCGAATAGCGGCGGGAGCGTACCCCCAAGCCCTTGTCCTCATGGGTGACGGCGAGACCCATCGCCCGCGTGAACTGAGCCTCCGGGTCGGCGACGAACCGTATCGCTTGCGCCTTTTCCGACCGCTGCCAGGCCTCCATCACATACGGATCGTTGACCGACAGGCAGATCACTTCGTCGATCCCCGAGTCGCGGAAGTCGTTCAAGCGGGCGAGATACCCCGGTACGTGCGCCGTGCTGCAGGTCGGAGTGAATGCGCCCGGCAGCGCAAAGAGCACGACCTTGCGCCGAGCGAACAACTCGTCGCTCGAAAAGCGCTGCACGCGGCCCCGCCGCAGTTCGGCTAATTCGGCACGCGGCACGCGCGTGCCCGTGCGCGAGTCTTGATTGCTCATGACCAGTCTCCGTGCATCGATCAGCGCGTCGGATGTTCGTCTTCGCCGCCCTCGATGGGCGGGTCATCCGGTTTGGTCGGCTTGGGCGTTTCTGTCGTGATGGGCATGACTCACCTCGGGTCTTCGGATGGCGTATTAGCGCCCAGGCCGCGGCTCACGGCTGTCGGACAACTCAGCGAGGCGGTGTCGGTCTCACCCGCCGTGACCCGAGTACTCCGCGCCCGGAAGGCCGCGAGCGGCCGCTCAGGCCGCAATGCGTCGAATGGCATCCGCGAGCGAACCGGCGGCTTCGGCGTAGTCCTGCCAGGGACGGGATTTGCGCAGCAGATCCGCGCCGGAGCGAACCGTGTATCGCAGAGGATACAGCCCTTTCTTGACGTCCGTCCACCGCACGGGCATCGAAATCGGCGCCCCGGCCCGGGCCCGCGGAGACAATACCGCGACGGCGGTGGCGGTGCGGTCGTTGCGCAGGTAATCGAGAAAAATGCGCCCGACACGCGCCTTCTTCGTCATGGTATCCAGGTACTTCGTCGGCGAATCATGGGCCATTTGGGCGCAAATCATATGGGCAAAATTCTTCGCGGCCGGCCACGCCACCGCGTGCTTTCCGGCCACGAGCGGCGTGACCACGTGCAGGCCCTTGCCGCCGGTCGTCTTGCAGAAGGATTCCAGGCCGAGATTTTTCAATCGCTCACGCACTTCGTGAGCCGCGGCGATGACTGCCGGAAACTCCACGTCGGGGGCCGGATCCAAATCGAACACGAGCCGTCCCGCGACTTCCGGGTCGCCGGGTGCGCAGTTCCAGGGATGGATCTCGAGTCCGCCGATTTGTGCGACCGCGGCCAAGGCGGCGACGCGGTCGATCTGAAGGTAGGCGGACCTATCGCCTTTGACCTTGACCAAGGTGAACAGATTCGAAATCCCCGCCATGGCATGACGCTGGAAGAACTGTTCGCCGGCGATCCCATCGGGCGCACGCACCAAAGAGCAGGGCCGCCCCTGCAGATGAGGCAACATCCACTCGCCGACGGCTTCGGTGTAGTGGGCGAGATCGAGCTTCGTGACCGGCGGCGAGTCCCCGGACTGTGGCCAAAGCACCTTTTCCGGCTTCGAGATGCTGACGCCCATGACGATCGAGAATCCTCCGGCACCGCCGCTCGGGGATGCGGGCGGGTGGCGCACGGCGCGCGGCCTGCGTGGGGCACCCGTCTCCGACTCCACCGGGCTCGGTAGCTCGGCAACGACTTCGCCCGCGGGTTTGTCGCTTCGCAGCCCCTTGAAGGAAGCCTGGCGTATCATTCCGGTGCCCGTCCAGCCCGCGAATTCGATTTCCGCGACCAGCGTGGGCTCGAGCCAGCGAATGTTGGGCTCGCTGGCCGGGGCATTCGCGCCGCCGAAGGGACTGGTCTTCCGGGTGAGTTTCTTGAGCGCCGGCAACAGCGTGGCGGCCACGGCGGCGCCGTAGCCCGTCCCGATGCGCCCCACGTAGACGAGGTGGCCATCACGGTTCACCCCAGCGAGCAGCGAGCGCACGCTGCCCGCCTCGGTGGTCCAGCCACCGAGCACGACCTCATGCCCCGCGCGACATTTGGACTTGGTCCACGTGGCCGATCGGCCCGAGGCGTAGGGGGCATCCAAGCGCTTCGAGACGATGCCTTCGAGATGCATCTTGCAGGCGGACAGCAGCACCGTGTCGGCCGTGGACTCGAAATGCGCCACATAGCGAATCGCGTCTCCCAGGCGTGCTCGCTGCAACAAGGATTCGAGTCGCTGCTTGCGATCGATCAATGGCATGCCGCGCAAGTCCAAGGTCCCCTCGACCAGGAGGTCGAAGGCGAAGAACACCAGGCGCTCGGAGCGCTTTTCCGACAAGGCCGCTTGAAGCGCCGCAAAGCTCGGTATTTCGTGACGATCGAGGGCACAGACCTCGCCATCCACGATGCAGTCCGGCAGTCTCCCCGCCCGAGTGGCGATCGCCGCAAACTGATCGGTCCAATCGAGACCGTTGCGCGTGCGGACGCGGGCGCTGCCACTCTCCACGCGTAGTTGCGCGCGATAGCCGTCGAACTTCACCTCGTGAGCCCATCCGGGCGTGGCGGGCGGCCGGTCGACCAACTTGCACAACTGCGGCTCGATGAAGCTCGGCATGGCTTCGAGCGTCTTCCCCTGCGACGCGACGGATCTGCGCGGCCGTGACCTTTCTTCCAGACCTTTCGTATGCCAGACGGCGTCGGCCTTCCCGCTGTCGTTTGCCAACATGAACGCGACCGGCGCCTTTCCCTTACCTGCAGCGATTCGGCTCATGGAGCGGCCCGAGGCAACGGAGCGGTCGTCGTCGAGGAGACGATGAGCCTCCTCAGGCTTCGCGAACTCGTCGCGATGTTTGATCAGCAGCCAGTTGGTCCGCTTCGCCCCGTCACGGTCGTTCTTGATCCGGACGAGGACCCAGCTGCCGTGCAGGCGCTTGCCGCTCAAGGTGAACTTCAGATCGCCACGCTGCAAAGCCTGCTGCGGCGATTCGTTCCCGACCGGCGTCCAATAGCCGCGGTCCCAGAGCTGCACGGTTCCACCGCCATACTGGCCCTTCGGAATCGTGCCCTCGAAATCCCCGTACGCCAGGGGATGGTCTTCGACTTCGACCGCCAGGCGTTTGTCACCCGGGTCCAGCGAAGGCCCCTTCGTGATCGCCCACGACTTGAACACGCCGTCGAGTTCGAGGCGCAAATCGTAATGCAGCCGGGTGGCGTCGTGCTTCTGGATCACGAAACGCAGTTGCGCGGAAGGGCGGACGGTCTGGCGACCGCTGGGTTCGGCGGTGCGGGTGAAATCCCGCTTTGCGTGATAGCGCGACAGCGCCGCCGATGCCCCGCTCGGCGCGACGGTCTTTCGCGAGCCGTGAGCCTTGTCGCCGGAAGGGCGTTTCGACGACCTGGCTACCGCAGACCGAAGTTCAGCCACAAGGAGATCCTGCCCACGTCCCGTCTCTCGAAATCGGCAGCATCCGACGCCTCGCGGCGTTTTGCGCCAGGGCGCGGTCCGGCGCGATCCCGTCCGACCTCGCTGCGCTTCCCGCCTCTTGGCTTTCGCTGACCGAGCCGATTCGTTGCAGACTTGTCCATCGAGCTTCCCGGGTGGAGTGGGTATCGTCGGATTATTCACGGAAGAACGTGGCCACGGTGTCAGGATTTTGCGCAAGCGGGCGTGGGCCTCGTCCGGCGGCAGGCCGCAGGCGCGGTTGCTAAAGTAAATCCGTACTACGTCACACGGATGCCAGAGGAGGTCGAATGGCCGCCAAGAAATCTACCCGTCGTACGCCGGTCGCGCGCAAGCGATGGTCGCAACAGGTGATGGACAAGAGCGACGCGATGGATTTGCGATCCGGCGTCTTCAAGCTCAAGAGCGCCCGGGCGATCGCGCAATCCTTGAAACGATCCTCGGAAGCGAGCGACCGTCGAAAATCGACGCCGTTTCGGTCGGCGATGTCCATGCTGAATTTCGAGATCAATCGAGCCGGAAAGAATCTGAGCCCGGAGCGCATCCGGGTGCTCAATCAAGCCAAAGTGGAATTGCGAAAAGCCTTCGGCCGCACGACGTAGAAACGAGGAAGCCAACTGCGCAGGGCGGGGGCGTCGGATCGCACCCCCGCCGTTCGTTCAGGCGCGAGGCAGGTCCGTCCGCTCGCGTTGAGACTGGGGTGCTTCCGGTTTCCCGCTGCCGGGCTCGGCCATGCTCCGATGCATCTCCGCCAGCGTCGAATCCGGAACGACGTGCGCCATCGCGGCCCGGAGCTTGTTACCGAATCCGGCGACGACCTTGAGTTCGCCCTTCATCATCGCATCGAAGCCGGTTTTGGCGACGTCGGCCGCGTGTGCCTTCTCGCCGCTGCCGACCTTCGTGTCCTTCATATCGGCGCGCTCGAAAAAATCGGTTTCCGTCGCGCCCGGCATCAGACAAGTGACGGTCACCCCCGTGTCCTTGAGCTCGTTGCTCAGGGCGACCGAAAACGAGTCGAGAAACGCCTTCGAACCGTTATAGACGGCCTGGAACGTTCCGGGCATCAGCCCCGCGATCGATCCTGTGATCAGAATGCGGCCCTGCCCGCGGGTGCGCATGCCCCCCGCGACCTCGTAGATGAGCCGCACCGTGCCGTCGATGTTGGTGTGAATGACTTTCAGGACATCGTTGAGATCTTGATCGAGGAATGCCTTTCCGAGTCCCCGCCCCGCATTCGCAAGGAGGGCATCGACGGGCCGCCCCGCCGCCGTGATCGCGGCGGTCAATTTTTCGATCCCCTCGGCGGTGGCAAGATCGCACTGGACCGCGGTGCACGCAACCCCCAACGCCGACAATTCCCGGCCTGCGCTTTCGATTTGCGGCTCGTCGGCCGCGATGATCAGATCCCAGCGTTGCTGCGCGCAAAGGCGCGCCAGTTCGAGTCCGATGCCGCTCGATGCACCGGTCACGACGGCAAAACGTTCTGAGCTTGCGTTCATCTCACTCTCCGTATCGGTTTCGGGGGCGCTACCTCACGCCACGGCCGTCTCCGCCGGTATCGGCGGGCCCAGTCAGCGACTGAGAGAAGGGACCGACGCTGAACGACGCGGAGTCGCTCGCCTGTCACTCGGCACCTACCCGCAATCTCGCGCGAGGACGACAGTCACGCCGCGGGGCTTGCGGCAAGCTGCGTTTTTCGCCCCTGGAGGAACCATCATGTCCGATCCGATTGCTCACACCGCTCACGATGATGCGCCGCTCTCCGCGGCAAAACATCCCGCAAGACCGGAGGGTGAACCGAATCAGGCGCCGGGAGACGTGCTGGTCGGACGGTCGGTGACGATCGATCGACCGCGCGAGGAGCTCTATGCGTTTTGGCGCGACTTCACGAATCTGCCTCGGTTCATGGAAAACGTCCGTCACGTTGCGATCAAGGATGGGACGCATTCCCATTGGGTCGTCGAGGGACCGGCCGGAAAGACCGTTGAGTGGGACTCCGCCATCACGGCGGACGAGCCAGGGCGCCTCATCGCGTGGCGCTCGCTCGATGGCGCCAGCGTCCGCAATAGCGGCCAGGTGGAGTTTCTCGACTCGCCCGATGACCGGGGCACTGTCGTGCGCGTTACGCTGACCTACGATCCGCCGGCCGGCGGCGTGGGCCAATTGATTGCCAAATTGTTTCAGAGGGAACCGAAAGTGCAAGCCCGTCAGGATCTACGTCGATTCAAACAATTGATGGAGACCGGCGAGGTGGCGACCGCCCAGCCTCCCTACGCTGCGCCGCGAGCCTGATTTCCCCTTATCGCATCACCAACGCTTTTGAGGAGCTTTTTCCATGCGCGCACTTACCTGGCACGGCAAACACGACGTCCGCGTCGACACCGTCCCCGATCCGAAGATCATCAATCCGCGCGATGCGATCATCAAGATCACGTCGACCGCGATATGCGGCTCGGACCTGCATTTGTACGATCACACGATCCCCACCCTCAAGGCGGGCGACGTGCTGGGCCATGAATTCATGGGGGAGGTCGTCGAAGTCGGACCCGGCAACTCCCGCCTGAAAGTCGGGCAACGGGTCGTCGTTCCGTTCGTGATCGCCTGCGGTCAATGCTTCTTCTGCAAGCAGCAGCAATTTTCTGCCTGCGACAATTCCAACCCGGCAGAGACTGCCGACATGTCGGAGTTCCTGTACGGCTATCCCATGACCGGCGCCTTCGGCTATTCACACCTGACGGGCGGTTATGCGGGAGGCCAGGCCGAATATGTTCGAGTACCGTTTTCGGACGTCGGGCCGATCGTGATTCCGGACGGCATCGAGGACGAGAAGGTGCTGTTTCTGTCCGATATCCTGCCGACCGGGTGGATGGCGGCGGAGAACTGCGACATCAAACCCACGGATACCGTCGCCGTCTGGGGCGCGGGTCCGGTCGGGTTATTTGCCGTGCAAAGCGCGTTGGCTTTGGGCGCCCATCGCGTCATTTCAATCGACCACTATCCGCATCGGCTCGATCTGGCGAAAGCTCTCGGCGCCGAAGTTATCAATTTCGAGGAAGTCGACGTACGCGAGGCCTTGGTCGAAATGACCGGGGGCATCGGGCCGGATGCCTGCATCGATGCCGTCGGTATGGAGAGCCACGGCGTCTCGGCCGACGCCGTCATGGACAAAGTCAAAGCGGCCGTCAAATTGGTCACCGACCGAACCCATGGGCTGAGACAAGTCATCATCGCCTGCCGCAAAGGGGGGAAACTGTCCATTCCCGGCGTCTACGGCGGGGTCACGGACAAGTTCCCGATCGGGGCGCTGATGGAAAAAGGGCTGTCCGTCAAGAGCGGCCAGACGCACGTCCAGAAGTACATGCCGCAACTGCTTCAAATGATTCTCGAGGGCAAACTCGACACCACCTTCCTGATAAGCCACCGACTGAGCTTGGAGGAGGCACCGACCGGGTACAAGATGTTCAAGGAGCAGCAGAACGAGGTGACGAAAGTCGTTCTCAAACCGCATGGGGAGACCCGGCACTAGAGAGCACGGTGCGCAAGCTCGGGGCGGCGTCCGTGACGGGGGAGAGGGGCGCGATTCGGCTCGATCGCTCAGTCCCCCGGCCCGTCGAATTCAAACGGCGTGCGAGTCTTTATGCCCTGTACGATGCGCGTCTCGGCCTCTACACGCGAGGGATATCCGACGGACGGGCGGAAATCAGTCCCGCTGGCCTTGGCGGAAAATCTGGCGCTTGTAGGCGAGCAGGTGCCGCAGCGCATCGCGCGGTTCGTTGGCGCGCTCGTGGAGCAGGGACAGATTGAAGTGCGCGTCGTGCAAACTCGGATCCAGCGCCAGGGCCTCGCGATAGGCTTTGATGGCTTCTTTCTCGCGATGGAGATCCTCGAGCAGGATCGCCAGGTTGAAGGAGAGGAGGGCGCTCGAATGCCGGGCTGCCCGATACACTTTTTCGGCTTCGCGCAATTCACCGGCGAGATGCAGCAGTCGGCCCAGGTTGATCCGGGCCTCGAGGTGATCACGCCGGAGCTTGAGCGCCGCCGCATAGGCGGCACGCGCCGCTGCAAGGTCCGATTCCTCCAAGGCGTGTCCCCGCGCATAGAGGGTTTCCGCGTCCTGATGCGAGGAGTTCGGCGCCGTCGAGGACCCCAATACGGTCACGCTTGCGCGCGTGGACTCCTTGAGCGGCAGGGCATACTGCCGGGTGCCCGCTTCCCAGGCCGTCGTCCCCTCTTGGACCAAAAGATCCTTTCCGGACGCGGCCAATGCCAAGGTCGTCAGCATCGCTCCCGGGGGCAAGCTCGCGCGAATGTTGCCCAGGGCCGCCGTGATCTGCGGCGTCGAGATCTTCGCGGCTTTCAAGGCGCTCGCGGTACGCAGGATCAACAGATCCTGAAACGTGTAATTCGTCTTGCCGTGAGGGGCGGGCGCGGTAATGTAGTGGGCGCGGGCCAGGGCACCCAACAAACGCGCCGGCAGTCGAAATAGCCGGGTCAGATCCGCTTGCGAGTACGCCTGCATTTCATCGTCGAGCAGACTTTTTGGCGGCAACCCCTTGCGGCGCCCGCGCTCGCTTGGGCGTTTTCCGTTCTTTGACTTCAGACGTTTTCGAGCTTCCTCTGGCATTCAGACTCGCCCTCAATGCTTCCATCAAATCGACGACATTACCGCCGGCACGGCTCACCGGGGATTCGGCCAGCGTGACCTCCTTGCCCTCGACCTTCTGCTGAATCGCCGCCTCGACGCGAGCCCGGTGTTCATCGGAGAATTCGTTGGGATCGAAACGCTTGACCGCCAACTGTTCGATGAGTTGGTTCGCGAGCTTCAGCTCGGACTCGGAGACCGCTGCGGGCTCGATGCCGAGTTCCTTGAGCGTCCGTATTTCCGCCTTGAAATGCAGCTGATGCATCGCGAGTCCACCCTCCATCGCCCGCACGACGATGATGTGTTCCGTCCCGCGCGACGTCCATCGGCCGACCGCGCATTGGTTGGCCTTCTTCAGCGCCGTTGCCAGCAGCGAATACGGTTTCGCGCCGCCCTTGTCCGGTGCGAGATAGTACGTTCCGTCGAAATACACGGGATCGACCGAGTCCAGGGGGACGAACTGGCTGATGTCGATGGCGTGGGTCGTCGTGTCCTCCAGGGCTTTGAGTTCCTCGGCGGAGAACATCACGTACTGGTCTTTCGCGAACTCGTAGCCTTTGGTCATTTCGGATCGCTCGACCGGCTTGCCGTCGTTCACGGCGACATACTGCTGCTTGACCCGTGAACCATCTTTCTGACGCAGAAGATTGAACGAGATGCGCTCGCCGGAAACCGTGGCGGAATAGAGCTTCACGGGAATGGCGACCAAGCCGAAAGAAATCGTCAGCGAGGCGATGGAACGTGCGTTACTGGCCATGTGTCCATGATGCCCGATCGGCGACCGACCGCCATCTCCCACTCAAGAGGCGGGTGCACGCGCAAGCCTTTGAAATAACAGGAGCGGGGCACCGAGTTCATCAATTCTCACAGCAAGTCGCGGTGCGGATCACCTGGGCTGGAAACTCACGCCGCGACCGCGGGCTTCAGTGCGGTGTGGAATCTCGCTGGTAGACGACTTCGCCATCGAGCAGCGTCATCAGGCAGCGCAGATCTTTGATGCCGGCCGTCGGGATCGTGTAGACGTTACGATCCCAAATGGCGATATCGGCACGTTTCCCCGCCTCGAGGCTGCCGATCTGGTCCTCCAAGAACATCTGGCGTGCGGCCCACGCGGTGTAGCTACGCAGCGCCGTATGGCTGTCGACGGACTCGGCCGTGCCGAAGGGCGTGCGACCGTCGGCGGTTTCCCGCGCGACCGAGGCCCACAGTCCGTAGCGTGCCGGGACGGGGGTGACGGAATAATCCGAGCCGCCGGACCAGAGGATTCCGCGCTGTTGCAAGGTCTTGAGCGGGATGAGCCGTGCGTCCCGCTCGGGCCCGTAGTTGTCCGAATAGATCGCTCCGATCCACCAGAGAAACCCCGCCTGGATCTCCGGATACCCTGCATCGTAATTCGACTGCAGCGCAGTCATCTGATCGAGGGCGTGCGCCGTCGGGAGGTTCGCATGAATGATGGCGTGACGAAGGCCGGGATGCGGATACCGTTTTTCGGCAAGGGCATAGGTATCCACGACCCAATCCATCGCGCGATCGCCGACGGCGTGCGTGCCCACCGGCACACCTGCTCTCTGGAACAGCAAGACCATCTTGCGATACGTGTCCGGGTTCAGGTGCGGGTAGCCGGTGTTCGGCTTGCCGCTCGGCGTCCGGTCGAGTTCGCGGCCGTTACGCATCCAGGGGTTCCACATCCACCCCGTCCGAGCCCCGCCGGAACCATCCATGAAGAGCTTGACCCCGCAGGAGAGGAGGCGGCTGTCGCCCAGCGACTCGGGGAGACGCGGCGCGCGCTCGACCTCGTCCAACGCATGACGCGCCGAGGCCATCGTGATGCCCGCGTCCCACAGAACGCAGACACGTTCCTTGAGTTCGCCGCTGCTCAGCAGGGATTGATAGGCATCCCAATGAATTTGAAAAATGTCCGGATCCTTGAACGCCGTCATGCCCTCGCTGTGGAGTACGCCTTGCATATGGAGAATTCCGGCACGCATTTGAGCGGGCGTGGTGGGCGGGATCAGATGCGTGATCAAAGTCATGGCGGCATCCTCTTTGAACACGCCGCTCGGCTTGCCCTGAGGGTCACGGTCGATGGTGCTCGCGGGTGGATCCGCCGTCGCCGCCGTGATGCCGGCGAGTTTCATGGCCAAGGAGTTGGCCACGCCGTAGTGGCCGGTCGTATGCACCAGCCAGACCGGATTGTCGGGCGCAACGGCGTCCAGATCCGCGGCGGTCGGATAGCGATGTTCGGCCAACTTCCCCTCGTCCCAACCGGCGCCCGTGATCCAGTCGCCGGGCTTGACCGAAGGCAGCTTCGCCTTGACGCGCGCCGCGATTTCGGTTGCCGAAGAAGCATCGGAGAGCTGGATCCCGTACACATCGTCCACCCCTCCGTCGGCGATGTGGGCGTGGGTATCGATCAAGCCGGGGGTGGCCGTATGTCCTTCGAGATCGATGACCCGCGCGCCGGGCGCCGCCAATGCGCGAACTTCCGCATCGGTACCGACTTTCAGAATGCGCCCATGCCGGATCGCAATCGCCTGCGCGACCGTGTCATGCGCATCGACGGTGAGCACTTCCCCATGAACGAGAATCAGGTCCGCTTGCGGCGATTGGCCCAAGGCCGGCAACGAGGACAGCAGTAGAAACGCGGGAAATAAGCGGGACATGCGTCAGGAGGCCTCCGAGGTGGCTCATTCGTCTCGAGAAAACCGAGTGATCTTCGCCGGCCAGTTTAACGTGATGCCCCTCGAAACGGGTCAGGTTTCTTCAGCCCTCGACGGTGGCCTTCGGGCGATCGTTGCCGGGGTCGACTTCGGTATGCCAGCTCCCGTGCTCGTCCTCGTAGGCTATCCGCGTCGTCTCGCCCGGCGTGGTTTGTTCGCGCGCCGCCAGTTTCGCGGCATGGCGAGCGGCCTCGCGCGTTGGAAACGGCTCGGAATAGGTGCCCTTCGCCTCGTAGGCCCAACCACCGTCGTGGGCGACGACCTTATAGATAATTTCGGTCATGTGCGATCCTTCTCCTTCTCTGCGCCAGGGTGAGCGGCTCGAATTGCCGATAACTTGCAGAAACTTGAGACTCGCCCGTGACCGGTAGGTTCACCGAGAGAGGTCGGAGCCCTTCCACGGTCAGGGAGGACCATGCCGACCGAGGTCTCTTCGGTGCGGTATGACACTCTGCGCAAGCGCAATTGGCCGCCGGAGCAAGTCGCTTGGGGATCCTACACGATCGCCTGTCTTTGTCTGACAACACCGATCGCCTGGACTGTCATCCTAGTCGCAGCCGTTTCATCGACAAAAGGGAGAAAGATATGGATACCTTATTGGTCATCATTTTGCTGTTGCTACTGCTGGGCGGCGGGGGCGGAATTTATTGGGGAATGGGGGTCGGCTGGGGCATCGGACCCATTGGTTTGATCGTCCTGGTGTTGTTGGTGGCGTTCTTCTTGAATACCCGACGTGGCGGCCGCCTTTGAACTCCGTGTGAGGAACACCGAGATGACATCCAACTCGCGAGTACTGATCGCCGATGATCATGCGGTAGTTCGCACCGGTTATCGGCAGTTCCTGGAGATAGAGCCCTCGATCAGCGAGGTGGGCGAGGCGCGCAGCGGCAGGGAAGCCTTGGCGGAGTTGCGTCGAAAGCCTTGGGACTTGCTCTTGATGGATATTCACATGCCGGATCGCAGTGGCATTGATATTCTCAAACATGTCACGACCGGCTATCCGTCGGTGCGGGTTCTCATGATGAGCGGACTGCCCGAGGAGCAGTACGCGCGCAACGTGTTGCGTGCCGGCGCGCGCGGGTATGTCTCCAAAGGCGGATCCCCCGACGAGCTATTGAGAGCGGTTCGACTCGTCCTCGGCGGCAGTCGGTACATCAGCGAGGCACTGGCAGAATCGATGGCCGCCGGTCTCGGACAAGCGAACGAGCAACCCAGCCAACCGCGGCACTCTGCCCTGACCGAACGGGAATTCCAGATTTTTCGCAAGATAGCGACGGGCGCGCCGGTCGGCGGGATTGCGCGAGAACTGAGCCTCAGCGTGAAAACCGTGAGTTCCTATCGCAGCAGAATACTCGAGAAAATGACTTTCACGTCCAACGCGGACGTGACGGCCTATGCGTTGCGGAGCGGCTTGATTCAGTAGACGTGTCGAGCGACCGATCGGCCCGCACCTCAGGGTTCGACCATCGCCCGGATGCGCTGCGCCAAGATCTCCATGGAAAAGGGTTTGGTCAGGATCTGCATTCCCGACTCGAGATGGCCATTGCCGACCACGGCATTCTCGGCGTAACCCGTGATGAAGAGCACTTTGAGGCCCGGTCTCAAGGCACGTCCCGCATCGGCAAGTTGTCGACCGTTGATGCCACCCGGTAGTCCCACATCGGTGATGAGCAAATCGATCCGGGCGCCGGATTGCAGGAGCTTCAATCCCGCCGGCCCGTTGTCCGCCTCCAGCCCGGCATAGCCGCACTCGTCGAGAACTTCACCGACCAGCATGCGGATCGTCGGCTCATCATCGACGATCAGTACCACCTCGCCGGCGCCCGAGAATTCGGCGCGAGTAGGCTCCTGGTGCTGTTCTTGGCCGCGCGCCGTGTGGTCGCGCGGCATATACAGACACACCGTGGTCCCTTGGCCCAACTCGGAGTAGATACGGACCTGGCCGCCCGACTGCCGCACGAATCCATAAATCATGGAAAGCCCCAGACCGGTACCCTCACCGAGAGGTTTGGTGGTAAAGAACGGATCGCAGGCACGTTGCATGACTTCCGGCGTCATTCCAGTACCGGTGTCGGTGACACACAGGGAAACGTATTGGCCCGGCGGGAGGTCACGTTCCTGGGCGGCCCGCTCGTCCAGCCATTTATTCGCGGTTTCGATGGTCATCCGACCCCCGTCGGGCATCGCGTCTCGAGCATTGATGCAGAGGTTCAAAAGCGCGTTTTCAAGCTGATTTTGGTCGATCAACGTGGGCCAGAGACCGCCGGCCCCCACGATTTCGATATGGATGTGTGGTCCCACGGTGCGCCTAACCAGTTCTTCCATGTCGAGCACCAATCGATTGATATCGATCGAGCGCGGATCGAGCGTCTGCCGTCGCGAAAACGCCAGCAGCCGGTGCGTCAGCGCCGCCGCGCGTTTGGCGGCGCCTTGGGCTGCGCTGACGTAGCGTTCGATTTCGCCGACCTTGCCCTGCGCGATCCGCGTCTGCAGGATCTCGAGACTCCCGCTGATTCCCATCAAGAGATTATTGAAGTCATGGGCGATCCCGCCGGTAAGTTGGCCCACTGCCTCCATCTTCTGTGACTGCCGCAGCGCCGCTTGCGCCGCTTCCCGCTCTTCGATCGCTAGTTGCACCTTCTGTTCGAGGGTCGCATTGAGTTCCTGCAGCGCGGCTTCCGCGCGCTTGCGCGCAGTCACGTCGATCGACGAGCCGATCAAGCCGATGACCGCTCCCTTGTCATTGCGCAGGGGCGTCTTTGTCGACAGCCAGGTCGCGGCGGTTCCGTCGGCCAAGCTGACGTCCTCCTCGATTTGCTCCGCGACACCGCTGTCCATGATCCGTCTGTCCGTTGCCATGACGATGGCCGCCTGCGCCTTGTCGTCGAGGAACTCGAGATCGGTCCTACCGAGATAAAATTCCGGTGGCTTGCCGATGAGCGCGGTGGTCCCCTCGTTGGCGACGAGCATGCGTCCCTCCCGATCCTTCGCGTACACGACGCCCGGGACCGCGGCTGTGAACGTACGCAGCAACTCACTCATGCGATCCCGTTCGGATTCGGCGGTCCGCCGCGCTTCGATGTCGAGCAGTACGCCCGGAAAGCGTTGCGCGCTGCCATCGGGAGCCAGTTCAACGCGGCCGTTGGCTTCGATCCATCGGTAGCTTCCGTCCTGGTGACGGGCGCGATACTCACACCGGTACGGACCACCGCGGTCCAGTGCCGACCCGATTGCCTGGTTCACTCGCTCTTGATCCGCCGGATGAATGGAAGCGGTCACCTGGTCCAGCGGCAGCCCCGACCGGCAAAGCTCTGCGGAAAGTCCGAAACTTCTGGCGAAGCGTTCATCGGCGGTAAAACGGTTGGTGGGAACCTCCCATACCCAAGTGCCGACGATGGCGCCCGCATCCAAGGCCAGTTGTAAACGTTCCGCTGCCTCGGGGTCGCCCCGTTCCTGCGTCACGGATTGCCCGCACGAAAACGATCGAGATTCGCGGCGCTCAAACAGCACCAAAACACGCCAACGCCGGCCGGCGATCGGAGAAGGATCCTCCGTGAGCAATCCTCGTACGTGCAGAACTGTCCCATCGAAAACATACCCCTAGGCATCAAGCGCGGTCGGAGAGAAAAACTAAAGGAAACTAGCCACTCGATACAAGAGGCCGAAACCACGATTTGAGTACGGGTTTCTGAGCCGGTGCCTGGGCTGCTGACGCCTCAGTCAGCCGTCACGTCGGTCGCAGCGCGAGGTGACGGCGAACGTCACGCCAAACAGCAAGCTGCGGCTGGCTCTGAGAAAAGCTGTGCGGCTGCCCCTGTTCGGCATTGGGGACGGCGATGGTCGCACGCCTGATTCGACCAACGATGCGTGTGTCGTGGATGGCGCCTGAAAATTGTCGGTAAGGTTTTTCTCCGCCCTAAGACTACCTGGATAGGGACGAACGGGAAACTGAAGGAGACCCGATCGCGGGGCGCGGGCGCGGACGGTTTCGATTCCCTGAAGTCCGGACCTTTCCCGATTTAGGAGGTATCATGATCTTTGTGCATCGCACCAATTCTGCTGCGAACTTGCCCGTCGTGTCGACCGAGGTTGGTTGGCGGCTGCTTCGGTTTCTCGCGTTGTACGGAGTCCTGCTGGGGGGTCTCGCGCTCGTCCGCGCTGGCGGCGTGCGGGCCCTAGGCGAGCTCTATCGAAATCAAGCTCATATGACGATGACGCCGCTGGTCATGGGCGGCTCCGAAGCCGTCAACCTGATCGTGTTGTGCATCGTCGTCGCGGTCATAGGCAGATGGGAGCGTCGCGGCTTTGATGACTACGGGCTACCCCTGCGCTTCGCGCTCAAAAGGAACTTCTGGATAGGGTCACTGACGGGATTTCTGACTATCAGCTCGACGCTGCTGGGTATGTTCTTGCTGCATGGATTCCGAGTGACCAATGTGGCGATCCATGGAACAGAGATCGTCTCGTCGCTAGTCGGGTGGGGCGTCGCCTTTCTGCTCGTGGGAATCTTCGAGGAATTTCTATTCCGTGGATACATTCAGTATACCCTGACGTCCGCGATCGGTTACTGGCCGGCCGCCTGGTCGATGTCTTGTTTGTTCGGCCTCGGGCACTTCTTGAACTCGAACGAGAATCTCCTGGGCTCGGTGGTCGTCGTCCTTTTCGGACTGCTGTTATGTTTGTTCCTGCGTCGCACCGGTGATCTATGGTGTGCGGTCGGCTTTCACTTGGGGTACGACTGGGGACAAATGCTTTTTGGGGTGCCGGACAGCGGCATTCCACCGTACCACAATCTGCTCAGCTCCAGCTCGAGTGGGCCCCAGTGGCTCACTGGCGGCGTGGTAGGTCCCGAAGCCAGTGTCTTGACACTCGTGGCCTTGCTGGTGGTCGCTATCGTATTCAGCCGCCGTTATCCCGAGATTCGCTATCCGGCGCCGAGACTTCGGGCAGAATCGTGAACGGACCTCGCTCAACACTCGAACAGCAGTTCAATGAACTCATGAGTGAATATGGAGCGGCCATTGCGCGGTTGGCATCGAGCTATGAAGCGATACCGAGCGTCCGGGAAGAACTCATGCAGGAGATTGCGCTCGCGATCTGGCAGGCCCTGCCGCATTTTCGTGGCGAGAGTACGCGAAGGACCTTCATCTTCCGAATCGCACATAATCGCGGATTGAGCCATGTTTGGAAGCGCCGTCCCATTCACCAAGCATTGCAGGAACTCGACGAGTCAGACGAACCAGTCGATCCACGACCGCATCCAGAGGAGCAGGCGGCGCAGGTCGATCAGCGATCGCGTCTTCTGTCGGGGGTGCAATCACTGCCCGCCGTTCACAGGCAAATGATCGTGCTCATGCTCGAAGGCTTGTCGCATGCAGAGATGGCCGAGGTGATCGGCATTACCGAAAACGCAGTGGCGGTTCGTTTGAACCGCGCGAGGCAGAAACTAAAAGAGCTTTTGGGGGAGAAATCATGACTGGAGCGCTGCGATGAGCAAAGACCGCGAACTGGATGGGTGGCGCGAACGATGGAGTGGGGTGGCAGAGCCGCGAGCCGCCTTCAAAAGCGAGCTCGAACGGCGAATCAAGCGTCATGAAAGGCGCATCCTGCTGGACAACGTCGTGGCTGCAGTTGCGCTCCTTGGGACCGTGATCGGTGCGTGGTATGTCGCGCAGCAGTCGAGCTGGCTGGGAAATGGCTGGGCGACTGGGATCTGCGGCTTGATGTTCGTTTCGGGCGCGTCCCGGATCTGGGTGTTGCGGCGAAGCTGGCGTCCTCAGACGCGCTCGACCCGTGAATTCCTCGAGTTTCGGCTTCGAAGAGTCCGCGCGCGAATCTGGCTGCTTCGCAACTCGGGTTATCTGGCTCTCGGCTGGATCATCTGTTGTATAGCACTGACTGCTGCCAATTGGTCGAGCATAAGTCGGGACCTTCTTACTCATCCCAAGGACTGGCTGGGCGCGCTGCTCGCATGCCTGATCGTCATTCCCTTCATCGGTTACTGGGTGTTATGGATGCGGCGTCGCACGCTGGTCGAGCTGAGCGAAATCGAGCTGATTCTCGAGGATATGGGGGAGTAGCCGGAGGCGTCACAAGGAAGCGCGCTCGACCAGTCAGCCGCGGCATGATCGGTTGGTTGGCGCACCGACGACGTCATGTTCGATCTGCAACATTCCCCAGTTGACAATTTGGAGCACGCAGATGGATGGCATCCGACAAAGTGACAATACCGTACTGCCGCCGGACAACTCGGAGGTAGCGACGTTCGTGAAAAACCTAAAAACGGCGACTCAGAAAAACGCTCTTGATATCACTTCGGACGAGGATCTCGCGATCGGCATCATGAACCTGATCAGCATCGAGGAGCATCTTTTCTTCACCGCGAATAAGACAGGCAAGTCCCACTACTATCCTCTGCTGCTTGAAGTGAGGGAAATGCGCAAGGAACTCCTCAAGCAGATCGTCGTAGCCTTTGAAGGTGAAGTGTGGTGCATCAGCAAGCATTTGCTGGCCTCATCGATGCGACTGATGGAGGTGGGCACCAAGGAATTGAACCTCAATGGTCTTGCCTCGGCCAGGCCCTATTTCGACAAATCGTACCGGTTATTCCGGATGTTCTGGGAAATCGTCCTTCGTCAGCCGGGGCTGCCTGGCGAAGCGCCGGCCGCCGCACTCCCCGCGAAGAAGCTGGTCGTCATCTTCTACAAGCCAACCTGCCCCCACTGCAAGGCCCTGGACGGATTTCTCAACAGCAACCATTTGGATGCGAGTTTCAACGTGATTAGAAAGGATGTGACTTCCGATCCTGCCAACCGGGCCGAAATGGAAGGGGTGTACAGGGCGTGCCTAAAGAGCAGCGGAGAACTCTCGGTGCCCGTGGTGAGCCAAGACGGGAAATGTGCAATGGGCGAGGAAGAGGGCATTCGCCTGTTCAAGAGTCTCATGTGGGACAACGTCAAAGAGCTGAAGCACTCGCTGGGACCGCTGCTGAAACAGGCCGGCGTACCCGCG
>Ga0116230_10000170_pt1 | contig 51290 bp, 34 predicted proteins | sample S1TSphfallax_3_FD_88678 | JGI IMG/M metagenome (GOLD analysis project Ga0116230, IMG submission 88678) | Host-associated microbial communities from peat moss isolated from Minnesota, USA - S1T2_Fd - Sphagnum fallax MG | ecosystem: Host-associated > Plants > Peat moss > Unclassified | place...
ATTGTCCGCGCCGAAGCCGGCGGGCGCGGTCGCATCGATGGCCTCGGGGTGGTACGTCTCGCGCCTCTTCGGTCTGCCCCTGCTGACGCGTTCGCACACGGGACAAAATTGACGAAGATCGGCCTAGGTCCGCCGGTTCCTAGGATTTGAGCCCGCGAAAATTGGCGATCGCGAGGCCGCTTGCCACGCTGGTGAACGGGTCGTGCTCGATGACCTTGCCTCGAAACGCGGTCTCGAGGAGCTGTCGGACGGCCACGATCAAGGACGAGCCCCCGGTGCGCACGACGACGTCGATGTCTTGCGACTCCAACCCGGCGCGGCTCATCACGAGCTGGATCAGCGCGTCGAGCTGGTTCAATACCCCGGTCAGCATCCCGTCGAGTTCCGCCCGGGTGAAAGTCACGGCGAGATTGAGTTCCGGAATGTCGATCAACGTCGACTCGGCAACCGACAAATCGGCTTTCGCTCTCTTGATCGCGCTGAAGACCTGGTAGCTGTAGTTGTAATTGATCAGGTCCTTCAAGCGCGCGAACTTCACGGCGGCCGGACCGCCGCCGCCGATGGCGTCGGTGAGCCTGGTTTTGTATCGATTCTGATTGAGGGTGTGCGTGATGGCCCAGTTCAAGATCCCTTCCTCGTACTCCACGAACGGGAACAGGGTTTCGATCGTGCGGCCCTCGACGCGACGCTTCCAGGTCTCCCCCTCGCCGAGCAGTGGAAACAAGAGACGTCTGAAAATCAATTGATCGATGCGATCCCCACCAAGATCGGCCCCGGCGGTCGCGAGCACGGTGAAGCGCGCGCCCACGTAGCTCACCACCGACAAGTCGAGGGTTCCGCCACCGAAGTCGACGGTGAGCACGGTTCCACGACCGAGCTCCCGGTGTCGCCAGAGATAACTCAGCGTTGCCGCCAAAGGCTCGGGATAAAACTCGACCCGAGCGAATCCGGCATGCGCGCAGGCCTCGGTCAGCCGCCGCAACGCCAGTTCATTGCGCTCCGGGTCGGCGCCCTCGAAGTCGACCGGTCGACCGACGTGCACGGAGTAGCGGCGTTCCGGCAGTTCGCGCTCCAGCTGTTCCCGCATGCGCAGCAACACCGGCGTCAGCAGCGCGACCAGCCGGTAGGCTCGCTTGAACACCATCAAACGGTCGATGCGCGGATTGCCGAGCAGTCGTTTGAGCCCCAGGAACAGGCGCCCCGGCAGACCCTGATCCTCGAGCGGCCCCCAGACGACATCCCGCGCGGTCTCCAGCTCGGTCATCTGCTCTTCGGTGCTGTGATCGCCGATCTCGCCGGCGGCCGAGCCGAGCATCTCCGGCACGAGTTGCACCAGGCGGGCGGCGTTCTCCCGTACGTACTGCTCGATCGCCTGAGCGCCCGTCGTGCCGACGTACTCGCGGCTGAGGTGCAGGGCCGTCGGGAGAATCGGGCTGTCGGACTCGACGCGCACGCAGTGCAAGTTCTCGCCATCGAACCACGCGATCGTGGAGTTCGACGTCCCGAAATCCACGCCTACGCCGATCACTTCAAGTCTGAATCATTGTTGCGCGGCCACGGTTTTGCACGCGCGTACGATAACCGTTCGAGCCCCCGCGCGGTAGCAGTTGGGTTCTGGATTACAACTGAAACACGGGCGCATTCGAGCGCAGTCGTTTCTTCACACTTCTCCGTGCTCCAAACCCCCTCTCGATGCTATTTTTCCCCGTTGGCTCGGTTATAAGAGGCTTGGAGGCCGAATGAGTGCACCGCATGATCCCAATCTGGCGTACGCCCCCCCCAAACGTCGCTGGTGGGTGTGGTTGCTGGGCGTGCTGCTACTGGCGATTCTCGTGTTCGTGGTCGTTCGCAGCCTATTTCCCAAGGGTCAGGTGCGGGGCGCCGCGGCACAAGTCGTTGCGGTCGCCAAGGCGGCGCGCGGCGACATGCCCGAGACCCTGGCGGAACTCGGCACGGTCACGCCGAACGCGACCGTGACCGTGTTGCCGCAGCTGAGCGGCTATCTCACGGAGGTCGGCTACAAGGAAGGCCAGGACGTGGCGAAGGGCCAGTTCCTCGCCCAGATCGATCCGCGCCAATACGAGATCGACCTGCAGCAGGCAATGGCCGCCTTGCAGAAGGATCAGTCGACGCTGACCCAGGCGCGCGCGGATCTGGCGCGTTACGAGGATCTGCGCCAAAAAAAGGCGATCGCGGAACAAACGGTGGTCGACCAGGAGTTCCTCGTCCAGCAGGACGAAGCCCAGGTTCGAAGCGACGAGGCCAACGTCGCGCAGGACAAGCTCGACCTCGTGTACTGCCACATCACCGCGCCGGTCGCCGGGCGCGTCGGCCTGCGTCTCGTGGATCCCGGCAACTACGTCACCGCTTCCAGTTCACCGGGCATCGTGGTGATCACCACGATGAAGCCGACGACCGTCGAATTCACGGTCGCTCAAAACGACCTGAACCGGGTGATCGCGCGCGTCCATGCCGGCGCGAAACTGCCCGTGACGGTCTATAGCAGCGACAACAACACCAAGATCGCGACCGGCACGCTCTACGCGATCAGCAACCAGATGGCGACGAGCACGGGAACGGTGACCCTGCGTGCAAGCTTCGCCAACGACGACGAAGCCCTGTTCCCCAACGAGTTCGTCAACGTGCAGATGCTGGTCGACACGCTCGAGGGCGCCGTCCTCGTCCCGACACCCGCGGTTCTGAGCGGCGCACCCGGCGACTACGTGTACCTCGTGAATGCCGATCAGACCGTCTCCGTGCACAAGGTCCAACTGGGTCCGAGCGACGGCAAGAACACGGCGATTCTCAGCGGACTCGCCGTCGGCGACACCGTCGTCGTCGACGGCACGGACCGACTCAGCGACGGCGCGAAAATCACGGCTTCGGCACCGGAAGCCGCGGCACCGGCCCGTGGCGCGGGGTCCGGTGGTTCGTCGAGCGGCGGATGAAGCAGCCGCCCGGCGATTGCACGCGATGAACATTTCCCGCCTCTTCGTCCTCAGGCCGGTAGCGACGTCCTTGTTGATGATCGCGTTCGTACTCGTGGGCGTGGTGGCCATCCGCTTCCTGCCGATCTCGTCGCTGCCCGACGTGGACTATCCGACGATCCAGGTCCAGACCTTCTACCCCGGGGCAAGCCCCCAGGTGATGGCGACGACCGTGACCGCGCCCTTGGAGGTGCAGCTGGGCCAGATCCCAGGTCTTGCGCAGATGACCTCCGCGAGCTCCGCCGGCGCCTCGGTGATCACCCTGCAATTCAGCCTCGCGCTGAACCTCGACGTCGCCGAGCAGAACGTGCAACAGGCGATCAACGCGGCGAACAGCCTGTTGCCCACGGGCCTGCCGGCACCGCCGGTCTATGCCAAGGTCAATCCAGCCGACCAGCCGATACTCACGCTCGCGGTCACGTCGAAGTCGATGTCTCTGACGCAGCTGCAGGACGTCGCCACGAACCGTCTCGCGTCCAAGATTGCCGAAGTTCCGGGCGTCGGCCAGGTCAATCCGTCGGGAGGCAACGTTCCGGCGGTTCGCGTCGAGGTGGATCCGAAGAAGCTCTCCGCCTACGGCCTCAACATCGACGATCTGCGGACCCTGCTCGCCAACATCAACGTGAGCCAGCCGAAGGGCAATTTCGATGGTCCCGATCTCGACTACACGATCAACGACAACGATCAGATCAACGATCCCCAGGATTATCTGAATTCGGTGATCGCCTATCAAAACGGGTCGCCGGTGTATCTGCGCGATGTGGGGGACGTCGCCCAGGCCGCCCAGGACGTCGAACAGGGCGCCTGGGTCGGCACCACGCCCGCCATCGTCCTCAACGTCATGCGACAACCCGGCGCGAACGTGATCGCCACGGTCGATCAGATCAAGCAACAGTTGCCCAAATTGCTCGCGAGTCTTCCGCAAGCCATGCATGTCGAGGTCGTCGCCGACAGCACGGGCGTCATCCGCGCGTCGGTGTCCGATGCCGCGCTCGAGCTCGGGCTGTCGATCCTCCTCGTCGTGCTCGTGATCTACGTGTTCCTGCGCAATGTACCGGCCACGATCATCCCGAGCATCTCGGTGCCGGTCTCGCTGATCGCGACGCTGGCGGTCATGTACGAACTGAACTACTCGATCGACAATCTCTCGCTGATGGCGCTGATCATCGCGACGGGCTTCGTCGTCGACGACTCCATCGTCATGATCGAGAACATCGTGCGCTACCTCGAGGAGGGCCGCAGCCCGCTGGAAGCCGCGCTCGAGGGGGCGGGACAGATCGGTTTCACGATCATGTCGCTGACGATCTCCCTCGTGGCGGTGCTGATCCCGCTGCTGTTCATGGGGGGCGTGATCGGCCGCCTGTTCAGCGAATTCGCGGTGACGCTCGCGGTGACGATCGTGATCTCCGCGGTCGTGGCCCTGACCCTCGTCCCGATGCTCTGCGCCCGGATCCTGAGGCGCAAAGCCGAGCGTGCTCCGAGCCGCTTCGAGCGCATCAGCGAGGGTGTCTTCGACCGGACCCTGGCGGCTTACGAAAGCGGCCTGCGCTGGGTGCTCGAGCATCAGCGCCTGACGCTGATCGTCGCCGCCGTCACGGTCGCGCTGACCGCGGTCCTGTACGTCGCGATCCCCAAAGGTTTGTTCCCCGTGCAGGACGTCGGCGTGATCCAGGCAATCAGCGTCGCCGACAACTCGGTGTCCTACCAGGCGATGTCGGCGCGGCAGATGGCCGTGGCGACGGCGATCCTGAAGGACGCGGACGTGACATCGTTGACGTCGTATATCGGGATCGACGGCACGAACATGACGCTCAACAACGGCCGCTTCCTGATCAACCTGCGGTCACACGACGAGCGCTCCGCGAGCGCCGCGCAGATCGCGCGGCGGCTGCAGACGGAGGTCGCGGAAGTTTCGGGAATCAAAGTGTTCTTTCAGCCCGAGCAGGACCTGACCCTGGACACCGTGATATCGCCCAACCAGTATCAATTCGTGCTCCGGGGTCCCAGCCAGCAGAGCTTCACGACCTACGTCCCGGAACTGATCACGCGCCTGAAGAGGATCAAGTCGATACGCGACATCACGAGCGACCTCGACAACGAAGGCCTGTCCGTCGACGTCGAGGTCAACCGTCAATTGGCGGCCCGCTTCGGCATCACCCCGGCGACGATCGACAACGCCCTCTACGACGCGCTGGGCCAGCGCATCGTGTCGACGATCTTCAATCAGTCGAACCAGTACCGCGTCGTGCTGGTTGCCAAACCCGGCAGCCTGCCGAATCTCAAGTCGCTGGGCTCGCTTTACCTGCCCTCCCAGACGGCGAGCGCGGGACAGGTTCCGCTCAGCGCGATCGCGGACATCAAGACGACGAAGTCGCCGCTCGTGGTCAGTCACCTGGCCCAGTTCCCCGCCGTCACGATCTCCTTCAATCTCGCGCAGGATGCCTCGCTGAGCACGGCGGTCGACGAAATCGAGAGCGCGGAGCGAGCCGTGCATCTGCCACCCTCGATCACGACCTCGTTCCAGGGCGCGGCGCAGGCATTCCAGGATTCTCTCTCGAGTGAGGTCTTCCTCCTGCTTGCCGCCCTCGTGACGGTCTACATCGTGCTCGGCGTCCTGTACGAGAGCTACATCCACCCCGTGACGATCCTCTCGACGCTGCCCTCGGCGGGAATCGGCGCGCTGCTCGCCCTGATGCTGTCGGGCAAGGATCTGGACGTCATCGGAATCATCGGCATCGTGCTGCTGATCGGCATCGTCAAGAAGAACGGGATCATGATCGTCGATTTCGCGCTGGAGGCGGAGCGCCAGCACGGGAAGACCCCCGAGGAGGCGATCTTCCAGGCGTCGATGCTGCGCTTTCGTCCCATCCTCATGACCACGCTCGCCGCCATCCTGGGGGCCTTGCCTCTGCTTGTCGGCACGGGGACCGGCTCCGAACTGCGCCGACCGCTCGGCCTTGCGATCATCGGCGGCCTGGTCGTGAGCCAGATGCTTACCCTCTTCACGACACCCGTGATCTATCTGATGTTCGACCGGCTCTCGTTGCGCTTCAAACGCACGCCGCCGGCCGCGACCGCGCAGAGCGCGCCGTGAACATTCCCGCCCTGTTCATCGCCCGCCCGGTGGCCACCGCCCTGCTCGCGGTGGCGATCGGGCTGTCGGGCCTGCTCGCCTATTTTCATCTGCCCGTGGCGCCGTTGCCGAACGTGACATTCCCGGTGATCGTCGTGCAGGCGACGATGGCGGGCGCGAGCCCCGAAACCATGGCCGCCACGGTCGCGGAGCCGCTGGAGAAGCGCCTCGCCACCATTGCGGGCGTCACGGAGCTGACTTCGACCAACAGCGTCGGCACCGCCCAGGTCGTCGTGCAGTTCGCCTTGAACCGCGACATCAACGGCGCGGCCCGAGATGTCGAGGCGGGGATCCAGGCCGCGCGCGCCGATCTGCCGACGACCCTGCGCAACAATCCGACTTATCGGGAATACAATCCGGCCGATTCGCCCATCATGATCCTGGCGCTCACGTCCGACACCCTGACCACGGCGCAGCTCTACGATTCGGCCGATACCGTGATCCAGCAGCAGCTCTCGCAGATCAACGGCGTCGGTCAGATTCAGCTCGGCGGCAGCGCCTTGCCCGCGGTTCGCATCGAATTGCAACCCGACAAGCTCGACAGCTATGGAATCGGACTGGAGGACATCCGTGCCGCCGTCGGTGCCGCCAATGCCGACAGCGCCAAGGGCTACATCGATCAGGGCGATCAGCGCTACGAGGTGACCTCCAACGATCAGGCGAGCAAGGCGGCGGACTATCGGAACCTGATCATCGCCTACCGCAATGGCGCGCCGGTGCTGCTGCACGACGTCGCGGACGTCGTCGATTCGAACGAGAACATCCGCAACGCCGGTCTCTACGACGGCAAGCCGACCGTCGGCGTGGTCGTCTTTCCGCTGCCGGGCGCGAACATCATCAAGACCGTCGCCCAGATCAAGAAGGTCCTGCCGTCGGTCGTGGCGACCCTGCCGCCCAGCATGCAGCTGCACATCGCACTCGACCGGTCCCAGTCGGTCACCGCCGCGGTGGGCGACACGGAGCGCAGTCTGTTCATCGCCGTGCTCCTGGTGATCGCGGTCGTCTACGTCTTCCTGCAATCGGGCCGGGCAACCCTGATCCCTGCCGTCGTGCTGCCCTTGTCGATCGTCGGCACCTTCGGGCCGATGTATCTGCTCGACTACAGCGTCGACAACCTCTCGCTGATGGCTTTGACGATTGCCACCGGCTTCGTCGTCGACGACGCCGTCGTCGTGCTGGAGAACATCGTGCGCCACATCGAATCGGGGAAGGACACCCGCGAGGCGGCCCTGCTCGGGGCCGGCGAGGTCAGTTTCACGGTGATTTCGATGAGCTTGTCGCTGATCGCGGTGTTCATCCCGATTCTGTTGATGCCCGGCATCGTCGGTCTGTTGTTCCACGAATTCGCGGTCACGCTGTCGATCGCGATCCTGTTCTCCCTGCTGATCTCGCTCACGGTCACGCCGACGATGTGCGCGTACCTGCTCGGGCGCAAGACGACCTTGCATTCCCAGGCGCGCTGGGCGCTCTGGTTCGAGAGACAGTTCGACAGGTTCAAAAACGCCTATTCCCGAACGCTCACCGCCGTGCTCGACCACGCGCTGCTGGTCGGCCTCGGATTGCTCGCCCTGATCGCCTTGAACGTCGTGCTGTTCAAGCTGCTGCCCGCGACGTTCTTCCCGGAACAGGACAACGGCCTGTTGATCGGCCAGATCATCGCCGACCAGAGCATCTCGTTTCAGTCGATGGAAAAGAAGCTCGCGCAGCTGCAACAGATCGTGCAAACGGACCCTGCCGTCGCTTCGGTGATCGGCTTCACCGGCACGCGCGCCCTCAATACCGCGAACGTCTACGTGGCGCTCAAACCCCTGAACCAGCGCCATCTGACCGCGGATCAGGTCGTGCAACGCCTGCGGCCGAAACTCAACAAGGTGTCCGGGGCCCGCCTGTTCCTGCAGGCGGTGCAGGACCTGCACATCGGCGGCCGGCAGTCGGCCGCCGAATATCAATACACCCTGACCAGCGACGACGCCCAGGCTCTGTATAGCTGGACCCCGAAGCTCTTGAGCGCGCTCGGCAAGGACCGTGGCACCCTCGTCGACGTCAACTCCGACATGCAGCAGCACGGACTCGAGACCTTCGTGACGGTCGACCGCGGGACCGCGCAGCGCTATGGCTTTCAGATCAATCAGCTCGACAACGTGCTCTATGACTCCTTCGGACAGCGTTCGGTCTCGACGATTTTCAACCCCTTCAACCAGTACTTCGTGATCATGGAGGTGGCACCGAAGTATTGGCAAACGCCTTTGCAGCTCGATCGCACGTATTTCAGCACGGCGGCGGGCAATCCGACCGGCACCGAGCAGACCCAGGCGCCGGGTGGCACCGTGAGCGGAATCAGCGCTTATTCGGCGGTCGCGGGTTCATCGGGCGCGTCCTCGAACACGAACTCCTTGAACTCGAGTGCCGAGGCCAATTCGGTCACCAACAGCATTTCCAACAGCAAGGGAGGCAGCTCGACGGGCAGCGCCGACAGCACCTCGGCAGAGACCATGGTTCCGCTGCCCGCGATGGCCACCTACAAGAACGATCATACGGCGACGCAGGTCAATCATCAGAACGGCCTCGTCGCGGCGACGATATCCTTCAATCTGCCCCCGGGTGGCTCACTGAGCCAGGCGTCGGCGACGATCGCGCAGACGATGACGGATTTGCGGATTCCCGCCTCGATCCGCGGCAGCTTTGCGGGTGCCGGGCAGGTCTTCGCCCAATCGATGTCGACGCTGCCCCTGTTGATCGGCGCCGCGCTCGTGGCGGTCTACATCGTCCTCGGGATTCTCTACGAGAACACCATTCATCCGGTCACGATACTCTCGACGCTGCCCTCGGCCGGCATCGGGGCCACGCTCGCCCTGCTGATCTTCGGCACCCCGTTCTCGATCATCGCGCTGATCGGCATCATCCTCCTGATCGGCATCGTGAAGAAGAACGCGATCATGATGATCGACGTCGCCATCCACCTGCAGCGCGAACGGAACATGCCGGCGAAGGAGGCGATCCACGAGGCAGCGGTGATCCGTCTGCGTCCGATCATGATGACGACGGCGGCGGCCGTGCTCGGCGCCCTGCCACTCGCAATCGGAATCGGTCAGGGATCTTCGCTGCGCCAGCCGCTCGGCATCACCGTCATGGGCGGCCTGATCTTGAGTCAGATCGTGACCCTCTACACGACACCGGTCATCTACGTGTATCTCGAGCGGGCGCGCCAGCGCATTCGCGAAGCCTTCGCCGGCACCGTGTTTCGTCGGGATCTGGGAGTGCAACAATGAGCGGCGGCAAGTGCAGATTCGGCTGGATCCTCGGCGCGGCGATACTGCCGGCAGGGTGCATGGTGGGTCCCGACTATCATCGGCCCGACGTACCGGTCGCGCCGCAGTACAAGGAACTCGCGGGGTGGACGGCGGCGGCCCCCGCGGACGCCGTCCCGAAAGGTGATTGGTGGACGGATTTCCACGATGAGCTGCTCGATCAGCTCGAACCCCTGGTCGCGGTCTCGAACCAGACCGTGCGCCAGAATTACTACAATTATCAGGCCGCCTTGGCGGAGGTGAAGCTGGCGCAAAGCGAACTCTTCCCGACGATCGGTCTCGCGGGTTCCGCGACCCGGTCGGGGGGCGGCGGTGCCACGACCACCACCGGGTCTTCGCATGTCCTCAATGCGGGATCGATCGAAGCGAGCGCGAGCTGGACCCTGGATATCTGGGGCCAGGTGCGCCGGCTCGTCGAGGAGAACAAGGCCACGGCGCAGGCCGACGAGGCCACGCTTGCCAACGCGACGCTGTCCGAACAATCCTTGCTCGCGACGACCCTGATCGAATTGCGGCTCGCGGACGCGAACATCGACTTGGAGCAGGCGACGGTCGACGCCTACCGTACCTCGCTTGCCGTGACGGAGTCGCAAGGGTCGGCCGGCATCGCCGCGACGCCGCCGTCGGCCGTGATCACGGCACGGGTCGCGCTGGAAACGGCCCAGGCGAGCTTGATCGGTCTCGGTGTCGCCCGCGCGCAGTACGCCCATGCGATCGCCGTGCTGGTCGGCAAGAATCCCGAGGACCTCGATATCCCACACAGCGCGCAGTTGCCGACGCTGCCGGCCATTCCCGCCGGCGTTCCGTCGACGCTGCTGCAGCGCCGGCCCGACATCGCCGCCGCGGAGCGAACGATGGCGGCGGAAAACGCCGCGGTGGGCGTTGCAGTCGCCGCGTACTATCCGACGCTCTCGCTCTCGGCAACGGCGGGGTTTTCCCAGTCGCCCCTCGATGGCCTGCTGCACGCGGCGAATCACGTCTGGTCACTCGGCGCCTCCGGAACGGAAACCCTGCTCGACTTCGGGTATCGGCACGCGCAAGTCCTGGCGGCCAAGGCCGCCTACGAAGGGGCCGTCGCGAGTTACCGCGGCACCGTGCTCAATGCCTTCGAGGACGTGGAAAACGATTTGTCGAATCTGACGATCCTGGCCAACGAGGCGCAGGCTCTCGAGATCGCGGTTGCCGACGCGAAACGCGGCACGCAGATCGCCCTGGACGAGTATCAGGCGGGAACGGTCGACTACACGACCGTCGCCTTGGCCCAGCAGACCCAGCTCGCGGATGAACAGAGCGCGCTCGGCGTCCGGCAGAGCCGTCTCGTGGATGCCGTCTCGCTGATCACGGACCTGGGCGGCGGCTGGTCCACCGCTCAGTTACACGACGGGCACTAGGTCCGGCCGGGCACCCAGGAAGTGCCGGCGAGCGGCACTCCCGCCATCGCGGCCGCCTCGACGGTCAGGGCGACGAGATCTTCTTTCTCGAGGTGGTGGACGTCCTGCTTGCCGCAGGCACGGGCGATCGTCGTCAGTTCCATGTTCACGGTCTTGAGATAATTCTTGAGGCGTTTGGCGCCGACGGCGGGCTCGAGTCGCAGCTCGAGTTCAGCATCTTGCGTGGTCACGCCAACGGGACACCGGCCCGTATGGCAGTGATGGCAATACCCGGGGGAGGTGCCGATGCGCGCATAATCGGCCACGGCGGAGTGATGCTCGCCGCCCGTGACGTAGGTTTCGCTGTTGCAGCCGAGCGCGAACAGCACGCCTTGGCCGATCGCCACCGCGTCGGCTCCCATCGCGAGCGCCTTGGCCACGTCGGCGCCGCTGCGGATGCCGCCCGAGATCACCAGCTGCACCTGGCCCCGCATGTTCAAGTCGTCGAGCGCATCCACCGCCTGACGCAACGCGGCCAGCGTCGGAATGCCGACGTGCTCGATGAACACCGTCTGGGTCGCCGCCGTGCCGCCCTGCATGCCGTCGACGACGATGACGTCGGCGCCCGCGTGGACGGCCAGCTTCACGTCGTTGAAGGTGCGCGTTGCCCCCACCTTGACGTAGATCGGCTTCTCCCACTCGGTGATTTCGCGCAGTTCCTTGATCTTGATCACGAGATCATCGGGGCCGGTCCAGTCGGGGTGACGCGACGCCGAGCGTTGATCGACGCCCTCCGGGAGCGTGCGCATGCGTGCGACGCGCGGATTGACCTTTTGTCCGAGCAGCATGCCCCCGCCGCCCGGTTTCGCCCCCTGGCCGATCACGATCTCGATCGCATCGGCCCGGCGCAGGTCGTCGGGATTGAAACCGTAACGGGAAGGCAGGCACTGGTAGACGAGCGTCTTGGAGGAATTGCGCTCCTCGGCGGTCATGCCGCCGTCGCCCGTGGTCGTGGACGTGCCCACCTCGGTTGCCGCGCGCCCGAGCGCGTCCTTGACCCGGGCGGAAAGCGAGCCGAAGCTCATGCCGGCGATGGTGATCGGAATCGCCAGCTCGATGGGCTTCGAGGCATGGCGGGTCCCGAGCACGGTCTTGGTCGCGCAGCGCTCGCGATAGCCCTCGAGCGGATAGCGTGAAAGGGATGCGGCGAGGAACAACAGGTCGTCGAAATTCGGCACGCGCCGTTTCGCGCCCAAGCCGCGGATCTCGTAGAGGCCGCTGGCCGCCGCGCGTTGGATGTACTCGATGGTATGACGGTCGAACCCGGCCGACTCCTCGTTCTGCAGCTTCGTCATCGCCTCAATACTCCTGATCGGCGTCGGCATGCCAGTGGTACAGACTCTTGGCCGACGCAACCCGCTGAAACTCCCGGGAATCGTGTTCGAAGCCGGCGGCGCCGAGCAACTCGCGCACCGTCGCATGATCCGCGTCGCTCATCGGTTCGATCCGCGCATCGGCCCCGAGCGAGCGTATCTTCCCGCGCACGTAGATCACGGCCTCGTAGAGCGAGTCTCCGAGTGCGTCGCCCGCGTCACCGCAGACGACGATGCGCCCGGCCTGCGCCATGAAGGCCGAAAAACTGCCGACGCTGCCGCCGACCACGATGTCGCCACCCTTGAGCGAGATGCCGCAACGCAAGGACGCGTCACCGTCGATGATCAGCAATCCCCCATGGGCGGAGGCGCCGGCGGCCGTCGAGGCGAAGCCCCGGACATGCACGCGCCCGGACATCATGTTCTCCGCCGCCCCGGGCCCGGCATTGCCATGCACGGTGACCGTGGCGCTCTGGTTCATGCCGGCGACGTAATAGCCGACGTGACCCCGGATGTCGACTTGCAGGGGTGCGTCGAGTCCACAGGCGATCGAGTGGGCACCGTCGGGGTTTTCGACGCTGACCCGGCTCACGCCTTCCGTGAGAGCCCGTCGGTGCAGGAAACGATTGAGCTCCCGCAAGCTGGTCACTGCGAGATCGAAACTACGCCGCGAGCCGGCCTGCTCGGCGGGCGTGCCCACCGCGGGGGGACTCGCGACGACCGGATTCAAATGTGCCATGAGTAGATCTCCTCGGGCTTCGGCTCGAACAGGCTGGCATGCGCGATGTCCGGCAGGTGCGCAAGCGACCGGAATTCCGAGGCGATCGCCACGTAATCGTCGGTCTCGGCGACGACCGCCGGTTTGCAGGCGAACGCATCGCGTACGATCAGCAGCTCACTCTCGGTGCCCATCAGGAACGTGAAGAAACCGTCGAGTTCGCTGAAACCGCGCTGCACCGCCGTGCGCAGATCGTCCCCCTCGCGCAAACGCCACTCGAAAAAGCGGCAGGCAGCCTCCGTGTCGTTGTCGGTCTCGAACTCGATGCCCAGCGGCTCGAGCTTCTTGCGCACCAGGTGCGGATTCGACAGCGAGCCGTTGTGCACGAGACAGAAGTCGCGTCCCGCGGTGAAAGGATGCGCATGCGCGGGCGTCACCGCCGACTCCGTCGCCATGCGCGTGTGACCGACCAAATGCGATCCGCGCAATCCCTGGAATCGATACCGCTCGGCGATCTCGGCCGGCGCGCCGACGTCCTTGTACAAATCGATGGACCGACCGATCGAGAGCACGGCGACCTCGGGTGCCTGTGCGGCCAGCCAGGCCGCCACGTCGTCCGGCTCGGCATCCGTCGTGACGACCGCATGATTGCCGGTCGCGTGGACGCGATGGTCGCCGCTCACGCCGCGACCCAGTCGGACGACCAGTTCGTCCCAGTCGAGCGCATGGCCGCCGCGGTAGAGACTCAGTTTGCGCTCGTGCTCGTCGACCGGCTCCGTGTAGACGGCGAGGCCCGCGGAGTCGGGTCCGCGCTCGGTCATGCCCGTCAGCATGGGAACCATGAGCGCGCCCAGTTGCGCACGCAGCTGCGGCTTCTTGACCAAGAGACCCACGATGCCACACATCAGCGCTGCTCCTCGAAAAACTCGCCCGCCGGAAGAATTCGCCCCCTAGAAAAATTCAAGATAGCGCTTGGATTCCCAATCGGAGACGTGCCGGGCGTATTCGGTCCATTCCATGCGCTTGAGCCTGATGAATTCGCGCGCCAGGTCCGTCCCCAACCCGGCCTGGATCACCGGATCGGCCTCGAGCGCGGTGACGGCCTCGAGCAAATTCTGCGGCAACAAGCGGATGCCTTGGGCCTCGAGGTCCGCGGCCGACAGCTCGTACAAATTGACGTTGCGCGCGGGCCCCGGATCCAAGTCTCGATCGATGCCGTCGAGACCTGCGGCGATCAGCGCGGCGGTGGTCAGGTAAGGGTTGCAGCCGGAGTCCGGTAGGCGAACCTCCAATCGGCCGAAGGGCACCCGCACGCAGGCCGTGCGATTGTTGTCGCCGTAGGCGATGTAGGCCGGCGCCCAGGTTGCCCCCGACAGCGAGCGGCCGACGACCAGACGCTTGTATGAATTGACGGTCGGCGCGGCGATCGCGCTGAAGGCCCGGGCATGGGTCAGTACGCCCGCGAGGAACTGGTAGGCCAACCGGGAAAGGCCCATGCCGCTCGGATCCGCGGGGTCTAGAAACGCGTTCTTCGCGGTCGCCGAGCCGAGGGACACATGGAAATGCGCGCCGCTGCCCGTGCGATTCGAGAAGGGCTTCGGCATGAAAGTCGCGATCAAACCATGCTGGTGGGCGATCTCGCTTGCCGCCATTTTCACGAAAGTGAAGCTGTCGGCGGATTTCAGCGCCTCGGCATAGGTGAAATTGATCTCGAACTGGCCGTTGCCGTCCTCGTGATCGATTTGATAGACGTCGATACCCACGGCGCGCAGCGCATCGACCATGGCATCGAGCACGGCGCGGGAGCGGGCAAGACCCTTGTAGTCGTAACAGGGCTTGTCGAGTGTGTCGGTCGGATCGGCGGGACCCAAGCTGCCGTCTTCGCGCCGGCGGAGCAGCATGAATTCCGGCTCGATCCCGGTGTACATCGTCAGTCCCCGCTCCGCCAATCGCGCGAGTTGCGCCTGCAGGGCTACACGCGAGCAATACGGATAGGGCCGGCCCTTGACCGTGCCGTTGCAGATGATCCGGGCGTAGCCGGGCATCCAGGGAATCGGCTGCAGCGTGGAGAGGTCGCCGACCGCCATGTAGTCAGGACCCTCGGGACCCATGCCGAAACCCCAAAGCGCGAAGCCGGCGAAGCCCGCGCCGTCGGTCAGGACCATCTCCAGATGCTCGACGGGCACCGCCTTGGCCTTCGCGGCGCCATGGATGTCGACGAACTGCGCCAAGAGATGGCGGATCTTGTGTTCGCGAAAAAACTGCTGTGCTTGGTCCCGATTCATCCACGATCCCCCGTCATCGACCCTCGCGCTCGCGGCCGTGACTTGCATGTGCGAATATAAGCATAAACGTTAACTGTGGAGCAAATTGAATTGCGCAATATGCAAGTCCCCGACTCCAGGGGTGGCGTGCCCGATCGCATCCGGACATCGCGATGAACCGCAAGCCGGTCCGACGCAACGCCGCCGGTGAAATCGCATCGGATCGCAGCGAAAACCCGGCGGTGGACCTGGGCAGGACCGCCCGCCACTTACGCGAAACGCAAAATCTCACGCTGGCGGACGTCGCCAGGAGGGCGAACATCAGCAGCGCCATGCTGAGCCGACTCGAGACCGGCCGGGTCAGCCCGAGCCTGGAGACCATCGTCGCTTTGTCGGAGGCGCTCGGCGTCACCGCCTCGATGCTGATGCAACGGGTCGGCGCGGACGACGGGGGGGCTCAACTGATCCGATCCGGCGAGGGACTGGAAACCGTGCGCAGCGGCACGCGACGCGGACACACCTATCACCTCCTCGCCGCGCAGCGCGGACCCCGCAAGGTCTTCGAGCCGTTCCTCGTGACCTTCACGGACAAGAGCGAGATTTTTCCCGGATTTCAGCACCCCGGCATCGAGCTGATCCATATGCTCTCGGGGGTCATTCATTACCGGCATGGCCGCCAGACTTACGTCCTGCGACCGGGCGACACGCTGACGTTCCGGGGCGACGTACCGCATGGTCCGGAGCGCCTGGAAAAGGTTCCGATTCGCATGTTGTCGCTGATCATCTACGGCAATGACGAGGACTGAATGATGGAGAAGGCCAATCGCCGCGATTTGGTCGACAATGCGACCCTGCGGGCGCTCTGCGTGGCCTCCGATCGCGCCGGCGCCGTGCAGACGGGTTCGCACGTGGGCGCGGTGTTGGCGACGGGCGGCCTCTTGTGGCTGTCCTGGGGCACGTGGTGGGCGGCGCCCATCTTTTGCCTTCACGGCGTCCTGATCAATTTTCTTTACGCCGGCCAGCACGAGCTCAGCCACGGGACCGTATTCCGAACGCGGTTGCTGAACGAGTGGGTCGGCCGCCTGTTCGGCTTCATCTTGTTCTATCCGCGCACTTTCGACCAGGTGCAGCACATGGCGCATCATCGATACACGCAGGACTGGTCGCGCGACGGCGAGCTCGCGCGCGAGCCTTACACCCTGGGTTCCTATCTCCTTTGGATGTCGGGAATCACGTACTGGTACACGCGTTGGCGACGCATCCTGCGATTCTCCGCCGGCATCGTCACCGAGCCCTACCTGCCCGAATATCGCCACGCGGAGCTGATTCGAGAGGCTCGCCTGCATCTCGCGGGTTACACGCTGATCGCCGGCGCGTCGTTGCTCTGGCAGAGCTGGGCCGCGGTGCTGCTGTGGCTCGCGCCGATGTGTCTGCTGAAATTCACGCACCAGCTGCAAAATACGATCGAACATCTCGGCCTGCCGCACACCGACGACCTGCTCGGCAACACCCGCAGCACCAGAACCAACGCGGTCATGCGCTGGCTGTGCTGGCAGATGCAATACCATACGGCCCACCATGCCTTCCCCGCGGTGCCGTTCCACCGCTTGAGCGCCTTGCATGCGATGCTGTTCACGCGTCGGGGTACGGTGCCACCAACAATGACCTATTGGGGATTTCAGGTCGCGGCCCTGCGGGCATTCGCGCACGGCAAGACCGAGGCCGACTATCCCGACGATCGTATGTGGATCTGCGATCGGGCGGCGACGGCGACATCTCCAAGCTCGCTCGCGCGGTGAGCGCCGCGGGGCATGAGCTGCTCGTCTACCAGGCGCTCTGGGCCATGGACCGGCTCGACTCACCGGAACGCTCGACCGCCGAGAAATTCGATCGCGTCCGCGCCGCCGGCTTCGACGGCATGGCGATCGATCTCGGGGCGCTCAGGTTCGCCGAGGCGGAAGCGACCGTGCCGCATTTCCGCCGCAGCGGGCTGCGCGGCGGCTTGACCGCGTTTCCCACCTCGATCGAGGCGCTGCGTCCGGCGCTCGCGCTCGCGCATCGCATCGCCGCCCCTTACGTCGTCGTCATCGGCCAGCAGATGCCTCTGCGCGTGGCCGAGATGATTCCCGTCATCGAGGGCTGGCTGCGGGTGGCGGAGCAGGAATCCATGCCTATCCAGTTCGAGACCCATCGCAACTGCATCACCAACGACCTGTTCACGACCCTCCAGCTGCTCGAGGCGGTTCCCGCAATGCGTCTGGCGGCGGATCTTTCGCATTACGTCGTGGATCGGGAAATGCCCTGCCCGCCGACGCCCACACTGCGGGCGCAGATCACCCGCATTCTCGAGCGATCGGACTCCTTTCAGGGGCGTGTAGCGGCTCGCGGTCAGATCCAAATTGCGCTGGAATTTCCCCAGAACGCCAAATGGGTGGCCTTGTTCCGCAGCTGGTGGCGCGAGGGTTTCGCCGCCTGGCGTGCACGGCAGACCGATGCGGCCGGCTCCCTCGTCTTCCTCTGCGAACTCGGACCGCCGGATTATGCGATCACGGACGCCGAAGGCCGCGAACTTTCCGATCGCTGGCAGGAGGCGCTGCTGCTCGCGCGCTGGGCGCGCGAACTGTGGAGCGAGATCACCGGCGCCTGGGTTTCGTCGCTGCCGCTCAGCGGTACCACGGACCCGAGGTGATCGCGCGCTCCGCAGGCACGGCTGCGGCCTCGAAGCTGGCGAGTACGCGCTTGACGCGAGCGTACGATAACATCCCCCGTAGACGCTGACGGCCGAGCGCATCCGTTTCCACGACGGGCACGTGCGAGCGGCCGCACGCGGCGAACATGGCGGCGACATCCGCGATCCGCGCGCTCTCGAGATCGTCGATCTCGATCACCCCGCACTGCTGAATCGGCTCCATGAGGTCGCGCACCTGCAGCTGGCGACGCGGCAGCGCGGTCAGGCGCATCGTATGCGACAGCTTGTCGCCGCACAGGTCGGTCATCGTGACGAGGCCCACGATGACATAGCACTTGACGCCCGTCACGAAGGCGGACCGGGCGCCGGTGAGTTTCAACTGCTTGAGCGCCTGGTCGACTCTCGCGTCCTCCGCGATGCTGACGGACGGATGAATGCGAAAATCCGTCATCACGGAGAGCGCCGGATCCTGGGGATCCGCAAGCCAGGGTTCGAGCTCCGGGACGACGGCGGTTGGGGTGCGCAGGAAACCGAGCGGAAGCGCTTGCATGGAAACCTCTCGAGACTGGGGGAAATGACGCGGCCAACCGGAGACTACGCAGCTCGCGCCATTCGATCCAATCGCTTGATTCTCGTTGACCAATAGGACTCGTCTATTCGCATTCGCACAGTCCACACGACGACCCGTGGGCCACGACCCGGGCCGGGTCGTCGTGCTCAGCCCGCGCCCGCGTCGCGGGATTCCTCTTCGGCTTCCTCCCCGGGTGCGCGACGTTTCCAGGGTAGAACGCCTTGATAGCGGCGCAACATTTCGGCGTTCCCACGGGCGAAGAATTCGGGTTGAACGGACAGCGGACCGCTGCCCACCGTATACGCGACCGTGTACCGGTAAGTACAGTCGAAACGTGGATACAGACGTTCCCCGAGCACCTTGCACAGGACCCGATCGACCTCCAGCTGGCCCGGTTCACGCGCCTTGCGAAACCAGATCGGGGAGGCGGCGATCGCGACCGCACGCTTGAGGAAGTAGCAATTCACGTCGATGAAATGATCCTCCGGATGCAGGACGCTCGGCCACTTGCCGAGACTCTCGCAATCGTCGAATCCGAGGTCGGCGCCCTCGGTGCTCACGAGACGGCGCAAGGAATAGGCCCAATCGTTACCGGCATCGACGACCGCCATGCAATCCATCACGTGCGTCGGGTCGAGCTGATTGTCGTCGTCGAGAAACATCACGCATTCGCCGTCGGCGAGGTAGGATCCGGCCCCATAGATCCGGTGACCGTTCCACCGATCTCGACCCACCGAAAACGGCAAATCGACCCTGGCCAGCTCATAGCCCTCGGCGCCCGCACCCGCCGCGAGTGCCGCGAGGCGGGCGGGCCCGACGAGCGTTGCATCGACGCGTTGCCGGTGAGCCGGGCCATCGACGAAGATCATATGTTGAATCGGCCGATAGGTTTGGCTCAACACCGAGTCCAGACATTTTTGCAACGCCGGCTTGCCGGTGGTCGCGGTGATGATGCTAACTAGCGGTCTGGGCACGTTGTTTTCCTGGCTGGCTGTACTCGTGGAGCGACACCTGAGCACGATCGAAAAATTATCGGCAACGGCGGGGGATCCTGAAGGGTCCGGACGCCCCGGCCGCCACGCCCTGACCGCGATCGTCCTGCTGCTCGCCTGCACCACGGCCGGCAGGGCGGATCCCGCTTATACGCCGATCTCCGCGACGATGGCCGATCGCACCGTGACGCTGACCGGCGCGACGCTGACCATCGAACAAATCATCGCGGTGGCGCGCTACGGGGCGAAGGTTGCCCTGAGCGCGGAAGCGGCGCAACGCGAGAGCGACAACTATGGTTTGTTGTTGGAGGCTGCCGCGGAGGGCATTCCCGTCTATTGGTTCAACCGTGGCGCCGGCCAACAGCGCGAGACCGTGATTTTCAGCGGAGATCCGCTGGCCGCCGCGAATCGCGCCCAGCTGGAGCGCTCGCAGCTCGCGCGGTTTCGGGCCGGCGCCGTGGCCGGCATCGGCCCGGAAGTAGCCGACGAGGAAATCGTTCGCGCCATGATGGTCGTGCGGGCCAACGGGATGATCTACAACGCCCCAAGCCCGCAGCTCGCGCAAATGCTGCTCGATCTGCTGAACAGGCGCGTTGCGCCGGTCGTGCAATCGCGCGGGACGCTGGGCGAAGGCGATCTGGCCCAACTGAGCAACGTCGGCGCCACGATGGTCGGTAGCGGCGAGTCGTACTTCGAGGGAAGGCGCGTCCCGGCGCGGGAGGCGCTGCGGCTCGCGAGCTTGCGGCCGATCGAGCCCTTCGGCGCCGATGACAACGCCTTGACGAGCAGCAACGCCTTTGCGACCGGACAGGCGGCATTGCTCGTTCATGACGCCGAGAACGCGCTTACCTGGGCCGATCTCGCGTATGCGATCGATCTCGACGGGATGAACAGCAGTATCACGCCTTTGAGCATCGCGGTGCAGCGCGATCGGCCGGAGCCGTGGCTGAATTGGCACGCCCACCGCATCCTCGCACTGCTCAAAGGCTCGTATCTTTTCGCGGCGGACGACAAGCGCATCATCCAGGATCCGGAGAGCCTGCGTGCCTCGTCGATTCGACAGGCCTCCGCCTGGGAGGCCTGGGGGCGCTTGCGCGACGCCGTCGTGCGGCAGGCAAACTCCTCAGACCACAACCCGGCGGTCAGTGTCGGTTTGAGTCCTTCGGACGCTTGGGAACTGGCGACGCCGCAACTGATGCGCTTCTTCGTCAAGGGCGGTCCACGTAGTCACGGCCAGCACGGGTACATCGTCTCCAATGCCAATTGGGACCCCTACCCCCTGGCCAACGAGATCGAGGCATTCGATATCGCCGTCGCGAACATGGACATCGCCGTGATGCTGCGCATCGAGCGGTTCCGTAATCCCTTCTTCACCGGCGTCACGGCGCGCGCGATCCTGCCGGGCGCCGCGATCCGCGATTGGGGCTATTCGCCGGTCGATCTACAGCAGGAAATACAGAGCCTCATGGGGCCGATCGCACCCTTCGGCAGCGCGATCATCGGCGATGTCGAGGATCTGCAGGCGCAGACCCGGATCAAGGTGCAGAAGGCGCGGCAAATCATCGCGACGACGATCGATCTGCTCGCTTTCGACCTGATCGAGGGCAGCCTGTGGCTCGACGTGCGCAAGACGCAGGATCCCGGGCGCGAATTCGGCGCCCCGCCCACCGGGCTGTGGCGGGCGTTCCGGCGAGTCGTACCGTTGGAGCTGGATCCAGGCCCCGACAAGGACGGCGACGCGCAGGCCTCGCCGACCGCGAAGGCCGCTCTGTTCCTGCGGATGACGACGGCCACGAACTTCCTGCCCGCCGACCTCGAGCCGGCGCCTCGTTGATCCCAAGGACGCCTATCCCGGATCGGCGGATGCTCGTGCCGCCACTTCGGCGCCGTTCTGCCCGGAGCGCTTGACCGTGCCGTGCTCCAGCCGTGCGGAAACGACCGTCGCTCCGATGCAGGCCACCGTGATTGCACCGATCCCGCCGCATTGCGTCGCACTGAGCCGCTCATCGAGGATCATCCACCCGGCGATCGCGCTTGCGGCCGGAGAGGCGCTCATGAGTACGCCGAACACGCTGCGCGGCAGGTTTTTCATCGCATAGATGTCGAGCAGAAACGGCACTGCGCTCGACATCGTCGCCACCGCCAGACCGACCGCCAAGACGCGGGTTTCGAACAACGCCGTGCCCGCATGGAACAAGCCGACCGGAACAACGAAGGCGGATGCGATGGCCATGCCGCTCGCGACCGCGCGCGCGCCGAGTTTCGCCACCTTGCCGCCGATCGTGACGTAAATGCCCCAACACAGCGCCGCAGCAGAGACGAAGGCGAGGCCGCGCGGGTCGAGCGGGCCGCTTGCCTTGCCGAAACCGATGATCATCAGCCCCATCGTCGCGAAGGCAATCCAGAGCAGATCGATCCGGCGCCGGGAGGCCAGCAAGGCCGCGCCCAGGGGTCCGATCACCTGGATCGAGATCGCGATGCCGACCGGCAGATAGAGGAAGGCTCGATAGATCAGCAAATTCATCGCCCCGATCATGACGCCGTAGAGCAGCAGGCTGGGCCACAGCGCCCTGGAGACGGTCAGACGCCAGGGACGAAAGATCGAGCCGAGCAGCGCGGCGGCGATCCCGATCCGCAGCGCCGCCACGCCCTCGGGACCCACCAGAGGAAACAGCGTCTTGGCGAACGCGGCACCGATCTGCAGGGAGATCAGCGACGAGAAGGACGCGAGAGTCGGCAGCTGGCGTGCGCGGGTGCGGGGGACACCCGCCGGTGCGGTCAAAATTTGTACAGCGCCTCCGCGTTACCCCGCAAGACGAGGCCGGCGATCTCCAGGGCGCGGGCGCGGCTGATCTCGCCGTCGTCGACCATGCCCGTGAGCGCCAACCCCAGGGCCTGGCGGGCATCGTGACTGGCGATCCATGCCGCCTCGGCCCAACCCATCTGCGGCGTGAAGCCGAAGGCATCGCTGCCGAACAAGACCTTGTCGGGAACGAATTCCAGCCACTCGCGCAACCAACCCGCCTCGGTGCGCGGCGGGAACAAAATGTCCTGGCAGGAGATGTCGGCGTACACATTGGGCTTCTGCAGAAGCGCCGCGATCTCACGAACGTAAGGCCAGCCCCCGTGCAGGAGCACGAAGTTCGTGCGCCGCAGCCGATGGTCGTTGAACAATGGCTCGAGCAGCAGGGGATTCACGCCGGCGACCGAAAAGTAACTGCCGATGCCGCCGAGGGTGTGCAGGTGCACGGCCAAGCCCAAACGACCGCATTCCATCGCGATATAACGAAACAAATAGTCCTGCAGCTGCTTGTAGGCCGCCGCGTCCGGGACGCCGACGGCAATCCAGCGGGCATAGATGCTGTCGGCCGTGGCCCGCGACGGATCACCGAAATCGAATGAACGCAGATACGCGACCTCGAATTTCTCGGCAACGGCGCCGCCCGCCTTGTGTCGCTCCAGCGTCGCGGTGACGACCTTCGACAGGTACTCGGCGAGCGTCGGCGGCGGCGCGCCGAGCCCCGACTCCTTCAAGTAGCGGCTGCGGACGATGGCTTCGAGCCGGAAGAACTCCTGACGGTCGGGCGTCGCGGTCGCGAGGCCCGCATTATCCAAGGGGAACAACAGCGCGTCGGCAAACGGCACCCAGCGAAAGCGCGGCGGCTCGATGCCCGGACCCATCGCGACGCGGTTCGCCAGCATCGTGGCGATGCCGGCATGATCGAGCACCCAGGTGGGGTAGCGCTCACCCTGCTCCGACTGAACCTTGTGACGCAGCTCGTCGAGACGGGCGAAATCCTCCGGAGACAGCGGCGGCGGTGTGGTCCAGCCATAAAGATCCGACCACGCGGCACCGAGCAGTGGAAACTCCGCGCGCAACGCGACGGGGTCGGTTTGCGGCTCGAGAGTCTCGACCGGCAGGGCATCGAACTCGCGGTCGGTCGCCATCGCCGGCGGGGCGAGCAACGGATGGGCGTGATTATCGATGGCCTGAATGGCGGCGATCCCGCGTTCGATTTCGGGATCGACCCGCTGCGCGAACGCCGTTCCCGCGCCGCCCAAGCCGAGCAGGATCAGTCCCAAGGGAATCTTCGCCAACAACGTCTGCATGTTCGTGCCACCCTCCTTCCGGATCGACGCTTTCATTATGGCATTTCGCCTTGATCGTTCGCGACGATCGCCTGCAAGGCCTCAGCATCCAGGATGGTGATGTTGCTGCGACCCAGCCCCACCCATTGCCTGGACTTCCAATTCTGCAGATATTGATTCACGACCTGTCGGGAGAGGCCGACGAATCGTGCCATCTCCTCCTGCGAGATGGACAAACGCACGCCCTTGCCCGTTTCTTGACCGTGCATCTGTCCGAGCGTCAGGAGCCGCCTGGCCAAACGCGCGGGTACGGGCAGCAAGGCCGACTCCTCGGTCAGGCCGCTCAACCAGCGCAGCCGTTGGCACAACAACTCGAGCACGTGGCTGACGAGTTCGGGTTCCCGTCGTAGCAGCCCCATGAATTGATCCCGCGGAATCACGACGACATCGCAGGCAGCGGTGGCGCTGGCGCTCGCGGTGCGCGGGCGGCCGTCGAGCAGCGCGATCTCGCCGAACGTGTCCCCGGGCTCCATGATGTTCAAGAACAGCTCCTTGCCGTCCGCGGAGCTCGCACTGATGCGCACGCGACCGGTGACGACGCCATAGAGCCCGTCGGCCGGATCCGACTGCGCAAAGATCGTCGCACCCTTCGCATACTGGCGCCGGACACCCAAGCTTGCGATTTGCGTAAGGGTTGCCGGCGGCAACCCGCGAAACAGCCGATTACGCTCGATTACCGTGTATGCGCTCAACGCCATATTCCTGCTACTCCCGTGACATGGGCCGGCATCTTAAGGCTTGTGTCTGTGCCTTGACAGACCGAGGGCCGCCGACCGCGGAAGATCAGCCCAACCGAATTCCGCGGCCACGCTGGCGTCGGAGCCTCGACTTGGTGCAGGATCCATTCGTGTCGATCGAATCGTTCACCCATGAAGAAGACGCCCTCTCTTCCGCCTGGCAGCTCCAGCGCAGCGGCAATTTCGTCGCGGCCTTCGACATCGCGCAGGAAGGTTTGAATCTCTGGCCGAAATCGCAGCCGCTGCAGCACGTCGCGATCCTGGCACTCGCCTCTTGCGGCTCCACGAGCGCGGCGCTCGCCGCTTATCGCGCAAGCGACCTCGGAAGTTCCGTGAGCGAGGACTTCCTCGCACTCGAGGCGCGACTGCTCAAGGATCTCGCCTTCCTCGCGAGCGGTGCGGAGGCGGCGCCGCAGATGGTCCAGGCGGCGGAAGCCTACGAACGCATCGCCGATCGAACGCGCGGATCTTACCCGGCGCAGAACGCCGCCCTGCTGTGGGCTCTGGCCGGACACGAGACTCGGGCCATCCACCTGGCCACATCGGTGCTGGCCGGATTGGCGCAGCTGCCCGTGCCGGTGGAACCGGAGGCCGCGTACTTTCATTGGGCGATGGTCGCGGAGGCCGCCCTGGTCCTACGGGACCAACGCGCCTTGAGCGGCGCGGTTGCCGCGGCCAACACGTTTTGCCGCCGCAATCTCTGGGCACGTACCCGCACGTTCGCGCAGATGCGGCGACTCTTGCATCTGCGCGGCGACTGCGCCGACATCCTCGATCGCTGGCATCTGCCGGCGGTCGGCTTCGTATGGCCCGCGGACGAGCCGTTCGTGTCCGACCAGCTCACGTCGCTCGACCTCGAGGCCGAGCCACCCGTGCTCGTCTATGAGGCGGGCGGCGCCCATGCCGAGCAACGGCGGCTGCCCACCGCGCTTGGCAGCGACTTGCACGTGATCATGCCGAACGCTCCAATCGACGGTGCCGCGTCACGACCCGCGCAACTCGTGCTGAACCGCCAGGCCTCGGGGCAGCGTGCCGGCTATACCTGGTCGAGCCTGCTGCTCGACGATGCCGCCGACAACACCCACTGCTGCGCCGAGGTCGCGCTGGGGCTGTCCCTGGGATTGGCCGAGGCACTTCACGCGCCCTGGGTGCTGCTGCGCGAGAGCGAAGGACGATGGCGGCAATATACGCCGCGAAACCGGACGGAGTTCTGTCGCGTATTCGCGAGGCGGCAGAGCGTCGCGCCCAGCGGGTCCCGCTACGCCCTGTTCTTCGCGGATGCGGTGGGTTATTCCACGCTGAGCGCGCCCGAGACGCGACGCTACTGGAGCAAGTTGCTGCCCGAGACCGGCGCCGCCGTCATGCGCCGCCACGCCGCCGACGTGGTCTTTCGAAAGACCTGGGGGGACGCGATCCACGGCGTGTTCCGTTCGGCGACGGCGGCCGCGCGTGCCTCGCTCGAAATGACCGCGGCCACGACCCGTCTCAACGAAGATTTTTCTCCCGGTCGCCGGCTGGAGTTTCGCATGGCGCTGCACTACGGCGCCGTGGACGTGGGCGTCGACCCGATCGAGGAGACGCAGTCCTACTTCGGCCCCCAGCTCTCGCTCGCGGCCCGTGTGGTGCCAGTGGTTCCGCCGGGTGGCGTTTTCGTCACCGAACCGTTCGCCGCCCAGTTGAGCCTCGAGGGCGCGCGCGACCTCAGCTGTACCTATGTCGGGGCCACCGAACTGGCCAAAGCCTACGGCCGCGTGCGGCTGTTGGCGCTCGCCTGGCGGCATTGAGAAGGAGGAGTTCGGAGGGCCCGATCCGCATCGCCGTCCACGGCCCTGCCGCACCTAAAGTTTTTGGCTTTGCGGCCGACCCTTCCATAAGGGGTGTCTCCGCCGTGTGTACGCAAGCCTCATGGACCCAAGACCAGCGTGTTCGATTTGATCGCATCCAGCAATCGGCCTCGATTCGACCGGCGGTGTCCGCGTCGAACCGCGCTCGTGGTGATCGCGGCGCTGTTCTTCGCGTACGCCGCCGGCATCCCCTCCGCTCGGGCGAACGTTTGCTATCCGGCAACGACCCAGGGAACCGCACCGAGCAATTATCAGGCCTATTGTTGGCTGGATTTCACCGGCTACTCGGATAGCCAGGCACAATCGAGCGCGGGTCAGCCGTTCACTTTCCAGCTGTCCGACGGCTCCTCGTTGACGCTGACGATGAAAGTCAGCACGAATGCCGGCAGTCCGGCGCTGGTCATGGTGAAGGTCCCTTCGTACTCCGGCGCCGCCTTTGGCAACAGCGCCTTCCTCGGAATCTCCGGCAAGCCCGTCGTATACACCGCACAGGGAGCCTCGACCGTGCACGTGACGCTCAGCAGCATCACGCTGACACCGCCGTCGGGGAGCGGGCCGGCCGGATCCTACGGCTTCGTGGCCGCGGATGGCGAGTCGACGAACGGCGGCGAATCCTTGAGCTTCACGACCAACGGGCAGGCGTGGACCCTGATGTCGCAGATCCCGAACGGCAGCCAATACCCCACGCTGAGCGGCGTGGGCACGAGCACCGTCACCGAGACCGGCATCAACGGAACGGTCGGCAGCTACGCGTTCCAGACGCTGAACAGCCCGACCCAGGTTTCCTCGGTACTGGTCGGCGCAGGACTGCAGGGGGCGATCTTCGGGATTCGCTACGGTTCGGTTGTCGTGAACACCCAACTGAGCGGCACCCGCGCCAATGCTGCCGACCAATTCACCTATGGCGTGACCACGACCAGCGGCACCGTGATTGCGTCGGCCACGTCGACGGGCACGGGTGCGGGGCCCTTTACCTCGGCGAGCGTGCCGACGGTTGCCGGCAACTATTCCTTTCAGGTCCGCGAGTCGATGGCACCGGGCAGCGTAAGCCCCCTCAATTACTACCTATCTTCGTTGACCTGCACCAATTCGAACGCCGGCTCGACGACGCCCGTGCCGACCAATGCCACCGCGACGAGCTACAGCTTTTCGGGTCTGGCGGACCAGGATGCGATTTCGTGCATCTTCAGCAATGCCGTCTCGCCCGCCTATGTGCCCGACCATTTCGCCGTGAGCACGCCCGGTACGGCCGTCAATTGTCAGCCGGCCACGGTGACGGTCGCCGCGCATACGAGCGCCCACGCGGCGCTCGGCATCACCTCGACGGTGAACCTGGGCACCAGCACCGGTCACGGCGACTGGAGTCTGATCACGGGCGGCGGCAGTTTCCTCGCGGGCGCCTCCAACAGTGGCTCGGCGAGCTACACGTACGCAGCCGCCGACGCCGGGACGGCGGTCTTTGCGCTACGCGATACCTACCCGGAAACGGTGACGATCAATGCGGTCGACGGTAATGTGAGCGCGACGACGGGAACGGCGCTCGCCACGGAGGACAGCCCGCTGACGTTCGTTGCCTCGGGCTTCATCGTCACGAACGGCAACAATGCGCCGGCGACGATTGCGACCCAGGTGGCGGGCGTGGCATCGACGCAATCTCTGGCGCTACAAGCGGTGCGCACGGACCAAAGGACCGGTGCCTGCACTGCGGTGTTCGCGAGCGGCGCAACCGTGAACGTGGGTCTGGCATTTCAGTGCAACAACCCGACGACCTGCGTTGCCGGTCAAAGCTTCGCGATCACCAACAACGGGACGACCACCGCGATCGCCGCGAACGGCAACGGGGCGCTCGGCAGCTATACGAGCGTACCGCTCAAGTTCAGCACCGCCAATGCCGAGGCACCGATCAGCCTGACCTACTCGGACGCCGGCCAGGTGACACTCGCAGCGCGCTATGCCATCCCGTTGGCGAGCGGCATCGCGTCCGGAAACCTAATGACGGGAAGCGCGCAATTCGTCGTGCTGCCCTACACACTCCAACTGAGCGGCGTCAAACGCAGCAGCGACGGCTACGCCAATCCGGGCGGCAACACGGCGACGGGCCCCGTGTTCATCGGCGCGGGCCAGGCTTTCAGTGCGACCGTGACGGCGCTCAATGCGCAAGGTAATGTCACACCGAATTTCGGGCAGGAAACCACGCCGGCCGCGGTCGCCCTCACGCCGTCCCTGGTGTTGCCGAGCGGGGGCAACCTCCCGGCGGTCGCTGGCGGCTTCGGGACCTACTCCGGCGGCTCGGCGACCGGCACCGGTTTCAGCTGGCCGGAGGTTGGAGCGATCTCGCTGACGGCCGGGGTCGCGAATTATCTGGGTGGGGGAGCCGTCGTAGGGACGCCCACCGGGAGCGTCGGGCGCTTCGTGCCCAACGCGTTCGCGGTAACCCTCAACACCCCGCTGTTCGCCACCGGCTGTGCGGCGGGGAACTTCACCTACCTGGGTCAACCGTTCGTCTATGCGGTGGCCCCGGTGATCACGGTGACCGCGCAGGCACTCGGCGGTGCCACGACCCAGAACTACAGCGGCTCGCTGTTCCGTCTCACGAACGCGTCCCTGACGGGTCGCACCTACGCGTCGGCAACCGGGCCCGCGCTGGTCCTGACGGGCCTGCCCTCCACCGCCACCGATCCTGCCATTGCGAGCCTAGGCGCAGGTGTCGGCACGCTGACATTCAGCGCCGGCGCCGGTCTCAGCTTCGCGCGCTCCACCGCGATTGCGCCTTTCAACGCCGCCATCGGCCTGTCGGTCAACGTGATCGATCTCGATGGCGTAAGCGCCACGAATCCCGTGAGCTTTGGCGCCGGCAGCGGCATCGGCTTCAACACGGGCGCCAGTCAGTACTACGGACGGCTACAGATCGGCAACGCGTTGGGCTCGGAACTGCTGGATCTGCCAATGCCACTCCTCGCCCAGTACTACGTCAATCCCGCGATCGGCTTTGCGACGAATGTCGCCGATTCCTGCACGACCGCGCCGACGCTAGCCTTCGGCAACTACCAGTTGAACCTGCGACCAGGGGCAACTTGCGTGCGGGATTACGGCTCTCCGGGAACATCCGGGCAGGGCTGCGCTGCGCGCGCAGCGAACCCTTATGCCGCGACGCCGACCGCGGGAATCTACAACCTCGTCCTCGCCGCCCCCGGTGCCGGCAACGGCGGCTCGGTCGACGTCACCGTCAGTGCACCGGCGTGGCTGCAGTACCTCTGGAATGCCGGCTCGGCTCAGGCGACGGGTCCGGTCGGCATCGCGACGTTCGGAATATTTCCGGGACCGGCGTCGCGGATCTATCAACGCGAAGTCTACTGAAGCGCGTGCGACCCCCGTCACGGGCTCGTGGACACCCCGGCGGGTGGTCCGGCTCGCACTCCGGGCTCCGAACGGGTAACTGCTTCACACGCCCGCACATTGCGGATTGCGGTCCCTCGCGCGAGGGCTTAAGGTGAAGCGCAGTCACCGTGCATGAGGCACGCGTTTTCCGGATCATAAAGGGCGTTTCATAGCCGTCCAAGGTCTTCAGGCAGTGATGACAGGAGCAATGGCGGAGTCACATCGCTTGGAAGCGATACCACGGTGGATCGATAGACTCTTCCTGGTGCTCGTCGTCTACATCGTCATCGCGGCGACGTGGATGCTCTCCGGTTTCGGTGGCCCCTGGATGATGCATTTCGTCGGTCTGCTGGCCGACTCGCCGGCGTGTTTGATGGCGGCAATCCTCTCGCTCGGGGCGGCCCGCCGCTGCCCACCGGGACCGGTGGCCAATGCCTGGTATTGCCTGGGTCTCTCCATCGCGTTCTATCTCGTCGGCACCGTCATCGGCGTCACCTCGTGGCTGCATGGCCGGGACCCCTTCCCGGGACTGCAGGATGTCTTCTACGTTGCCTTCTATCCCGCCTTCTTCATCGGTGTCCTGTTTCTGATCCGCGCCGGCGCCGCGCGCATCCCCTGGGGAAGACTCGCCCTGGATGCCGCCATTCTTGTGATCGGCTTCGGCGCTTTCTTCTGGTATCTCGTGATCCGTTCCGCGGTGCCCGACGCGCAAAACGACGTGCTCAAGTACGCGCTGAGCCAGGCCTACCTGGCGCTCAACTGCACGCTCGTGCTGGAACTCGGGATCCTGCTGCTGACCTGTGTCGGCAAGGACAGCGGCAGGCGCATTCCCTTGCTGCTTACCGCGGGGTTCTCGACGATGTTCCTCGCCGATATCCTCTGGTCCGTGGGGAAAGTGACCGGCGCCTATCTGCCGGGCGCGTTTCAGGACGTCCTCTACGTCTCGTTCTACCTTCCGATCGCGGCGGCCGCACGCGAACAACTGCGCCCCGCGCGCGCCTCGCTTGCGTCGCGCTCACGGCGCACGTCCGACATGCTGCTGCAAACCCTGCCCTATGCGGCGATGTTCACGGCGTTCCTCGTGCTCGTGGACTTCACGCATGGCGACTTGAGCAGCCCGGCGACCGTGATGACGATGGTGGTCTTCGCCCTGACTCTGCTCCTGATGTTGCGCCAATCCGTGGTGCTGCGCGAGGAGGCCTTGACGCGCGAACGACGCGCGGCGCGGATCGTCGAGGATCGCTATGCCTCGCTGATCGCCAATGCCGCGGACGTGATCATGATCGTCTCGGCACAGGGCGTGATCAAGTTCGCCTCGCCGGCCTGCGAACGCACGCTGGGATTGCAGCCGGCGGAGGTCGCCGGCAAGAACCTCTTCGACCTCTGGGCCGGCGAGGACGCACAGCGACTGCGGCTGTTCTTCAGCGACGTCGCCGGCACGCGCGGGGTCCCGCACGGACCGGTCGAGATGAGCATCGAACATGGCGCGACCCGCCACGTACTCGAGGTCATCGGCAGCAACATGACCGACGATCCGGCGGTCGAAGGACTGGCGCTCAATTTCAGGGATATCAGCGAGCGCAAGGCGCTGGAGCATCAACTGCGGGAACTCGCCTTTCACGATCCACTGACCTTGCTCGCCAACCGCAACTTGTTTCGTGATCGGGTTCAACATGCTCTGGAGCTTTCGCTGCGCGGTCAACACCGCGTCGCCGTCATGTTCCTGGACCTCGACAACTTCAAGAACGTCAACGATTCGCTGGGACACGATGCCGGGGACTGCCTGCTGCAAACGGTGGCGCGTCGGCTCGTCGCGGCGACGCGCACCTCCGACACCGTCGCGCGGCTCGGTGGCGATGAATTCGCGATCCTCGTCGAAGGGTTCGCCACGGCCGACGAGGTGACGAAGGTCGCCGAATCCGTGATCCGCGCGCTCGAGAAACCGCTGACTTTGGGCGCGACCGAGGTGCACGTGCGGGCCAGCGTCGGCGTCGCCTTCGGCGAGCCGAAGCTCGATGCGGAGGCGCTGCTGACGCGTGCCGACATCGCGATGTATCACGCCAAGGCGGCGGGCAAGAATCGCCATGTGCCCTTCGAACCGCGCATGCAGGAGTTGCTCCATCAGCGGCTGCGCCTCGAGGCCGACCTCGGGCGGGCAATGCAGAACGACGAGTTCTTCCTGGAGTACCAGCCGGTCATCGATCTCGGCACGCGCAGCCTGCTCGGCGTCGAGGCGCTGCTGCGCTGGCGGCATCCCGAGCTCGGCATCCTGATGCCGACCGAGTTCATCCAAATCGCCGAGGAGAGCGGGCAGATCATCGCTCTCGGTCGCTGGGTGCTGCATCGTTCCTCCGCGGAGATGCGCGCCTGGCGCGGCTGCGTGAGCGGGGGCCACGAACTGCGCCTGGCGGTGAACATCTCGGGACGTCATCTACAGCAGGGCGATCTCGTCGAGGACGTGGCACAGGCACTGCGCGACTCGGGCCTCGAGCCGGGCAATTTGATCATCGAATTGACCGAGAGCACGGTGATCCACAACACCGAACAGAACCTGGAGCGTCTGCGCCGATTGAAGGACCTCGGCGTGCGGCTCGCGATCGACGATTTCGGCATGGGCTATTCGTCGCTGTCCTACCTGCATCGCCTGCCGATCGACATTCTCAAGGTCGATCGGTCCTTCGTCGCGCGCCTCACGGACGGTAACCGCGGCCCGGAACTCGCGCGCACCGTGATCGCGCTCGGGGACACCCTGGGCCTGGACACGGTCGCCGAAGGCATCGAACAGGAGTCGCAGGTAGCCGCCCTGCTCGACCTGGGCTGTGTCGCGGGCCAGGGTTTCCTCTTCGCGGCACCGGCGACGCTCGCCCAACTCTCCGCAAGTTCCTTCGTCGCGCGGCGCCGGGCTCTTTGGAGCGAGAAGACGGACGTGGAAGACTTTTCCGCGACCGGGCGCTTTGCGGCGCTCAAGACCTCCGGCTGATGACCTCGGGGGCTGGCGTCACGCCGGGCTTCGCGCTAGGGTGCGAAGCCGAACCCGGGAAGACCATGGAAAATCTCACGTGACCGCCGCAATTGCGGCGCCGATCAAAACCCCGCAATCGTTTTTCGTGCCCGGCCGGGGTGCACATCGTTTCACCCTGCGGCCTGGTGACGATGCCGTCATCGTCGATCTCGAGGGCCTGCAGAGCGCCGTCTTGTTCGTGCCCGCGGGGCAGGTGCCGCGCGTGGGTCCGTCGTCGGAAACGGCCCCCGAAGCGGATTTGTCACTGCCCCTGTTCGCCGCCGAATTCTGCGACGACGACGCGCAAACGGTCATTGCGTCGGCGCGAGACGCCGGCCTGGATCCGGCTCGTGCCTACCGCGTCTTCAGCGGCGCCGGGGCCGCCGGCCGCCGCGTCGAGATCGCGGTCGACACGCCGACACACTGCGTGCTGCTGGCGCCGGGCGGGAAGATGGCGCCGCAGGAACAGACCACGACGACGATGTTGCAGCTGATTCTGAGCGCGAGTCCCGCCGAGCCTCCGCCGCCCTTGGCCGCGCCCAAACTCGACGTTCGCGTACCCGCCGCCACGGCCACGGCTTATCGCGTGGCGGCGGGCGACTATGTGCAAATCGTCGACATCGCCGGAAAACAATGCTCGGATTTCCTCGCGTTCGACGCGGCGGCGCTCGCGGACGGACAGGAATGGGGCATCGATGCCACCGCGACCCGAACCCTGATGGGCCACACGATGCCCGTGCCCGGTCTGCACGGCAAATATTTCGACGCTCGCCTGCGTCCGCTCTTGGAGATCGTGCGCGACACCGTCGGCCGGCACGATGCATTTCTCCTCGCGTGTACCGCCAAGTATTACGAGGACATGGGCTATCCCGGCCATGCCAACTGCAGCGACAACTTCAACCGCGCGCTCGCGCCATTCGGCATCGACGCGCGCGCCGGGTGGCCGGCGCTCAACTTTTTCTACAATACCTTCGTTCAGGCCGATGGCACGATCGGCAGTGACGAGCCCTGGTCGCGGCCGGGCGACTATGTGCTGCTGAGGGCGCTGAGCGATCTGGTCTGCGCCTCTTCGAGCTGCTCCGACGACATCGACCCCGCGAACGGCTGGCAACCGACCGACATCCAGGTCCGCGTCTACGATCGAAGTGCCGCCTTCTCCAGAGGAAATGCGAATCGTATGACTCCCGACGCCGCCCCCGAGCTGACACGAAAGAGCGGATTCGATGCCCGCACTTCCGCGCTGACCCGTTCCTTCGTCGACTACAAGGGCTTTTGGACACCGACCGGGTTCGCCGCCAACGGTCCAATCGATGAGTATTGGGCGTGTCGCGAGCGTGCGGCCTGCATCGATCTGTCGGCCTTGCGGAAATTCGAGATTACCGGACCGGATGCCGAAGCGCTGTTGCAGTTGGCCGTGACGCGCGATGTGCGGCGCCTGGCCGTGGGCCAGGTCGTCTACACCGCGATTTGTCACGAGACGGGCGGCATGCTCGACGACGGGACGATATTCCGGCTCGGACCGCAGAATTTCCGGCTCGTCTGCGGCGACGCCTTTTGCGGCGTTTGGCTGCGCCAGCTCGCGGCAGAACGGCGGTTGTCGGCCTGGTGTCGCTCCTCGACGGATCAACTGCACAACCTGGCGGTGCAAGGACCGAAGTCCCGTGAGATCCTCGCGCAGATCCTCTCCACACCCGCCCACCAACCGACGATTGCGGAGCTCGGCTGGTTCCGCTTCACGATCGGCAGGATCGGTGGCGCCGCCGTGGTGGTCTCGCGCACCGGTTACTCCGGCGAGTTGGGCTACGAGATCTGGTGTCACCCGGATTCGGGCCCCAGCGTGTGGGACGCGGTCTGGAACGCGGGACAGGCCCACGGCCTTGCGCCCATGGGTCTGGCCGCGCTCGACATGCTGCGCATCGAAGCGGGTCTGGTGTTCGCCGGGGCGGAGTTTTGCGACCAAACCGATCCCTTCGAGGCGGGCATCGGATTCACGGTGCCGGCGAGCAAGCAGGATGCGTTCATCGGCCAGGAGGCCTTGTCGCGACGCCGCTCTCATCCGCAGCGGCAACTGGTCGGGCTGCAGGTCGACAGCCAGGAGACCGTTGCTCATGGCGATCCCGTCTTCTCCGGACGCACGCGCATCGGCATCGTCACGAGCGCCGTGAAGTCCCCGGTGCTGCGCGCCCAAATAGCGCTGGCCCGTCTCGACGTCGCGCATGCCGGCCTCGGACTGTCCGTGGAGATCGGCAAGCTCGATGGCCGCCAGAAGCGGCTCGCCGCCACCGTCGTCCGATTTCCTCATTACGATCCGGAAAAGACCCGGGTGCGCGCATGAACGGGTCCGGAACGACGATGCCCGGCCGGGATGCTCGGACGAAGCGTGGCTGATCCTGTGTTGACCATTTTCATCGGGAGAATTCGATGACGAAGCGGATTGCCGTGATCGGCGCCGGACCCAGCGGAATGGCGGCCTTGCGTGCTTTCGAGAGCGCGGCCCGCGGCGGCGCGGCGGTGCCGGAGCTCGTTTGTTTCGAGAAGCAGTCGGACTGGGGTGGCTTGTGGAACTACACCTGGCGGACCGGCCTCGACGAGTTCGGGGAGCCCGTTCACGGCAGCATGTACCGTTTCTTGTGGTCGAACGGCCCGAAGGAATGCCTGGAATTCGCCGACTACGGCTTCGAAGAGCATTTCGGGAGGCCGATCCCCTCCTATCCGCCGCGCGCCGTCCTGCATGACTACATCAAGGGTCGGCTGGCCAAGAGCGGAGTGCGGGAAAAAATTCGATTTCGCACGGCGGTGCGCGCGGTCCGCTTCGATGCGGCGAGCGATCGATTCGACGTCACCGTCCGGGATCTGGAGAAGGACGTCTTGTACACCGAGACGTTCGATTACGTGATCGTCGCGAGCGGTCACTTCTCGACGCCGAACATGCCGGGTTTCCCCGGCTTCGACAAGTTTCCGGGTCGGGTGCTGCACGCCCACGATTTCCGCGATGCAAACGAATTTTCCGGCAAGGACATCCTACTGGTCGGCAGCAGCTACTCGGCCGAGGACATCGGCACGCAGTGCTTCAAGTACGGCGCCAAATCGATCACGTTCAGTTATCGCACGAAACCGTTGGCCTTCACCTGGCCCGACGGATTCGAGGTGCGCCCGCTGCTGACCCACGTGCAGGGACGCACCGCTTTTTTCAAGGACGGCTCCAGCCGCGACGTCGATGCCATCGTCTTGTGCACCGGTTATCTGCACCACTTTCCATTTCTGGACGAAGATCTGCGGCTGAAGACCAACAATCGTCTCTATCCGCTCGGGCTTTACAAGGGCGTCTTCTGGCAGACCAATCCGAAACTGATCTATCTCGGAATGCAGGATCAGTTCTTCACGTTCAACATGTTCGACGCCCAAGCCTGGTACGCCCGCGACGTGATCCTGGGTCGGGTTGGGTTGCCCGATGCGGGGGAAAGAAGCAAGGACATCCACGCGTGGCGCGCACGGGAAGAGGCGCTGCAAAGCGCCTTCGAGGGCATCGACTTCCAGGCCGACTACGTGCTGGACCTGCTGGCCGCAACCGACTACCCGCCGATGAACGTGCGCCAGATGGCCGAATTGTTCAAGCAATGGGAGCACGACAAGGTCGCGGGCATCGTCACCTACCGTGATCGCTGCTATGCCTCCACCTTGACCGGAACGATGGCGCCGGAGCACCACACGAAGTGGATGCAGGCGATGGACGATTCGCTCGAGGCGTTCCTCGGCCGCTGATCGGGCGATTCATCGAGTGAGGCAAGATGCAAATAATTCCTGATTGGCTGCAATCCGCGCGCGATCGGTGGCGGTGGCGCGGGCAACGTCGGCCGGATTTCGCGCCGGCACCCGCTGCGGGTCAGGAGTCCGTATGGGACTACCCACGGCCGCCTGCGATCGTCCCTGACAGCCGCGAGGTCGTGATTCGATGGGGCGAGCGCGAAGTCGCCCGCACGCGCCGTGCGATTCGCGTGCTGGAAACCGCCCATCCGCCCAGTTTCTACCTGCCCTGGGACGACGTCGCGCGAGACCTGCTGCGTCCGGCGGAAGGCTCCTCGATATGCGAATGGAAGGGACCCGCGCAATACTGGTCTTTGATCGACGGGGAGGAACGGCTGCCCAAGGTCGCCTGGAGTTATCCCCGACCTTACTCGGGCGCGGAGGTCCTGGCGGACTGCGTGGCATTTTATCCGGCATCGCTGACCTGCACCGTGGCAGGTCAGGCGGTGCTGGCGCAGCCCGGCGGCTTTTATGGCGGTTGGATCACGCCGGAACTCGTGGGGCCCTTCAAGGGAGAGGCGGGCAGCGGGGCTTGGTGAGGACCGCTAGCCCAGTTCGACCTCGGGAACGGAGTCCGAGCGAGTGCCCGGCTGCGGCGGGTTGCTGTCGGCATGGTAGGTGCTGACGAGCGAGAATTTCACGGCATCACTCCGGTTGAGCCCTGCGGAATGCAGCGTGTTGCTGTGAAAGAACACCGCATCGCCGGCATTCAACGCCGGCGACTGCGCGGTCGCCAGGAGGGCCGCGTTGTCGGCGCGATCCGAACGAAAAAACTTCTGCGCATCGAAATGATCGCCCGGAAATTGCATCGCATGCGATCCCGGTACGAACCACAGCGCCCCGTTGTCCTTCGTCTCCGGCCCCAAGGCCAACCATACGGAAACGAGGTCGTCGCGGGCGAACGACCAGTAGCGCGAGTCCCGATGCCAGCCCGTGAGGCTGCCGTAATCCGGATGCTTGGTCATCAGACAATTGTGATGCGCGCGGGACATGCGCACCGGTTCACCGAAATAATCGTTCATCCAGGCACGGATCGCAGGCGCGGTGCACACGGCAGCGAATTCGGGGTTTCGCGCGTAGACGTCCAGCAGCCGGCGCACCGTCTGGCCGCCGGCGGCCGCGCGGGAGCTTGGCGCCCCGGGATAGCGCAGGTCCGCCTCCAATTCGAGCGGCGCACCGCGCGCCTGCAATGCCTCGCGCGCGAGCCCGACGAGGATACCCACCCGCTCCGGCGTCAAGAATTCCGGCACGACGACGTAGCCCTGGGTGCGCAGCGTCTCGATCTGCGCGCGCCGCGCCGGGTCCGGGCTGCTCACCCGGCGAGTTCCGCGATGCAGACGGGGTTCACACGACCGCCCTGCAGTCCCACTCCCTCGGCGCGCAGGCGCCTGGCCTGTTCCCGATGGGCAGCGGAACGCGCCGGGAAGACGATGCGACCGCCCGCACCCACGACGCGATGCCACGGCACGCGCAGTTCGGCGGGCGCGGTGCGCAATGCAAAGCCGGCGAGGCGTGCGCGTCCGGGCAGGCCCGCGGCCCGGGCGACGGCGCCATAGGTCGAGACCTGACCGCGTGGAATCTGGCAGACCACGTCCCAGATCGCCTGGACCGCCGGTGTCTCGCCGCCGCCCACGCGCCTACCGGGTCGCGACGGCGACCGCGGCCGCTGCCATGAGCGTGCCGCTGCCGCGATTGAGGATCTTGTTGGCGCGCGCACTGCGGAACCACCGGCGCGCGCGCGCGGCGGCGAGCACGTAGGCGCCGAGGATCGACGGAAGAATCACGGCGATCGCCAGCGCGATCGCGAGGTAGCCGCGCGCATCGAGGCTGTCGAGGGGAACGACCGTCGGCAGCAGCGCAACGAAGAACAGCATGGGCTTCGGATTGCCAAGGGTCAGGGTCAAACTCCCGATGAAGGTGCGCAGCGCGGTCTTCTCGACCCCAGCCACGGGGTCGGCCGAGAGCTCGCGGACGGGACTGATCCACAACTTGATCGCGATCCACAACAAATAGGCGGCACCCGCGTACCGAAGGACTGCGAACAAGGCCGGAACCGCGTGCGCCAGGGCGCTCAATCCCAGGGCGGCCGCCAAGAACCAGATCAAATCACCGACGACGAAGCCCGCAATGAAAGCGGCGGACCCCGGGATGCCGCGCGCCAAACTACGGGCAATCACCGCAGCGATGCCGGGACCCGGAGTCGCGACCGCAACGCTGTAGACGACGCAAAAACTGATGAGACCATACCAGGACATAGCCCGCCCCCAAGCGCTCCTGCGCGAACTATAGCGGGCCTTTCTCGGCCTGGCCAACCGCGTCCCGGCGTCCGGCGCTCAGGTCTCCAGGAACAGCAGCCGCTGGCGCTTCGATTCCTCGCCGTCGAGCCGCTCCAGCAATTGGTCGAAGGGCTCCGGTTTGCCGTAGGCATAGCCTTGCGCATAGTCGATGCCGAGCTTGCGCACGGCGTTGCCGATCTCCTCGGTTTCGACGTATTCCGCGACGGTGTCGATGCCCAGCGCCTTCGCCAGATCGACGACCGCCTTGACGGTGGCCAGGGAATTCCTGTTGGTGAGAATGTCACGCACGAAACTGCCGTCGATCTTCAGACGGGAGATCTGCAGATTCTTGAGATAGCTCAGCGAGTTGGACCCGGTGCCGAAGTCGTCGAGCGCGAAGCGACAGCCCAGGGCTTGCAGCTGGGTGATCATCCCATGCGCGCGGGCGAAATTCGTCACCGCCGCCTGCTCCGTGATCTCGATGATGACGCAGCCCGGAGGCAGCTTGGCCTTTTTCAGCCCTTCCTTGAGGCGCTCGATGACGCTCTCGTCGCCCAGCGATTGGCCCGACATGTTGATCGAAATCGAAAGGCCGCGCGTCGTCAGCAGTTCCCGGTAGCCACCCAGCATTTCCATCGCCCGCGTGAGCACCCAGGAGTCGATCGACGGCAGGAGTTGGTAGCGCTGGGCCGCCGAAATCAGCGGCCCTGGCGACACGATGCTGCCGTCGTCTTCGCGCAGCCGCATCAGCAACTCGTAGCCACCGGGGGAACGCGGATCCCGGAGCGGAAAGATGCGCTGCGCGTAGAGTTCCAGTCGATCCGTGCGCAGCGCGGCGCGCAGCGCCCCGACCGCCACCGCGTCATCGTGGCGTCGCATCATGCTCGCGTCTTCGCAGGCATAGAGTTCGACGCGACCGCGGCCGCGGCCCTTGGCGGTCTTGCAGGCCAGTTCCGCGGCCGCCATCGCGCGGGCGAACCCCTGCGGCATCTCGACCAGCGCGGCAACACCGCAGCTGACCGACACCTCGATCGGGTGTTGCGGCGGCCCGATGACCAGCCGCTTGGCCGCGAGCTGGAACCGCTCCGCGATCGCGGCGGCCCGGCGGGGATCGGCCGCCGGCAACAGCGCCGCGAAGCGGTCGCCGGACAGCCGTGCGACGAGGGCGCCTGCCGGCAACACGGGGGGCGCGAGCAATTCGGCGATGCGCACGATGAGTTCGTCGCCGAGCTCGAAGCCGTGGAGGTCGTTGACCATGTGCATGTGATCGACGTCGATGTAGACGATGCTGCTGTCGACGGCGGCCGGCTCGGTGGGCAGGCTCGCATGCATCTGCTCGAGTCCGCCGCGCGAGTAGAGCCCCGTCATCAGATCGAATTGCGAGTCGATGATGCTCACGGTCTGTCGCCCGAGATGGCGGGCGAGGAATTCGTGGCGGGGCGCAAAGTCGGCGGCGCTGGAAGGATTGAAGAAGACGAGCACACCGAGCACCCGGCCGCTGTCGCGCACGATCGGCACGGAGAGAATCTTGCACGCGGCGACTTTCTTGTTGCCGCGGCCCGCGCCATTGACGATCAGAGGTTTGTGCTGTCGTTGTGCCCAGGCGTGCAGGTGCTGCTGCGTCTGCTGCCAGGCCGTCTTCAGGGACGGGAGCTCGGCCGCCTCGCGACCGTATTCCAAAGTCAGGCGCTTCTCCGGAATCGAGAGCACCGCGAAGGCCACCTCGAGACGTTCGGCGGCCGCGGTCAGCAATTCCGTGAGCAGGCGCTGATCGTCGCCGGCGCCCTTGAGACGACTCGTGATGTTGAACAGCCACTCCAGTTCGGCGGTGCGCTCGGTCAGAACGCGGACCCGGTCGTGCACCGGCCGCGAGGCGGCGAGGTCGCGATGGACGCAGTCGAGCAGGGGCTTGAGGCGGTGGGCGAGTTCGGCGGCGTGCTGCCCGGGCTGCGTCGGCGCGGCACTGCGCCTCTGGCGGATGCAAAACACACCGAGGAACGTCCCGTCGCTCTCCTCGAGCGGGATCGCCGTGAGCCAGTGACCCGCGCCATGCGGGAGGCTGGCCGCCTTGCGTTCGCGTTCGCCCTCCCAGCCCAGGCCTCGCAGCCACTTGGCGATCGGCGCGGGCGGCAGCGTCGCGGCATGGCCCCGGGTCTTGAGTTTCGCGTCGAACAGGCACAGGCCTTCGGCATCGGGCACGAGACCGACGGCCAGCTGACCGTAAGAATTGAACAAGGGGTCGATCTGCGGCGCGGTTTGCCTCATCACTCGCTCCATCTCGCTCCTCCGCCGGTCGGCCTGTTCGTAGCCAATGGTTTCTTGGCAGGAGGTGTATCGGCGGGAAGCCAGCAGCCCGGACGGTACCGAGCGGGACCGCCGCCGGAAGTGCCAACTTGCTCACACTTCGGCGGCGCCGGGGCATTGAATTGGTCTATAGTTCGCCGCCGGGCCGAAACCGCCCGGAGCGAGGAATCGGCGATGAGTAGCAAAGAACTGCGCGAGGCGCGCGACCGGGCGGCGCTCGATTATCACGAGTTTCCGACCCCGGGAAAGCTGTCGATCACGCCCACCAAACCACTGACCAATCAGAGCGATCTTTCGCTCGCCTACTCGCCCGGCGTCGCGGCCGCCTGTGAGGCGATCGTCGCCGACCCGGAGAAGGTCTTTCGGATGACGGGCCGGGGGAATCTCGTCGGGGTGATCACGAACGGCACCGCCGTCCTCGGGCTCGGGGCCATCGGTCCGCTGGCGGCGAAGCCGGTCATGGAGGGCAAGGCGGTCCTGTTCAAGAAATTCGCCGGCATCGACGTCTTCGACATCGAGATCGACGAACGCGATCCGGAAAAGCTCGTGAGCATCGTCGCCGCCCTCGAACCCACGTTCGGCGCGATCAATCTCGAGGACATCCGCGCGCCGGAATGCTTCTTCGTGGAGCGCGAACTGCGCAAGCGCATGCGTATTCCCGTATTCCACGACGATCAACATGGCACCGCCATCATCGTCGGAGCGGCATTCCTCAATGGCTTGCAGGTGCTCGGCAAGGATATTGCGCGCATCAAACTGGTCGTGAGCGGCGCGGGTGCGGCCGCGCTCGGCTGCGTCGATTTGTTGCTGGATCTCGGACTGGATCCGGCGAATGTCTGGCTCACCGATCTGGCCGGAGTCATCTATGTGGGCCGCCAGGAGCTCATGGACCCCGAGAAGGCCCGGTTCGCCCAGGCGACCGAAGCGCGCACGCTCGACGAAGTCATCGCCGGAGCCGATGTGTTTCTGGGCTTGTCCGCCGGCGGCGTCCTGAGCGAGGCGATGGTCCGGAAAATGGCGGCGAGGCCCTTGATCCTCGCGCTCGCCAATCCCACTCCGGAGATTTTGCCGGAGCAGGTGAAATCCGCGCGCAGCGACGCCGTGATCGCCACGGGACGCAGCGACTATCCCAACCAGGTGAACAACGTCCTGTGTTTCCCCTTCATCTTTCGCGGCGCGTTGGATGTCGGCGCCCACAGCATCACCCGTTCCATGGAAATCGCCGCCGTGCACGCGATTGCGGAACTCGCGCGCCGGGAGCAAAGCGACATCGTCTCCGCCGCCTACGGGGGCACGCGGGATCTGAGTTTCGGACCGGAATACATCATTCCGCGACCCTTCGACCCCCGTCTGCTCGTCAAGATCGCACCCGCCGTGGCTCGCGCGGCGGTCGAAGCGGGCGTGGCCGCGCGCCCGATCAGCGACTGGGAGGCCTACGAGCAGCGGTTGCAGCAGTTCGTCTACCACAGCGGCACTCTGATGCAGCCGGTGTTCGCGGCGGCCCGCAGGACCTCGCCCAATCGCGGTCGCATCGTCTTTGCCGAGGGCGAGGATGAGCGCGTGTTGCGCGCGGTCCAGGTCGTGGTCGACGAGCGGCTGGCGACGCCCCTGCTCGTCGGGCGGCCGGCGGTCATCGAGCGCAACATCAAGCGCTTCGGCCTGCCGCTGCGCATCGGCGGGGACGTCACCGTGGTCAATCCCGAGCGTGACAGCCGGTTCCGCGAGTACTGGCAGCGCTACCATCGCCTGACACAACGGCACGGGGTCACCGAACAGTACGCGAAACTCGAGATGCGTCGTCGCACGACGCTGATCGCCGCGATGTTGCTCAAGATGGGCGAGGCGGACGGCATGATCTGCGGAACGATCAGCACCACGGGCCGCCATCTGCATTACATCGACCAGGTGATCGGCCGGCGTGCCGGCGTCAACGTCTACGGCGCGATGACGGGCCTCGTGCTGCCGGGACGGCAGGTCTTCATTGCCGACACCCACGTCAATCTGGACCCCACCGCCGAGCAGCTCGCCGAGATCACGGAAATGGCCGCGGCGCAGCTGCGTGCATTCGGCCTCGCTCCGAAGGTGGCGCTGCTGTCGCATTCGAATTTCGGCAGCAGCGATGCGGATTCGGCGCTCAAGATGCGCGCGACGCTGCGATTGTTGCGCGAACGCTGCCCGAATCTCGAGGTGGATGGAGAAATGCACGGCGACTGCGCCCTGGACGAACAGCGACGGCAGGCTAGCGTTTCGGACAGCCCGCTCACCGGCAGCGCGAATCTGCTGATCTGTCCCAACCTCGACAGCGCGAACATCGTTTACAACGTGCTGAAAGCGGCGGCCGGGCAGAATGTCGCCGTCGGCCCCTTGCTGCTCGGTTGCGCGGCACCCGTGCATATCATGACCGCCGCCGCCAGCGTGAGGCGCATCGTCAACATGACGGCCATCACGGTCGTGGAGGCGAACGACGCGGCGCGCGGCTGAAAGCAGGCGGCGTCCGCCGGAGGGGGTGCATCCGATTTCGGCGCCCGCCCGAATCAGCAAGGCCAAGGGGGCACAGCTCGCGTGGGACTGGGGAGCCGATCGATGCAGCGCCGGAACATCTTTATGTCGAGCATCTTGTCGATCGTCGCGGCGACCGGCGCGGCGACCGGCGCGGCAGCCGCAAAGACGGCGGCTCCGCCGACGTTCGCATCCTCGGAACTGCAGGCCGATGTCGACATTCTCGAGCGCGCCTATCGGGAACTGCACCCGGGTCTGCTGCGTTACCTCGATTCCGAGGGACTGAACCGCTCCTTTCGCCGCTTGCGCGAGGAATTCGACCGTCCGCGCACCGCGGCCGAGGCTTATCTCGCGTACGCGCGCTTTGCGGCCACGATACGCTGCGGCCACACCTACGCAAATTTCTACAATCAATCGCTGCCCATCAAGACCGCGCTGTTCGAACAGGGGCCGAGGTTGCCTTTTTATTTTCGCTGGATCGACGGGCGGATGATCGTCGTGCGCGATTTCACGAGTCCGGCGGTGCTTCCGGTCGGCACCGAGGTCAGCGTCATCGACGGCATCGACACCCGCGCGATCCTCCAGCATCTGTTGCCGCTGACCCGGGCGGACGGCGGCAACGATGCCAAGCGCATCGATCAGCTCAACGTGCTCGGCGACGATCGCTACGAGAGCTTCGACGTTTATTTTTCACTGAGCTTCCGCCTCGCGACCGGCGGCCTGCGGCTGAGCGTGCGCCGGCCCGGCGAGAGCGGGCGGCGGCGGCTGACGGCGCGGCCCCTCACGTACGAGCAACGCCTCGAGCCGCTCGCGGCCCGCGAGGGCGGCAGCCGTGACGGATCGGAGCCCGTGTTCGAATGGCGCTATCTGTCCGATGGATCGGCCTATCTGCGGATGCCGACCTGGGCGATGTTCGAACGTCGGTGGGATTGGCAGTCCTGGCTGAAAGAGCATCTCGACGAATTGTCCGCCCGACACGCGGCCGCGCTCATCGTGGACTTGCGGGGAAATGAGGGAGGCGAGGATGTCGGCGACCGGATCCTCGAGCGCATCGTCACTGAGGATCTGCCGGTTGCGGGCATGAAACGTCTGGTCCGCTACCGCGCCGTGCCCCAGGATCTGCTGCCTTTCCTGCAGACCTGGGATCCGAGCTTCCGCGATTGGCGACAGGAGGCGAGTGAACTCGAGGAGCCCTGGCCCACGGCGCCGGCGATCCATTACTACGCACTTGCCGGCGCGGAGGCCAACGCGGATGCGCGCGTCGTAATTCATCCGGTTCAACCGCATTTTTCGGGACGCCTCGTCGTCCTGGTCGATGCGGCCGACAGCTCGGCGACTTTCCAATTCGCGCAGCTCGTGCAGGAGCGGCATTTGGGGACGCTCGTGGGGCGGCCGACCGGGGGAAGTCGGCGCGGCATCAACGGCGGCGCGTTCTTTTTCCTGCAACTGCCTCACAGCGGCATCGAATTGGACCTGCCGTTGATCGCGACGTTTCCCCGCACTCCGCAGCCCGATGCGGGTTTGGATCCCGATGTGCCCGTCGCACTGACGGCGGAGACGATCGCCTCTCGCACGGATCCGGACCTTGCCGCGGCCCTGCGGCTGCTGACGCAGACTCGGTGAGCTCGGCGCCCGGCGCACGCTGTTGCCCCGTTCCCGGCAAAGCGGCATAGTCTGAAGTCGATCGCGCCGACCCCTCGAGCTGGAGACCGCATGCCCGACCGACCGCACGCCCGCCGTATCCTGATGGTCTTGTTGACCGGTCTGCTCGTCCACGCGGCGAACGCCGGGACGCGTCCGCCCGGCGACCTCGATGCGGCGCGCCTCGGCAGTGCCGACTCCGAGCCCGGGAATTGGTACACGCTCGGGCGCGACGCGGACGGCACGTACTACTCGCCGTTGAAGAGCATCGACGCATCGAATGTCGATCGTCTCGGTTTTGCCTGGGATTACGATCTGGGCCTGCCGATGCGCGGTCAGGAGGCGACGCCCATCGTGATCGACGGACGGATGTACACGTCCGGCACCTGGGGATACGTCTACGCGCTCGACGCCGCGACGGGCAGGGAATTGTGGCGCTACGATCCCAAGCCCGACTACTTCGCCGCGCGCAATCCTTGTTGCGACCTCGTCAACCGTGGCGTCGCGGTGTGGCAGGGCATCGTCTACGTCGAGGCCGTCGACGGTCACCTGCACGCGATCGATGCCGCGACGGGCGCGAAGGTCTGGGAGGTCGACACGATCACCGATCATAAGCTCCCCTACTCCAGCACGGGAGCCCCACAGATCGCAGGGGACGTCGTCGTCGTCGGCAACAGCGGCTCGGACATGGGTCGTGGCGGCGTTCGCGGCTACGTGGCCGCCTATGATCTCAAGACCGGTCGGTTCAAGTGGCGCTTCTACACCGTGCCACCGGCGCCGGGCAAACCGTTCGAGAATCCCGAATTGGCCGCCGCGGCCAAGACCTGGGATCCTCACCGCAAGGCCTACTTTCAAGGTGGCGGCACGGCCTGGGACGGATTCGCCTTCGATCCGCGGCTGAATCTCGTCTATTTCGGGACGGCGAATGCGGCACCCTACGATTTGCGCCAGCTCGGGCCCGCGAAACTCGACAGTCTTTACACCGCTTCGATCATCGCGCTGCATGCCGACACGGGCCGCATGGCCTGGTACTACCAGACGACCCCTCGCGACAGCTGGGACTACGATGCGGTTCAAAAGCTCGTGCTCACGGACCTCGAGTTCGGCGGCGAGAAACACGCCGTCTTGATGCAGGCCTCGAAGAACGGATTCTTTTACGTGCTGGACCGCAAGACCGGAAAACTGCTGTCGGCCAATAATTACACCTACGTCAACTGGGCGAGCGGCGTCGATCTCGCGACGGGAAGACCCGTGACCACCAGGGCCTCGGATTGGTATTCGGGGCCGAAGGCCGTTTATCCCTCCTGGGCGGGCGGCCACACCTGGCCGCCGATGTCCTTGAGCGCGCAAACCCATCTCGTCTACATCCCCGTGATCGACCAGTCGGCGGTCTGGGTCGACCTGCGCCACAACGGCGGCACGGTGAAATTCATCGACGGCTTTTTCACGGTCAACGGCATCTACCCCGACGACACCTACAATGCGGCCGACGTCAAAGAGCTTTACGGCCCGCTGCCGGATCGGAAGGCGATCGAAGCCGACCGCAAAGTCAACCCCGTGCGCGAACTGTTGCGCGCCTGGGACCCGGTCGCCGAGAAGACCGTGTGGGAGCACGTCACCTCGCAGGGCATTCGCGGTAACGACGGCGGAGTCATGTCGACGGCCGGCAACCTCGTTTTTCAAGGACGCGGCAATGGCGAACTCTGGGTCTACGCGGCGGATACCGGAAAGGCGCTGAGGACCATTCAGACGGGCAGTCACATCATGGCGGCCCCGGTGACCTATGCGGTCGATGGCGTTCAGTATGTCGCCGTGCAAGTGGGCTACGGCGGAGCGGCGATCACCGTGGGGCCGATCCCACCCAGCAGCGCGGCGCTGAAGTATCAAAACACCAATCGCATCATCGCCTTCAAGTTGGACGGCGGTCCGGTGCCCACACCGCCGCCGCGATCCGATGAGCCCTTCCCCGAGCCGCCGGCGCAGACCGCGAGCACCGCCGCGATCAAGGACGGCGAGATCAAATTCATCCAGGAATGCTCACGCTGCCACGTGCTCGGCCCCAGTTCGACGCCGGATTTACGCAAGCTCAATCCGGGTCTGCACGCCGCCTTCAAGGAAATCGTGCTGCACGGCGCGCTGGCGCCGAACGGCATGGAACGCTTCGACGATTTGCTGAGCGAGCACGAAGTCGAGGATATCCACGCCTACCTGGTCGATCAGAGCTGGCAGGCGTACCGCGCACAGCAATCGGCCGCGCACTGAAGAGTCGCGCGGCGTGCACCGCGCCGGGGCGGGCAGAGCCCCGGGGAGTTACACAGCACGCAATTAATTTGCGCTACAGTTACTACCGTGCTATCAACCCGGCTGCGCCGGAATCATTTGACCCTCGAGGAGTGCAGCCGTCATTTCCCAGCCCAGCACGCGATTTTTTCGGCTTACGGCATGAGCGTTCCGGCCGAATCGACCGTGACCGCACCCGCCGAAGAGCGCACCGGACTCGAGCGCGACATCGACTGGACCGGGGCCTTCTGGGTGGCGAGCGGCGTGCCGCCGCTGGTGCTGTTCTCGATCGGGGCGGTCGCCGCGACCGTGGGCAAGCTTTCGTGGCTCGTTTGGACCGCATCGATCGCGCTCGGCTTCATTCAGTCCTTCACCTATGCGGAGATCGCCGGACTGTTTCCGAACAAATCGGGCGGCACGTCGATCTACGGCGCGATCGCCTGGGTTCGCTATGGCAAGGCCATCGCACCGATCTCGGTCTGGTGTAATTGGTTCGCCTGGTCGCCCGTGCAAGCGACCGGCTCCGCCCTGGCCGCCGGCTACATCCTGAGCGGTTTGTTCGCGCCCGACGCGGCGATCAACACCTGGCAGATCACCCTGCTCGACCTGGGCTGGCTCAAGACCGGCCTCAGCATCCGGGTGAACGCGATCTTCATCCTCGGCGCCGTCATCATGTTCAGCGTCAAATTCATTCAGGACGGGGGCATACTCCGATCCGCGAACACCACCAAGATTCTGGGCATCTCCGCGATGATTCCGCTGATCCTGATCGGCATCGTGCCGATCCTGACCGGCGACCTCGTCAAGGCGAATTTCTTCCCGCTCGTGCCGCTCGGTCACGACGCGCTCGGGTCGGTCATCGACGGCGGCTGGAACATGGCGGGCATCACCGTGTTGGCGGGAGGGATGTTCCTCGCGGCCTGGTCGACCTACGGGTTCGAAACCGCCGTGTGCTACACCTCCGAACTCAAGAACCCGAAGACGGACACGTTCAAGGCCATTTTTTATTCCGGCCTGTTGTGTGTGGTCGTCTTCACGCTCGTGCCCTTCGCGTTCCAGGGTTTCCTCGGACTCGGCGGGATGCTGGCACCGGACATTTACAGCGGCATGGGCGTGGCGGCGGTCATGGCGCGCATGGTGCACGTCGGCGAAGCGGGCGGGGTCGTCGTCGTGGTCATGTTGATCCTCGCTCTCGTCCTTTCGCTGATGACCTCGATGGCCGGCTCTTCGCGCACGCTGTATCAAGCCTCCGTCGATGGTTGGTTGCCGAAGTACCTCTCCAAGGTCAACGAACATCGGGCGCCTTCGAACGCGATGCTCACCGATCTCGTGTTCAATCTCCTGTTGCTGCTGCTCTCGGACTCCGTCTTCGTGATCGGCGCCGCCAACGTGGGCTACATGATTTTCAATTTTTTGAACCTGAATGCCGGCTGGATCCACCGGCTCGACCGTCCGCGGCAGGAGCGGCCCTGGCGCGCACCGTCCTGGATACTCGCAGCCGGAGCCGCCTTGTCCTTCGTCAATCTCGCGTTCATGGGTTTGGGCGCCGACGTCTACGGCGCGGGGACCCTCGTCACCGGCTTGGGGTTCGTCGCCTTGATCGCCCCAATCTTCGTCTACCGTCATTACTGGCAGGACAAGGGGCTGTTTCCCGACGTGATGGCCGAGGATCTCGGTTTGGATTCCGGCTCGGCGGCCGTCAAGCGCGCCGGCATCTGGCCCTATGTCGTCCTCATCGCCGGTGTCGCGGTCGTCGTGCTGACGCACGCCATCGCGGTTTACTAGCCTTGCTCGTCACCGGCATCAAGAGCAAACCGGTCTACGCGCCCTTGCGCGCGGATTCGGGCGGTCGCCATCATTTGCTGCTCGGCAGCGGCCCGGGCACCCAGCCCTTGTTGCAGGTCCTGGCGCAATTGCGCCAGGACGCGCCAGAAGCGCTTGCACGCAGCCGGGTATTGTTCGTGCCCGAGACGGCGGCTGACGCGGACGCCGGGTTCGCGGCCTTTTCGGCGGTCGGCGTCTCGGACGTGCGCCGCCACGCCGAACCCGGCCCACTTCTCGTCGAATTCGAGTCCCTGCTCGCGGATGCGGTCATGGGATTGCGTCTGTACGTCGCGGGACCGGAGAGTTTCATCGGGCTGGCGATGAAGATAGCGCTGCAGTTCAACCTCAACACCGACGAGATTCGCGCCCAGGAGTGCGGCTCGACGGCGCGGCGCGTGCGCTGCGTACACTGCCGCGCGACCACCGAGGACGTGCGCACCAACATCGTCGAGTGCATCGGGTGCCGGCGCTGGCTGCTGGTTCGCGATCATTACTCGCGCCGTCTCGCGGCCTATATGGGAGTGATGGTCGATGCGGAGACCCCGGGCGAGCGGCCGGCGATCCGGGAAGTTTTCCCATGAGCGGCGGCGACACGCTGCAGGTCGAGGTGACGGCGATCGAACGGATCACGCCCTTGATCAAGCATTTCACGCTGCGCCCCGTCGATGGCGCACCCCTACCCGCTTTTTCGGGCGGATCGCACATCGTCGTCGTGATGCGCGATACCCACCGCGTTCATCGGAATCCCTACTCGTTGTTGAGTCCGCCCTCCGACCGCGCTGCTTACCAGATCGCGGTGCGTCGCATGGAAGAATCGCGGGGCGGCTCGCAGTTCATGCACGATCAGCTCGTCGTGGGAGGCCGTCTCGAGATCGCGCACCCGGTCAACCTCTTTCCGCTCGACAAGATCGCGCGCAAGCACGTGTTGATCGCCGGCGGAATCGGCATCACGCCGTTCCTCGCGCAGCTCGAGGATCTGCATGACGGCGCCATCCCGTACGAACTGCATTACGCCGTGCGTTCACCCGAGCACGCGGCTTTTCATGAACGTCTGCGGACGCGCGAGGGGACCCGACTGCGCCTGTATTACGACAGCGAGGCGCAGGCGATCGATTACGACGGCCTGCTGTCGAATCAGCCCTTGGGCACGCACGTCTATGTCTGCGGGCCGGCCGGCATGATCAACCGCGTCATCGAGACCGCGCGCCGTTGGGGTTGGCCCGACAGCCACGTTCATTGGGAGAAATTCAGCCCGCCTCCGGTCGGGGACGCCTTCGAAGTTTTCCTCGCGCGCGCCAAGATCGCGGTGCAGGTGCTTCCCGACCAAAGTCTGCTCGAGGCGATCGAAGGTGCCGGCGTCGAAGTTCCCTACCTTTGTCGCGGCGGCGTCTGCGGTTTCTGCCAGACCCGCGTGCTCGAGCTGGACGGCGAACTGCTGCATCACGACCATTATCTGTCGGACGCGGACAAGGCGCGCGGCAAGAGCATCATGCCCTGTGTCTCCCGCGCCACCTGCAAGCACCTCGTGCTGGATTTGTGAGGGGATCCCGATGAGCGCCGTGTTCAAGCCCGATGAGACTTTTCGCGATGAATTCACGTACCGCAACAGTCCGGCCGCGATCCGGCGCTTCCCGCTGCCGTTTCCGTCGGACGAGTACATGTACTCGGTGAATCTCGAGCCCCACCTGCCGGGCCCCCCGGGGTCGGTGACGGAATTCGCGATCGACATCGACGAGCATTACGTCGCCGAATGCCGGGAGCGGGCCATCGTGCTCGCGGCCGAGCCCCTGCGCTTCCAAGCCTTGCCGCACATGGTGAGCGCGCAGTGGGACTGCCTGGAACTGATCATGGAGTCTCTTGCGCGCGATTACAGCCAGCATTTCTCGCTCTCGCGGGTGGGCAATCACTGGCATTGGATCAACCGGCCGCTCGGCATCGATCAGCGATTCACGTTCGGCGACGTGACCACGCTGCCGCAACCACCGCTCGAGTTCATCACGCGACAGGCGCCGGGCGACTGGGTCGTCATGGACCAGCGCGACGGTGACTTGTGGACCGAAGCGGGCATGGTGACGACGCCGGCCGATTGGTCGCTGGATTTCGACATCGGCATGACGTTCAAGGAATGGCATGGCCCGGTGCCGCTCG
>Ga0116230_10000171_pt1 | contig 51249 bp, 29 predicted proteins | sample S1TSphfallax_3_FD_88678 | JGI IMG/M metagenome (GOLD analysis project Ga0116230, IMG submission 88678) | Host-associated microbial communities from peat moss isolated from Minnesota, USA - S1T2_Fd - Sphagnum fallax MG | ecosystem: Host-associated > Plants > Peat moss > Unclassified | place...
AGGCAGGTAGTGCTTAGGAGGGGAGTCCACAATGGACCAGACACACTAGAAGAGTTGGTGGAGCGTCATGTTGGACAAGGAAAACCCCAACATGCCAGCGCTGGCTTGACAACACATAGGCAGATAGTGCTTAGGAGGGGAGTCCACAATGGACCAGACACACTAGAAGAGTTGGTGGAGCGTCATGTTGCACGAGGAAAACCTCAACATGCCAGCACTGGCTTGACAACACACAGGCGAGAAGCCCTGTCCTTGTATCGTGAGATTTTACGAGCAAGCCAGCTTTTCATCTGGACTAACGAACAAGGAGTGCCATGGTGAGTGTGACTTGAAACCTCTTGTGATTTGCCTGACTCTTTGAAAGGATGAATTGGGAACTTGCCCTGAGATGGGAACAGCTTCTGGTAGGGAGAAATAGAGGATTACAATAACAGGGTTAGGATGTGGATGTGTTGTCTCCTTCAATAGCTATTGCCTCAACTCTGAAATGTGTGGAAGGTTGCATTCAGATTGAAACAGCCCATGTCTCTGTGAGTGGCGAAATGTGTCTTGCCAGAGTATTTGGTCCAAACATCCCTTCAAATGTTCATAGATGCTGAATATGTGGCCTCATTTGAGCTGATTTTGTTTGTGGAAGATGAATGGCTTTCATCCTGATTATTTTTACAGGAGAGATTTGTTGTGTGAGAGTGCACGGCATGAATTTGAACAAGCTCGCAATGAGAAGGACCCTGAAGTGGTAAACATTGCCATCCCCTTCATGTAGCTTGGCTCTTGTATGCTCTGAAGTGGAGTTGTGCACAACTAAATTTTGAGTGCACAGTGGTTGACACAGTAGTTTTGGATTCAGAGGAGTAAAACTATTGGTGGGATGTAAGGGTTTGCAGATTGCAAGGCTGCTGGTTGTTGGAAGGGATGCAGTGCACAGGACTCTTGAGAAAGTATGCTGCACTCCTTTCTCAACCTACATAATTATGAGAAAAAATTCAGTGCTTCCTTTTATTTTCCCTGCTGATAAAGGTTGCAGGGTTTGGATTTAGCCCAGCATTCATAGATGGCAGTTGATTGTGGCTAAAATTTGTGCAGTTTTTAATTTTCCTTTCCCATCTTGATGTATTTTTGAGATTTCTGGACTGCTTGCTGCAGCAGCCATCTGTTTCCAGAGTTGCATCTTGACTATCCCAATTCAAGCACATGTCATAAAAATTGGTTAGGACTTGGCCTTTTTTAGTCAATACTTCCCTCAACATTGATCTATCAGATAACCCAAGCACAATTTGCTAGCAGGAGCATCCCTACTCACTATCAGAGAATTTTCTTGTGATTCAACTGTGCTTGAGTGGGAGTTCAGGGCAAACATATGAAGCATGATGGTAGAGCTGATTCAAAAATTCCATATACTATTTAACTTGGAGTGTACATTGAGGTGTTGTTTGCCGGTTTGATGCTTGTGATAGTTCGCATCCAAGCGAGATGAGGTGCTTAAGGCAACACCCCAGTTAGGAGGAGAGCCAACAAGACCAGGCAGGTGGAACTGAAGCAGCACCATTTTGAATGGAATTACCACACCGTATCACTATGTGAATACCTTTTGTGAGGCTTATGGTGTAACCAAAGTTTAGAACCTCCGTTGCAGTGATGTCCTATCATGAACATCACATTAGAAGTAACTGGGAATGTTGGAAAAGTGAGTGCAGTTGAGATAACCCCTACCACTATTTGGGGCAGACTAAAGTTTTTAGATATTCAAGGTTGTATGAAGTGAGTAACAGTGTGCCCCCAGACCTTAGATTGTTGCACATTTTCAACACATTTATAGTTTTTGCCTTTTGGTCATGTATAGAAGGTTACCTAAAGAGAGACTAAGAGAAACCATGATATGCACATCCTATTATATACCTTTTTGCATGGACTATGTTGATTATATAGAAGATGGTCAACTCCATTCTAAAATAAAGATGTAGACTTATCCCATTATGTGCATATCACATATTAGTCATTTGAGGTGACCAAATGCTTTAAGAGCTTTGTGTGATAATAAGGTGCAATGCCATGGTATGAGATCCTATGAGGAGAGGTCCCTTTTGAGATTCCAGTGATGAGAAGATCAAGGAACTGGTATATAGGCTGTTTTTCTGGAATCTATCATATGGTTGTCCATGTGTAAATTCCGAATGATATATTTGTCATGCTCATTCCAGAATTCTGCAGAAAGCAGTTGAGACAACTTCTTGAACTGTCTCTTCATTCTCCTCTCTTTCCTTGCTGGATCTCAAAGCGTTTCCATATTTTATGAAGTTTTATGCAAAAAATTGTGCTAAAAATTTGGTGATTTTGAAGGTTGTTGTAGCCAAACAGTTTCCTACTCTAGAGATTCCTATATTGTGGAACTAAGAGGAGAAGGTTGATTCATCATTTAGTTGGCCTCTTCCTCCTGTTCAGTTGTGTGTGTGATTTTTGCAAACCCTTGATTTTTCTCTTTCATCCTGTAAGATAGTTTCTGTCATTAGGTTTTCAGTGAGAGGTGGTTGTGGTAACAGCACAGGGCCATGGCAGTTCTTTAGGGTTTCAGTCATGTGTGTTCAGTCACAGGCCCCACAAATTTGACAATTTCTGGCTCCCTCTCTACTTGTGCTATTAACTTACATGTGTGAATATGCATTTTGTCATTGCCCACTCATTGTTATTGCACTCACTACAAGTAAACAAACAATGTTTTCTGTCCTCCACAATTTTTCATATGTTGTAGAATTATGGTTGCAAATAATTGCATCACAGGCAATCTGCATCCCAGTTTCTGTTGCAAATCCTTACATGCAAGTGGGGACCATGGGTGCAGCTTTCAAACAATGTTTGATGCTGTGTAAGTACCATGGAAGGGATGTATCATGCAAGGATCAGAATACAGCATTTTGTTCACTGTTCCTATGAATCAAATTCTGTTGGTCCTAGGCAACAAGTAGATATTTTCTTTGTCTTGAGATTGCTATCTGTCTCCACGTCCTTACTTTGTAGAGGATTCTCCTGCCCACTTGAAAAAATTTCCAAGATTGACAGTTCAATTTTTGGTATTTTGCTATGTTCATTAGGCCACTGGATGGGATGTATCAATGAAGCTTTGAGATGCTTTGAGATTTAGTAGTCCAAGTAAGTTGTAAAACAGTCCCTCAGCTGTGTGCAGAGTGGATCATACATGGTAGTTTGAATTATGCGGGTCTGGTTTGTCAAGATTAGCATGCTTACAAGAGCCATTACATGCAGGTTGTTTTAGAAGTGGAACAGTAAGAGGATGAAGGTAGAAACCATTCTGTCTTGAGGCAGAAACTCAATACAATGCAGAGCTTATGAAGTTAGTAGGATGGTAAGGTGGCTGGTGTTACTGTTGAGGGTCACTGAAAATGTGTCTGTTGCCTATTGTTGAAATAGGTGATATATTGTTAACCTTATCCAAGAGAATACACATCTAAGAGATCAACTGCTCACCTGGGAATGCTTGATGTCAGTGACAGAGTAGGTATATTGAGCTCCTCATACACAGTCAGAAAACATCTTGGTTCTTGAAGGTTCTTTTCATAAAAGCCAAAATTGAAGGGCACAAATGGTGTAAACTCAAATTTTTAAAAAGTCTTACACAGATGGTAGGCTCAAATTGATGTGTCATTCTCTAGTGCAATGTGATATCGCTGGTAGAAAAGATTGTAACCTAGTATCATTTATTTCTGCAGGAATCAACTTATGAAAAGACCCAGAAATACAAAGAGGACAAATTCATTCTAGTGTTAAGCTTGTCATCCAATGTGTGGAAACTTTGAACTTCAGCGAGATGTCCAAAGTTCTTCCATGACCTGGGTGATCATATACAGGCCAGCATAAATCACATAGAAAGATGTCTTCTGCGTCTTATGCCATAGATGTAGCTGTTGTGATTCTGAGATTTGGTGTGGAGTTCAATTACAATCTGATCTGTTTGTCCTCTAAACAACAGGCTATCAAAATCTGATCTGCATCAGGAATATATGCATGGTTTTGATCTGCTTCCTGAAACACCTTTGGCTGTCTAAATGCAGTGCATGATCATATTCACAAAAGCACCACAATGTGTCATTAGCAGGGGATCTACAATCAAGTATCCACATGAATGGTCTGAGCTTGTGGACTATGAATCAGGTGTGCCCCATCCTTCATGTTAATTTTTTTTGTTATACTTGGATTCTTTAAGTCCTTGAGATAAGAGCTTTTTATGCCTTATATGTCTTTCTCAGTGATCATCAACACAGTCACAGAATCTGGAAGGAAATTGCGCTGGACCACATTTTAAGATTACAGCACTGGGCTGTCCAGACTGTTTTGGAGAAATGAATTGCAAGCAGAGCAACTGAGGGTGTTGAAGGTGGAAAATGGTGGAGATAAGCTACAAACAATTCCAAAAAGCTTTCACATCAAATTTGAGAGGCCATAGTGCTGCTGGAAAAGCCAGATGGAACTGTTGCCTTATTTTTCCTTCATCATTTTCATGCCTAATATCTGGCGTACTATTTCCCAGCTTATTGCTACTTTTGCCTATTCATGCCTTACTTTTGATACCCTGAGATTCCTTCTCTGTGCAGGAGAACAAAAACCTCATCAGAAGCTGGAAGACAATTCAAGGCTACATTACATCATTTGAACCCCAGGCACATCTTGAAATTGACCATCCAAAACCAACAATAGAGCAAGGGATCTACTAAAATTTGAATATATAGTGGGGCTTTCCAATGTGTGTGGACTAGCTGGATGGATGAACATGTGCAAATTTTTAAACAGTTTTGATTCCTGACACAAGTTTTTGGAGTTATTGTGGATGTTGTGTTTGTAGGAGGTTTGTGGGCATGTTATCCAAGTAAGATTCATCCCAAATGCCAGGCATCCCAGCACCTGGGGAATACACAATCTTTGAAATTAATTGTGACCTTTGTAAGTCAATCTTGGTTCTCATATCCATCAGAACTGTTGGTCGTAAGCCCCCCTGTTTTTGTGTTACTTGGAAAGTCTCGTCCTCTACTTTTGACCCATTAAAGTGGTGGTAAACACAATGCTTAACACAATTGCCATGTCTTTCTCTCTTGGTCTGCAGTGACAACCAAGGATGATGGCCACAAAACTGCCCAAGACTCCTATAACAAGTTTTTGGTGCAGAGGAACCTTCAAGTGATCATTATTTCTACTTCATTTTGCTTTTGTTTATTCCTAGAAGGTTAGGTTTAAGAGTACCTACTCAAAAGCTTTTATTTCATTGTTAGATTTAAGAATACATGCTCCTTGAAGCTCCATTCATACATGGGCATATTGAAGCTCTCATTCATTGTCATCATCCTTTTGATTTCTATTTGTCAAAATGAACATTCTCTCCATGTGTTCTTGCTTGTCAAAGCTTGCATTGTTTTGGTTTCTACTTGTCAAAGCACACACTCTCCACACTTTCATGCCCATTGAAGCTTACATTGTTTCTATTTTTTTGCTTCATGCTCATCAACACATGCATTCTCTTTGGCATGCAAATTCTTTGTGATGCATACTTTTTTTGCATGCGCATTTTCCATAGTATTTTCTTTTTCCAATTGAAGTTGTTGGGCACATTGAAGTTCTCATTCTTTGTCAATGGTATCTATTGGTTTCTACTCATCATAGTGCACATTCTCTTCACATGTTCTTGCTCGCCCTTAAGCTTGCATTCTTTTCTATGTTATTTGTTTCCTATTGGTCAATAATTGACACATGCATTCTCTTCAACACACATTTTTTTCAATAGACATTCTCTCCACATACAAATTTCTTTGCATGTCTTTTTGTTTATTTGGTTTCTACTTGTTGAAGCTTTCAAGTTTTTTTTTGTGTTTCTTGTTTTTTGTTGTTCCTTTCTTTTGATTTTTTTTTGTGCAAGTTTGTTGCAATGTTGTAGGCATTTTGTTGACTTTTTTTCTTCTTTGATGCCAAATTATTTCATTGCAAACACAACATATTTTTCTTTTTTTATTTGTGTAGCCTTACATATTCTTTTTAAGTTGCTTTCCATGTTCTTCCATTTATTATACTATGGATTTTTCAACACAACTTCCAAGGATGTTTTCTTACATTGAATTTTTTTATATATCCTTGTTTCTTTTCATTATTTTTGTTATTTTGTTTGATTCTACTTCTCACTGTCCTTTGTCAACCAGCTTCAAAAAAGTTTTGTAATGACTCTTTCACATACAAAATTATTTTTTTAGTTAAAGGATTGCAAAATTTTACATTTAGCTAATTTTTGGATCTTGAAGTTTCTAGATTAGGAATTTTTACACCATCCGCAACTTCTTGTAATTTTGTAAGTGCTAGCCTTTTGCAATTTGATGATGGATCAAAATCTATAGTTGCCTTCCTCTCTCTTCATTTCCGTGAAGAAAATGTCAATGTTGTGTTATTTGCAAGTTTTTACAACTATGTAGTTTCTTTGGATGTTGATGATTTTGAGGTTCATTTTGCAATTGATGGTTATGGTAATACCATTCTTTGTCTACACTTCAACATTGTCATTATAATTGATTATTATGTGGTTCTTGACATCTATTTTTGAAGGAAGGTAGTTTATTTTTATTTTATTTTGTAGTTATGAAATCCACTGAACCAAGATGCTTCAAATCATGTTCTTGATGCCTTTGGAAAGCTTTTGATGAGAAGGGGTGCATGGGCTTGGTTCCATGAGATTTGGACTTGTGATGCAAAAGTTCCTAAATATTGAATGATTTTTCTAATGAAAATTAAATTAAATCATAGCTAAAATTTCCAAAGGAATTGGAATGTGCTTTTGGTGTTGTTGGAAAGATCTTGATGAGTAGGATTTAATGGAATTAATTTGGTAAGATTTGGATTCAGAATCTAGGAGATATTGATTTTTAAATGATTTCTACCATTGAAAATTCAAATAAATTCCAAAGAACCAGGTTTTAGAAGGAAAAATCAATTGAAGACGCAATAACACTTGGGCCAACAACACATTCCACACTAATTAATGATGAATTTGAGGAGGTATTTCCAAAATCTTGGTTTTTTTATGTTGATGAAAAAAGTTAAATAAAGTTAACAAAGGATGTTGTAAAGCCAACAAATTACATGTTGAGGTTGGGTTAAGAATGCATTTGATGAATGGTGGAAGTTTTGGGGTTATGATATAAAAAGATCCATTACATGTCTTTATCTAAAAGTGAAGATATTGTAATGGGACTTTTGAACATATTGTCATTGTTTGTTCTTAATAAGTTGCCAAAACAAATGGAAGTTTGTACATTCTAACCAAGTAAGAATATATTTTTGCTTTGTTATTCTTATGTATTTTCTTGTTTTTTATTCTATTTTTTTGTCCTACCATTTTGCAATTTTGTGTTTTCATTATTTTATGCAATTTAATATGTTTTATTCTTACTTTTTTTGTTATATGCATTACACCAAAACATGTCTTTTATGTTGTCTCTTATGACTAAATTTTAGTCATCTCAAACAACCAAATTAATTGATTGTATAATCAAAACAAACTAGTCATTTACAACAAGCAAATCAAACAACAATCAGCAACTTAGTCATTTTAGACAATGACCAAGTGGATGGTATAGTTTATCATGTCATGTCTGAGATGATTAAGAATTAATAATGTTAACTAACATGTAAAATAAGTTGCATGTTTGAATTGACTAAAAACTAGTATTAGTTAATGTGGATGCTAACTGGCTTGTCTAAATTGATTAAAAACTAGTAGTGTTAGCTGATGTGGATGCCAAGTGTGTCACAACCTTAGCCTTTGGCTTGCAACCAAAGCAAGGGCTTACAAAGGTGCGAGCCAAGAGTGAAGCCCAGGAATCACATTTCATGTTCCTAGGATTATAGGAGAGTGTGAGGGAATGAACCTTCACACTCCCAAGTGAGCTCCCACTTCGAGAATTGGAGTTCTTATGAACTTTCGAATTTTCAGAATGCAATTTTAAGGATCAAAACTCATTAAATTGAAAGTTTTTTATGTCATTGAAACCTCTTGGAATGTAAATGTTTAAAATGGGCTTGCATGACCCATTTAAGGTACTTAAAACACAAGTTATGGCCAAAAGAAGGGCCGGAAGTCAAATTGGCAATTTGACTTCTGACCTCTAAAAGTTGGGAATCACCCCAATTTATTTACGTGCAGGTGACATGCCACATATTTTTGGAAAGCTCTCGACAAGGGCTATAACAAAAAGGTATGGGCCTCCAAAGTCACAAGAATCCCAATTTAAAAAATTTCAAGATTCCAACTTAAGAGTCTTGGGACAAAATGACATTTGGGTTCTGGCCCCATGGCCAAACATAGATAATACTATAAGGGGGAAGGTGGTGGTTTCCCCCAAGTTTGGGCCGTGGTGAATTTTGTGAATATGTGTTTGCTCGTGACTCCTCCATGCACCTAAAGTGCTCCAACTAAGCATTAACCAACTGTGAGTTAAAAAACGTTCCCCAACTCCTTATCTTTCCATTGTTTTCACCTTTGGACTTACAATTGAATTTATCAAGGAGTTTAGGGGTGTGTCAAAATGTTTTGTCTGAATTGATTAAAAAATAGTAATGTTAGTTAATGTGGATGCCAAATGGCTTGTCCAATTTGATTATAAATAAATATAATATGAATTAACATGCAATGACACATGTCATGTTTGTTGCGAGTAAATAATATAATGCTACTAGTTACATGTTGTGAAATGTGTCATGTTTATTATGACTAGAACGTCGAATGTCTTTATTGCATGTTGTGACATGTGTCATGTCTACTATGACTAGAATGTCGAATGTGCTCGTTGCATGTTGTGACATGTGTCATGTCTATTGTGATTACATTGTCATATGGTGTGACACGTGTCATTTTTTATATGGCCCATTATTGTTTATATGGCATTCCTTATATGCAAACCATTTTTCTATTTTGCCTATTTGTTAACTATATGTACATGTTGCCTATCTATCCGCTAAGTACATTAGTTACACAAAGTCCTACGTATTACCATTTAAGGTATTTTTGTAACACCTAGGTTTTATGGGTTTTCTAATGTGTGATATTTACATAACTCACAACACTTACACACACATGTAAAACAAATGCAATTTTAATCTAGTAAATTAAAGTAGTTTGTTGGTCACAACATTCGTCCTATTACACATACACAACTAGGTTGACAAAACAATACAAAAATGCAACAAAGAGGCAAGCTACCGCATGAACCTAGAGCTTGAACTGAGAGCCTAAAATTAACCTTGGGATGTTAAAATGTTTTTTCCTCTATACACATGTAAGTAAAACCCAAAAATTTAATAACAAAATGAATGTTGTACTAATAAACCTAGAAGCAAACATGGGGATGAATGTAAGCACTCATCCTCATTGTGGATGAATGGTTTTTTTTTCATTCATGTAATGTATGGATGAAAAAAATCATTTAATACATGTTTTTAATAAATAAAATTTCCACCAAAAATATGGGTGCATGTTTTATTTTATCATGAAATTTTTATGGATAATTTTTTTTCAATAATTTTAATTAATTTGAACTTCATGAAACACAATCTAATTATATATTATATAATATTTGTTGTATAATATTATGTAAATTCCATTGAAGATGTATTTCATGGCTATGGTTTAGAATGCCATTATTTTTTATTTATGTTTTAATTGCATTACCATTACTATGTTAACATCTACCCCATGGTTAGTGTTGTTTTTATTAAGAAAAAAAATAAAGTTTTTTTTTTGGGGCAAATTGACTTAATGTTATTTACGACAATGGGTTTTTTCCTCCCCCTCCTCTAAAAGGACAAAAAAATATTCAAACCTATTTATAATTGTTGTTAGCAACAATAAGGGTTTTTTTTCAATTTTTGTGAAGGGTGCCATGATTTTTTTAAAAACTTAACCAATGTTGTTGACAACAATGAGTTTTGAATTTTTAAACTATCTAATGTATAATTGGGTTTTTTAAATAAAATAAAATTCAATTTTAGGCACCTTAATTTTTTTTTTCAAACAACTTACTATCATAAATGACAATGGGGTTTTTTACTAATTACTTATTTTCAAAGCACCCTTTTTTTCCACAAAGTAAATATATAATGTTGTTAACAACAATTGGGCAAGGGGGTGGGGGCGTTGACACACATTCCATGACAATATTTCTTGAATTACATGAGATTGTTCATGAAAATGACTTTTTAAACAAATTTCTAAAATAATTTTGGTCCCATCATTATATTTTCCCCTACTAACACAATTTCATTATCCATCATTATTAAATGACATTCAATTTTGAAATATTAATATTTGGACAACAAATGAGGATGGATATGAATCATTTTGAATTTATTTATGTTCCAATCATGGATGAATTTGACCAAATGATTTATTTATTTAATCCAAATCATAAACAAAGTTCATCCATATGAAATCATTCATCTATGGACATATTCATCCATGTAAGTGGATTAAAATCACATTAAACTTCAAGTTCCAAGTGCAAAGCTTAAAGCTTGAGCTTCACGCTCATGCACAAACCATCTTTATATAATAAACATTAAAAACTTCATTGAAAATTGAAGGTTTGAAGATGTGGCATTCCATGTACATCACACATTTACATTGGATTCGTTATAACTTATAACCAAGTATACTATATATACATACATAACTAGCGGCACACATACACCATAACTATACGTCCTTGAGGATGTTAGCTTATAGGACCCCAATATAATGTACCCAATGGCATCCCTTATAGTCTTCAAAGGAATATCATGGTTAGGATCTGGGAATGGCAAAAAAATTAGTAATTAACGAGCTTAAACTCACAACAACAAATAAGGTGTTTGTTGGTATTTCCTTGTTATAATGAAGAACACCTACACCTCCAAACTTCACAAAATTGTTATATGCACAAGGTTTCCCTCCTACTTGGCTCATAAGGATGATGCCTTGATTTGGCTTGTACTATAAAAACATATTTGTGCAACAAATTTAGTGTTAATAACATTAGAATTGTGCCAACAAATGATTCAAAAGCCTATACAGTATTCACATGTTGTTGATCAAGTTGTCAATATATAGAAGACAATTCATGCACATGTCCAAATTTCAATTCATTAAATCTTGCAACATTCCAAATTGAAAGTGACATACTAAATGAAGGATCTAAATTCTAAGGCATAATGTTCCATCAACAATAGATTTAATACATGGAAAGTAAATGAAAGTTGGCTTACCTTTGGGTGGGCTTCTTGAGTTGTTGATGCAACCTCTTTTGCTTTTGACTTTGAAGAAAATTATTTGCATGTATTGATGCATGAACCCAAAATTTTTGCCTTTGTTGCCAAAATTACATGATTTATTTTTGGATTGCCTCTTATAGTCTTTTTGATCTACAAGGTTTCAAATGCATACAAATAAACAATGGAAGGTAGACTACATATCTTTACTATAAATTATAGCTTAAAATTCAGCAATAGAATTATTGCATGGGATGATAAATTGTTTAAAAGCACGAGGTTAACTACTAATCACCTAGGGAGAAGGTGACCATGCATGAGTCTTTATAGATTCCCAATGCGGGGAACTCTGGTAATTTGCTTTTATTGATGGTGATGTGATATGAACAAGCATTGGGAGCCTTAAATAACCAACTACATAAGGCCACAACATACCCATTAAATAATTATTATCGTCTATTAGAATAAGGTAGTCCAAGCCACCAATCAAATGCAACAAAAAGAGAAAGAGATTGTAGATCTTAATTAGCTCCTAAAATGTTAGTGTCATGAATATGTTAAGTCTTCAATTGTTGCAAATAAATGTTTAGGTGAGCAAGCTAAACAAATCTTTGAGTTACAAATTGTTAATATTCGGTATTGTGATCAAGTCCATAATTGTCAAACCACAATGCTTGTAATTCACAAATTGAATAAGTACAATGATCTACTTCTTAATCAAACATTGGTTGACATTCATACTCATGCGTTATAGTAGAAACCTTCAAGGTGGGAAGCTTGGTGGGACAAAGTACATATTATTGTCCAAGGTATTTTCAACAAGGCATTTGAATCAGAAAATGTAGATGAAGCTCTCTACCAACATAAGTTAGCTTCATATGCTGATGCTTATCATGATCACATTATGTGATGCAACCATTTCTAGTTGCCTTCTAAGGCTTCTTCTAATTACTCTTGACATATCTAAATATATATACAAATACTAATCTCCTCAAAACATGTTTGATCAACAAGTTTGTGTAATCATAAATCAATTGGGTCTCTTTTAAAAATAACACAAGTATTCAAAAAGTTTTTAAGAATAACTAATATTCAATTAATACAACTATATCAAGAAACAAACAAGATCCTAAGAAAATTTCTTCACAAATCATGAAAATAATTATAAATATTTGTATGACAAACTTTTTCCTACAAATTTCTTCTTAGACCAAAAAATTATGGGTTTGATCCCCCAACATGGTCACCAAATGTTAAGGGTGTATTATATGCCTTCAAATTACACAAATTATTTCCTACTTGCAAAATCTTACATGCATATAAACATCAAAATGAATGTTCTAACTTAGATCTGAAAATAAGAAAAATAAATAAATAACGTGAAGATCTTTGTATTTACAAATGCACAAGTTACAACAAAAATCCATTGTAATATATTTTTTAAATCAGACTATAAAAGCTTCTTTCCATTCCATCTCCAATCTTCATCCTCTTTTGTTCTTGTTAAGTATCAATTATTATACCAAAACATAATGTTGTTTCAAATTAAATAGTCATTAACCGGTACAACAGTTTAGTGGTTCAAAATCAAACTATAATAGCTATTGGCCATAGGTTGATTAATAGACCTATTTTGTCAACAAACCAGTTAAAATAATAAACATGTCACCAATTTTTTTATCAGATTTGTTACCAATTAATTTATCAAACCTCTTATTAGTTATATTTACTAAACTTATTACCAATTAACTTAATAGACATGTTACCTATTGCCTAATAAAAATTCAAATTGTTTCTCAAAATCATAATGTTTCACTGGTTACCTATTGGTAACAACCAATTACCATTTACATAAAGTGAAAATTTGGGTTAACATTTTTCATATTAAAGTTAACAATCAACTTTGATGGAGAAAACATGGATATTATAATGTAGTTTTGTTTCATCATTTTTGTTTTACCCAATACAATATGGTCTAGTTTTGTATTCAAATCATTACAAAGGCAATAAATGTGCAATATGTATTTCATAATGCGTTTTTTTGTTGAATTTAATTTATGAATTTTGTAGTTGTAATTAAACAAATTGTGTGTATTTGAAAATAACATTTTGACTGATGTAGAATTCCATAATGAAATAATGTAAAAATATTAATATTTAACATTATGGGTTGGAATATTGCTAGTGTGATTGAAGTTCACTAGCCCATCAAATTAAAACTTAGGATACAAACCTATTAAATTTTTATCCCTTCATAATTGTGCCACCAAAAGACCTAATGAACCTTAATAAAATGCATTCATTTTGAATAAATGGGCCCATGAACCTTGTAACTTGATTATGTCATTTAAGAAACAACAAAAGCATATGTTGTTACCAAAAGGGTTACCATGATAGTTTACAATTGCAACTCTCAAATCTTATTCTTGAAAGGTGGTTGGGTCTATATTTCTTAAAGTCTACCAACCAAGATGAAGTAGAGCTACTCATGGCCTTAATTTTAGTTATTCATCCTAAATTGAATTTGACTATTCATTTGAATTATGGAAAAAGAAATTGCATGTGCCAATCAAATCACATCCAAATGTGGGTTTTAATATAAAGCTTCATTTTCTTGTGTTTTTTTTGCTACAATTTTGTTCTTTATTTTGTGTTGCCTCCACTAATGTCATTTCAAGCAACTTGGTTCATTTTTTTGTTGGTATGTCATATCCCTCACCTTTTGTAACTTCATCACATTGAAAAATTTGTGATTTTTGTGCACATATGAGCAATTTGCCTAAGTGGTAAAAAAATGAGCTTTTGAAATGCATTATCGAAGAATTTGATCGGACTTTTTAAAGGTTAGATGATAGGTTGCAAAAGTTGGATGATTCGAGTGTGAAGTATGGGAGCATAGATGGTAAATGCAAAATCTTTAATCCTATATTTTGGTCTAAAATCTAGACTGAAATACAATAAAATTAATATTAACACAATATGTTCATTTAGATTTACTTAGAACTAGTTTTAAAATTAAAATATAGTAATGAAAGTATGATAATAAAAAATCAAAGTAACAACTTTGACTATGGAAACAAAGTTTTTCTAGAGATCAAAACATATTTCTTTCATACTCCATTAAAGTTCCATGTTTTAGAATGATACAATGGTCTTTCATCTCTTTCCCTTCTCCAAAAGATATACCTTAGAGAAAGCAGTCCTATGTTCTATTTGAATTCAAATGATGATAAGAACTATGTAATTTAGTTAGTAATTCATAAAACAATAACTAAGTAAATAAAAATATACTAACTAATAATTATCACAAGTAACTACTCCTTTAACATTACCGCACCTGCACTCTGAATTATGTTTCAAAATTTTGGATAAAAAATGTGTTAAAAAAACTAAATGTTTTGCCATTTTTGATCCCATGATTCAAAAAATTTGATTTATATGTACAATAATATGCTCTATTTTTCCTATAATTTGTTCTACATGTATTTCATATTGAAACAGTGTCTAATTATTTTGCTATATATCGAATATGTTGTTGCTCTTCTAATGCCTTTGTTGAAAATCGTGCAATTATTTATTGATGGGTTATTGTCGCAACCCTAGCCTTGGGCTCGTGACCAAGGTAAGGGCTTGCAAAGGTGCGGGCCAAGTATGAAGCCCGATAGTCACATTTCACATTCACGGGAGTGTAAAAAAGTGTGAGGGAATGAACCCTCACATTCCCAAATGAGCTCTTACTATGGGAGTTGGAGTCTTAGTGAAGTCCCGAATCTTCAGGAAGCAATTGCAAGGGTCAAAACCCATTGGATTAAAAAATTCCTTATATCATTAGAAAGTTCTTGGAACTCAAATGTCTAAAATAGATCACATGACCCATTTGGACATTTAACACATAATTTATACTCAAAAGAAAGGTCAGGAGTCAAATTGTCCATTTAACTTTCAAACACTAAAAGTCAAGAGTCACGCTGTTTTCCTTGCGTGCAAGTGGTGTGCGACATATCGTTGGAAAAATCTCAATGAAAAATAAAACTTTTTTTTAGACCTCATTTTAACTGAAGGTTTGCATGTGAAGTTATGGGCCCCCAAAGTCATGGGAGTCCCAATTGTGAGAATTTCAAGACTCCCATTTGGGAGTCTCGGGACAAAATGACATTTGGGTGTTGGTCCCATGGCCAGGCACATAGTATACTATAAGGGGGAACGTGGTGGCTTCCCACAAGTCCGGGTCGTGGTGAGTCTTGTGAGTCCATGTTTGCCCATGGCTCATCCGTGCACTAAAATGTTACAACTACGCATTAATCAACTTGTTGTTTGGTTTGTGCATGTTCGTGTGAGTAAGTGAAGTGTTTGTTGTGAATTGATTCTTTGTCCCTCTACTCCCAGTTCTATGAGGTGACTATACTCAAAAGTACATATGCTAGTGTACTTCTAGTTATTAAATTGCATTTGTAGTTGAAACCAAGTAGTTTGCTTCTTATGCATCAATCACGATTTAAAATTAATATATACATTTTCCAAGCTCAACATGCCAAATCCTAGAATTTTACGTCAAATTTCATTCATTTAAACCAACTTTTGAAGGTTTAACACCGTGTTCAACTTAGCTGCAAACCACTAGTCACTTAAAACATTATTTCTAACACATATGTTATTCAAATCTAACTTGCCATAGCTCTTTACAAAGCTAACTATGAGACACACCTTCCTACCAAATCCTAAGCTCTTTAGTTAAACTAGTAGTAAGTTATGCAACCAAACCTAAAAGGGTTTTACAAAGGTAAAAGGTTTAACTTGACTGCAGACCACCAATCATTTAAAACATTATTTCTAACACATATGTTATTCAAATTTAGCTTGCCTTAGCTCCTTAAAAAGCTAACTATGAGGCGCACCTTTTTACCAAATCCTAAGCTCTGTAGCCAAGTTATGCTACCAAACCCGAGAGGGTTTGTAAAGTTTTTTTTGGATTTTAAGCTCCCAACATTATCCCTACCTACTTCCATTCTTCCCAAACTACAACCCTTCGATCTACTCTCCTTCTTTCTACCATCTACCAAGGACTACTCATTCTCCTCCTATCCGAGAAGGTTGTGGAGGCAAGACCTCTCAAGATTTGAGTTGAAAAATAATGTCCGGAATAGAGAGAGCAAAATGATCCAACTTCGCCCTTTTAAAGAGAAGGAAAGAGGATCCCCACTTAGTGGCCAATGGAAGGAGAAGGAGAAGGTTCTTTTTCACCTCTTTTCACTTTTCCCTTAAGCAACTTTACTTAGACCTTCGTCTTTTTCCTTGATATTAAGGTTTTACTTTACCATGGTTCTAGGCTATTATTTACGTCTTTTATCCCTTTCCCTTAGCCTATAAATTACAATCATGCATTTTGATGTCACAAGTCCCCCACACATTCATTGTCGATTTGATTTGGTTAAAGATTTTTTTTCCCTTGAGATTATGGTGTCACATATGGCCACGTCTTACGGGCCTCAAGCTACGTAAGCAAATGAAAAGTCAGCCCCATAGTCATCTTTACATTTGACATTGACGCAACATCCTCGTGATGAAAAACCTGAATTGCAAGAAGTGCGCGCTCATCTTGAAGTCGATCCCTTTCAAGCTTGGTACTATCGCATTTCCCCGAACTCTCGCACCCTAGTGATTTTGTTATAAGACGACCTTGCTTTTGGTGATGAACCCGAAATCGCCTGTGAAAGTTGTTATGAGACTTAAGACACCTCCATCTTCGCATGGTCTTCAATTCCCAACGTTGGACACTATTATTGGTTGCGCAGTCCGATTCGCCGACTACTTCCTAATAGCAAGGCAAATTACCTAATTCGCACCATTCGACGTATCCTAAATTTCTTGTGATTATGAACTATCATTGCGACATACACTAGGATTTCACATGTAATTGTAACTCCTTGTTGAGCTTAATTCTAATCTAAATAAATGTTCCATTCATCATGAAATTCAAGTAGTCATTACCACCCTATCCCCCTTGTTTATTTAATCATTAAGTTGTTTTGAATTAATTGTATGTTTATAAGGCTTGAAGATTGTTCTATTTCTATTGGACCTTTCATCATCCCCTCCCACCTACTTCATAAATTCGCAACATCCTTGCTATTCACCAAATACTAGAATAAAACCAATTTTTTGTTGCACACCATGAATTTTGGTGTCTGTTTCTACCCCCAACCCTCTAGAGATTTCTCACCTTTAATTATGCCACTAGGGTTTTAAAACTATAATTTATTAGTTTTTTGTTGAAGAAAAAAAAAACTAACCTAACCAATACCGCATTTCAGAAAAGAAAACAACCCTCCCACACAACTGTGTGCATTCATTAACCCCTATTCTAACACAAAGTTATTAAAAACCCCTAATAACTTCACCACATTCGAATATCCCTAACTCAGCTCTTAAAAATTGAGACTACCGGCCATGGCTATGTCAATATAGTAAAATAGCCACGAATAGTCATTACTAGAATAACCACAATAGCCACTAATAGAATAACCACCAATAGCCATTAATAGAATAACCACCAATAACCACCAATAGAATAATTATTAATGGCCATTAATAGAATAACCACCAATAAGTATTAATAGAATAACCACTAAAAAACATTAATAACCACAAATAGAATAGGTACCAATATCCATTAATAACCACTAATAACAATAATTTAAAAAAAAACCAATAGCCATATTTTAGAATTGCTTAGGATTGCCAAAAATAATCTAAGGTGAAATAATTTATTATAAACAAAAATAACTTAATGTGAAATAACCTATAATAACCTATAATTGTCAATAATAACATAAGGTGAAATAGCCTTCAATAGCCAAAAAATATATATAATAATCGTAAGTAGTCTAAATTGAAATAATTTACAATAGCAAAAAATAACCATAAATAATTGAAAATAACCATAAATAGCCATAAATAATGTAGGGTGGAATAATTTAAATTGATGAAAATATATATAATAATTGAAAATAGGTTAACATAGGTTGTATAATTATATTAACAAAAAAAAATCCATTCATTAAGTTTTTTTTTGTGAAAAGAATGGTCATTGAAATGTTATTAAATAATGATATTCAACTTTTGTTTTGTTCAAATGATTTTAAACTTTCAAAAGGAAATAAATGTAATTATGTACATTATTGAAACTTTTTAAAAAGTAAATTTAAATCATTTCATTTGAATAAAATCTCAATAATATATGAATTTTCAAAGTTTATGTTTTTGTAATGTTTAAAATGAAGTATTTGATAATTAGAATGTAATGTAACATATTATCACAACAAGTGATGTGACGTGATGGTAAGGGTGATTACTTCCAATCCAAAGGTCAAGGGATCAAACCTCATGGGTGGTGTTGTGTGTGATCAACAATGGTATGTTGACCAAATATTTTTTTATCGAATTCTTAAAATAAGTGCCTAGGTTGATTACGTGGCCTACCTAGGTTAGGTTTTTAACCTAGCGTAGGTAGTGACATGTGTCAATAAATAATAGGCTTTAAAAATTATGAAATTATCAATAATATTTTATATATAATAATTATTTAATTGATTTTCATGCTGGTTAATTAATTAGCAAGTGAATGGTTTGGTAAATTTGTATTTCACTTTAGAGTAACCTTGTTTCATTAGGTATTAATGAAAGAAGTCATTGTCCGTAGTAACTGGTCCCTGTTCACTAAGGGGTTAAATAATTTCACTAAGTAAAAATGTCCAAATTCACTCAAAATTTAATGAAACTCAAAATGAACTAGGACGCATTTCATAGTAATGTTTTAACAACTTTATATTTTTAACTTTCAATATATAAAATTGAATACATGCCCACCTTATGTTAAACATTCATTCAATTAATTGTCATGACCATTAAATTGCAATTACATATATTGCCACATAAGTTATATAATTGCAAATATGGTTCATAGTTTATTTAATTGTCAAGGATCACTAGTTGTTCAAGAAGTGGTTGCATAGGACATGAATTTTTCTAGTGATTGAACCAACACCCTGCCCTACTTTTCAATAGACAAAACATTAGATCTTTTATGGTATTTCCAAGACTAACAATTGATGTTCAAAAAACAACTTCATTGCTAGCAACTTTGACATAATGAAACCTTGGATTCATGAAAAGGTTATATGGGACTAAATGTGTTTTACCTTATTCAATCACATGTTGTTGTTGCCTTTAACATATAGGACTTTTGATATCATGAATGAAAGCTTGGTTGTTACACAACAAACACACATAAAAATATTAAAATTAGGTTTAGGGTTCAACCAAGAAAAACAATTCAACAAAAGAGAAAAAACTTACTTCATTGATGGATATAATGTACCATCCTTTTTTGCAACATGTAGAACAAAACATGACAACATTTCCATAAGCTTCATCATTTAATCTTCATCTTTAGAAAGATCAATTGTTGATTTTTTTGTGCTAAAACCATGAAAAACTTGTCATTCATTGACCATGTTCTTTGCCGATGGCTAGACATGCTTGCTTGTTTGACATCCTCCCTTAGTGACATTCTCAATTTCCTTTTCATCTAGATCAAGGATATGAAATTTTGGAATCAAATCCTTGATAGGAGATTTGCAAAAATTGTTTTCAATAACTTCAACCTTAGATGTAAAAGCTTCGAAGCTCAAATGAACAACAAAACCCTATGGGAAAAAAATAACATGAACACTACAATTAAATACAATAGGATGAGGTTTAGCTTCAAATTTAGAAGTTTCAATGCTACAGTGAATAACAAAACCTATTGTGGAAAAAACAACATGAACATTACAATTAGATACAATAGGGTGAGGTTCAAAACAAAATGAATTACAATTCAAATTAAAAATATAATTGGATGTTGAAGAATTGGGAAGAGAATCCAACTCATCAATGTTTAAAGAAATGTATGGGTTGAATAATTACCCAACGAATTGAACATTTGTTTCAAGATGTAACTTAGAAGCATTGATAACAAACTTATCAAATGATTCAAGAGAATAATGAACAAAACACTACACAAAGATAGCAAATCCATTAGTGCACCAAACAAAATTGTCAATGTCATTAATAATTACATAAAGTATTAAAGACATTGAACTAGGAGAAGGATCAAAAGGTTGAAGGTTAAAAAAACCATCAAAAGATTCAAGCCCAAGGAAATTAATGGGTAGAGGAATAATGACCCCCAATTTTATTTCAAGATTTCAACACCCCTAGAACTTTAAGCACATTATTTTTTTTAAAAAATTTCTTTTATTGGCTTATGTGGGTTGCAGCATGTCTTCTATTGAAAAAGCTGCAACTCACAAAAATGAAAAATGTAATGCAGATTGTATTAAAGATTTCAAATTCATGTAAGGTGGAAAAATTCCGTAATGACACAAACAAAAACGTTTAAAAAAACTTGCACAAGACAAACAAACAACAAATTAATAAGAACTTGAAGAAAATGCTTAAAAATAAAATAAAAAGAAAATTTAAAAACCATAAAGAACAAAACAAATAATGGTAACTACTCTTTAGGAATCGGCTCCAAAATCTATAAAAAAACATACACAATTAAAAAATAATATTGTAAACAAAATGAACCAACAAAAAGCAAAACAAATAAAAAAAGGAAGAAGAATAGGGTGTAATGTATAATGTGTTTGCAAATTGCGAAATAATGCCTTGCATAGTTTTAAGGATAATAAAAATTTGCATTGCATTAAAGTAAAGTGTAAGAACAACATAACCAACAAAACATTGACGAAAGGCAAATCCACAAAATCACAACAAGCTATATTGTTGATGTGCATAGACGCAAAAATGAATTTATCCATTATCAACATGTAGAAAATCACAACACTTTTGATTAAAGAACTTCACAAACAACAACACCTTGTAAATTTCACTAGGTCACAAAATCAAAACGATGAAAAACAACAACATTGTATTGCTACACACAAGGGAAAAGATAAATGAAGAAAAACAATGTGATGGTTGGGAAATGAAGATGTAGCACCTTGCAACAAGGTGTCATCATGGTAGGCCCCATTGGAAAGATGACAAAGTAAAAGAAAGTTAGCTAAAAAAGACCTTAAGTTGAATAAAAACTTAAAAAAACTAGCCCTGCACCCGATCTAGGAAAAGGGTTTATATTCAAGCCCTTTTCCTATACTAAAACTACACACACCAACTTGGAAAATAGATGAATATTGTTGATAGATTAACTAGAAAACAAACAACTATTGTTGATAAATGAAATTTTGTAGGGTTTTGATGATTAATTCAATATGTTATTATAGAAATAAAATCACATAATCCTAGTCCAGTCCACATTGTTATCTAGGTTTTGTTCAAATGAACTAACATCTATGCTAGATGATAATGCCAAATATTTATTGAAAGATACATAACCACCTATAGTGGGGGACAACATGTTTGGGTGATCAGTATTAAATGCACTAGCCACAATAGCCATGGTAGTTGATGTCCCTGCACCTATAGCCAAGGGCACCTTTCACAACACCCATGGGACCTTTTTTTTTCCTTGACGTTTTTTTCCACCCCTAAGGACCCATCCATTGTGGTGAAAACCACTACCTAATAATGCCCTTAATTTTGTAAGCGATTGAGGAGGGAGTAACAACAAAGGATTGAGTTTGAAGTAAGGTAATGAAATAATAAGAACAATAGCAAAGAAAACCTTGCCTTGAAGTACACATGTAACAAAGGTGAAAGAACGACAACAAAGGATTCAACTCGAATTGGGCATGTAATAAAAGAAAGAGGGATATCACAAAGTACCCAACTTGAAGTAGGCAAGTGACAACAAGAAGAATTTATTCAAAGAAATAGGGAAAATGAGAAAGAATGGAGAAGGAAGGAATGAAAAAAAGGAAATTTTTGATAGAATGGTGAAGAGCAAAGGTTAAAGACAAACAAAAATGCCACCCACACATGTATACAAAGGTTCACCAAACAAAAGCTATAAATTAAAAACAAACAATACTTGTAAGGTTCAACATACATCATATTGAAAATTGGTGTTAATGTAAAAGTTTTGGGTGAACATGTGGACACATAAGTCAAGGTGTGTGGTTGGCTAGTTACGCAACGTGCTATTCATGAAAATTAAATTGCTGAAGGTCCTTTCATCTTCCATTGTACCCAATACCATCACCATTGCTATTTCAACAACCTTCATTTATTCACTTAACTTCTGGATTAGAAGGGTAGAAGATTGGTTCTTCAACCATACATGAGTAACAAGGTTCACATCTTTGGATTCCTACATCATTGCCTCAACATTGTGATTCATGGTGAGCTTGAAATGAGAAGCTTGGACATCAAGTTGCCTTGAATCCAAAAGTGCAGGAACTATAGATCCTGCTTTCAACTTCTTGTTAACACATAATGCATATTTAATTAGATCTAGATTGGGGAGGAAATCGCTAATAGTTGTTTCTTCACATATCCAATATTACGAGTACACCATGCCAAGAATGGCCATGAATTTTACATGAAGAAACCTATGAGACAACCCATAACACAAGTTTGAGGTAGCCTTCGAGCATGTAGCCTTAACTATCTCAAACATCGTTAACTAAATGCACATGAACACACTATGGAAAATCACGTCCGTGAAACCACGCTACCCTACAATTACAACTCAAAAAAACTCATATATAATTATTTTACAACTATCCCTCGAGTATTACAATTGTTGTGCAACTATCCTTTTAGAAATACAGTGTATTAATAAATAAATTGTAATGTCAAAAAATTAAATAATTATATTATAGTTGCAAGTGAGTTGAAAATGGGTCTTCTATATGATGATTTATACACATCATACGTACATATAGTCAACCATGTTTGATTGTTTTAAGAGTTGCATTGTAATTACATGTGGCAATTACTTTAGAACTATTACAAATGTGTCACTAAAACAACTATTTTGCAACTAATGTACAATGTACATACATGCGATTATGCCATGTGTCCACATTTCCACCACCCATTATGGGATACATTTGCAACTAGTTTCAATTATGATTCCCATTGATACAATTAGTATGGCCACTAATGCGCCATTACTAAAGTACTATTGTTCAATCATGTTATGATTATAAAAGAACTGTTTATAATTTAATAAGGATACATATTCATTAGTTATTTATATCTTCATTATATGTGTTTCGTTTTGAGTGATTTAAAATGTTATGGGAATGCTATTTCAAGTTCTAAAAATCATCTTTAAAGTGCAAAGGAAAATGAGTTATGAAAAATAACAAGAAGAGAAATAAACTTTCCAAATTACAAAACAAGTTTTTTTTTTGGACCCCTCCTACTTTCAAACTTCATAACTTTTTAAATTTCTTATTCATTTTAAACAATTTAAAGTGCTATAGGAGATAGAACCAATTCTAAATCACACAAAAGATCCAAATTATTTTGAACATGCTTGCTTTTGGATGCTTCCATGTACATCTTGATAATCAAGGACTTGTACTCTGCTAACAATCGCTTCAAAGTTTAAACATGGATATCTAATGGGTTTTGATGTTGCCCATCAACTTCAAGCCTTTGGTCTCCAATATCTCGGTAAGGGTTAAAAATTCTAACACTTTTTTTGGACTATGAGAAAAAAAAATGTAAAAAGCTTGTAACATACCTTTAATGTGCACAACCAAGGACATTGTATTCAACACCATAACATCGAGATTGGTTCAATGTGTTACACAATGGACATTGATGAAATAAGGGGCAATTTGTTTTTGTGTTTATGTAATCACCCCAGTTCAAATGCCATGGAACACATAATCACCATTGCATCCAAGGCATACCCACTTGGAGGCCATGGCTTCATCAATAAGACCCCCATACTCACCCATGGCATTCAAAATGACAGCTTTAATGTTGTTTGAAGTTGTTCCCATTTCAACCTTTTCAAGGGTTAACAAAATTGGAACTTGTTTCCAATTTTTCATCACATATGCATGGATGTTGATCCATTATTGAACATCAATAGTGGTCACTTCATTTGCACTAACAACAACATAATTAACATTTGAAATAATAGATATTGCTTTCAAGAGGACAACATCATGCATGGTTTTTGTGATCTACCAACCACTATTGTTAGATTAGTGCTTCAATGGGCATGCTTTTGACCTTCAACAACAAATTTTTTTCCCATAAACACTCATATTCTAGCATGGGCCTTCCATGCATGAATATGTGTAAAACAATAGCAAATTGAATGAATTTCTTTCAAGCACCAAAATGAATCCATGACTTTATTAAAGTCATAATAGTATTAGAATTCCGCCCAATGAATGCCCTTTCATTCTTGTAGTGTGTAGCATTGTTGTAGTAGTACTAGTCACCAACAACCACACCCAAACTAGGTACAATTGCCTTTTAATGACTAACGTGCGTATGTAACATATGAAGTTTAGGAACCAACAACTTTGGTTTTCCTGAAAATTTGCGGCAAACAGTGCATCAAACTTGAGAAACCAAACCATCATCCCTAATGACAGCTTCTGCCCATGGAAAACAACAAGCCGATGTATCTTGAAACACACGAGTTTTTTCATAAGATTTCATAGGTTTTTTCTCAATAGTAGTTCAAGAAAATCTAAGGGTTCCATTCCATAACTTTTGGTGCTTTCAAAATTAGTACTTGAACGTGAACAAGCTTTTGTTTTGACTCTTATGTTTTTAGGAATGTTATTATAAGCTTTTTGGCAGGAGCTAGGTCCAACATGGTCCATTAATTTAGTGTTAGGATTTGGCTCAACATTGAAAAACAACTTGAATTTGAAATGTTTTAGCACTTGAATAGGAGGAGCCATTGTTTTACTAAACCCTACATTGTTTGTGGAACCCTAATTCAGCAGAAACATTCAACAAACATGAAAAAAACAAAAGGGAGAAAGGAAGTGTAAAACATGATTGAAGTTTTTCGACTATCTTTACATTGATCATGAAGAACCCCAATGTAACACAAATGTTCAACAAACATAAAAAAACCAAGAATGATAGAAGAAGTGTAGAGCTTGATTGAAGTGTTGGTCATGTCCAGTGCATATTCATTTAAATTCATCCACCACAAGCCATTACGCGCAAACTTCAAATGCCCAATGAACAAAGTGAAGAGTACACTAGTTGTGTTTTGACTTGTTACACTCCCCATTATGATCAAATTGCCATTGAACACCAAAGTAGTTTAACCTTAAACCAATGCTGCCAAGAACAAAAGAAACATTGAAAATCTTTGCACACAAAACATGATGAACATAAACCTTAGTTGAACATGTAGAAATGATGGTTGACCCCATTTAAGAACACATGCAACTTGTGTAACATAATGAAATTGATCAGTGTATGAACCCTTGGGGCAATCTCATGTTTGTTCACCAATGAGGATTTGCGATTGTTGTCTCATCGATGGTGGAGGTATGGCGATTTTCAATTTGTTCAACAACAAGATTGACACTCTGATCCTTCTTTGGGCGGTGGAATTGGTGCATCCAAAGGTGGAACGTTTGTGCACATGGCAATGTCAAACTTTGCCTTTTGTGTAGATGGCGATGGCACAAAGTAGTGGCTCCTAGTTGCAAGCATTTAGGGTTAATGATGAGAGTTAATAAGGCCACAACAAGTGGCAATAGGGGGCTTTTGGGCGATTTTTTAATTAAAAAATCTGAAAAAGACAATGAGCATATCGCAAGACACTTTTACAATCGCCTTCTGACGACAAATCGCCAGAAAAAATTCACTGCTCAGGACACAAGTTCAAGAGTGTTTCAGGAAAGTGGGACCCAACCTGTCACTTTGGGCCCTTTATTCTTGGGGAGGCAGTGGTTGCGCAAGACATCTCTTGCAAGCGTGTGGGCACCCCTAGGAAACAAAAACCTCTACTTTGGATGCTTCTAGAAACCCTAGACTTAGACTATACCTAGTACTCTAGACTGTAGACCCTAGCTACCTAGACTCTAGCCTGAGAATCAGGTCCAATTCTGACTACACTCTTTCTACCTCATCCGGGTGTAACCATTTTGGAGGGTATGGAGCTGGTTCTCCATTGCCGATTCTCACACATGAGTGAAAACTGGCAGGCCATATATAACCGGGTATCATGTATTAACATACCCGTTTTTTGAATGTGAGATCCGGAATGATACCCGGTACTTCTTGTGATACCCGCCAAACACTGGTTACTACATAGCTAACCATCGAGGTTAGCTGTGGGACGGGGGTAAGCGTTTCTTGTTCGCACGCCATCCATCTGACTGGTGCGCTGGTGGATGTCGATTTCCTGTTCTGGTTGTGTCGTTGCACTAAAGGGGTCAGGTGTTGCTAATGAGCAGATTGTTCAAATTGTCTGCGAGTCGGATGTCTCTGTGGGAAGCAGCCTTGTGGACACACTTGCAAGAGGATACTGGGTCAAAATGTTGGCGCTATTTTCCAGAATGCTAGATATTACCAGCTTGAAGAAACAGCAAGAGTTGGAACCCTTCTTGGGCCATAGTCGAACATAGTTAGGTCATTCTGATTCTTCATAGAAATGGAATGCTCTCTTTCATTTTTTGGTCATTTTTAATGTGTCCACAAAATACATATGGGGTTCTATGTGATTGTTGTTTGAAATTTCTGGATTGAAATCCCAGAATTTCATGATTCACTGTTTATTTATTTCAGTCTGGCTGAGATATTTTTCTTCTTTTTTGTATTTGGACAAATTGGTGCAGTGATGGAGGCATCAATGGAGTTTGTTGTATGTAGGGACATGAATGCAGTTTTGCCTGCACTGATAAGCCACCACCTTGGCTTGGGAATTCACACCAGTTTCCACATTTCTAGTGTCCATCTTGAGGACAAGGTACTGAAATTTTTCGAAGTGATTAATGAGATAAAATTATCCCAACAATACCATATTATAGTCACTAGTTTTAAGGATTATCTCCAATTTTTTTGAGACCAATTAGCTTTTAGGTTCGCTTTAGACCTGGTCATTTGATACTTTTGCAGTAGGACCATTTAGAGGTCATTTGATTGTGTTCCTGCTTATTTCTCTTATTTGCATTTACTGTTATCCTGCACCATGCTGGTTCTGGTTGTATTACAATTATAGCTGGGAGTGAAAATTTTGAATGCATGCCCTTGTTATTGGCATGAACTACACTGCCATTCTAGCAATTGACATCCTGAACTGGCTTCAATGAACTATGTGGATGTCACCAAGTTTCCAGGTATTGCTTAATGGCCAGTACACTTGCTGGCTTGCAAAGTCCCTGTGTCCTGCAAGATTGAAAACTCACTAAGTGAAAAGAGTTGTTCTTTGAGACTAGAATACAAGAGCATGATAAGCTTGCAGTTGTTGCAAATTCTTGCATATCAGAGAGATACCACATACCTAACAGTGGCTACAGTGCTGGCAATGCAAACGCCCTGCTTCTGATCAGTTATGATAGCCCTTTATCTTGCCACCTCTGTTGGTGTTGGCATACTTTGCATGTAAGTATACCAGGATTGAGAATTGAGCCCCAAGACCTGATGCCTCAATTTTTTTAATGTTGAGACTTTAGTTCTGTGGTTTATTCCTGGCAGCAGATGCACCCAGCCAATGATTGCCAAACCACAGATGATACATCTGTGAGAATGCAGAGCAAACAGCAAAACATGACTTTGAAGTTAACTGTTATGTCAGTTCTGGCCAAACCAAAACAACATAAACTAGATAGTGTCATTCACAAATTAACAGGCCAGCACCTTCATCAAGAATAGCATCATCTGACCTAGCTGTCTTCATCAGCTCCCAACAGGGAGTGAATAGTATCTTAATCCTTGCAGAAGGGTTGCAACAATCACTTGCCTACCAAAGTTACAGAAGATCAGCACTGAAACCTGCTTGCTTTCCAATGACAAACATCTATTATTCCTGCCTCAAGCTCTTGGAATGATATCCTCATTGCATTGCTTCTCAAAGATGTTACAAAGCGACTCAAGAAAACAGAAACTTTTGACTTGCTGAAGGCACCTTGTGCTGAAAATCCCATTTCAATGAATTTTCACTACATATGCACACTTGTTTTTTCCAAGCCCTGACTGTTCTCATGAATAGCTTTTAATGTTTTCATGTTGTCAATAGAAGGGGAGGACAATGGCTCTTGGGGATTAATCTCAATCTCAATCTGGATGCTGTCTTCCTGAGGTTCTTGGTCTTCAGCATTGGACATGGGCAGAGAGGGTGACTCTCCTTCCTGTGCCTGTATACCTGTTGCTCTGGCTATATCCACCCATTGCTGCATTCATCCACGATCTCATAAATCCATTTTTGGTTCAATTTGAAGCTCAAACTATGAATAAGAAACTTAAACAATGGGGAAAGTAGAAAAGGATTTAGCAATGAGGTTACCTGGGCACCCCAATAGGAATTCCCAATCCGTGCCACAAATGATAATAGACTGCCCACAAGGGGTTCAGAAGCTAATAAATAGTCTGCTATCCAATGCTCAACAATTCCAGCTATAGCCTGCAGTTGAACCCCCTAATTTATCAGCTCAGTGTGTAGGATTAAATATTGACAAAGGCCCTTCCATTTCAGAAAATAGGGTATGAGATGAAAAGGTTGCTGATTGGGACCTGATCAAATGATGTGAGACAACAACAACAGTTTAGCTCTCCCAAACAATAGCTTCTATTCCCAGCAAACCATCTTAAATCGCACCTGGTAACGTAAATTTGAAGATATCCCAAGGAAAGATGCATAAACAAAAGCAGTCTTCATAACTGGCGACCGTATGGTGGTGGGCTTCTGGATGATATCCGGTTTAAGAACTTTCCGAATAGCCCACACTCCATTTGAGACAGAAAGGGTGGCAATGCTTGACACTATACCAACGCCAAAAAGCTTCATACCTCCCACTACAACTGCCCAAACTCTAGTAAATAGGTCAAAATTTTCTCCGGGCCGAGCTCTTTGGAAGGCATTGTCAGGGAGTAATTCTAGGAAGCCCCTTAAGCCATCCAGGGCACCAATTCCGGTAGCCTGACAAAACAAAAAAGAATTGCAGTTGACAATACTCAGAAAACAATACAATCTCACAACAAGACAAGGTCCAAAGGTCACGATTACTTAAGGAGTGACCAGTCTGAAAGCATCACTTTGAAGCCTAATCATTGACTGACCAAGTAACCAAGCACAAACTGGGTTGATCAATTGACTAGATGGCAACATATATGGTTAGAGTAACACTTTCCTAAGTACACTACATCCAGATTTGCATATAAATTGAACTCCTAAAACTCAATAGTATCAATTGCTAGTTTGCCCTGAACTTAGTTGATGCCAAAAGAGGGAAAGTTACAACTAATTTAACCATTGAACCATAAATTGCAGGTCACCTGAGAGTCTAAGGAACGGAATGATAGAGTGGGTGCTGGCAGCCACACAGTGAAGAAGTCAACACCTACTGCTCGAACTGTATCTGTAATGACATATTCAATTTCAGACCAAAATCGGGTTCCCCGCCGCTCATATTGGGCTATTAGAGTTGTAGTAATTGAAATGGTTTCCTCAATTCCCAGTCGTTGCAAGAACCGTGGATCTGCAAGCCATCTCTCCCTCAACCCCTGCGACAAAAAAATTGCAAGCTTGTTGATAGTGTCTTGCACATTTTGTCTCAAATATTTTGCAGCCAAATGAAGATGCACAGTTCTTTTGCAGCCCAAATAACCTTTCATCTTGAATCCTAGAAAGAGTGCTTCGATAGCAACCTGAAAATGGTGAGAAAGTTCTGCAATATATGGGTGCTTGTCAAGCTCAAAAAAGGTTTGAAGAACCTTTGGTGATATCAAGCCCCTCTCAAGACCTGCCTGCATATCCTGCTTGTCAGACACAAACTTCTTCAGGAAGATTGGAAATATAGAATTCCATAGCTTAAGCTGACATGAGGCAGATGTCCAGCTAAGCCACTGTTCTAAACCCAAAAAACAGATTCTTCATTTCTGACATACACTAAAACTAGGTGAAAGGGAAATGTTGTAGGTTGCTATATCATGTTCTGACAAAGTTAAAAAACTACAAACCTGAGGCAATGCATCACGAGTACTCCCAGCAGCATCCATGATGCGGGCCACTTCAGCTCGATCAAAGCAGTTTCGCTTGCATGGTTTTTCTGCAGAGTACCACAAAAAGTCTGCCTGCAGGGTGGTGTTCAGACCTCTTATTACAACACAGACAATAAAATCTTTGTCAAGAAATGCTAAGTTGTACTGCCTAAGTTGTTCAGTAGCTGCATCATAAGGTTATGACTTTCTTTTCCTACAAATCCTTCCAAGATTTTCATGAATAAACAGGAGATTGACACATCATAGCATTGTTTTACCTCTGGCACATTACCCTCCATTCTGATTCTCTGCCGCTCTGGGTTCAGCAGAACTACAATCTGGGTCTTCTTTTGCAACTTTTTGGAGATTCTAGCAGGCAGTCCAACACCTCTTGACCCAAATAGCAAATGAGAAGCCCCAGTCACTACAATTAGTAGCCCAACTGATCCACCGTCTACCATTCCTTGTGTCACCACCTGAACAAAAAACCAAACACCGCAAATCACATATTCAATTTTCAGGAACCTGTGCAAATCCTCAACCTTGAGCAACTGCAACATTACTCTAAAACTTCAGATTTGCAAGATTTCCAATTTCACCTATTCATTGCTGGTGTACCCAGCCATGACTAGTTCAACCCCAAATCTCACTTTTGCTGGTTGCTGTCAAACTTCTAAGTCCACCCGGAGTAATTGACCAGATTCTAGTCATCAGGTTCTCTGAGTGCACATCGATGAGTATCTCCATCCATATGAAAGACTTATTCAATGATAGTGATGAGACCTCAATATTGACATTTGCCATGTGAAGTCAAGCAATGGGAAGAAGATGAGTTGTCCTGATTTCACCTGTGCCATTGTGTGTTCAGACACTACACGAGCTTCTGCAAGTTGATAGGGTCCTTGCCCATATGGCACTGAAGATCTTGGCAAGATATCAGCCAGGGGTAATTGCTGCACCATTGGAATTAAAGTTGCTCCAAAACCCCCCCCAATTGGTGGCACATATTTCTGCCTATCTGCATTCTTCAAGTGTTGTATTCCTTCAGCTTGAATAGTGCGCAAAACCTAGATAAAGGTTTTGATGTCAAAAAGCTTCATCACCTATAACCACATTCAATATCTAGGCAAGTGGCAAGATTTACTGATTGTCGCTAAAAGCTCACAAAAAATTAGCCCTTCACTGCCTACACTGCAAACACCACACGTATGCTGGAGTTCTTTAAGCTCCACTCTCCTCTGCATAGGTGTGAATCAACTGCATCTTCTGAAGGCACTTTCTTGTCTTCAACAATTGATATCACTATGTTACACCAATTATGCAAACATTTTAGTGTGGCCATATTGTAGTGATGACCTGCATGTATTACACCCAAGTCTTGCTCCATTCAAAGAGAGAAATCTGTGCTTGAGAGATGATTACAGAGTTGATAGAATGCTGGAATATGAAACACAAACTGGGTGCAACTCACTGACATAGAACAACTATTACTGAACAAACTTTTTGTTGGCAGGGAAGCATGGCATTGAGCAACATGGATTGAGCAGGAAACAGAAGATGCATTGAGGAGTTTTGTCACAGACATACCTCAGGTGGTACCCCACAGGCCATGAGTCGTACACCACTCACACGACAGTAATGCAAAAGTGGTAAATATGCTTGCCACTGACTATCAGGCCAAAATTCTACAGTAGCCCTCAGTTCATCATCACTCAATCTGTCAGACAAACAGGTCATAACCAACATGAGTGGTGACCCAACAAGAGCAAAGATAGATTGGAAATTAGATCATCTCAAAGGACATACGATGGATGAACCTGGCTGTAGTCCATAGTTGAATCCCCTAGAATCTGATGCTATACTATATACATTGATGAGCATCAATGTACTCAGACTGGCAATATTTTGCGAAGTAGGATTAGTGTACTCAAGATGTTTACAAAATCAAGAGATTCTATTTGGTTTCATGCATGCCAAGGATGAAAATGTGGTCAAATTATGCTGTTCTTGTGCACGGATTCTGCAGGTTTACTCCATAAATCATAACTCAATGTGAGCAAGCTCCAGAGCATATGAATCACATTACATTAAGACTCTTGAAATGAGAACCCTGCGTCTTCACTTGGACAAATGGCATTGCAAACCTATGTATTTTGGGGGAGCCGGAACCAGGATTGGCAAGAAAAAAACGAGTTTCAACATATGGCCATTTATTGGGCACAAATTTGAAGAGCTAAAGCCAAAGATCAGTGTTCCACTTTTTACTCATGTATTTGTCGAGTTGATGTTGCAGGGAGACTGGGAAGGCGTCGAGTGCTAGTGATACTGGCCTTTGCTGTTCAAAGCATTTGTTGCGCAGGGTGCGTACTATTTCCAGTTCAAGTACCTGACATTCCCTTCCGCATCCCATTTATATCTCAAAAAGCAAGCAAAGAAGCTGGTCCTTTCTTTGTCTCACATCGAAAATTTCTTCCAAGAACCGCAATCTAGTTATCCTCCGTAATGCGTTTTGGAATTTTTGTGTCCTAACAGGCACGTTATTAAAGATAAGATGTTGGAAGTGAAGACAAGATTGCACCTTGTCATCAGGATCTGGAACACGCTCTGCTTCTCCCAGATAAACAACGCGTGCTGCGAGAAGCTTCCGCCACACACGGCCCTTCTCACCTCCCACAGGCACCGGCTCCCCCAACACTGTCGCGTCATACACCCTTGACGCTCTTATATTTTTCCGATTGTCCAATTCCACATTTGATCCTTTCCCCTTCTCACCGACTGCGGCTTCAGACCTATTAGTTCCATTTTCTGCCATAGATGTGGTGGTCTTTGGTTCAACTTGTGCCACACCCGGAGTGTTGCAAGAACAGAATGCCATGGAGGTGCAAAATGCTGCAAGAAGCATTCTTCGGCCAACATGAAAATCGTCTAAATAGCGGCCTCTCAGACTCTTGGGCACGTTCCCCTCCTCATGTTCAATTCTTCTATCTTCTCTCTGGTCTATCCTAAGTATTGAACCCTCACCTTCTCTTTGCGAAATTCCTACGTGAGAATGTTCGAAAATATTTTCTATCAATTGTGGATCTCGAGCTTGACAGTCTACTATTATGCATATTTCATAAGAATTTGCACGGCCTTTGCTACCAGACATGCCATTTGCCCGACTCAGATCTTTTCTAGCACCATTCATGAGAGAACCTCCAAAATCTATTCTTTGGAAGCCCAATGGGGCATCTCTCCAATCACCTTCGCCTGGTTTACAGCTTCTACTTCGTCTTCGTCTATTACTACCTGCAAAATCCCCTCGGCCTGGACACGCCTTCACCTCTAACCAAGACTCATTGCTTTTACGCAAGGAACAGCAATTAACAACGTTGACACAAAACTGTGCCATTACCCCTCCCGAAAATTCCAATACAAGACGATCACGACAACACCAACAAAAGCAGGTAATTACAGTCCCTTAAATCCCATACTTTCTTTCTTACTCCCAAAGGATATGCTCCTCCTCCTCATCCTCCTCCTCCCAGAGAGCTACTTACCACTTCACCAACCACTGCTAAATGTCTTCTCTAACGTTCTTTTTCTTTAGTCAGATTACCTCCAGACAACCAAACCACATTCCGTCCGTATCTCCCGTGACCACTCTCGACCATTTCAGTATGCAGCAGCACAAAGTTGAGGACCTCAACGAGAGTTAGGAGAAGTAAGCGTCGCCAGCGCTGGTATGTTTATCTCTTTCGTACTCGAATGTGCCGTATATTGCGCAGTGGATTGGGAAAAAACGCGGCGTCCAGTCCAATACACGCACTATACCTATGTATCCTGGAGATAAACATGGTGCCGAGTACGCAATATACCTATGTATTTGTCGGTTGTGAAATAAAGTTTGGCAGGTTTGCTACAGGGTGAAAAGCATCCAGAGAAATTCGCTAGTGTCTTTGGAGGGCACCTTATACTCGTCAATGTCCCTCTTAGAAAATGAGGAGAGAAGAGCATCGGGAAGGATCCTATGTGAATCTATCGTGGCCAGGATGAAGCTTCGCTGGAACTAAGTGGAAGTCTGAATCTACTGATGTTGGAAAATCAATGAATACCTTCTGCTTAGGGGTGAAATGGCACTCCAACACGGATAAGAAGCCTCCACTCCAAGGCCTCATGGGTTACTTTTCATTTCACTCTATCACTAATAAAAAGTTGAAGTTTCAGTTGGGTACTTTTATGAGTTTACCTACTTCTTTTGTAACGAGTTAGTTGCCATTAAGCATTTCAATGTGCACACAGTTTTATTAAATGTATTTCACATGGCAAGTTACAAACTTTTGACCTTTAATACAAATGTGAACATCAAAGCATATCAAATTAACAAAATAAAAATAAAAATCCAAACTAAGATTTTTTTGATTTTGCATGTTGCATCACATTTCAAGCACATATGTTCTTCAAATTTAATGTAACATAGTGATATCAAAATAACCAAAGTTTTCAACTTCAATGAAACTTGCAAGAGATTTTTAGTAATATTTTGTTGGAGTTCGATGAATTGAAGAAACATTGTTTATCTTAGTTCACAACTTGTTTATAACTTATTAAAAATTATCTTAGTAGCATCATTTAGGCTTTGGGTGTGTTGAAAATTGATAATGGGTCAATGAAATAATAAAGATGATAAAAATATTGATTTCATCATAAATTTTTCCACCTAATGTTAGTAATGTGTCCCAAAACATCTGGGTTTTAGGTGGGTTTTTCCACCATAGCCTCTTCAATTGGCTTATGATTTTTCTTAGGTGCCATTGAATTGCACATTTAGTGGATAAGTTCTATTAAAGCTTTGATACCAAGTGACATGTTCCCAAACTCTTTAAGAGATCCAAAAGTGGGTTCCAAAGTGAAACATTAGAAGAAAAAAAATCAATGTTCACTCCTTAATTTATAGCACTTTTGGAATAGAAAGGTGTGATGGAGCTTTGGGATGGGATTAAAACGAACTCACAAATAAGAGTTCAAAATGAAATCAACTTGCACAATCAAAGAAAAAGGGCGATTAGTGCAAATTGAACACAAATGGTGTGGTTAACTTAATAAGAATAACCTCAAGCACAAGCTTTACATGACCCACAACTTTTGGGAGGAAACACCACTCCTCTCCCTATAATATACTTTGTGACTTTTCGTGAAGGTTACATTCAAATGACATTTTTTCCCAAGACTCTAAATGGGTCCCAAAATTGGGACTTTTGTTGTCTTGAAATTTTGGACATTCATATCTTGCTCAAATAAGAATTGTTTTGAACATGTAAAGGCAGTATCTTATAGCCTTCAAAAAGATCTTTTCAACGATGTATTACACGCCTTAATCGGAGATCATTTGACCTTGTTCTAAAGGGATTTGTGGTTGAGAGCCAAATTCTCAATTTGACTCCTGACCCTTCTTTTGATCATAATTCATGCATTTCAGGTCTAAATGAACAATGTGAGAACATTTTAAGCATCTACACTTCGGGACCTTCCTATGGTATCCAATTGGCCCAATTTGGTGTTTGTTTGGTTTTTCAACTAAGGCTTTGAATATTTGGAACTTTCGCATGAGTACATTTAAGTCACAAAGTAAAAGTGCATTTGGGAATCATTGGGCTCAATCTTTTACACTCTACCCCACTTGTGAACAATTTCATTCACATGCCTTTGCACTCCACACTTAATTACAAACGTGATGTTAGAGGTTGTGACAATTAGCATAAAACAAATGTTGTTACATATTTGATCATTAATAATTATAAATATTAACTAATTATTCATTTAACATTAATAAACTAATAAATAGTTGAAACTTATTATCAACTTAGTTTAATTCAATATTTATAATTAATCATTGATCAATTAGTTAATCATTAGATAAATAATATTTAATACTTGATCATTAATAGTAATTAATTGATATTGATTATTGATTAATGTTTACTCTTGATTAATTATTTATTATTAACAATTAATAAATCTCATTTGATGCCATTACTACCTATTATATTTAATAAGTGGATAGGTAATAAATAGGTTGTAATTAGGTAATAGGTACATAGTAAGTAAATTGGTTGTAGGTAAATAAGAAGTTTGTTAATTATTAGTTAATTAGTGAATTAGCTAATTGATTAGTGAGTTATTTACCTATGCAGTTAACACAATTGAAAGGGGAAGCAAATTGTATGGGTTAAAAAATTTAATTACAATTCAGTTGTAAACTATTTGCAACTAGGTTGTAATTACATTTTTTATCCTATATTGTTTTCCTTCCCTTTGAAGTGTGTCAATTATATAACTATATGCATTATAAATACTTGAATCCTAATTAAAAGGGAAATGCTAGTTTAGTACAACTTTAATATAAATTTGAACCTTATTTCAAATGTAAGAAATAGCTTTAATACAAATTTAATTTAAGGTTAAACCTAAATTTAGATGTACATTAACCCTAAATTATGACAATTAAACATAATTTATTGCACATGCATTTATTCATTGTTATGTTAGTGCAAGCCTAGATTTATGATTCTATAGTAAACACCTACGATTTGACTTTCTATGTAATTTGATGTCTAGTGTTGTCTTGTGCATTTGTGTGTATTGAACAATTTTGTGCATTTAGGTTTTTTTGCTAAAAAGACTTTCAATTTAAACATTGTATCTTCATATTGTTGTCTTTTGCAAGGCTTGGATGGGTTGTGCCTAGTGTTTTTTTAAAAAATTCCTCAAGTAGGTGCACTAGCTAAGATCTTGAACATTAATTAACAACAAATAACAAATGTTCTGGTGGACTAGTAGATCCTTTTTGGAATCTTGCCTAGTTCTAATGACCTACACGAAAACAGTATTTAAATCTGGCAACTTTTAAGGTTTTTTGTCAAGATATGGCGATTTTTTTTTTAAGTTTCAAAAATCCCTTTGTTGGATTCGCCAACCTTTTTTTTTTTCGCCAAGTTGCGAAAATTTGCCCAAAAAAAAAAACATTGATTGTGTCACTAGTTTAGGAACCTTTGTTTTAACTTTTCTTTTGAAGGACTTATTGATTGCATCTTCATGCCAACCATGGAAGTGAATTCAAGCAAGAAAAGGTCAGTTCCTATGACTATTTGGGGAGTGTTAGATATTTAGTAGAGAATGTTGGGGGGTTGTTTTGAGGAATACATTGTAAGTAGATTTAGATCATATGATGTGGCAAGTAATGGGCATATATACATTATGATCTAACATATGAGGTTGGTTTTTTGACTTTGTCACTAATTGTTGGGTGATACTTTGTCACAACCTTTTCCCCTCATCTTAATGTTGGGTGCTTTTTGTTCATCATTAATTTTGAAGGAACTTTTCGAAACAAGTTTGAGAAAGGGGATTGGGGTTTTGTAATCAAAGTTGGTGCGTACACTATCATAGATAACATTGATGTTTATCCTTCATTCATACAATTTGTTCCAACACATATTGCATGTCTAAGAGTTCATTCATAGAAAAAATCTATGAGATTTAAGGACATTTGAGTTGTTGCTACTTGGATCTATGGGAGGTCAACATAATCATTTGTACTTTGTCATGTTAAATGGGTTAGAGGTGGATGACACCCGAGCTTTGTCGTTTTCCCCTAAGTTCTATGTTCATTATGTTCAACTTATGGCATATTTGCAGTACATGGCAACTTGCCATATTTCTCATAAAAAATCTTGGCAATGTTGTTTATGGTGAATAACAATTACTCACAAAATTTTCATCTATATTTATCATTTTTGTGCCTCTTTTGATTGATGATGCAAGAACAATTGAACCATTCATATGTAATGCATGCAACAAAAATAGGAAACCAATACTTCAAAACAATTGTTAAAGTATGCATTTATGACTTTTGTTGATTTCAATAAGGTATTTGTTGGTGTGAAATTATTTACTTAAATTATTTTTGCATACAGATTATGGGGAAGCTAATGATCATGATTAGAACATCCTATTTTGAATCGGTTTGTCAAAATGCCATCTGCCCTCCTTGGCTGATAAAGACATTAGCCATTATTGTTATTTTTGTAAATACATGGTTGCATTTGACAATCAAACTAGTTGGATGCCACAAGAAAATGTGTTAACATCATTCATAGGTATCCAAATCTAAATATCACATCAACACAAGTTAAATGACATTTAAAATATCTTGAAACTAAAAAAAATAAGGTTGATAAAAGAATTATGTTGATTAATGATATAAACAATGTTTTTCAAAACATAATTTATTCAAGTTGTATTGTTTTCAACAAAGAAATTTTAGGTTCATCTAAGATGATGAAAAGAATGACAAAAAAAATTCCATCAAATTAGAAACCATAAAAAAAAAAAAAAGTTGGGTTTTGTATTTCTTAAAAAAAATGTTTTAAAACCATTCAAAATGCTGGGAAGAAATGAAGAACATGTTGATAAGTTTGTCCAATCAATGCAATAACTTCTAGTTTCAACAACTAAAAGAAAGAAAAACCTTGACTAAAAAAATGATGACAAAAATATTATTAAGTATGAAAAAGATATAAAAGATATTGTTAAACATGCATGTTATTATTATAAAACATCATGTTTTGCATTCCAAATTTGTCTTATTTCTAAATTATATTTTAACAATTTGTGTAATGATTTTAAAAATGGAAAAATGGAAAATCCCATATTTATATGTAATTCTTGTCAAAAAATTATTGTAGCAAACAATTGAACATGGTTTTACATGAACATGTTACAAAATAATCAATTAAACTTTAAGATTATTTTTATATCATGTCACTTGTGCACGTTATTATGAACATAGAATAAATAGTTTTCATAAACTTATTCAAAATACTAATATTATATTTGGTAAGGTGAAAGATTATTTTTTCATCACTAAATTTCAATTATAATGTTTGTTTCATGATCATGGATCATTGTGGTTAGAAAATGCTTCTAGATTTGGTGTTTCAAAAATTTAAGAAATTGAATATTATGTGGATAAATATCTAACAATGCTTTCAAACAAAATTTGTAGTTTGCAAATACATCAACATAAAAGAACACATGGAAAAACAAATTCAACCAATTTGTCAATTTTAATATCCAAAACCACCAATGAAACATACAAAAATGTTATTGCTTTTAGATGAACATGATTGTATGCCAAACCATGGTGAAATTAGTATTCAAATTTATAAAAAACTTGTTGACATGGGATTAAATGAAGATATTTATTTTGTACAAATTTTATTAGATTTAAATTATGGTACACGATACAAAAACTAGTCTTATTTTTTAAATGAAAACCAATGATATACATATAAATGTATTTGGTATGTACATATAGGACCCTTGTGGAAAGCAAATATAGACACACAATATATTTTAGATCCATATGCAGCAACATTATATTGTACTTTTTATTTAACAAAAATAGATAAATTTATAATTGAAGAAATGAAAATCATATTAAACAAGTGTAAACATGAACAAACAAATGCATTAAAAAGTTACAAAATACATTTGAAATGCACAACGAATGTTTATACAACAAGTTTTACACATTACATTATCCATACCATTATACCATTCAACAAAATCAATTCAATTTATAAACACATGTCAACAACAAGATAGATCATTTGCATTATCATCATAAAATATATTACAAGGCTTATTTCCGAAATTTATAGAAATCCATTGTATATCGTTAATCAATAAATATATGAATTGATGTTAAAGCCCCCAAGTAAATAACTTAAGGGTTTGGGTTTAAAAAGAGTCTTAAGCAATTAGTAACATCTATTGCTACAACTTGGATACTAGTTTTTAATCATCTCAAAATACTAATGTATGAAGCAAGAACTTCAACATCTGAAGGAAAACAATGATGTTAATCCAAAAGACACACAAAGGCAATATTCCACAAAGAAAAACTTGATTCAAAGACAAAATCTCCGTCCATTCACAAAAAAAAGGTTCCAACAAGCATCTTATTCCTCCTCGAATTCCTTTCCAAAAAACAGTGGAACTCCAAAAAAATCTCAGAAATATTTCCTAATCAATCAAGGTAAAACCTAACTAGTGTTAAATTAATCTTCTAAAATTTTGTTTCTAAATATAAACATTTAAACTAATTCGGTATTAAAAATCAATAGTGGGAAATCAATAATTAGGAATTGGTAATGGGATTCAATAGTCAAAAATCAGTAGTAAAAAACCTAAGTTTTTACAAGATGAGTTTTTGGTTGTTAACAATCAAAATGAGGGATTAAATTTTTTTTGTTTAGAAAAATGTGTACTTAAAATATGATACAAACATAAATAAAAGATGCATTAAAAGTAAAATAATTTGTTGGGTTTCATTCAATTGATATAAAAATTCAAAAAAATATTATACAAAATTGTTGATTTTATTTAAATCCTTTCAAAAATCAGAACTCAATTTGAAAAATAATTATGCGTCATGGAAAGATGATTATATTGAACAAAAAGATGATTAAAAAATGAAAAAAATGTATATAATTTAAACCCATCCAATATTTGATATTGAATGGGATAACTTAGAATCACATTAAGGAATACACAAAAATTCATTAAACAAATGAATGGGAAATTTTATTTTCAAATGAAATAATTGATAATGTAAATAATCCACATAAAAAATATAGTATTCATTAATATGAAAAAAATTGAACCATATGATGTATCATATGAAAATTTTGCACAAGCAAAAAATTAAAATGTTAACACATTAGGTTTTTCAATGAAGAGACAAATTCATGACATACAAAGAGTTTTCCTCACATATGAAACAATTAACTAATGAAAAAGGAGCTATTGTTGGTGATTTTTAATACTAAAAAACCAAAAAACCTTATAAAACCATTCCTTATTTTTTAATAGGTGGGGTAGGGATAGGGAAAACTTTCACCCTCATGTGTGTATACAAAACATGTTAAGATATTATATTAAGCAAATTAAAAAGGGTGAAAGCACAATATTGTGACCCCCCTTTGGGACACTTTTCCATCCTTTACTAAAGGTATATTTGTATAATTCCACAAAATGTAGTCCATTTAATTTTGAATTAAAATTTTGGTGTTTTGGTTTATAAATTTTGATTTTCATAAAACTAATGCTATCTAATATTATTTGAAAAAATAGAATAAATCTAATAATGTAAATGAAAGGAACCATGGGTATATTTCTCTATACACAATGTAACAAAATTCCTTTTGTCATTTTTATTGTCCTAATATTTAATTCCATTAATAATAATAAATATATTTAAAAAATATAAAAATAAGCCCACCTCAAAACATTTTTCAAATTCCATTTGCAAGTGATTATTTATAAAAATGTCAATTTACCACATACTTATGATCAAACTCATAAAAAAACCCATTTATGACAAGAAAATTATCAAACTTTTCAAATGGTTCAAAAAATTGGTTTAAATCATGTGAAATGACATGTGAAATAACTATTATAAATTTCATGAAAGCTAAAAATCATTTCAATCATTTTTGGAATATATTTGTATTTTTTAGTATGTTGTGACATGCATTTTTTCATGCAAATATACTCCAAGCCACCATAATACAAAGAAAAAATGATTTTTTTGGGTTATGCTTTACCATAATATGCAAAAAAATTATGAAAATATTTTGTAGTTTTGACACGGTTTAGGTTCAAAAATGACCACTAGAAAAACAATGCAATGTGATTACATGAAGGGGGTCATTGTAATGTGCTTTCACCCAAATGCTGATCCTTTAAAACCAAAAGTCATGAAATTAACATACACATGGAAAGTAACATTTAACATTAATGGCACAACAATACATTTTACAATTGCAATTCCATTAAATAAAAATCAATCATAACTTAATGCATTAAATGATGAAAGATGTGACACATTTATAAAAACATATGATCAACTTTGTTTGCTTGTTATAGATGAAGTATCTTTCGTTAACAATTGAATGTTAACTTTCATTAATTGTATATTACATGTCATAAAACAAGTCCATAATGGATTTACATATGGATTAGATGTAATAAAGACCAATGATTTTTATCAAACATCCCTTGTTTGAAATCCATGAATTTTCAAATTGATAACCAACACTTTCAATAATTACAATTATTGGTTAGAATATGTACAATGTTATGAATTACAAGAAGTGATGTGATAAGATGATATACATTTCATTAAAGTATGAAATAAGTTAATAACAACTTCAAAAAATAATTGAAGACATAAAACTTACAAATGATACTTCTTCAAGAACCCCACTTATGGACAACACTTTACCATGGTTACTTTACAAAAATGTCAACTATGCATAACAAAAATGTATTTCAAATCACATTAGGTGAAATATTCGCATTCTTAGCACGTGATGCTCATGGTGAAACATGCCTTTTTCATTTTAATTTATCAAATTTACCATTTCAAATGGTTGGTTTACATTAAAAAGTTTGTAATTAAGAAAAAATGTCAATGGAATTATGTGTAGGGAATTATGAAACATTAGATGGTTTTATGAATTGTGCTAATGGGATTTTTGAAGATTTTACAAAAAACACTTCAAAATTGATAATATGGATACATTTTTTTAATCCTCAAATTGGACATAATACATGAATTAAAAATTTACAAATCTATGAAAATTCTTGAAGCTAGACAAAAAATGGATGCCAAATGAATGTAAAATTGTCAAAATATAGATAGGAAGTAATCCTTTTCACATTTTCAGGAGAATCCAATTCCCAATTTAATTAATTATAACATGCACTATACATCATTCACAAGGCTTAACTTTTGATCATTTGACATTTGATCCAAATAATGTGACAAAACATGGTTTAACATATAATGCATTATCAAGGGTTCATTCAAAAGAACATTTGTATTTACTTTTTTCATTATTGAACAATTTTTAAAAAGTAAATCATCTTGTTCAAGAAGAAATGTTTTGATTAAGAACAAATGCACAATACAAACTTGTTATTGGTTATTTAAAGTCCTACCATTTAGAAATTTTAAATTGTACAATCTCTTAATACTCATTCTCTAATAATAAATTTTGAAGATATTCTTATACATCCAAATCTATTAGCATTTCATTTTCTTTCTTTGAATGAAATAAGAATTCAAAATATTCATTTGAACTTAGAAATTTACAATGTTTTATCACAAAAGTTCCATGTATTATCATGTTATGATACACATGGCACTATGGTACTTTATGATGACATTGTGTCATTGATAGAAAACACAACAATCACAAATTCTAGTGTTGAATTGATCACCACACTGTTTAATGATAACACACAAGAAACATTATATATAACTATAATACATAAACCACCAAAAATGCAAGTGTCACATTTTCAAATTTATATTAAAAACATTATACAAAAATACCTTCCCATTGTTTGATTATAATAATTGAAAACTTCAATATATATTTCTTAACAAAAACAACTCAATCATCAATATTATATGCACTTTTGAATAAATATAACTTTAAATTCATTTTTTTAGAAAACACCATTGTTAATGATACAAATAGATCATATATGGACAAATGCAACAATACAACAATGTCATTCTAGATCAACACAAGCATATTGGACACATCATAAACCCATTTATTTGCTTTCAAATTACCTGATTATGATCCCCAATTTGTATTAGCACACAATACCGCAAAATGACTTGATACGTTGTTAAAATGAAATATGCTAGAAAAACAACTTGAAGATCATAACAAGAAGGCTTTTGGAAAAACATTAAACTTGAATTTGTACAATTCAAGTTAGTAATCCAAGTGTTATGACAAGTGGACTTTACTTGTCCATGTTGCTTATATAATTAAAAATTGTCCTTTTATGGTTAACTCATAACTATCTTGATTTCATTTGTAACAATGTTTTGTAATTAAACATCTAACTTGTCTAATTCACAACTATTGTTATATTTATGAAAAATATATTTCATGAAGGCAACACTTTATACCTCAATTAAGTAAGAGATTGAGGCTTTTGTAAAATTATTGTCATATAAAAAGTAATTATCTTATTTAAAATTTGAATACGTGGGTCCAATTAATTGTAATCAAAGTGAAAAAAATAAATACAATATAGAATAGCGCATGCCCAAACCTCTTAACTTTCTTCTTTTTGTATTTAAATGTGATACATACATCATGATAAAACTTTACATAATGATAAAACCTTTATAAGAACTTTGTCAAACTTCATTACATAAAAATGCAAAAATTTCAATTAGACCAAACTAGCAAGATTTAGTGGAATTAGCAAATTATAAATGTGATAACTTAGTTGGATGAAACTTTTTAATCATGATCACAAATGCAAAATTGTTGCACACATCAATGACAACAAAATGTGTGCAACCATTTTTTTGTTAATTATAATATTTCACAATGTTTGTTCATAGAAAATATTCACATTCAATCATCTTTTGCATCTAAATGTTTTCCATTTTAACGATGACAAATGGTAATCTTATCAAATTTTTAAAAAAATTAAACAAAGGAAGAATGAAAAATAATTATTTAATTTTCATCAGATGAATGTTCATTTTGTGCATTGGTCATTCAATTACTTCACTTTCATAATCAGCATGCATTAGTATTTTCAATTGCAAAATCTGTTGTGTGACTGTAATAAATTACAATCACTTAAGTGGTTCAATATTGTAACGATAATAAATTTAAAGCGCACAACTTCATCTTTCAAAATTTCCCTGTTCATTAGCTAGTCTAACTACTGTAGTGCAAATAACACATGAATCATTATGTTCATATTCCTTTACATATTTGAACTTCTATTTATCACTTTGCATAGTTTGCATTGTGTGACTTGATTTTCTTCATTGTTTTCCTGTGCCATGTCTTACATTACTATTTGCACCTTATATGGCATGCAACAAAACCATCTGATTTTCAAGTAGAATGGACGGTGAGAATCTCAGCCCAGGTTTTGGACGAAATTAACGTCCAAAACTAAGTCCGGGAGGGGTCACCCTGTTTCAGGGGGGCAGGATCCAAGGGCGATGTTTACAACACAAAAGTGTACTCTAAATTTTAGGGGGGCTTGCTAAGTCAAAAAAGGGCAGGATCAGAGACTAAAGAATTCCAAAAAGGCCATGAAAGTGAGGGTCGATGGCATCAAAATTTTGGCTTGGGTAAAAATTAGAATATTTTATGTCCTTGACTCCAGGGTCGGAGTAAGAATTAGAATATTTCATGTCACAGAACCTCAAACAATCTAGGGTCTACGTTGTCCTAGGCCCCAGATGGCCCCTGGTCATTTGGTCATGGTGACCTGGGCTTCATGCCACCATGTTCGAGACCCTAAGCCAATTTGTCCTGGTCCTTGGGTAGTTCAAGGTCAAATTGCACAAAATTGACGTTTCTAAATATTGCCTGTGAATGCATAAGATTCATTCTTGTGCTACCCAAACATTTTTCTTTTGATTTTTTTCTTTGTGGTTTTTATTACTTACCAATCTACCTAGTGTACTTAGTTACATATGTAGGCTACATACTCAGTGACCTATTTGCCTACCAAAGCTACTTCCCCATTCACTTAGTTACCAACTTACTCACCCACATAGAAGGCCTACCTACATACCTATTCATTTACCTAATGTACCTACCTATTTAGATAGGAAGATTTTTTGTTTTGTTTTTTTAGGTAGGTACGTTAGGTAGTGAAAAGGTATGTAGGTAGGCAATCTATGTGAGTGTAAGGTGGTATATTAAATAAGCGGGGAAGTAGCTTAGATAGACAAATAGATGAGAGGGAAGGTAGCCTATGTAAGTGGGTGCACTAGAAAGGTTGCTAGGTAATCAAAACCCCCAACCTGCTTCTTCCTCCCCCCCCAACTCCAAAAAACAAAAAAAATTGTTTGGGCAAAGAGAGAATGAATCTTAGGCATTCATGGGCAGCATTAAAGTTTTAATTCTAGGCACTCTGACCTTTGACTACCCAGGCGTCAGGACAAGGTGGCGTGGAGTTTTGGACATGATGGCCTAAGGCCCAAAACAGCATGACAAAATGACCATAGACTCTTACAACAAAATTGAAAAATGGAATGGTGAGGTTGTAAGACAAAATGGACCCAGTATGGCTCTTTTTGTTTTCCATACCTTACACTGTCTGAGGTCCCAAGACATAGAATTCTCTAATTCTTACCCCAGGCCAAAGCCGATATATCATGTCCTGGAGTCTCAGGACATAAAATATTCTAGTTTCTACCCAAGCCAAAATATTGATGGCTCTCCCACTTTCAGCCCCTTTTGGAATTCCGTATAAGATGCATAAATTGGTGTTTGGCCAATTTTGCAGTCACTTCAGAGCCACTCCGGGGAATGGATAAAAGTGAGGTCCACATCTGAGGGGGCTGAATCGCCCGTGCTTGAACAATTCTTGGGTGGCGCACATTCTTAGGAAAACCTTGGCTTCTGCCTGCTCCTTGAAATTCGCTGGCAGAAAAGGAGGCAGGCAGACAGAATGCGCACATGCACACATAGTCCGCCCACCTTTTTAGCTGCTCCAAGTAATTTTCTCTCCCTGCCCTCTACGCAATTCCTTAAAAACAAATTTTTGTGGACGCTTACCGTCCATCCCCGGCTTCTTGCAAGCTGCTGACCTCGGCGTGGGTGGAGTCTTACTGACTTGACTTGAGAAGAGTTGCCTGCAAATGGAAGAACCTGTCTGCCTGGAGGAGGAGGAGCATCTCATGTTCGTCAGTATCCTCCAGGTTCATAGGCTCCTACGCAGATCCACCCACCGAATCGGTTGGAATACCATTGTCCATGCCTCCAGCAGTGCCACAAGCCTTAGCAGTCTTGCCCCAAATCATTAGACATGACTGAAACCATGGCCATTTGCATTGACCTGCGACGGATTTTCCATGCTCCTGTTTCAACTAATTAAATTTCTTCAACATTTTGTGTACTTTGGATTGAGCTTGAGCCTAAGTGCGTGGAGGGGTCAATGGAAATGCCTCCTCAATCTTCAATAAAATTTCTTGCCACTGCCGCTGTGTCAAGCTGTTCATGCTATTGGCAAGAAATTTCTCCCCAAACAAATCCATCAACAATGCTGTAGAATCATTTTTCCAATCTCTCTTGGATTGGGTGGAGCTGGAAGTGCTGTGAGAGGCACAATGAACACGGGAAGTGAAGAGCTTGAACCCATCATCATCAGGGACAGGAAAGTTGGCTCTTGAGACGGTTCCATGGTGAGAAAGATAGAAGAAATTGTGATTCAAAGAAAAAGTTTGAGAAACACAGTGCCTGTATTGTGTGCAGTGAGAAAATAGCTATGGAATGCAGGCAGGTGAGCACGGGTGAGAATGAAGGTGAACAGTGATACTCGTGAGAGATACGGGCAGAGTGCTAAATAGAGCGCCGCAGTTCGTGGGCAGGCCGGAACCGAGCCGAGTGCGACCGAGCCGAACCGGGTGCGGCCGAGCTGAACGTCGGGATTTTCTGCCTGCCAGGTTTTGTGGCCGATCGCGGGCCGATCGGCTTCTCGAGCGGCAGTCTGCCGCGCTTCTTCCCTCACTTAAGCCGTCCAGCGTGAGAGGGTTGAAAGTTAAATCCAGATTTGGGGTTTTGTTCCTTGCCTCTCCTTGCGCCCCCTTCTCCATAAGTAGCGTGACTGTGGCGTGCGGCATTGAGCACCGGGCTTCGTGGGTGCGATGGCTGCAGCGACAATGACTTCTGCGGGAGTCGCGCACAGGCTGCAGGGATGTGCTGTGTCCATGCCCCCGAGTTCGAAGAGGATAATTAGTGCGCGCTTTGGAGGCTTGGCATCTCCGTCATATGGATTGCGGAAACAGAACAGTTTCGGGACTTCCAGCCTAAGTAGCCTCGAAAGCTTTTCTTCGATTTCTCGCTTACGGTACAGAGGGCCAGGGCAACGAGAAGAAGCCTATGGGTTGCCGCATCTGGGGTGCCCTCCAGTTCGGGCAGGTTCGGCGGACGCTGCTGTTTTGCCACAAGTGCCACCACCAAAGCCTGCGGAGCCGTGGCAGGGAGCGGCGTTGAAACCCTTGGCGGCGTCGCTTGCGGTGGGCATTATTTTGTGGTTAGTGCCGGCTCCTGCCGGTGTGGCAAAGAATGCATGGCAGCTGCTGGCCATCTTCCTGGCGACCATCGTGGGCATCATTACACAGCCGTTGCCCCTCGGAGCCGTGGCGTTGATGGGATTGGGGGCGGCTGTTCTCACAAAGACGCTCACGTTCGCTGCAGCTTTCAGCGCGTTTGGGGATCCGATACCGTGGCTCATCGCACTTGCATTCTTCTTTGCCAAGGGCTTCATCAAGACCGGGCTTGGAAATCGCGTGGCATACCAGTTCGTGGCGCTGTTCGGGAAGACCTCGCTCGGACTGGGCTACAGTCTGGTTTTCAGTGAAGCGCTTCTTGCGCCGGCGATCCCGTCCGTTTCTGCGCGAGCAGGCGGTATCTTCTTGCCTTTGGTGAAAGCTCTGTGCCTGGCTTGTGGAAGTAAGGCCGGTGACGGAACGGAGGACAGGCTGGGATCCTGGTTGATGCTTACCTGTTTTCAGACTTCTGTAATATCTTCAGCCATGTTTTTGACGGCCATGGCGGCCAATCCACTGAGTGTCAATCTTGCTGCAGGAGCAATCGGTCAAACAATAGGGTGGACTGACTGGGCCGTGGCAGCACTAGTGCCCGGGTTAGTATCGCTGTTGGTTATTCCTTTGCTTCTGTATGTGATCTATCCTCCTACTGTGAAAAGCAGCCCTGATGCTCCCAAGTTAGCGAAGGAGAATCTGGCAAAGATGGGCCCCATGTCCAAGAATGAGAAGATCATGGCTGGCACACTTCTTGTCACTGTAAGTAAAACACACGTCTCTCTTGCTGCCCTTGTACTCTTCCCTTCCATCTTCCTTACTATGTCACTAGGTTGACAGGGATCCCCTTCAAACTGGTTCATTCTCCACTTTATGCTTCCTGCTGCAGCAACAGGAAAGTGCTGTCTCTTCCACTTTTAGGATTGTCATCATAAATTTTAGATTGTCTCTGCTGGTTTCTCATAATTGGGAGTCACATATAAAGCAGATTACAATGTTATTCTGTTATTTTTGCAGGTGGGACTGTGGATATTTGGAGCAATGCTGAAGGTGGATGCAGTCAGTGCTGCAATTCTGGGCCTTTCAGTGCTGCTGACAACAGGAGTAGTGACATGGAAGGAGTGTCTGGGTGAGGCAGTAGCATGGGATACCCTCACATGGTTTGCTGCCCTCATTGCCATGGCCAGCTATCTCAATAAATTTGGGCTCATTTCCTGGTTCAGCCAGACTGTTGTCAAGGTAAGCAGACTTGTCTTTATTGTTGTCCAACTGATCTTTTGGCTGAATTAACTTGCTAGAGATTGAAATATCTTGCTATCTAGTACATGGACACAAGTTTAGCATGCCAGTAGACTCACTATCATGTGTCATATTAGAGTAGTTGCCATCTTTTTAGATTATTTTCAAGTAGAATGAGAGTTTTGATTTGGTCAAGTCATGTGCAATGCAATTTGTAGCTTGCCTGTTCCAACATAACTTTTGACACTTATTCGTGTTATGTTGGCTCTGTCTACATCAAGCAAACGCAAGTTTGTGCATGATTCTGTTAAATGTTGGATCATCCTTTTTACAGCCGTAACAGGCCATCAGTTTTGGTGAAGGTGCAGATAAATAGGAACAATGGTTGATTAACTGTGTGGTCATGGATGCAGGTTGTTGGTGGGCTGGGGCTCTCATGGCAAGCTTCCTTTGGCATTCTGGTACTTTTATACTTCTATTCTCACTACTTTTTTGCCAGTGGTGCTGCTCACATAGGGGCCATGTTTACAGCATTTCTGTCAGTGTCGACAGCCCTTGGAACACCACCTTTGTTTGGAGCATTGGTCCTTGCTTTCCTCTCCAACCTCATGGGTGGTCTCACGCACTATGGAATTGGATCAGCTCCTGTCTTCTATGGTGCGAATTACGTCCCACTGTCCAAATGGTGGGGTTATGGATTTATCTGCAGTGTGGTCAATATTATCATCTGGCTTGGTGTTGGAGGTGTTTGGTGGAAATATTTGGGGCTGTGGTGATACCTCCATCTGGGCATAGGACAGTTTCATTAGGTTGCAGTCCTTCCAGGCAGATTGTTGTTTCAGAAGCTTATGTTCTCATAGATTGCTGCTGAATCCTAACTATTTTACCAACATTCCTTTCATAGATAAGCCTGATTGATCTGCGGAAATTCAATTATGAATCCTTGCTCTCTTTTACTGTGGGGCATCAAACCATCAGAGCCATATGTCATTCTGGGATTGGGAAATTAGAGCATAGGAATTTGCTGATAATAAATTGCTTCTGTTTGGAAACCATGTAACAAGGTCACATTTTTTTTTCTATCAGAGTGACATGTTTGAATTTTTGCAACTAATCAATATTGGGAATTCCAGCATTGGTGTCCATGGAATGTCAATTGGCCCACTGTCCCCATCGCCTAAGCTTTCAAGACAGAAACAAGGGTTGTAGCTAGTAGGATTCAAGCTGTAGGAGATTAAGTTTGATGTGAGAGAGAGGGTTAGAGATGAAGGGATATGCCTGGCTATGTGTAATGGAATAGAAGAGAGTTTGAGAGGAATTCAAAACTCTTTGATTTGCCCTAATTTTGTGATCACAGCAATCCTTTCCTGGGCAAGAGCAAGCTGTTTGGACAGTGCTGGCTCCAAAGCTTC
>Ga0116230_10000172_pt1 | contig 51209 bp, 50 predicted proteins | sample S1TSphfallax_3_FD_88678 | JGI IMG/M metagenome (GOLD analysis project Ga0116230, IMG submission 88678) | Host-associated microbial communities from peat moss isolated from Minnesota, USA - S1T2_Fd - Sphagnum fallax MG | ecosystem: Host-associated > Plants > Peat moss > Unclassified | place...
AAATGATCCGGCAAAACCGCCAGCGCCAGAAGTCCCGGCAAAATCACGATAAACGGAACCGCCATCTTGAAGGCCGATCCAATAATCGGCGCCATCTGCGCGGCGCGCAAATCCTTCGCCGCCAAAACGCGCTGCACCACCAGAAAATCCGTCGTCCAGTAGCCAAACGAAATCACAAACCCCAGCCCCAAAACAATTCCCGTCCAATGAATTCCCATCGGGTTGTCGCTGAAACTTCCCAATCCCAGCCACATATGCGTGTAATCCTGCTGCGGCCAGCGCTCATGAATTTTCTGCACCATGCCGCTCCATCCGCCCGCTTCCACCAAACCGAGAATGGAAATGACAATCGCGCCCAGCCAGATCAGGAAAAACTGCAAAACTTCATTGAAGATGGCCGAAAGCAATCCGCCCAGAAAAACATACGCCATCACCGTCAGCGACGAAACCCAGATGCTGAAGCTAATATCCCAGCCCAAAATAATGCGCATCACCAGCGCCATCGAATACATATTGATGCCGCTCATCAGCACCGTCATGAATCCAAACGAAACGGCTGAAAGCATGCGCGACGGCTCGCCAAAACGCAGCTTCAAATACCCTGGAACTGAGTGCGTTTTGGAGATATAATAAAAGGGCATCATCACAATCGCCAAAAAAAGCATTGCGGGAATTGCGCCAATCCAATACCAATGCGCGGCCAGAATTCCGTACTGATAAGCGGAACCAGCCCAGCCCATTAATTCCAGCGAGCCAAGATTCGCGGCGACGAAACTCAGGCCCGCAATCCAGGCGCTCATGTCGCGCCCGGCCAGAAAAAAATCTTCTCCCGTTTTGGTGAAGCGTTTCAGGTAAAGGCCGATGCCTAAAACCATCACGAAATAAAGCCCAATAACGAAAAGATCAATCGTGCTGAGAGAAAGAAGTTTGCCCGACGCCGCTTGCATCGGGTTTGAGTGTATCAGAGCAGCCCAAGCCACAGGGCCGCTGGCTGAATGCGGCGCAGCACCAGCCGCTCTGTCAGAAACACCAGGATGATGCTAGCGCCCAGCAGCGGCAGCCACACGCAGAGCAAGGCAATCGGGACCCAGATCCAGGCCGGATTGCGCGCCTTTAAAGGTTTTGGCGCGCCCAGCACTCCTTCCGGCTTGCGCTTCCACCACATCATAATGGCGCTGATGTTCAGAATGTTTAAGCCAATGGCCGTCAGCAGGTTCACCAACTGGTTCAGGAAGAAAAGCTGCCCCTCATGCGCCGCAATGCCCACGCCCACCGCGCGGTCAATCCAGTATTTCTGGCCGAAATTCTGGCGGCTTAAAATTGCGCCCGTCGCGCCATCCATCTCCATGTTCACGCGCAGCGTCCGGTTGGCCGCGTCCGACCGCGCCGTCCACTTGCCGCCCATATTTGCCGGCGGCGAAATCAGCACCGGATACGCCAAATGCAGCGGCGTCACCGTGGCGGCAATGCGGTCGATGGGCGCATAAGACATGCCCGCCATTGCCATATGATGGCGCGCATGCCCCTCATGCCCGCCGACCGGCCAATCCATTGCTTGCGTTGTCTGGCGAACCTTCTTCAAATAATTGCCCCACGTTTTCGCCCAAGGCAATCCAGAGATCAGCAAAAACAGCACGCAAAACGAAATCCAGATTCCGGTGACCGAATGAATATCCTTCCAGGAACCCAGGCGCGGAAAGAACAATTTGCGGGGCCACCATAAATAAAGGCCGGTCAAAATCATGACAATCGCCCACGACGCCGCTAACTCCACAATCATCGATCCCCATTCGCCCGCCAATAACTCGCCATGCAGCTTGAACAGAATTCGCATGGGCCGCTTTTCTTCATCCACCACGTGCAGAATCTGCAAAGTTTGCGGATGAACATAAACGCGAAACTCCTGCGCCCCTTTCCCCACCAAAACCCGCACCGAAGAATCTGGCGCGGTGGGCAATTCATAATCATGCAAGCTTGAACCCGGAACTGCCGCCATCGCGGCGCGCACCTGCGCGTCGGCCGATGCGCGCGGACCGTTGATGGCAAGATGATCGTAAGGCCGATCCAGCCACGTTTCAATCTGCGGCTTGAAAATATAAATTGCGCCGGTAATGGAAAGCCAAGTCACAAACGGGATGCAAAACAAGCCGGCATAAAAGTGCCAGCGCCAGATGGTTCGGTGTAACATTTTTTTCTTCTCTCAGCGAAATATTTTGATTCTGATGCCGCCAAAAATCGCGCGCGGCTCCCCCGCCCAAATCACGCCGGAGGTTGCTAACGTGGAGACGCCGTTTTCCGCGCCGGTTGTGGTGTTCAAGCTGTCGGTAATGTTGCTGGCAGAGGCCACATAAGCCTTGCTGGTGAGGTTTCTGACTTCGGCGTAGAAGTTGACTCGCGACCACAAGCCATGCTCGGCGGGCGGCGTGTAATGAACCTCCAGATTCAAGAGGTTTGATCCCGGAGCGCGCAGCAAATTGGCGTTATCCAGAAAAAACGAGGAGCGAATATCTTCCTCGGCGAACGCGCCAAACCCGCGCAAATGCCCTTTTGCCTGGTCATAAATCACTCGCACGTTGAAAAATTGCGGCGTGACTCCGGGAATCAAGTTGCCGTCCCGGTCAAACGTCGAAGAGAACTTGCCGGATGACAGGGTCTCGAAATAATTTGTGTAAATTTGCCGGTCGAAAAGATAACTGCCGCGCAATCTCAGGCCCGGAATATGCGGCCGGATTTCCGCCACGCCTTCCACGCCTTTATGCGAGGACGAGGGCGCGTTGAATGTGTAGCTCTGGAGGTTGACTCCGGGAGACTGCGTCACTAACTCGTTATGGAACCATTCCTGAAACGCCGACGCGCTGAGTTTCAGGAACGCGCCGGGTGTCCAATCGACGCCAAAATCAATGCCCACGTTTTTTTGCGTCTTCAGTTGCGTGTTGTTGCCAAAGACGCCGGCGGGAGTAACAAACAAATTCGTCGCCTGCGGCGTTCCGTAGCCGGTTCCCAGATGCGAATGAAGGGCCAGTTTCTGAAGCGCCTGGAAGCGCACCGCCGCATCTGGCGCAAAGTTCAGGTAACCGCGGTTGGCCGGAATATTGGTGATGGCGGGAGTCGCATTCGTCGGATAAGTGTAATTGTCTTCGGTGGCGGCGAGGCCGGAACGCTCCAGACCCGCGCCCGCGATGAACGTCCAGCGATTGGCGAGCGCAATTTCCTGGCGAATGCGAATTGCGCCGTTCCAATCCGTGCCCAGAACCGTCTGGGTTAAGCCGCCGAGGGTCGCGTTGCCGCCCGGCGCCACGTTATAAGTGAGCGATTTGAAATTCTCATAATTGAACGAGGCCGCCACATAGGTGGTGGATTGGCGCCCAAACAGCAAGCCGTGGCGCGTCAGATCCGTCATGAAATTAAAAGACGGGTAAGGGCCGATGGCGCTGGTGGAGCTGGTGGGCTGGTTGATGTCGCGGTCGTCAAAAACGAATTGCGTGCGCCAGGTGGTGTTGGCGGTGATGTCATGCTCCCAGCGCGCGCCCACAATGGTGCGCCGGTCATGGCGTCCCAGCCCGGCCTGGTCGGCGCTCAGCAGGTCTTTGACGCCGTTGTAGCCGTTGGCATATAAACTGACGCTCGCGCAAGCGGTGCCGGCCAGCGCGGAACAGCCAATCTGCCAGGGATTGGCTTTGTATTGGTTCAGCGAGAGGCGGATGGATAACTGGGTGGCTAACTCGTTGTCAATGAACTTGAAGGTAACTCGGTCTTTCTTGGTGATGGAGTAACTGGCCAGAATATTGGCCGTGAAGGTGTTGTAGTTGGTGTGATCAGTATACTGGCTGCCGCGCACGTTGCTGATGAGGGCGGAGACGCGGTAGTTGTCTCCAGACGATCCCAGGTTCAAATAATCGTTGGCGTACCCAAAGCTGCCGAAATCCGTTCCCACCTCGACACCCTGGGTTTGCCGGGTGTGAAAGTTGATTGCGCCTCCGGTGGCGTCGTTCCCGTAGAGGGCCGAGGATGGACCCTCCACCACATCCGCGCCGCCGTAGCCATGCGGGTCGGAAAGGTCCGTGCGGCCCAGACCGTCGGGCTGCGTGATGGGAAAGCCGTCTTCCGACATTTGTATGTTGCGGACGCCATAAGTCTGGCGTTCGTTCGATCCGCGCACCGATATGGAGATGTCGCGCGGGCCATTGCCTTGCGCCGTGGTCACGCCGGGAGTGAGGTCGAAGATGTCGGTGACGGTGAAGGCAGGCGTGTTGCGAAATTCATCCTGGCTGATGGTGAAGAGAGTTTGGCCGGTGGGAGTTTCGGTGGGCACGGCCGAGAGTTTGGCGTCCACTTCGGTGGTTTCCTGGCGCGCGCCCAAAGTCAGGTGAATGGCTTCATCCAAAGTCGCTCCGGCGAAGAGATTCACAGTGGTTACGCTGGCGTCGAAGCCGGTCTTTTTGACTGTGAGTTCATAGATTCCCGGCGTCAAGTTGGGGATGGCAAAACGGCCTGAGTTATCGCTGGCGGCGTTGGTGGCTGGGCCTCCTGAGGATGGCTTGGCGGCTATCTCGGCTCCCGCGACAGAGCCTCCAGACGGGTCAGTAATCTTGCCGGAAATGGTTCCGGGCTGCTGCGCTGACGCTAAAAGCGCAGCGCATAGAAATACGGCTGAACGCGCAAGGGCGCGACTGTGCATAATGATTTTCCTTTTCGTGATGTTCTGGCTAACGTGCTATGCGAGGACAAACGAAAAGGAAGGAGGGCCGCGCTTCTGGCGGGAACGGAAATGCGAGATGCGGTAGCCAGCCTCCGCCTGATTGGCGGCGGATGGAGTTGTCACCGAGCCGGCAATGACTGCCTGCCTGAGTGACGGGTTGAAGATTTGGAGCTTTTCGAGCAGTGAGGAATGCGGATAAGCCGGGCATTTTTCGCGAATCGCGGAAAAAGAAACTCCAGAAGATTCACTGGCCATTTGCATGCAGTGATGCTTGCCAGCTTTCCGGCAGCAGGCGGGCAGAGCCGCTTCGCCGGTGCCGAGAAACGCGGGCAGGATCAGCAATAAGCTGACCACCGTGGCAAGAACAACTGCAAGACTGCGCCGCATTCCTACAGAGTGTAGCGCAAGAGTGAGTTAGTAGTAAAGGCCGAGTTGTAACTGTATCTGACGCAAGTCATCGGCGGTAACCAGCGGCGCGGTGACTTGTTTCTGCTCGTTTTCGGCTAAGTCGAAGGGCGCGGCGCGAGACTGCATCTCATGCAAGAAGGCGGGAATGTCCCAAAGAGCGCGGTCCGCGGCTGAGACGGCGACTGCTGAATAATGACCCGGCGGAATGCCTATGGCTGAATAGCGGCCGTCCTGGCTGATCATGCGGATGACAGGCACTAACTGATTCGGCGTCCAGTTATCTGGAATCAGAACAACATCCGGCGTTTGGCTGGTGACTGAAGAAGCGCCGGGACGCAGAAGAATCTTCAGGTCGCCTCCAGATGTGGCGGAACGATCCAGCAGATGAGTGAGGGCATCTTGGCCGTTGAAGGTGATGGCGGTGACGTAATAACCGGGCGGGGGCTTGTAGCGGACGGCGTAATGGGCGGCATCGCAGTTGGAAATGGTGAACGTGCCGTCGGGCTGGACAGTGGCTGTCTGAGTGCCAGCGGCCGCTTCCGCGTCGATGGGGCGCAGCGTCACTTTGCCCAGTTCGAGCTGGTTTTGCGGCGCGCCTTCTATGCTGACGTGCCCGTTCATTAGAAAGGGCGGCGGAATCAGCAGCGTGATATTCAGGATGTCTTTGCCGGTGACTTCCAGGTCTTGTTGGGCGAGCAGATGCAGCATGGTGTCGGGCGGCCTGCTGCCCACCAGGCGCAGAATGTAGTTGCCGGGCACCAGGTTGGCCTGGAATTTGCCGTCTTCCTCCAGCTTGATCTCGCGGCCGGGGGCAATGACTCCTAAGTCATCCTGCATTTCCAGGTGAAGCTCCAGCTTGTCATAGACAGTGTCCATCTGGGCGCGTCCCTGAATCAGGTGAGTCAGGATAGGACGCAGCTTCAAATCGAGACCCTGATAACTCTGCCCCATATCGAGATGAGTGGAAACCGCTTCCTCCAGGCTCAGAGCCGAGGGAGCGTAGAGCTGATATTGTTCGGCGGGCTTGTTCTTGAGTTTGGAGACTTGTTTCGTTATCACGAGCGCTGTCGAGACATAGTAGTTGCCGGCCACCAGATGCGGAAACACGTAAGCACCGTTTTCATCGCTGACCGCTTGCGCGACCGGCTTCAGCCTAGCCACCGAACCGTCGGCGAACTGTTTCCAGGCGGTCACTTCAACATCGGGGTGGGGATGGTTCTCGAGATCCACCACCCGTCCCGCGAGAGATGACTCGGGTTCGAGTTTTAGTAAAGCAGATGGTGGGCGGTGCCCGAAATTGATTTCAATTTCCATTTGCGAGGCGCTGGTGGAAACCAGGCCTTGGGTGTTTTCCGCCGTGACGAGATAGACGAACGGAAATATGGGGTTGAATTTGAAGGTTCCGTCTTCGGCGGTTTGGGTGGTGGCTTGGCGGCAGCGTCCATGGCGGGTGACGGGCCTGACGCAGGAGAGGGAGACCTCGGCGTTGGAGACGGGATCTTTGGTGGCGGAGTTGATGACGCGCCCTTCAATAGATTGCCCAACGAGCGGGAGGGCGACGAAGATCCAGATGGCAAGAACGCGCATCGGAATCATCATAAACCGCTTTACGCGTGTGCTTGGCCGTCGCGCATGGTGACGGTGCGGTCGGCGAAAGCCGCGGCTTCGGGGTTGTGGGTGATCATCAAAATGGTTTGGCCGATGCGCTTGTTCAGGCTGCGCAGAATGTCGAGCACGGCGTTGGAATTCGCTGTGTCTAAGTTGCCTGTTGGCTCATCGGCCAGCAGCAGCGCCGGCTGATTCACCAGGGCGCGGGCAATAGCGACGCGCTGCTGCTCTCCTCCCGACAAGGCGCGCGGCTTGTGGTGCATGCGGTTCTTGATGCCCAGCAATTCCAATGTCTGATCGAAATCGGCCGGACGCGTTTTGATGCTGGCCAGGTCTTGCGCCAGGTTGATGTTATCGGCGGCGGACAGCGTCGGCAGCAGGTTGTATTTCTGAAACACAAAGCCCACTTTGCGCTGGCGCAGTTCGGTGCGCTGGGATTCGGTCATGTGGCGCAGGTTGACGCCGTCAATCAGGACTTCGCCCGAAGTGGGCGCGGCCAAGCCGCCCAGGATGTTGAACAGAGTTGATTTGCCGGAGCCGGAGGGTCCGACGACGGCGAGGAATTCGCCGTGGGCCACGTCGAGATCGACACCGCGCAGGGCTTCCACCGTCACTTCGCCCACCTGAAACGTTTTGCGGAGGCCGCGGACTTGAATCATGTTATTGCTGCTGCTACTCATACGACAAGGCCTCAATGGCATCCTGGCGGGCGGCGCGGAGGCCGGGATAAATTGCGCCGAGAATTGCGCCAGAAAGCGCGATGAGCGCGGCTTTGGGCCACCAATCCGGCACGTCAATGACGGTGAGCGAGGCCGGGATGGTGCTCATGATGACCAGCTTGGCGACGAACGCGAGGCCGATGCCGATCATCCAGCCGAGCATGGCCAGCACGATGGCTTCGCGCATCAGCAGGTCCATAATTTTCATGGGCTTTGCGCCGAGGGCTTTCAGGATGCCGATTTCGCGCGTGCGCTCCACCACGGCGGTGTACATGGAAAGGAAGACGACCAGGAAGCCGACCATGATGGTCATGAAGGTGACGACGTTGATGAAGATTTTGAGCTGGGGAATGTTGTCGATGCTGAACTGAGAAATGACGTCTTCAATGGCGATGGCCTGCAACTGGTCCTGGCAGACGGCATCCAGTTGCTTCACCGATTGCGCGGTCTTGCTGGGGTCGTTCAGCTTCACCAGGATTTGCGAAACCTTGCCGGCGTTGCCTGTCAGCGATTGCAGCGTGGACAAGGGCACAATCAGGCGCGCCAGCACGCCGCCCTGGATCACGCCCGCCAGGTGCCACACATGCTTCAAGATGGTGACATCCTGGCCCACTTTCAAATGATTCTGGCGGGCATAATATTCATCCACCAGCAGGCCGTCCGGCTCTTTCGGAGGGCCGCCCGCTATGTAATGAAAGCCGCCATTCAGCCGCGCGAAAGCCGGAATGTCCACGCCGTTGATGGACGTGATGAGTTCCACATTTTGGATGAGCACGCCGACGGCCTGCTGCACGTTGGGCTGTTTTTCGATGAAGGGAACAAACTTTTCGTCCACCTGTCCGGTGGAGAAAGAAAACGTGCCCTGCTTGCCTGGCTTCAGGAAAATATCGGCTCCGGTGCCCCTAGCGCGATTGGCCGATTCCTCCAGCAACCCCTTGCTGAGCCCAATCAGCGTCAGCACCAGCATGATTTGCACGCCCACCACCAGCGCGCTTAAAAACGTGCGCACCCAGCGGTATTTCAAATTTTCAATAACCAGTCGATTCAGCATTTCAAATGAAAAAAGTTACTTGGGCGTCTCCACTTTCTGCTGCGTTTCCACGGAGAACAGATGGCAGGGCCCCACATCCTCGATAAACCGGAAACGCGGATGGTAAAAGATAAACGCGCGCGCCTCGCCGGTGCCTTCCACCGACTTCGTCATCCACACGCCGTCCGGCTGGCGCTGGCGCAAAACATGAAGCTGAAAGCCCTTATGCAGACTAGCAAGTCCGATGGCGACTTTCACGTCTTTGTCGGTTTGAAAGCGCAATTCCACGGGCTGCCCGGTTTCTTCATCAATCCAGATGCGGCCGTCGACGGCCACGGCCAGCTTCTCTTCAATCTTCTTGGGATGAAAGGCGGGGTCGCCGGTGAGGTCATAGACGATGACGGAGCGGCCGTTTCTGGTTTCGCGATGGCCGTTTGAAAAACGCAGGGCGCGCAGAAAGAGGTCTTCCTGATTTTCGCTGCGGTTGATTTCGCCGGCGGCCTGGCTGGGATCGCTGAAGCGGCGCACGTCGTTGTCGACATGCTGCTGCTCCTTTTTCGCTTCGCGCCCGGTGAGCGGGACGCCGTCCCTGGCCAGAACATGTTCCAGCTGAATGCCATTCACGTAAAAGCGCTCCTTGAGCACGCTTTTTTCTTTCTTCACGCTCTTGTCATCATTCAGTTCCTGGGTTTTTTGGAGAACGGTGCAGGAATATTTTTCGAGATCTTTTTCGCCCTGGAGCAGGCTGGCACGGGAGCGCGCGCGCAGCACGGCGGGGTCGGGGAGGGGCTTGTCCGCGCCGAGTGATATGGAAAAACCAAGCGTCCATACAGCGCAAGACAGCCTGGCGAATGAATGCGGCACCCTTTCAATTCTGGCAGATGGACTAAGGTTTTAGGGAAGAACAGTACTTTGCGGGCGTTCGGGTCGGCCAAAAAACATGGCTAGGGTACTGGTGTTATGTTTTGATTCGTGGTACATAAAGTCTAGGTGCAAGCGGGCTCTGCCTAAAAGTTCCTACCGGCCGAGTCGGAATCCGCTCGTATAGCAATTGTCGTCCAAGCTGCAATTTCTCGAAACACCTGAATTGGAAGAACGCCTGGAGACAAGTGTTAGCTGCATCTGATGTAATCCCAGAAAACGCCAAAAACAACTCAATGTAGATTTGTTTGTGCGAATAGCTGGACCCCAAGGAGCCGATCAACGCATGGACGGAGATCGCAAATACAGGCAATCAGGATACCAGGACTCGGAGCGCGGGACTGGATCGTTTCGCTCGGACCGGCCTCGCCCGCAAGGGCCCAAGCTGCCGCTGGACGTGACGGGACCGAAGCTTCCCCGGCTGGTGCAGAACGTTGTGGCGTCGCGCTGTTTCAGTTGCGCGACAACGCTTTCCTCTGACGTGGATTTCAAGGGGAAGTGCCCCAAATGCGGCGCATCGCTGCATTGCTGCAAGCAGTGCGTCCATTTCGATTCGTCGACGCGCTTTCAATGCACGAAGCCGATTCCGGCGCGCATTGCGGTGAAGGACGCGGCCAATGAGTGCGCTTTTTTCGCGCCGATTATCACGGTGGCGCGCGATGGCGTGCAGCAGGGCAATGGCAGCGGCTATGGATACGGCGGCGGGAATGGACACTCGGCCTCAGGAAGGGCAATAGACACAAGCGCCCAGGCTCCGCGCAATGCATCGGACGCGCGCGCGGCGTTTGATAGTTTGTTTAAGAAGTAAGCTTGGGATCAGCAAAAATCAAGAAAAGGGGAGCGGCGAGCGCGCCTGTCTCCAAGATGCCGCGGCAGGCGGCGATGCCTTGCCTGGTGCTGGTCGCGCTGGCGCTGATCGGGCTGGCGGTTTTGATGTTTTATTCGTTCAGGACGCTGGTGTGAGGAGCAAAAAAGGGGACGGACAGCTATGTCCACCCAGGCAGCTTGTGGATGTGGCAAAAGGTTCTGTTGGGGACATAGTAGTCCGTCCCCGTTTTTGCGGGATTGTTTATGCGCATTGATGGCAGAGCAGCGGACCAGCTTCGCGCCACGAAAATCACCACCGGCTATTTGATGACGGCGGAAGGGTCGGTTTTGATTGAGACCGGGAACACGCGCGTGCTGTGCGCGGCCACGGTGGAAGAAACGGTTCCGCCCTTCCTGCGCAACAGCGGCAAGGGCTGGGTGACGGCTGAGTATTCCATGCTGCCGCGCGCCACATCGACGCGCACGCCGCGCGAACTGACCAAAGGACGCGCCTCGGGGCGCACGCATGAGATTCAGCGGCTCATTGGGCGCGCGCTGCGGTCGGTTGTGGATTTGAAAGCGCTGGGCGAGCGCAGCATTATTCTGGATTGCGACGTGATTCAGGCCGATGGCGGCACGCGCACGGCGGCCATTACCGGCGCGTATGTGGCGCTGGCGATTGCGGTGAACACGCTGGTGGAATACAAGGCGCTGGCTAAGTCGCCGCTGCTGGATTCGGTGGCGGCCACCAGTGTTGGCGTGGTCAAAGGCGTGGCGATGCTGGACCTGGCTTACGAAGAGGATTCGCGCGCGGATGTGGACATGAACGTGGTGATGACGGGCCGGGATAAATTCGTGGAAGTGCAGGCGACGGCCGAGCAGGAAGCCTTTGACGATGGGCAGATGGCGGAGCTGATTGCGCTGGCGCGCATCGGGCTCACGCATTTGCGCGAACTGCAGCAGGCGGCGATTTACGCAAAAAAATGAGGACGGTTTACGCGTGTTCGTCGAACCCTGGAAAGCTGCGCGAGTTTGGGCTGGCTGCGCTTCCTGGTTTGAAAGATATCGAGCCGCCGGAAGAGACGGGCGACACGTTTGAGGCGAACGCGGCGGCGAAGGCGGTTTACTATTCAATATTTACCGATGAAATTGTTTTAGCCGACGATTCGGGAATTGAAGTGGATGCGCTGGGCGGCGCTCCGGGTGTTTATTCGGCGCGCTATGCCACGCCGCCCCTGTCAGACCGGCAGGCCCAGGATGCGGCGAATAATGAATTGCTGCTGAAGAATATGAGGGGCGTGGCGAACCGGACGGCGCGGTTCGTCTGTGTTATTGCGCTGGCGCAGAAGGGCGAGGTGCTGCATGTGGCGCGCGGGGTTGTGGAAGGGCGGGTGATGGAAACGCTCGAAGGAACGCAGGGATTTGGGTATGATCCGCTGTTTTTTTATCCGCCGTTTGGGTGTACGTTTGCTGAGGTGGAAGGCCCGCGCAAGTTTGAGGTGAGCCATCGGGGATTGGCGTTGCGGCAGGCCATGGCGTGGCTCCGATAAACTAAGGAAATGCACGCCCACCTGCTCCATAACGGTCAAATTCGCGGCACTTCCGACAAACTTCTTTCGCCCGGCCAGGTTGGCTTCATGAATGGCTGGGGCGTGTTTAGCACCATCCGCGTTTGCGATGGCGTGCTGTTTGCTTACCCGCGCCATTATGCGCGCATGCAGAATGACGCGCGCCGCATGCGCGTTCCGTTTCCTTATTCGCCGGAGGAACTGGAAGGCCATCTGGAAAAGCTGGTGGAAGCGAACAACGCGCAGAACGCCACCTTGCGCGTGGCGCTGGTGCGCAACCGGGGCGGCCTTTTTGAAGGCACGCAAATTGAGCGCGATTGCGACTTGATTGCCTTCACCGCCGACATCGCGAAATGGGGCGAGGGCGTTCGCTTAACTTATGTTCCGAATGGACGGCTGGGCACCAGCCCGCACGCGGGCGCGAAAATCACGTCCTGGGTGGAGAACCTGGTCTGGAACGAGGGCGCGCGCGAAAAAGGTTTTGACGAAGTGGTGCTGCTGAACGAAAAGGGCGAAGTGAGCGAATGCACGTCAGCCAATATTTTCGCGGTGTTCGGAAGCCGCGTGGTCACGCCGCCGCTGGCGACTTCCGGCTGCCTTCCGGGTGTCACGCGCGCCTTGCTGCTGGAGGAAATTCAGACGCCGGGGCTGCGCTTTGAAGAGGCTGTGCTGACGCCGGAAGAGCTGGAAAAGTGCGACGCCGCTTTCATCACTTCCACCACGCGCGACCTGCTGCCCATTCTAGAAATTGACCGCAAGCCGATGCCGCAAAATGCGCCTGTGATTGCCAAGATAGCCGCCGCCTTCGCCGAATACCGCGGGCGTTACGTGGCCTCGCACAAAGCGGTGCTGTCGCAGGTTTGAACAAGGCAGCATGAACCCGCACGGTTTTCCCTGCCCATTGTGCGGCAGCGCCGATATCCGGCGCTCGCGGCGCAAGAGCTGGCAGGAAATTCCCAAAATGTTTGTGGGCGTCTATCCGTTCCGCTGCCTGCATTGCGCCGGGCGGTTTTTCGGCAACGTCTGGATACTGGCCAGCGGCGGAAACGCAAACTGCCCGAAATGTTTGCGCATGGATTTGCAGCCGTCGACGAAGAAGGATTCGCACCTGACCTCGCGCGAGCGGCTGATGATCTCATTGGGGGCGCATATGTACCGCTGCGTGCCGTGCCGGCTGAATTTTTTGAGCATGAAGCCGTGCCTGCGGCAGGGGGACGCGGAAGCGGGATACAATGCGGAGTAGATGCCGCACATCGATACAGGTCAAGCCTTGACTCTCTTTCTCGGAAACCTGCCGACGTTCATTACGGTGATCCTTGCCTGGATGCACTCGAATGGAAGATTCTCAGACGCGCAGAGCCGGATGTCAGACATGAATAACCGCATGTCCGATATGAATAACCGAATCTCCGACACCAACAACCGCATGTCCGACATGAAGTCCGACCTGCAGCGCCAAATGGTCGATCTCAAAGCAGAGATGAAAGCGGACGGCCAAACCACGCGAGACATACTGCGCGCCGAATTCCGGCGCGTGGAAGAAGTAATGGGCGCGCGGCTCAAGCATCTGGAAGAGCACGAACGCTAGGCCTACTTCCCCACGACGATAATTGAAAACGAATCCGCCACCATCGGACCGCGCACCGGGCGTCCCCCATTGGCGGGCAGAGGAATTGAAGCTGGCGGAGGAGGGCCGAATTCGGCCGTGATCAGCAGCAGGTGATTCGTCTTCCGGTCCAGCGTCAAAGTTTTTGCCCCCGGCTTTGTCTCCACCGTCTGCTCCACCACAAAACTGCTGGGGCTGTTTTCTTTAACCACCGTTAACGTGCCGTCGCCCTGGGAACTGAAGGCCTCCATCGAGGCCGGATTAAACACTGCGCCATCCACGCCCTTGCCTATGGGCAGCGTGTCCATCACCTTGCCGTCTTTCGCGCTCAATATGACCATGGTCTGCGGATTGCGGCAGGCGGCGAACAAAACCTCATGCTTCACATCCATCGCCAGCCCGGCGCAGGTGCCGCCTTTGCCTGTCAAATCATAGTGGGCGGTGACGGCCATGGTTTTGGCATCCACCACCGCGATGTTTTCTTTGTCCTCAATATCCACGTAGATGCGGCCCTTGCCATCCGTGACCGCCTGTTCCGGCGCGCCGCCCAGGTCGATGGTGCCGACGATGGAGCCATCTTTCGCGTCAATGACGGTGGCGTTGGGAGCGCGGTGGCTGAAGACATAGACGCGCTGGTTGAAGGGGTCGAAAAGGATGCCGTCGGGGCCGCCCTGCACATCAATCGTCTTAATCACCTTGAGCGTTCTGGTGTCCCACATCACAACCGGCTTGCTGGTGGCGAAGCCATGGTGCGATTTGGGGTCAACGGTGACGCCGCGGGCGCTGGTTTTGGCAATTTCACCCACCGGTTCGAGCGTATCCAGGTTGAACACGCTGACATGCGCGCCGTCGCCTTGCGCGGGGCGGGGAATGTAGAGGCGGCGGCCAATGGAATCGGCAAAGACATAATCGAAGCTGCCTTCGCCGCCGACTTTCGCCGTCTTGATCACTTTGTAGGGGCCGCTGGACTGAGCCAATGCACAAATCGCTGCCAGAACCACAAATGATCGCCGCATCAGTCCAGTGTAGACAACTGGATTAGAAATGGAAGCCGATGGTGGCCGTCAGCGTCCGCGGGGTCACATAGTGCGTGCCGCTGAACGTTGATAGAAAGTTATACAGCGCCTCTTTATTCAGCAGATTCACAACTGTAATGCGCGCGCTCCACTTATAGCGGTCGCCCTTGAAAATATTGTCGTCGCCCAGGGAAACGTCAAACAAATTCCGCGAAGCCACGCGCGGGGGATTGTGGTCGTCATTCTCGGTGCCGGCGGCGGGAATCTTCACCAGCGTTGAGGTGTATTCCGAGGCCGGGCATAAATCGTTGGGGCTGATGGGCGTGGTGGGCGTGGCCTTCACGCCATTGCAGGCGAGTCCCGCTTCAAACTGCTGGTCGGGAGTCAGGGCGGACACATCGACCACCGAATCCGTTCCCAGCGGGCCGTTGGCGCAGTTGCCTCCGGCGCACGGCACGGGGCCGGCCACTTGGCCGCTGTCATAGCGCCAATCGAATCCAAACCACGGCCCATTCTTGCCAATTTGATATTGCAGGTGCGTGGACTGGTTAAACAGCTCATCGTGATCGATGCGGAACACCGAAGCATCGCCCAGCGACGACGGCGTGGTGCCGATGCCGGCCACCTGCGGGCCAAAGAAGCGCGCCGCCACCGACGACATCACGACGAACGCCGAGAAACCATGATAAGTGGGCATGCTGGCGCGGATGGTGTAGCCGGGAATTTTCGATTTCGCCCATTCAATGGGGTAAGTAATGGGCGTGTTGCCCAGCACGCTGAAATCAAACGCGCGGTCCGTGTATTTCCAGATGTACTGGGCGTCAATCACCAGAAACTTGCCGAAGGCTTGCTGCAACCCCACGTGATATTCATTGCGGGACGAAGGCTTCAGCGGCGAGGTGAGGCATGGGTAGCCTTGCGATATGGTTTCCAGCGCATTGATCACCGGGCTTAAGCAGCCTTCGCTGGCCAGCACCAGGTTTTCATTGAAAGGGGTCTCCATGGTGCGCGCGTAGGACGCGCGAAACACGGTGTTGGTGGGCTTGAAGTTGTACGCCGCGCCCAGCCGGGGCTCTGCCATGCCCGCGCTGGTGAGGCCGTTGTATTTGTCGCCGCGCAGGCCCAGATTCAAAGTCAGGTTCTTCAGCGAAATGGTGTCCTGAATATAAACGCCTAACTCCTTGATGTCGCCGCGACCCACAAAATCGTAATTGCCGGTGTAAGTGGACGGCCGCGTCAAATCATAAGGCGCAAGAATCGCGCTGTACGCCGGGTTCACCGTCAAGCCTCCCGAACATTGCGCCCTGCTGGTCAGCGTGAAGCTGGTATCGGGCGCGCCGTTGGCTTCCAAACACGGGGAATTAAAGGCCGGATTCACAATGCCGAAGCGGTCGCTTTCGCTCAGAAACGTCTGCTGATAGGTGCCGCCGATCTTGATATTGTGGACACCCTTGTTATAAGAGACCGACGCGCGCGCGCCCGCGTTCATCAGCCGCCGCGCCTGGGCAATGGTTTGCGATTGCAGGTCCGGAGTCAAGTCTGCGTAAGGGTTGTCGCTGGGATAGTAAGTGTATTGATCCTGGCGCACATAAATGCCCATGCTCAGCACGGTGTTGGCGTTGATCAAATGCGTGAATGAGGGAGCGATATTGAAGGTGTTGATTTTCGAGCGCTGATCCTGAGACCCCACCGGCAAGCCGTTCGGCCCAATGCCGCCGGCCCACGCGGTGGCATTTTCGGCGTCGTAGGAATTGGGAGTTTGAAACCAGGAACGCGTGTAAGTCAGGTTCAGGTTCATGGTGTCGCTGTCGTTGAACTTGTAATCCACGCGGTCGAAAATATTTTCTTCGTTGCCGTGGTCGTGAAACACCTGCTCTTCCGGGCCGTCCAGAAAGCGCCCGGTGTCCAGCCCGCTGGTGGAAATAAAGTTGCCCCAATTGTCGCCGCCATAAGCCAGGTTGAAGCTGGTATTCGTCGTCCCAAACGTTCCATACGATGTGGTAATGTCGCCGTGCGGCGTGGTGTTGCCCAGGCCCGAGCGCGTGGTGGCCACAATCACCAGGCTGGTCTTGTCGCCATATTCAGCCGGCGGCGCGCCCTCAATCACTTCCAGCGACTGCACGGCGTCCAGCGGAATCTGATTTGAAAACACCTTGCTCTGCTGGTCGCTAATCTGCTGGTCATCCACTGAAAACGAGTTCGACGCATGATCGCCCAGGCCATGGAACAAGCCGTTGGAATCGGCTGAAACGCCGGGCACCGTGTGCTCAATCATGCCGCTGACCGAAGATGAGGGGCTGTCGCTGGGCATCTTTTCAAACAGCCCGCGGTCCACGTCGGTGTGCGCGGTGGAATCGGTTTCCACCAGGTCGCCGCCTGAAGCCGTCACATCCACCGTGGTCGCCGTTGCGCCAATTTGCAGGCCGATCTTCAGCGTCACCGGCACGCTGGACCGCACATCCACATCCTGGCTGGCGGGCTGAAAGCCGGCGCTGGAAACATTCAGGTGATAGTGATTGTACGGAACGTTGGGGATCTGGAAATTGCCCTGGCTGTCGGTATGGACCGTCTGGCTGAAATGCGAAATGGGATTTTCCACGTCCACTGCGGCGTTGGCCACCACCGCACCCGACTGGTCTTGAACCGTGCCCTTAATGGTCCCCGAATTTCCGGAAGACTGGGCAAAAGCAACCCCGCAGCAACTGGCGAGGATCAGACAGCCGGCACACGCAACGGCCGCGGACATTTTCGACATAGTTCCATTGTTAGACAAATTCAAGCCATTTATGCGTCAAAACGTTTCAGTGGCCTGACATTTCAAACAAACGGGTTAATTATGGCAACCAGCGGGAAAAAGGCGATGCGCAGCCATACTACATATGCAGTACGTCGCGCACATGCTGGGCCTGCCGCTTGCTGACAATGAACTCCACGCCGTTGTTCAGAGTGATGAGCCAGCGCTGGCTGGAGAGCGAACTCATCTTGCGAATCTGATTGATATTCACTAGCGCGTTGCGGTGAATGCGGCGGAACGAAGCGGGGCTGAGCCGGTCCTCCAGCGTCTTCAAATTCTGCGTGGCCAGATAGCGCTGCTTGGCTGTCAGAATCCAGACCAGGTCGCCGTCGGCGCGAAACGCCAGCACCTCATCCGGATTCAGCAAAAAGTATTCATCGCCCAGTTTGCCGACAACTTTCTTGGCGCGCGCCTCCGACGGCAGAATTTGCTGCAGGTCGGCAATGTTTTCGGCCACCGCCTGCGGACTGCGCAGCAGCCGCCTGGCGCGCTCCACCGATTGCTGCAGCCGCGGCTGGCTCACCGGCTTCAGCAAATAATCCACCGCGCCCGCCTCAAAGGCGCGAATGGCGTACTGGTCAAACGCCGTCACCATCACGACAACCGGCATGCGCCCGCCGTTGATGCGGCTGAGCACTTCAAAGCCGCCCATCACGGGCATTTGAATATCCAGAAAGACCAGGTCGGGCGTCAGCGCATGAATCTGCGCCAGCGCCAGTTCGCCGTTGTCGGCCTCGCCCACCACTTCCAACTGCGCCACGTCAGCCTGGTTCAGGCACGCCAGTTCCTGCTGCAGAATGCGGCGCGCAATGGGCTCATCGTCCACAATCAGCACGCGCAAGCTAGCTGGCAACTTTCACATCCTGCAGCAGCGTCGGAATGGCCAAGGTGACGACGGAGCCTTGCGGGCCATACGAAACATGGAGCGACGCTTCCGGCCCATACGACAAATTCAGCCGCCGCCGGACATTGGCCAGGCCCACGCCAAAGCCATCGTGCGCGGGCGCGGGGCCGGCCGTCCCCATGCCGCGGTCTTCAATGCTCACATGCAGAACACCCTGCTGCGTGTGCGCATGCACCAGCACGCGCCCCGGCCCCGCTTTGGTGGCGACTCCATGCTTCACCGCGTTTTCCACTAATGGCTGCACGGACAAGACGGGAATCAGCACGGCCAATGCCGATTCGCTGACGTCCAGATCCGTCGTCAGCCGGTCTCCCAAGCGCAGCGCCTCAATCTCCAGATAGGCTTTGATGATGCGCAGCTCTTCGGAAAGCGGAATCAGCGACCGGTCGTTCTGCAAGAAGTAGCGAAAAATTTCCGTCAGGTTCAGCACCAGCCGCCGCGCCTCATGCGAGCCGCGGTCAATGGTTCCATACAGCGTGTTGAAGGCGTTAAACAGGAAGTGCGGATTAATTTGCGCCTGCAAAGCGCGCAGCTCCGCCTGGGTGGCCAAGCGCCGCAATTCTTCCGAACGAAAACGCTCCACCTGCTCCACAATCACGGCTCCCAGGCGGCGCATGTCTTCCAGGTCTTCGCTCAGATAGCGCTGGCGGCCGCGGCGCGCGCCGGTCAGCAGATAGCGCACTTCGCCGCTGGAAAAGCGCAGCGGAATTTGCGCCTCCGCCCAAGAACATTCAGGCATGGGGTCAATCAGCATGGCTGGATCTTCGGGCCGCGCGGTCTTGCCCGCTTCCGCGGCAACGGCGAAATCGGAAGTGCGCAGGTACGCCGCCACTTCGCTGGCCGCGCCCGCAATCAAATCGTCTTCCGAACGAGTCTTTCCGGGCAATTGCGTGATGGCGCGAATGCGGTCTTCCAAGTTGCGCCGGTGAAAAATCGCCAGGCCAATCCATTGCTGCAGCCGGTTGCGCACATGCGCGAACAAGATGAGCGAAAGGCAAACCGCCACCAGCGCCAGGCCGCTCAGGAACACGCTGGCGCTGATCAGCTTCCACAAATGGAAGCGCTCGGTGACGAACAGGATGATGGCCACATACGCGGCCGCCAGACCGGAGTTCATCAGAAAACGGATGAAGGTGTCGAGAAGAAGAAAGCGGTAATCCTGGAGCAAAACCACCAGCGCCACCGGAATGCCAATATGGTGCCAGGCGATCTCCGCCGACCAGGGCGAATGAAAATGCTGATAGCCAAAATGCGGGAACGAACTGACAAACAGCAGCAGGCAGCCGAGGGAAAACCATTCCGCGCGCTGGCCGCGCCGCATCACCGCCGCAATGACGGTGAGCACGGCAAAGCCGCCCGCCACCAGCAGCAGGCCTAGCTGGTGCGGCGCAGAGCTGCCGCCAGACAGCTCTGAAAGATGCAGAAGAATGGCGGCCGCGCTGATGGCGTAACCGAGCTTGGTAATGAGGCCGAGCTGCCCTTGCAGCGCCAACTGCAGCAGCACGGCGGGCAGCAGGCTGAGCACCGCGAAACTGGCCGCCATGATGACTTGCATGGCCAGCGTGTCCGGGTCGCCGGAGCCCAAGGCAATCAGCGAACCCACATTCCAGGCAAACGCCAAAGCCGCCGCCAGTATGGACAGCTTGGTTTTGCGAATGCCATGCGCGCGCCGGTCGCGCACCAGCAAGGCGATGATGAAGCCAAACAGCAAAACGCCGGCGGTGTGGCCGACGGTGTTAATGAGGACTGGATCGCGCAGGCTGGATTCGGTCAGCACTCATTTATTTATACGACGTGTTTATGCGATGGCGCGCGCCGCTTGCAGCGCTGCCTCATAATCCGGATGGCTGCCCACTTCCTTCACATACTCGACATAGCGAATGACGTTGGCCGCATCCACCACGAAAATGGCGCGGCTTTCAATGCGCATGTCCGAAATCAGCGTGCCGTAGCCGCCGCCGAACGAGCCGTCTTTATGGTCGCTGAGCATGGCCACCTTGCTGATGCCGAACGTGCTGCACCAGCGCTTCTGGGCAAAGGGGAGATCCATGCTGACGGTGAAAATGCTGACGCCGGGCAGGCTGGCGGCCTCATCCTCAAAACGCTTGGTCTGCGCGTCGCAGACGGGGGTGTCCAGCGACGGGATGACGCTGAAAATTCGAACGCCGTTGCCTGTGTCGGCCAGCTTGACGGGCTTCAGCGACGAATCCATCATTTCAAAATCCGGCGCGGTGTCGCCCACCTTCAGCTCGGGCCCGGCGAGGGAAAAAGGCTTGCCCATAAGAATCGTCGAACGTTCGGAATTAGTTGCCATCCGTGATAGTTTAACAGGCGGCGGGGGCGCTAGGAACGGAGCTTCTTCTTAGCTGGGTACTTCCCCTGAGGAGGATTGACCTGCGCGGCATCAACCGTCAAATTGGTGCTGGCGTCAAAGCGCTGGAGGCCAATTTTGTTTACGAAGCTGATTGTGGCAGGCGTCACCGCCTTTGGATCGGGAGAGGTCGGCACGTTAGTGGCTGTAAAGCTGAATTCAATGGCCACACCCCATAACCCTTCGTGTATATCAAGCTTCTTGACTAAGATTTCGGCTAGCTCCGCGTGACCGAACATATAATTCTTAACTTCCATATTCCACCTCATTTAGCTGGTTCGTCACGATGACAGCAGCAGGCAATTGGCCATAGGTAAAACCGTTTTGCGTGGAAAATTTGTTTTCGCCACCCGTGACATATCCACCAAAAATCACAGTGCCAGTGCCATAGACCGGCTCAGAGACTACAAAGCGGCACATATTGCCCTTGGTCACCTGGGGCTCGGTGCTTGCCTGCAGCGACCAAAAGTCGCGTGGTTTTCCGGCATTCTGCCAGCACGCGGTAAAGATCTCGGCCGATATCAGCCCGTTCTGGTTCTTCGGATCATCGTCGTCGTAGGCAATAATCGCGGCCTTAATTCCCAAGGCCTTTGAATACTTGGCAATCGTCTTAAGCGTAAGATTCTGGGGATTGTTCAGCATCTTCGAGACGGCGCCCTCGGAAATCCCTAAGGCGTGAGCCAGCTTTGCTTGGGTCAAGCCAGTCTCATCCATCCTTTTCTCGAGCTGGGCAATAAAGTCGAAACCCAGTTTGTGGATTAATGCCAAATCACTTTCGGCGGTCCAGTGCTTCATGTGTGTCATTTACCTTCCTGCTCCTGCTTTCGTCAACTCTGCTTGGGCGAATCTATAATTCACAGCTTGAATGACGTCTGGCTGATTACGTAGTTTGTTCAGGGCCACGAGATGAATCGGGTCGGTTTCGTGTTCACTCTTCTGGGTGTAGGAGACCAAAATACATGCCTCAAATCGCTTGTCCGTTGCTCTTGGATGAATAAGAAATCCATACATTCGGTATCTGACCGTTCCTCTCCTCCATTTGAATACGTAACACTTATCGTTCGGAGCTGCGCTCCAGCCGTGGTGGTAGCCAGGAAAAATGTTGCCGTCCTGCCAGTGCTGAAATCTGCTGAGCAGTTCAAATCTGGTCTTATCTCCCAGGTCCTGGAAGACCGCTTTTGCATTGATGTGGCTATCTCCAGCGCGATCTAAAAAAGCCAGGCCACGCCGCACGCCGGGCTGAAGGCCCGGAATAAAAGTGACAGAACATGACATTGATCATCCAACGGGAAGTTTACCTGCAACTCAAGTATACGTCAACCTTCAAGCACTATAATCCATAGGGAAGCTCTGAAAGTACGTCCACCACCCACCACATCCAAGGGTATGCGTCCTGCTAGCGGCGCAAAGCCGCCGCAGGCCGCAACCGGGCTGAAATTCTGTGCGTCAGTATATTGAATATGAAGCTGCGTCTGATTTTGCTGATTCTTTGCTGCCAGTTGGTGCTGAATGCGCAGACAGAAATGAACCTGCAGGAGCTGGCTGATTTTATCCGGTCGGAGCTGGCTTTGCGCCGCAGCACCGACAAGCAGATGGCGGCCGAGATCCGGAAAATTGAGCTGACGGAGAAGCTGACCGACAAGACGATTATCGATTTGCAGGCGCAGGGCGCGGGGCCAAAAACGGTGGAGGCGCTGAAGGAATTGCGCGACAAGACAAAGGATTTGAAGAAGACCGACCCGAACGCCACTTCTTCGCCGCTGACGGCAGCGGATAACACGCCCAGCGGGCCGGCAACCTCGAGCCTTTCCAACAAAGCCCCGGTGGTGATTCCGCCGCCCGATTCGGTGACGCAGCAGAAGATTCTGGACCAGATGCGAGAGTATGCGATGAATTACACGTCGAACCTTCCCAACTTCATGTGCGTGGAAGTGACGCAGCAATATGTTGATCCGCGGTCGACGGACAACTACCGGAGCCTGGGCAAAATTCTTGCGCGCGTGCGCTACAAAGAGGGGCAGGAAAGCTACGACGTTTATTCGGTTAACGGCAAGATGCAGGACAAAGGGTCGATGGAGGACGTGCATGGCGGCGCGGTTTCTACGGGCGAGTTCGGCAGCCTGATGAGGTCGGTTTTTGATCCGGCCAGCGCGGCTGAATTTAACTGGGACCATTGGGCCACGCTGCGCGGACGGCGCATGGCGGTGTTCAGTTATGCCATTGACAGCGGGCATTCCAGTTATCACATTTCGCATGGATCGGGCAAGGACGGCGACCAGCAGCAGATCATCACGGCGTATTCGGGGCTGGTGTATGGCGATCCGGACACGGGCGAAGTGGACCGCATCAAGTTTGTGGCGACGGATATTCCGAAGAGTTTTCCCGTGAAGGAAACGAACGAGATTCTGGATTATGACCTGGTGGATATTAGCGGTTCGAAGTTTGTGGTGCCGCTTTCGGCCAAGCTGTTTATGAAGAGCGAGGACGGGGAATCGAAGAACGATATTGAGTTTCGGGCGTACCGGAAGTTTGGCACGGAGTCGGATATTCAGTACGACATGGATGAGGCTTCGAAACCGCTGCCTGCTTCGAAGACGGAAGAGAAGCCGGCTACGGCTGCGCCGGCCAAGCAGTCCAACCCGTGGGATCTGCCTACGGCGCCACCGCCGCCACCGCCTCACGAATAAGCTGAAGGGCTTCTGCTTCGGATTGAGCGGCGTCCGTGATTGGCAGGACGCGCGAATTGGCGGTGGTGGGACGCCAGCGCTGGAACATGCGTTCGGAAGCGAAGCCGGCGAAGACGGAGACCAGCGGAACATTGGCGGCGGCGGCCACATGCTGGCCGGCGGAATCGTAACCCACGTAAAGCTTGCTTTGGACAATGTGGCTGGCGAAGCTGGCGTAGCTGCCGTCGTGCAGATGGAGATGGGGCGGATGGCCGAGGGCGGCCGCGATGGCGTTGACGCGGTCGGCTTCTTCTCCGCCAGCGCCGCGGTCGATTAACACAGCGCTGCCGCTTTCGAGAAGCGTTCGAATGGCGGAAAGTTCGAAGCGGTCTGAGAGTCGCTTGTCGGCGTTTTCTCCGACGCCGAGGCTGACGGTGATGTCGGCAAGTTTTTCCTGGACGGGCGGGGCGACGTAGGGCTGAAATTCATCGGTGTCGAAGGCGGTTGCCAGCCATTGGCTGATGAGCTGGCTGAGCGAAGCGCCTTCGGTGCCGCCGTAGCTGCGGCTTTCGAAGAAGAAGTAGCGTGAATCGTCACAGACGGGAATGAGGCCAAGCTGCGTCAGGCGCGAATCCGGATCGACGACGATGGTGCCGGTTTCATCGACGGTGACTTTCAGCTCGGCGGCGGCGAGAAGGCGCTCGCGCAGCAGGCTGGAGCGGCCATAGGCAACGGGCAGGGGCTTGATGGCGCGGTCGCCAGCGAAGAGTTCGGCGTTTTTTTCGGGGCCGACCAGGCAAATTTCGGCTTCGGGGAAACGCGCTTTGGCCATGGCCAGGGCCACGCTGGTGACAGCCGCGTCGGCGCCCAGGGTGACGCGCGAAAGCACGAAGACGCGGTGAATGTCGCCGCCGACGAAGCGGCGCGGCTGGCGCACGCGGTTGTAGCGCAGCAGCAGTTCGCGCGAATCGTATTCAGGGAGCGCGCGAGAGATGATATGCGAGAACAGGCGCGCGTAGACGTCGCAGAGAGCGGGCTCAAACAGGTCGGCCAGGCGCTCGATAATGATGCTGAACAGGGCGCGGTTGGCGGCGACGGCGACGAAGGGGTCGTCTTCATCCAGGGCGCGCTCAATGAGGTCTTCTAACGATCGCGCGGGCCAGGTGCCGTCTCGCAGGCAAGCTTCCAGCACCTCCAGCGCGAGTTCATTCGCCGGTATACTGGCCAATCAGCAATCCTAACTTTTCTTTGATTTCGGGCGTGATCATTTTGCGGTCGGTGAGGATGGCGTGCTTCAGGGCAGAGCCGCATTTGCACGCGCGGGCGGCGGGAAAATCGCGCACCACTTCGCGCACCAGCTTGCGGGCGTTGTCGGCGTTCTGGTTCAGGGTTTGAATGATCTGGTCGACGGTGACGGCGTCGTGCTCTTCGTGCCAGCAATCGTAATCGGTGACCATGGCGATGGTGAGGTAGCAGATTTCGGCTTCGCGCGCGAGCTTGGCTTCCTGCAGATTGGTCATGCCGATAACGTCCATGCCCCAGCTTCGATAGATGTTGGATTCGGCGCGGGTGGAGAAGGCCGGGCCTTCCATGCAGAGATAAGTTCCGCCGCGCTTGGCGCTGATGCCGATTTTTTGGGCTGCACTGTGGACCACTTGTGAAAGCTGGGGGCAGACGGGATCGGCAAAGCTGATGTGCGCGACGATGCCGCCGCTGAAGAAGGTGGAGACGCGGCCCTTTGTGCGGTCGAAAAACTGGTCGGGCAGAACGAAATCCAGCGGCTTGTGCTCTTCCTTCATGGAGCCGACGGCGCTGAGCGAGAGGATGCGGCTGACGCCCAGCAGCTTCATGCCGTAGATGTTGGCGCGAAAGTTCAGCTCAGTGGGCGAGATGCGATGGCCGCGGCTGTGGCGCGCCAGAAAGGCGACTTTCTTGCCTTCGAGAGTGCCGACGATGTAGGCGTCCGAGGGCGCGCCGAAGGGGGTGTCGAGAACCACTTCTTCGTGCGCCTCGAAACCCGGCATGGAGTACAGGCCGCTGCCTCCGATAATTCCAATTTCCGCTTGACTCAAAACTTGCTGTTCTCCCTATTTTACTTTTGAATTAATTCGAGCAACACGCCGCCGGTGGATTCCGGATGAACGAAGACGTAGATGTGGCCGCCGGCTCCGGGGCGCGGCTCGTTCAGCAGGCGCGCGCCTTGCTGGCGCAGGTTTTCGACGACGCCGTTTAGATTATCCACTTTCACGGCGACGTGATGGAGGCCGGGACCGCGCTTGGCGACGAAGCGGGCGATGGTGGATTGGTCATCGGCTGCTTCCAGAAGTTCGATCTTGCTGGATAGCATGGCCACGTTCACATGCTCGGCCGCGACGGTTTCCTGGTGCGCGACGGTCATGCCGAGGGTGTCGCGATAGAACGACAGGCCTTCGCCGAGGCTGCGGACGGCGATGCCCAGATGATCGATTTCAATGGCCATGTGTGCGCTGGTTTAGCAATTCCACTTTCAACGCCATGATGGCACTGTCGGGATCTTCTATTTTCTCCGACACGCTTTGGGCGTGCCGGGCGAGGAGAGGGGCGGGGAGATCAGAGAGCAGATCGTCACGCAGTTTCAGGCGCAGGCGGTGGGCCCAGGTTTCGGCTGTTGCGGGGTGATTTTGATTTTGAATGAGTGCGAGGAGCGAAGGGATGCCTTCGTTGTTCAGGGCGGAGACTTTGCAGACGGGCGCGTGCTGGCCGGGGATGAGGTTTTGCGCTTCGCTGATTTGATCGCGCAGGCGGTCCGCGCCGGGCAAGTCGGCTTTGTTGATGACGATGATATTGGCGATTTCGAGAATGCCGGCTTTCAGGGCCTGGATGTCGTCTCCGGCGCCTGGCGCGAGGACGACGATGGTGACGCCGGCCAAATGCGCGATGTCGATTTCATCCTGGCCGACGCCGACGGTTTCGATGAGGATGACGCTGCGGCCGGCGGAGTCCAGGAGCAGAACCAGGTCCATGGTGGTGGCGGCGAGACCGCCGAGACGCCCGCGCGTGGCCATGGAGCGGATGAAGACGCCGGGGTCGGCGTGATGCTGGAGCATGCGGACGCGGTCGCCCAGGAGCGCGCCTTGTGAATAAGGGCTGCTGGGATCGACGGCGATGACGCCGACGGTTTGTTGGGCGGCGCGGTAAGCGGTGATGAGGCTGTTGACGAGGGTGCTTTTGCCGGCTCCAGGCGCGCCAGTGATGCCGATGGTGAGGGCTTGGCCGGTGGCGGGGAAAAGCTGTTTGGAGAGCGCGCGGCCGGTGGGGGTTTGCGCTTCGATGAGCGTGGCGGCGCGGGCCAGGGCGCGGATGTCGCCGGTGAGGATCAGGTCGGCCAGGGGCATTTAATCTTTCAACAACTGGCGGGCGATGACCAGGCGCTGGATTTCGCTGGTGCCTTCGCCGATGGTGCAGAGCTTGACGTCGCGATAGAACTTTTCGACTGGATAATCCTTGATGAAGCCATAGCCGCCGTGAATTTGCAGCGCCTGGTCGGCCGCGCGGACGGCCATTTCGGAAGCGAAGAGCTTGGCCATGGCGGATTCGCGCGTGACGCGAAGCCCCGAGTCTTTGCGCGCGGCCGCGGCGTAGATGAGCCAGCGCGCGGCTTCAATGTCGGTGGCCATGTTGGCGAGCTTGTCCTGAATGGCCTGGAATTCGGAGATGAAGCGGCCAAATTGCTTGCGCTGTTTTGAATATTTGAGAGCGGCATCGAAGGCGCCTTGCGCCAGGCCCAGCGCGAGGGCGGCGATGGAGATGCGGCCGCCGTCCAGAATGCGCAGGCTGTCGACGAAGCCTTCTCCCGGCTTGCCGAGCAGTTGGGAGGCGGGGAGCTGGCAATCGGCAAAGATGACTTCGCCGGTGTCGCTGGCGCGCATGCCCAGCTTGTTTTCTTTTTTGCCGGCGCGAAAACCGGGCGTTCCTTGCTCCAGGATGAAGGCGGAAATGCCGTGCTGGGAGGCGGCGCGGTCGGTGACAGCCATGGCCACGCAGACGTGGGCGTAATGGGCGTTGGTGGTGAAGGTTTTGGAGCCGTTCAGGGTCCAGATGTTGTCTTTGAGCGTGGCGGTGGTGCGCGTGCCGGCGGCGTCGGAGCCGGCTTCGGGCTCGGTTAAAGACCAGCAGCCGATCCATTCGCCGGTGGCGAGTTTGGGGACGTATTTTTGTTTTTGTGCATCGTCGCCGGCGAGAAAAATGTGATTGGTGCAAAGTGAGTTGTGCGCGGCCACGATGAGAGCGACGCTGGGGTCGACACGCGCCAGTTCTTCGATGATGATGGAATATTCGATGTAGCCGAGGCCCGCGCCGCCGAATTCTTCCGGGAAAATTGCGCCCATCAGGCCCATTTGCCGGCGTTTTTGATGGCTTCGGCGGGGAACGTTTGGTTTTCGTCCCAGTCCAGGACGTGCGGCAGAATTTCCGAGTGCGCGAAATCCCGTACGGCTTTGCGAAGCTGCAGTTGTTCGGACGAGTATTCAAAGTCCACGGAACATCGACAGCTTATCATTGGACACGGGTGGGACAGTCATGTATCCGGTGAGTCCAACGTCAGGCGAGGACCTGGCCAGTGCGCTGCTTGAGGCGGCGGCCCAGCGTCGAACTATTTCGGTCACCGGCGCCGGGACCAAGCGGTTGATGGGCGGTCCGGCGATGCCCGCTGACGTGGTGGTTTGCATGGGCGGGATGAAGCGCATTGTGGAATATGAGCCGAACGATTTGACCATCAGCGTGGAAGCGGGGCACAATTTTTTCGACTTGCAGGAAACGCTGGCGCGGCGCGGGCAGATGATTGCGCTGGACCCGCCGTTTTACAACCGGGCGACGGTGGGCGGGATTGTGGCGTCGAATTCGAACGGGCCCATGCGGCGGGCATTTGGGACGGCGCGCGACCTGGTGATTGGAATGAAGTTTGCCATGCTGAACGGCAAGATTGCCAGCGTGGGCGGCATGGTGGTGAAGAATGTGGCGGGGCTGGACATTGGCAAGCTGATGGTGGGCAGTTTCGGGACGCTGGGCGTGATTACGACGGTGAATTTCCGGCTGCATGCGCTGCCGGAGGACACGAACACCTTTCTTTACTCGTTTTCCGATCTGGAAAGGGCGCTGGAAAAGCGCGACGCGGTGCTGCGCAGCCCGTTGCGGCCCATTGCGCTGGATTTGGTGTCGCCTCCGGCGGCGGCGCGGCTGGGCGCCAGCGGCTATGTGCTGGCCATTCGCGCGGGCGGCACGAAGATGGTGATGCGGCGCTATGAGCGCGAACTGATTCATTGCGACCGGCTGACGGGGCGCGATGAAAACGACTGGTGGGCGCATTTGCGCGAGTTCCCGGCTGATTTTGTCAGGCGGCAGCCGAACGGCGTGGTGCTGCGGGTGGGAACGACGCTGTCGGACATGGGCGCGCTGCTGCGCGGCGTGTCGGGCGCGTTTATTTCACGAGCCGCGGCGGGCGTCACGTACGTCTATCTAAGTTCGTGGCAGGGCGTTCCGATATTTTGGGAGAGCGCGGTGAAGAACCGCTGGAGCGCGGCCATTGAATTTGCGCCGGATGAGTGCCGCAGCACGAAAGATTTGTGGCTGCTGCGTTCGGCGGGGAAGAGTGACAGCTCATTTGCCATGATGAAAAAGATTAAACAGATGTTTGACCCGAATAATTTGCTGAACCGTTCCAGGCTGTATGGCCGGCTATAGCCCGCTTCCGGTTCTGGAGCGGCACGAGCACGGGCCGGAACAGAACGACCTGGACAAGTGCGTGCATTGCGGGCTGTGCCTGAACGCGTGCCCGACGTATCGGGAGCTGGGCGTGGAGATGGATTCGCCGCGCGGGCGCATTTACCTGATGAACCAGGTGGCGAACGGCGCGGCCATTGATTCGAGCTTCGTTCAGCATATGGATTTGTGCCTGGCGTGCCGGGGATGCGAAACGGCGTGCCCGTCGGGCGTGCCTTACGGGCGCATGATTGAGGCGGCGCGGGCGCAAATTGAAGAGGGGCGGAAGCGTTCGTGGCTGGCGAAATTCATCCGGAAATTTGCGTTTGAGAAATTGCTGCCGTCGCGCACCGCTTTGCAGGTGGCGGGCGGCCTGCTTTACCTGTACCAGGCCAGCGGGACGCAGAAGGTTTTGCGCTTCCTGAATTTCTTCAAGCTGTTTGGGAAGCTGGGGCAACTGGAGGCGCTGACGCCCAACGCGCAGGTGCCGTTTTTTTATTCCAAGATTGGCCGGACCTACCGGGCGCTGGGCGAGCGCAAGTATCGCGTGGCGTTCATGGCGGGCTGCATTGCGAACGTTTCCTTTGCGCGGCTGAATGAAGCGACGGTGCGCGTTTTGCAGCGCAACGGATGCGAGGTGGTGATACCGGGCGCGCAGACTTGCTGCGGCGCGCTGCATCTGCATTCGGGCTTGAAGGCGCAGGCGCAGGAGTTTGCGCGGCGCAACATTGACGCCATGAAGGACGGCGGGTTTGACGCGATTCTGACGAATGCGGCGGGCTGCGGGTCGACGCTGAAGGAATATGACGAGCTGCTGAAAGACGACGAGGCGTATCGCGAGGCGGCGATTGAATTCAAGGGCAAGATGGAAGACGTGACGCGCTTTCTGGCGTCGATTGACTTGAACGAAGACATGGGGCGCGTGGAGAAGATAGCAACCTACCAGGATTCGTGCCATCTGGCGCACGGGCAGAAGATAAAAGTTGCGCCGCGAAAATTGTTGCGCGCAATTCCGGGGCTGCAATTCCGCGAAATGCCGATGGCAGATTTGTGCTGCGGCAGCGCGGGCGTCTACAACATTTTGCAGCGGGACATGGCTGACGGCATTTTGCGAAAGAAGATGGAGGCGGTGAATTCCACGCGCGCCACCTTGATTGTGACGGCGAACCCGGGATGCATGCTGCAATTGAGCGCGGGCGCGCGGCTCTACGGAACGAACCAGCGCGTGGCGCATGTGGTGGAAGTGCTGGATGAAGCGTACCGGAACTTTGCCGGCAAGGCGCTAATGAAGGTGAAGCGGCCGTGAGAGCTGGCCGGTAATCCAGGAGGAAAGCAGTTCGTCCAGCCAGAAGCGCGGGCGGGTGCGCGACAGAAAGCCCAAGTGGCCGCCATGGCGCGGCGTCACCAGCGTCAACGCCGGGTTAGTTTGGAACGCCTTTCGGCCGCGATACATTTCGAAAGGGACCAGCGGATCGTCCTGGGCGGTGACGACGAGCGCGGGAATTTCAATGTATTCCAGAAAGCGCGCGGCCGATTGCGTGGCGTAGTAATTGGCGGCAGTTCCGAAGCCAAAGAGCGGCGCGGTGTAGCGGTCGTCAAACGCCCAAATGGAGCGGATTTTGTCCAGGCCGTCGATGGGATAAAGGTGTGGCTGGACGGGATGCTTGCGGCGCACGCGGCCTTTCAGGCGGCTGAGAAAGCGGCGGGCGTAGATGACGTTTTTGGGCTGGCCGATGGCGCGCACGGCGCAGGCCAGATCAATGGGCGTGGAGACGGCGCAGACGGCGGTGAGCAGATCTGTGCGGCGCAGTTCGCCCGCCAGTTTCAGGGTGACGTTGCCGCCGAGGGAGAAGCCCACCAGAAAAATGGGGCCGAGGTTTCTGCCCTGAATGGAGCGCAGGACGTGGAGCGTGTCGGACGTCAGGCCCGAGTGGTACATGGTGGCGGACAGATGCTCCGTGCCGCCGCAGGAGCGCATGTTGAGGCGATGGACGCCGAAGCCGCGCTGGAGAGCGGCCTGGGTGAAGCTGACGATGTAGCCGCCGTCGGAGGAGCCTTCGAGGCCGTGGAGCAGAACGATTTGGCCGAACGGGTTTTCGGGCTGGTGTTCGTAGGCGACGACGGTGACGTCAGGCGCGACTTTATATTCCACGCGGCGGGCAGGGAAGCGGGCTTCGTCGATTTGCCTACGCCAGTAATTGCCGGCGATGGTGGCGATGTGAGAGTTTTGGAAGAGAGGCGCGAAGTCGGCGGTCAATTCTCTAGCTTACCAAGGGGCCTTCCCTTTGCGGGCTAGCGAAATGAGTATAGGAGTGATGGCCCAAAAGTGAACTCTCTAACGATGGGACCGCCGGAGTCGCTATGTGGATTCAGGTAATAATAGCTGGCGGAAATGCCCAGCCGGAAATGACCGGATGCGGAGATTGGGAATTCGAGCGAGGCGTTTACCTGGGGACCGAAACCCGACGAGCTGGCGAAATATCCGAAGGCGGAAGCATTGTAGTGATGATCGATATACGCTCCGCCCGCTCCGATGCCGATCTGGATTCGGCTCCCGCTGGGCGACCATAGAAATCGAACTCCGAATGGGACGAGGAAGATCTGGTCACCCGGATTGATGTAGTTCACGAGCGCGTTGTTGTGGACAGCAAGCGTGGCGGCGGGGTGAATGACTTGCTGAAAGCCTGCGTCCAACGCGAGCCAGGAGCGAAGCTTGTAGGAATAGCCTAGATTGTATCCGGGCGCGCCAATTTTTTGGTTGTACGTTCCAGACGGCATGCCATAAATAAATCCGGCGGATACGGTTTCGTTCAAATCTGCCGGGGTTTGCGCGCGGGCCGAAATAGGCAGTGCTCCGCACAGCGCGAGACATAAGAAGCTGCAATTAATTGTTCTCATATGAGGCCTCCGAAGATGAGGCCTCCGAAGATGAGGCCTCCGAAGATGAGGCCTCCGAAGATGAGGCCTCCGAACCGGATGTAGTTCTGGGGTTCAGCTTTTGCGACTTAGGTCTTCGGAAAGAATGATAGCTTCGGCCAGTTCGCGCATGGGGCGACGCAGGCGGCGGCTTTCGTTGCGCAGGCGAAGATACGCTTCTTCTTCAGTCAGGTTGTGGCGATGCTGCAGGATGCCTTTTGCGCGCTCGACCAGCTTGCGGGTTTCAAGCTGGCGGCGCATTTCGGCGGTCTCTTCCACCAGGCGTGCGTTCTCTTCGGCCAGAAAGCTTTTTGAGATGGCGCCACCCATCTGTTCGCCCACAAAGGTGAGCAGGCCGATTTCGTCGGCAGAATGATTGTGCGGTTCGCGATGGTGGACGTTGATGACGCCGATGACGTCTCCGCCGCTGACCAGAGGCACGGAGAGGAAAGCTTCGTAGGTGTCTTCGATGAGGGCCTGGAAGCGCTTGAAACGGCTGTCGTGTCCGGCATGCTGCGACAGAGCCACAACAGAGCGGTGTTCCGCCACCCAGCCGGTGACGCCTTCACCCATTTTCAGGCGGATGTTGCCCAGGTCGCCCTGGTGAGGAACCTGCGATGCGCGCAGGACAATTTCATTGGCTTCGCGTTCAATGAGATAGACAAGACATGCGTCACAGTCCGTCACTTGCACGGTAAGACCGACAATCTCACCGAGCATTTCGTCGAGCGAAAGTTCAGAGCTTACGATGCTGCTAATACGATGAAGGAGCCCAACAAGCGTAGGGGGCGGCTCCATGTGGATAACTGTCGCCATACCTGAGAGTAGTCCGTGGATGGCGGTTTACGCCAATCAAAAGATTTGATGCAGCCCATGAAACCGAATTTAAATGATGACCATCTTCTCCTGTTCTTCTCCGGTGACGAGCGCGCGATGGGGTTCAACAAAGACATTGACCTCTGACCGTATGCCGAAGCGGGGAAGATAGATACCGGGCTCGATGGAGAAGCATGCGCCGGGGACGATGCAGCGTTCGTCGTGCGATTCCAAGTTGTCCATGTTGGCTCCGGTGCCGTGGACTTCCTGGCCGATGCTGTGGCCGGTGCGATGGATGAAGTGTTCGCCGAAACCGCTTTCATTGATAAGCGAGCGGGCGGCGTCATCGACTTCGAAACCAGCCAGTTGGCGGCCGGCGGCGACGCTGTTTATTACCAGCTGGCTGGCGGCTTTGCGGGCGTCACGAACGATGCCAAAAATGTTTTTTACTTCGTCGGGGATGACGTCGCCGCAATAGCCGGTCCAGGTGATGTCGTAGTAGACGGCGGAGGGCTTGTTGAGCTTGGCCCAGCAATCGATGAGCAAGACATCGCCGGGCTTGATGGGCGAGTTTTGGGTTTCAGAGGGTTCGTAGTGCGGGTTGGAAGCGTTGGCGTTGACGGCGACGATGGGGCCGTGGTCGGCGAACAAGCCGGACTGGGCGAAACGCATGCACATGAATTGCTGGACCTGAAATTCGTTGAGAGATTCGCCGGAGCGGATTTTTTCGGCGACAAAGTCGAAGGCTTCGCGGCGCGCCTGGTCCACCAGCTTTCCGGCTTCGAGATGCATTTGGAATTGCTCGGCTGACCAGAGACTGTCGAATTGCTGAACGAGGTCGGCGGAGGTGACGATTTTGACTCCGGTGGCGGCCACGAGTTCGATGGTGCCGGCGTCGACCATGGCGACATAGGGGACGGCGCAGCGGGGCGAGTATTGCATGGCGACGGTGCCGACGCCGGAGAGAATTTCAGCGAGCTTTTGCTGCTGATCTATCCAGCTTGAGTAGGCCTCTTTGAGGCCGGGGATGGCGTCGAGGGCAGCGCTTTCAATGTTGTGAACCAGTTTGCGCGGCTCGCCCTGGGCGGGGATGAAGTAATACCAGCGGCGGCTGACCATGACGCCGTCGGGGAGGCCGAGAATGCGGTAAGCGAGGGGGTCGCGGCGGTGGTGGTCAAAGAAGAGCCAGCCGTCGATGCTGGCGGCGCGCAGGGATTCCTGGATTTGGGTGAGGTTCATTCAACTCATTGTGACTTAGGGAAGGGAACGGAGAGATGTGTCCACCCAGTCGGGTTGTCAACTTGGGTGGGTTGTCTGTTGGGGACATATTTCTCCGTCCCCTTCTGTCGCCGGTTATTAGAAGCGGATGGTGACGGTGAGGTCGTTGCCGGGATTTAGCGCCTGGTCGTAGTTGGGGATCAGGGTGACGGTGATGTTGATGGTGAGCAATGCGCCTTCCAGCAGGGGCGGGAGATTGGTTCCGTCGAGGACGGCGGTGGGCGTGGTTTGGCTGGGATCATAAGTCAACTGGCAGTATTCGACGCCGTTCTGCAGCAGGTCGACCGTGATGACGTAGCCGGTGGGGGGCTGGCTGAGGGTCATGCGGATGTCGCGGACGGCGTGGGTTGCTTCCACCACCAAGGGCGGCGCGGCGTTTTGCTGCGTGGCCAGGTAGCCGTTGACTTGAAGCGAAAACTGGCCGCCCGACAGGGTTCGCAAGGGCGACGTGTTGGAGGCGTAGCAGACGGAAAAGGTCTGGCTGTTGCCGAAGGAGTTAGTGACGAAGAGTTCGGCCGCGCCCACGCGAATGTCAGGCATGCTGAAGGTGTTGACATAGTTATTGGAGGCTCGGTTTTCAAAGAAGCCAGAGGAAAAAGGCATGATGACGGCGGCTGAATTGAGAGTGAGGATGAGCGCGCCGGCCGTGTGAGCGGCGGCGATGGAACCAGCAAAGTTTCTGATGACGGTGTACGAATTGGCAGTTGCGTCTTGCACGCTCATGATTTCGCTGTCGATCTGGATCAACTGACCGACGTAGGGTAGTGACGGACTGGCCGGCGTGGTCACGGAGAGCACGGTGGAGGAAGCGTCCAGGTCTTGCGCGAGTGAATACTCGCTAGGTGTGTTGAGTTCGTCCCAGTAGAAGACTTGCAGCGTGCCGCTGGTGACGGTGTCGGTGTTGCTGAGGTCGTTGAAGCCCACTCCGAAGACAGTTAGCTCGCCGCCGCCGGGGGCTTCCAGGCTGCAATAAGGAGTTGCGGGCAAGCCGGCGTCGCTGGAGACGCCTCCGAGCGGGAGGGAGGTGACCGGCGCCAAGGCGGGGTTGCTTTCCTGATTCAGGATGTTGGCCGCGCGTCCGGTGATTTCAATGACGGTGCCGGAGTTATACGAGAGATCAAACTGGGCGGGACTGTAGGAGGAGATAGCGGCCAGTTTCCAGGCGGCCTCCGTGATGACAAAGGTGCTGGATGTGGTGGGCATTACGGACCAGGGCGTTTGCACGGTGAGCGTGGTGGCGGTGTTGGAGATGATGGATTGTTCCTGGCCCATGCCAGGACCGCCGGAGATGCGGACCACCATGCTGGCGTAGGCATTGACGACGGCTCCCATGGTGGAGCAGCCGATGGTGGTTGAGGTGATGATGTCGGCCTGGAAGGGACCGGCGTATTCGTTGCGGTAGTAGAAGTTAGCGTGGTCGAAGCTGGGATCTGGCGGCCCGATGGGCAGGGCAGGGAAGCCGGTGTCAGTGAAGGATGGGGCGATTGCGTTGCCGCTGGAGATTTGATAGAGCTCTTGCGGAGATGTTCCGCGGTAGACGTTGAAGGAGACGGCGGTATTGGGAAAGCTGAGTCCAGTTAGCTGCACGGCATTGGTGTTTGTCGATGCGAGACTCAAGTTTGCGGGAATGGTGAATGAGAGTGAACCCTCATTTCCGTTCGAATCAACGGCTGTTACGGCGTAGTACCAACTGGCGGCAGCCAAGGTGCCGCCGGTGTTTGACAATGTCGGCGAGAGGCTGACAAGCGGGAGGTAAGTAGAAGTTGCGGATGGCTTCGCGGGCACGGTGAAGCCGATGGAGATGCTGACGATGGCGGAGCCGTCTTGCAGGGTGCTGACGGTGTCACTTAAGGCGAAATCAAAATACTCCAAGTTGCCTGAACTATCGTCATGCGCGACGGTTCCGATCAAGGGGAGCGGCACTCCGAGGTTTCCAACGGGCTGACGGCCGGTGAGCTGGAGGACCGCGAGGCTGTCGCTATACCAATCGTCATTGTGAATCTGCGCCTGAATGGTGACCATCTCGTAGTTAAGGGATGGAGACAGCTTCAGGACGCGGAAAGGAGTTCTTTCGAAACCTTCTCTTATGTAGGTGACGGCGATGATGTCGCCGGGGCGCACCTTAAGGGCGCGAAAGCTGGTCTGAAATTGAATGTACTGGTTTCCGGCCACGGACTTATCTAGCTGGCGGAGCAGGATGCGCGTGGCTTGGTTGAAATTTGCAAGGCCGAGCGCGTTTGACTGGCTGGCTACTTCGAAGCCAATGAGATCCGAATCGTCTGTGTTGGCGACCGAGAGCGAATCCTGCTGATATTCGTTTTGCTCATCTTGAAACTCCACGGAAACCCGGTTGAAGGTTTCGGCGATGGTCATGGCGCTGAGCACCAGGGTGGAGACGCCTTTGCTGGTTTTGGCAATGCCGGAAAAACTGGCCGAACTGTCGCTGAATTCGTAGGCGGGCCAGCCGTTGTAGAGCGCTATTTGGCTGTTGGTGCCATCGGGCGGAGATGGTTGCTGTGACGCCAGCGTGCCTTCAGGAAGCAGTTCCAGAAGGCCGTCGGTTCCGTAGCGCAGCATGAGACTTGAGCCCACGCGGATGCCGCGCACCACGGTGGCGGCGCTTTGACGCTTGCTGAGAACCAGGTTGCACTTGTAGCGAGCCACCTCCATGGGATTGCCGTTGGCGTCCCTTGTGGAGATGACATCGTCGCACTGAAGCGAGGCCTGAAAGAAGCTGTTGATGTCGAGGTCGCTGGGCACCCAGCCGGCGCGCTGGAGCACGTCCATGACCACCCAGGCAGGATTGGAGCTGTAGCTGGCGCCCAGGTAGTTGCCGGAGGCATCATAGGTATCCACCATCATGCCGGTCATCAGAACTTGAACGGTGGGTGTGCTTGTGCCGGTGCTGATAGCATTCGGCACGACGACCGACAGAACCGCCATGCTGCCCTGCGGATCGCCCAGCGGGTTGTTATTGGAATCCACAAAATCGAGGTTGAATGCGCCGGTGCGGCCGCCATCGGAGACAAGCGAATACCAGCCCGTGGCGGAGGAGTTAGTTGTGTTTGAGTAGAGCGGAATCTCGACATCGTTCACCACCACCTTGAGAACTCCAGAGATTTCGCCCAGACCCAACAGCACTTCCATGTGAGTCAGGTTGCCATCGTTGCGGCCAAACACCACGGGTGCTTTCAGCCAGCCCGTTCCGTAGACGATGGGGACAGCGTCGTTGGCTTTGCCGGTGTTGTCGATGATGGCGGAGACCTGGGAGGTTTTGTCGTTTGCGCCGCGAACCAGATAGGAGGTGGGGATAAACTCGAAGCCGCCATAACGGTTGTTGACATTGCCGGCGCTGTCGGTGCTGAACATGCCGCGCTGGATGCACTGAGTTCTGGACTTATCGCAACTGGTAAACGCCACGCCGTCGTTGAGATTTCCCGCTCCCTTGGGAACATCGGCTGAATAGCCGCAGCGATAATATTTGGAAAACCTTCCGTACTGGCCGCCGTCAAGGGCTTCGGTGCGCTGCGCCAAGGTAGCGGGGAAGTTCCAGGGGCAGGTGCGCTGAATGCGGACATCGGGAATGGCGACGCGCTGCAAGCTGAGCTTGTTAGTGAAGTTCAGAGTTAGCGTTTCTTCCGTCACTTCTTGGGGATCGCCGGAGACGCCGCGAAAGAGCATGGTGGACTCGGTGGTGACGGCGCCGCTGGTTAGGTCGACAAAGGCAAAATAGACGGTAAGCTGCGCGCCTCGGAAGCCGATGGATGCATCGAGTTCGGACATATACGCGTCGGCATTGCCCAGGACAATGGAAAGCTGTGACATGCTGTCCATGGCGTCGTCGGCGGAGAGCTGCAGGCTAAACAGATTGTGTTTCAGCACGCGCGCGGCATATTGCTGGCCGTTGAACAGGATCGCGTGAGAGCTCCAGTAATAAGTGTCCCCGCTGGGCATCTCGCACTGGAAGAAGAGGATAGGTGTATCGGCTACGGCGAGCTGCTTAACCTGGTTGATAGTGGCCATGGCGAGTTATGTCGTTTCTATGCTGATTGTTGTGGAGTACAGTCCGAGCGCCTGCGACTGAAAAGTGAGGCTGTTGCCGAGAAGGTGGGCGTTTTGATAGACGCCTCCGCTGGCAGCCGTGGCGCGATAGCGTGAAGGGCTTAGTTGTGGCTCGAGTTGCGGTCCCCAGACAACCACAGTCTGGGCAGCAGGCACGATGATGTTTGCGGAGAAGCTCATTTCGGTGTCGGTGAGCTGGACTGAATTGATGAGGCGGGTCCAAGAACTGCTGAGGGAATAGGTTTGGCTCTGGGTGTTCAGGCCCAGCCGCAGGGATGTCGGTGTGGCGGCCATGGCGTAGAGCGAGAAGCAGTATTGATAGTTTGCGGGCGCGAGCATGGTCTGGCTGAGCTGCTGATCGACCGGGCTGGAGTTGACCAGCGTGAAGGCGGTTGTTCCGCCTTCGGGATCGATGGTTCCCTCCGTTACGGAGAGAAGTGGCTGGGATGTCCAGGCGCCCAGAGTCAAGTTACTGCTGTTGCTGAGCATGTTTGCCGTGGGATCGATAAAGATGAAGGGATTCAGCGGTCCCTGGCAGGCGGTAAAGTGATTTTGCAGCGCCGTTTGATCGACGCTGGTCAGATCGGTATACGACAGCTCCCAAACGTATTGAGTGTTGGCGTTGATGTTAGACACGATCATGCTGCCATCGGCAAAGGTGTTGACCGAGGATTGGATGACTCGGCGCTTCCGCAACGGGTATTGCGCCATGGCTCCGCTGGATAACTGGGGGTAAGCTATGTTAGGCATTAGTTTCCACCACCCATAGAGTTGACGATGATAGATCGGTGGCGAGATAGTCAGTGACCAGCGCGGTTTCGCCCATTACGCAGTTAGGCACAGTTTGCCCACTGTAGGGATCGGGAAAGGCAAATGGAGAGTACTGGCCGCCTAGAGTTTCAAAGAAGGTTTCAAGCTGGCTGATTTCGTCTTCATTGACGAAAGACAGCTTAATTTGCCAGGTGCGAAGCGCCTGGCCGCGCGACAGGAAGCGCTGGTCGGTGCCGTCTATAAAGCGGATGATTTCAACGGGCGAAGTGTATGACAACGGCAGCGGATATTGCGCCACCGCGCCGGTGCTGAGCAGGGGAAAAGTGAGCATGATTCATATCTCCGAGATAACGTCGTTTAGCGAACTGGATGTAAGCAATGCCTGCTTGACAATGCTGACCACTTGCGTGCTTTGCGCAGCGTGGTCGTTGGGCGTGGAATTCACCTGGTAAACCGGGCCATTGGTTCCACCCGCATTAGCGCTGCCCTGAACGCCCAGCAAGACGGAACTGGAACCGGTGGAAGAGCCGACGTTCAGCGTTTCCTGCTGTGACGCGGGCATGACAAACGGGGTGGGCGCGGCGGGCGCGGGCTTGCTTCCTCCAAAGAGGCTGAGAAGTTTTCCGACGAAGCCGAGCGCGCCGCTGGAGAGGATTCCGCCGCTGAGCACGCTGGAAGCGCCGCCGGACGAGGCCGCGCCCAGCAAATTGCCCCATTGCGAACCGCTGGCCGACGCCGCCACGTTGGCGTGGAATTTGCCGAAACTCAAAGCCTGCACCACGGTGCCGGCCTTTGAGACGGAAAGGGTTTGCCCGGAAGGATTCTTGGGCACCGACGGTTTGGGAAGGCTTCCCGGCGACGTGGCGCCGCTGCCCAGGCTGGGCAGTTTCGGAATGCCTGTCGCGCTAAAAGTGCTTTTTAATTTAGCCATTGTTCTGTTCCTCTATCCATTGCTCGTTCAAAAACAAAAGTGCGTCCGCGGTCTTGGCTTCTTCCTGCAGCAGCGATCCGCCGCCGCTGGCTTTCCAGTAGCTGAAGCGCTCCAGCATCTCCAGGCTGTGGGCCGTGATTATCGACTTGGGACAGGCCATGGAGACCACGCCCTTGCGCGCCCAAACGGGACGCTTTGGCTTGTTTGGGACCGCCGGTCCCGCCGCCTTCCAGGCACACCTGCGACTGATTGCCAGTCCGCTTTTCTGACAGGAATCGCAGTTCCACGCGGCCGGCGAAGTGACGTGAAAATGGAATGCGATTAGTAGTTTTTTCTTTCGGCATCCGAGAGTTCCAGATGCGCGGAGATGGATTCGGCCATTTCTCTAACGAGAGCTTCTGGGCCATGGTCGATTAGGTCTTTTAGCGATGCCGGATGGCCGTCTATGTGGAGGCCTTTTAGGTCGATGACCGCCCATTCGACGTATAGCTTTTGGACCAGAAGGTCGGCCAAGTGGGCTTCGAGTTGGCCAGAGGGTTGCCCGCTGCGCAAGAACTCGTTTCGGAGGGTTAACTCCCGGATGCGAGAAGATAACTCGATTCGCTGGGCCAGGGACATTTTGCGAATGCTGAATTCCACGCCGGGGATGGTTTCGCTTTCCAGCCATAGCAGGCTTTGGTAGCTTGTTGCCGCGTTACGCCAGCGCGAGATAAATTTCATCATTATTCGTTCCTTGCGCGATATTTGCTTTGAAGTCCCAGACCAGGCGCGGTTCCTGATCGTCATATAAAGGAAGCTCGGGCACGATGGACGGAAGATAGATACCCAGCATTTGCCCCTGCTGCTGCCCAAGCTGGAACATGATGGAGATGGGTGTCCGCTGTTTGGCGGCTAGATAGAGATCTTTGACCATGCTGCTGTCGTCGGCATAAAGCGAGAAGTTGAGCGAGACATCGCGCGGTCCGGCGGCGATGGATTGCGGGTAAATAGTGCCGAACTCCATATTTCTGGGAACCAGGTTGTTTTTTATCTGAATGGTGGCGGCGGTCAATGTGAATAACTGCTGGGCGGTGAAGCCGAGCCACGCTTCGCCGAGGTTGCCGGACACGATGGAATAATCAAAAGCGCTGAGTGTCGGTTCCGCTGGGAAGTCTTGGAGGCTTTGCGAATCGAGAAGGTCGGAGGCCAGGCCGGCGAAGGTCATTTCATGATAAGCGCCGTTCAACGAAATGGTCATGGTGTCGACAGTCGCGCCGGTGACAATGCGGTCGATGGCGGTGGATGGGTCCCAGTAATCGAACAGGCTGACGCTGGGAAGCAGATTGCCGAGCGGATAGCTCAGCGTCTGGGAGAGAAGCGCGCCGGCGGCCGGAGGTGAAGAGAAGGGGGCGTTCAGCAGAATGGTGGTCTGGTCGACAACGCTAGCGACAAAGCGCACTTCGCTGCCTTGCGAGACGCCGTTTCCGGCCAGCAAACCATGCGGCAGGGAAGTTACCAGATGAAGCGAGTCCAGCATGGAGGAAACGGTCAACTGGCTGGACAAAGAAGGCACGCCTCCGGTGGCCGATTGCAAGAGCGGGCCGTAGCCGGGAGTAACAGCGGGGTCCCAGGACGTGAGATAAGTGCTTAAGCTGAAGGCAGTGGCGCGGCGGGCCAGCGGCGAGTTGCCAAGAAACGTTCTGGTGCCGGTTTTGTCGCGGCGCTGCGATTGCTGCAACTGCTGGTGCGCGGCTAGCTCGACGGTTGGCAGGCGATTGGCGGCGGTGATGGCCGGCACCTGGGCGTAGGCAGATTCCAGCGCCGAATAGAATCGGTTGTTATTGCTTGATATGTAAGTTGCCATAGGTTGTCCTTAGCTGACATTCACGTCCAGGGCGATGGTGATTCGGGCGGATTCGAGAAAGCCAAAGCCGCCTGCTTTGGTGGGCTGAAGCTGCGCGTCGTACAAGCCGGAGTAATAGAAACCGTCGCCCCAGTCGCCTTCGTTGGCCTGGAGAATGGACTCAATTCCTTGCAGGTAGTAATGGAGGCCGGTCTCAGTGAGAGCGATGAGATTGCTGCTGAACCAGACGTCGGCCGTGACCACGAGCGAGCCGGAGAACGAGCGGAACTTCTCCATATGGGTGTTATTCACTTGCGTGGTTTGCACACAGACGCGCGGATAAGTGAGCTGCGCGTTCTTATCCGCCATGTCGGGCGAGATGGATGTGATGACAATCTGGCTGTTGGAGATAGGGGGCAGAACCACTCCGGTCTGCGCGGTGATGGCGTTAACAGCCATTTGCAAGGCCGAGTTAGCGGTCAGCAGGCTGACTACTTTCTGGGGGCCCAATAGAGAAATCGGTGTCATTTAACCTCTCAAGATTTGTTTCGACGTGCGGATGAAGAAATTCGGCATCTGGCCTTGCCCGGCCAGGCTGCCGCTGACGATTCCGGAGGCGGGCAGTTGCCAAGTGGAGCCAATTTGCTGGGGCGTCGAGGTCTGGCGCGTAGCCGCGCCTTCATCGACGCCGATGTAGACGTTCCAGCCCACGGCGGCTTTTGGAGCGCCGACGGAGCCTTCGGCCATGGCCACTGAAATGGTGGAGCCGGCCGGAATCACCTGGCCGTTGACGGGGCTGGGCGCGCTTTCCCAGCCTTTGCTGTCTACCCAGGTGGTTTGCACATAGAGCGCGGCCGCGCTGGAGTAGCCGGTCTGAACGGAGACCAAGGGCAGAGCGGGTTCAGGCAGCGGATTGAAAACGATTCCGATGCCGGATTGAAAGGCGAAATCGGCAGCAGACCTGGCTTCCTGCTGGTATTCCTGCCACTTGGCCTGAAAGCGGGTGTTCAATTGCAAGTTGTACGCTTCGGCGAAGATGCGGCTGAGCGATTCAAACACAATCCACCGACGCAAAGGATCAGTGACGACGACTGTGGAAAGTCCAATGAGACGGCGAGTGAGAAATTGCGGATCGGATGCGCCAATGTTGAGCAGCCATAACAGGAGGCGGTCGCCAATCCCGCTCATGGCGAGCCCAATTTTTGTGTCTACATTGATGGAATAGTCGGAAGCGGTCTGCACCAGCGTGCCTTCATATTCAAGAAGGTCGTTGATGGTGACGACCTCGGCGTCGGTAAAGAGTGCCATGGGAGTTACTTTCTTGATCCCGTCTCGGAATCGGAGGAAACCGTTGCTTTGGGTTCTTTGTCTTCAGGCGCCGACACAATGGTCACCTGCAACCGGCGGGCGAGTTCGGATTTCTCGAAGGCCTTTTTCTCGGCCGCGCGCTTGGCCAGGAAAGCTTTCTCTTCCGCCGCGGTGGAAAGCGTGACACGGCCTTCCACCAGCAGTTTGGCCGCCTGTTCGCGCGACACTTCCGACACGATTCCGGGCTTGCCGCCGTCGGAGGTTTCCAGGCTTGTCACCAGAACGAAGGGTTCCGTGATGCCGGACTCGATTTCTCTTAGCTTGCGGTAGTACTGTTTGACGTCCATATGATGTTCTCCTTAGATTTGTTTGCCGCGGAGCCCAGCCTGAATAGCTGGGCTCCGCGAATTTGTGACTAGCTATTGACCTGAACGGCGAAGCTGTTGTAAAGAACGCCGCAGCCGTAGAGAATGTCGACGGTGAATTGCTGGGCCAGCGTGTTGGGCTGGTAGCTCATCACCACGCGCACTCCGAAGTTGCCCATTTCGGCGTACTCGGCAACCGCGCCGGTTCCGGGAAGGGGCTGAGGCAGGCGGCGCACCACCAGGCCGATGGCATCTTTGGTGAATGCCAGGTTGTGCGTGTTGGGGCTGGCGCTGCCGGTGGTGGGAACGAACTGCGAACGGAAGATAAAGAAGTCCTTCATCTTGCCAACGTTGCCTTCCACCAGGGCTTTCAGGCCAGCTTCGCCGGCGCTGTAGTACTCACTGAAGCGCGGAATCTGGCGGATGGCCGAGTAGCTGTTTGAATCAACAACCAGATACTTGGGTGCGCTGGCTGGCACCATGGCGGTGAACAGCGCGGTTTCAGCCGAATCGATAACAGCTTCGGTGATGGGCGTGCCTGCGGTGCCCAGCGGCGTGTTGGCGGTGAACTGGCTGTAGAGGCCCAGCAGGTCGCTTTCCACGCGCGAGGCAATGGCAACAACGGCGGGTTGCATATAGGCCTTCAGCAGTTCGGGAAAGGCCAGCGCTTTGGTGACATCCGGAATCTGGAAGGTCGCTTCAGCGTGGGTGTTCAGAACAATCTGCGCATTGCCCAGGTCCGGGTTCTGCGGCTGAACGGAGCCGCCTTCGGCGATGTTGTTGGCCACCAGCACCGGAGGAATGGGCACGTTCACCGTGTCGCCGGCATGCGCCAGCACAGGCTCATAATCCCGGTTGACCAGGTTGCCCATGACCAGGTTGCCCATCAAAGCAGGTAAAGCATCAGCGGCAACCAGCTTGACAATGGCGTTCGCCAAATTGGCGGAAGTAATGATTGACATAAATCTCCTAAAAAAAATAGCGACGCCGAAGCGCCGCTTGAGTTCAAAATTGCGGATTTCGCTGCGCACGACTGCGCAGTGACGGATCCGCGGATGCATCCTTGACCAGGGAAAGGGGGACGGACAGCTATGTCCACTGAGCGGGATTCCCGTTCTCTGTGGCGTTGCCGCGCCGGGGACCTAGCAGTCCGTCCCCCTTTCCTAACGTTTGTTAGAGTCCCCGGATGGCCTGTTGGGCAATCCGCGCAATCTCCTGGCGCACCTGATCAAGATCTTCTTTCTTCATTCCCGGCTTGATTTTTTCAAGCTCGATTCCTGCGCCCGCTTCGGGCTGGGCCGCGCGCACGGGCGGCTTGGCGCCGCTGCCGCCTGAGATGCGGGCCGGCAGCAGTTCCGGATTTTCCTGCACGAATCCCGTCAGGAAGTCCTGCAAAGATTTGGGTTCCGGCCCCTTGCTTTGCAGCCGGCCGTCTTCCGATCGGGTGATATCGTCTTTGATTGCCTTGAAGGCCAAATCCACTTTGTTGATGCCCAGCCGCTGCAGCTCACTTCTGATCTGCGAGTTGCGGTCTGCCTCTTCGGCCATGGCGCGCGCCTTCTTGTTTTCCTCAACCAGCATGTTCAGGCGCGATTCCAGGTTTTCGCGGCGCTTGCGCTCATCCTGGAGTTCCGCTTTGTAGGCGGGCTCGGCTTTCTGCTGCTCAGATTGCACAAATTCCTGAATCGCCTGCCTGACGATTTCTTTTACATCCTGGCCGCTAACCGGCTGATTTTCGTTTGAAAGTTGTTCTGACATTTAAACCTCGTCTCACTAATTGGTTTGCGCTTCAATTTCGCGCGCAATCTGATCCTTTACTTCCTGCCTCGCGTCGCTCAGATATTTCAGCGCGAGCCTTTGGAAGATTTGCTGGCGCAGCAGGGGCGACTGAATGTTCAATTGCAGAAGCTTGCTGGCCTGGTCCAAATCCGTCCCAAATTCGTTAATGTCCACTTCGTCCATGCCGGCCACATAGATTTGCACGTCGTCCTGGCGGGCGGCGCTAATGCCGCCCAGCACTTTGGAAATGCAATCCTTGACAATGCTGCCGTAGGCGCGCAGCATCTCCTGCGTGACGGTGAACTCAAGCTGCTTGCTGAGCGCCGATTGCGCCTGCCCGGAGATGGCTTCGCCCGAAACCTGAGAGAGATAACAGACGCGGTAGATCTCTTCTTTCAGAACCTCCAGGTTGCTGGCGGCAATCTGGTAGACCTTGCCGTCCGGCTCGGTCCAGCCAAAGCGGTCGTTCGCGCCCAGTTGGATGTAATAGCTTTCGCCGACAATCTGGTTCCACTCGCGGTCGGAGTAGACCACCGGCATGGCGAACAGGCCCATGGAGATGGCCCAGCCCAGCGAGTTGGATTTGTTGAAATGCTCCAGTTGCAGATGGGCCGCTTTGTTCAGCAGCCACAAGCCGTCGTTCAGGCGCAGGCTGACCACCGGCACGCGGTTCTGATTGGCCAGGCCATGCGGGCCTTGTGCGGTCAAGGCAATATCGCCCGTGCCATCGTTTCGCAGCAGGCGGCGGTAAATGCGGTACTCGGTTTTGTCGTAGTAAGCCCAGCGAGTCTCTTTCACAATTTCGGGAGAATCGATGCTGAGCTGGCGCTCGCATTCAGTGCGCAGCACAACCCATTCGTAATCGCCGCGGTCGTCGCAGCTCCAGTTGATTAATTCTTCGGCGCTGTAGCGCACCAGAAAGGCTCTGGAAAGCCCGATGGCGTCTTCTTCAGCGCGGTTTCTGGCCTGCTCCGTCGGCACTGGAAAATCGATCAGCACATGGCTTTGGCCTGTGACCAGCGCTTCCGTGAAGCATGTCCGGAAGAACATGGAAAGCTTGGTGCCGCGCAGGTCGCAATCGTCGGCGAATTCGGCCAGGAAAGCCCGGTCCGATTCCAGACCGTTCTCAAACTGCAGCGTGGCTTCGCGCCGAAAAAGCGTGGCGCTGTACCAATCGACAATGGAGCCGATGTAGTTTTCATAAAAGACGCGGTGCAGCCGTTCCAGATAAATGTCGCCGGGCTCTTTGTGGCGCTGCTGCAGATAGTTGTGCGCGCGCATTTTAAATTCGAATCCGCCCGCATACAAATCCCGGTAAGTGCGCAGCACAAGAGTGCGATGTTTGTAGCTGGGGTGCTCGCGGTCAATTTCAGTCATGTTAGTTACCTTCCTCCCATAAGCCGTTGTCAAAGCAGGCGTTCGCACCTGTTGCCGGCTTTCGGCTTTTCTCCATAGAGTTCCCAGATCACGTATCCGAGAGCGTCTGAGGCGTGTGTTCGCAACGGATCACGCAGCTTGTCGATTACCCCAGAACCGGGCTTGTACATCACTTCTTCAAAATCTTTGATCAGTTCCTTGCATTTGGAACTGACCTCCAGGCTCACTTCGCCCAGCGCGTTGGTCAGCAAAGCGTTTACTTTGCGAATGCGGTCCAGCACCGGCGGGTTCGAGTTCGGCACTTTGTAGCTCACGTTTCGGAAGCCCGCCCGAGTCAGGCTGTTGCGCAGCGTGTTGTAGTCGGTGGTGCCGGTTGTGTGCTGGCTGTTGCCGCTGGCGTCTCCGAAAACTTCCAGCAGGGCGGCGTGTCCTTTATACCGGTTCTCAAACTCGGTGCAGGCGTCGGTTGTCGTCGCCCGTTCCAGCACAATTTCGTCAATCACCACCAGGCGCTGGCCTTTCCTTTGCAGAATCACCGAACTCATCGGCGAGACGTTAAAATCCAGCCCCCACATCAGGGGCAGATGCGGCTCATATTTCGCCTGAATCACATGCACGGCCGCGTTGAAGCAGTGATAGACGCGGTCGGCGCGGCTGTTGACGTATTCGCCCTTGGCCTCCTGCGCATAAAACTTAGGGTCGTAACTGCTTTCCAGCCGCTCGTAATAATCGGGCGTCTTCATCAGCAGAAAACGGTTTTCAAACGGCTGCGCCCGCACGCAGCCATAGCCATCCACGGGAGTTTTAATAAAGCGCTCGTAAATCCAGTCGTGACCCTGAGGCGTCCACACCCCAAAGCCGCTGAGAGCGTCCGCTTTCGGATCTCGCAGCCGCGCTTCCAGCCGCAGCCAGGCGTTTTCGCTGGCGTACGACAGCTCATCAATTCCAAACCACGCCAAATTCGTCCCGCGAAGCCGTTCCGGCTCATCCAGCGAGCGCAGCAGAATAAAACTGGCCAGCGACATAAAATGCAGCTCACCGTCGCTGCGCTTGTGGTCGTATTCCACCTCAATTTCATCCAGCATTCCGGTCAAACTGATAAGGGCCGCGTCGCGCAGCATGGCAAACGTCGGCGCCGCCAGCAGCCCTTGCCGGCCGCGATTCAGGTTCGCGCGGCGCAGCGTTTCCAGGCACAAGGCCGCGCTTTTGCCGGAACCCACGGGGCCGGAAAATCCTTTCAATCGGGTCTCCAGCGCCTGGAATTTCGATTGAGATGGCAGCAGCCCGTGCGTAAAGCACCACCCATGGCCGTATCCCTTTGTCTTCGTCTTAGAATTAACCCTCATCCGCCCATAACGTTAGCGCCCGGGGCTGTCACGCGAATTTTTTTAATGGCGCTAAGTTATTGATTAGAAGAGAGAAAAAGTTTTTAAGGTTTTTGTGACCGGCGCTTTCGGGCCGCGTCGAAGCACGGGCAAGGTGAGACTCTTCCGGCCGCCGATAGTTACAAATCGGATTGTTCTGGTAGACTGAAAACAGTCGTAGGTCCACATCCGAGCAGTTTTCGGATGCCGTTGGACGCCGCTAGTTTTGTCTTTAAGGCATTGATTTAAGGGCAGTTAGCGGGCAGATTGTAGACCTTATTCTTTCCAAGGGAGCATGCAGTATGCCTGGTCGAGGATCACAGACCTTCCAAAAGCGTCAGAAAGAACAGCAGCGAAAAGAAAAGCAGCAGGAAAAGTTCGCCAAGCGTTTGGCGGCCAAAAATGCGCCGCCATCGGATGGCTCTGACGAACAGATTGAAGAAGGAAAAGACGACGGGTTCCAAGAGCGCCCGATTGCTGAAGTGTTGTTGAGCTTAAAACTATGACAGACCAAATCACCGCGAGTAAACCATTTCATTTGCTGACTCCGCAGGAGAAGACGGCTTTACGGATTGCCCAGAATCGCGCCATTAATGAGCGCATTGCCGAGAGCGGCGCGGGCACAGTGGCCGCCAAGAAAGCGCAGAAACCGCCAGCCAAGTCAAGCAGCGATTTTATCCGGGCCACGCCGGAGGAACGCGCCGCTTTAAAGGTGGGCAGCGTCATTCGCAAGGTTCAGTCTTAAGCTGAAGCCGTTTACGCGCCGGAAGGCGTCAGGGTTTCTTCTATCTGCAAAAGTGCTATGATAAGGAGAGCGAACAGATTCCTTCCGGCTTTTGAAATGACTTCGGTACGGCACGCCTTTCATGGTTAGCATCTCTCGAATTATCAATTGATTGAACGGGTATTTGTCGCAAGTATAAAAGAGAGAGTTACACATGAAAGAAATTGGAACAGTGAAGTGGTTTAATGCTTCGAAGGGCTTTGGGTTTATTGCCCGCGAAAATGGCGAAGACGTATTCGTGCATTTTTCCGCGATTGAAGCATCGGGATACAGAAGCCTGGATGAAGGGGCGCGTGTCTCTTTTGTCGTGAAAAAGGGACCGAAGGGTTTGCAGGCTGAAGAAGTGGCCTTGGCTTAAACGAGTTTTAAATCTGTCAGAAAGGGCTCTGCAACGTTGCAGAGCCCTTTTTGCGTCATGCCTTTCGTTTTCGCGTCCTATACTGTATAAGGTTCTGTTGAATATGAAGACTTATGCAAAGTTCGCCGCGCTGATGACTTTGATTGTCGGCAGTTTAGTGTGGCTGGCCATGGGCGGCATCCGCGACACCAAGACCTATTACAAGACGATTCCGGAAGTGGAGAAAATGGGCAATGATGCGCAGGGTCATCGCTTGCGCGTGGGCGGCGATGTGAAGCCGGGCTCCATTGTGAAGACCGGTTCGCAGGTGAATTTCGTGCTGCATCAGGGCGCGGAAACGCTGCCCGTGGTCTACACCGGCATGGACCCGCTGCCCGACACCTTCCGCGACAACGCCCAGGCGCTGGCGGATGGCAAAATGGGTCCCGATGGCGTCTTTGTGGCGAACAAGATTCAGGCCAAGTGCGCGTCGAAATATGAGGCGAAGCCGCCGCAGCGGAATCTGTCGCATGATGCGCCGGGACAAAAAATCAGCGCTCTGCGCGCGCCTGTCCAATAAGAGACGAACATGGAAAATCTGGGCGCGCTTTCAATTCTGGTTGCCTTCTGTCTGGCGGTGTTTGCCGTGGCCGCGTCGCTGGCGGGGAAATATGGCAAACGCCCGTTTCTGATTGTCAGCGCGGAGCGCGCGGTTTATTCCATTTGGGTGCTGCTGACGCTGGCTTCCGGCTTACTGGTGTATGCGCTGCTGACGGGCGATTTCCGCCTGGCTTACGTGGCCGCGCATAGCAACAAAGCGATGCCGCAGGTTTATAAGTTCACGGCGTGGTGGGGCGGGCAGGAAGGTTCGCTGCTGCTGTGGTCATGGCTGCTGTCCACTTATTCCGCGATTGCCACGTTCACGAACCGACGCAAATTCCGCGAAATGATGCCGCTGGTGGTGGCCATCATGAATACCGTGCTGGCGTTTTTTGTCGGCATGATTACGTTTGTGGCGAGTCCGTTCCATGTGCTGATGGCGGGCCGCGGCATTGTGGATGTGGGCGATGGCAATGGCTTGAGTCCGCTGCTGCAATGGTGGACCATGGCGATTCACCCGCCGTTTCTCTATCTGGGTTATGTGGGTTTCACGGTGCCGTTTGCTTTTGCCATGGCGTCGCTGCTGACGCGCCAGCCGGGTGAAGCTTGGATTCACACCACTCGCCGCTGGGCTATTTTGACTTGGCTATTCCAAAGCACCGGCGTGCTGCTGGGCATGGGCTGGGCTTACACGGTTTTGGGTTGGGGCGGTTATTGGGGCTGGGATCCGGTGGAAAACGCTTCGCTGATGCCGTGGATTACCGCCACCGCGTTTCTGCATTCCGTCATGATGCAGGAAAAGAAGGGCATGATGAAGGTCTGGAACATGGTGCTGGTGTCGGCCACGTTCCTGCTGAGTATTTTGGGAACCACACTGACGCGCACCGGCCTGGTTTCCAGCGTTCACGCCTTCGCGCAATCACCCGTAAAGCCGTACTTTACGACGTTTCTGATTTCGGCCACGGTGCTGGTAACGGCGGCCATCGTCTATAACCTGAAATACCTGAAGAGCGAAGTGAAGCTGGAAAGCGTGCTCTCACGCGAATCCAGTTTTTTGTTCAACAACCTGATTCTGCTGGCCAGTTGTTTCGCGGTGCTTTGGGGCACCCTGTTTCCGGTGATTATGGAAGCGGTGACGGGCGAAAAGGAAACCATTGACGGCCCTTACTACAACAAAGTGAACGTGCCCATCGCGCTGTTTCTGATTTTGCTCACCGGCGTGGGCCCGCTGATTGCGTGGCGCAAGAGTTCGCTCAGCAGCTTGAAGAAAGCCTTCCTGGCGCCTGGATTGGTCGGCGTTGTGGTCAGCCTGAGTCTCCTGGCCGCGGGCATTACACAGATTGCGGCGCTGGTTTCGTTCGGACTATGTGCCTTCGTGGCAGCGACCATCGTGATTGAGTTCTGGAAGGGTTCGCGCGCCATTCAGGCGAAGGAACAGATGCCGCTTATACGTTCGGCCTTTGAACTGACGTGGCGCAATACGCGGCGCTACGGCGGCTATATCGTTCACATGGGCATTGTATTTATGTTCATTGGCTTCACCGGCAGCGCTTTCAATCAGCATGAGACGAAGCAGTTGGCCTTGAATCAGACGCTGCGTTTCGGCAAGTACGATTTGAAGCTGACCAACGTGAGTGACGGCGAAGACTCTAACCTGGAATACAGCCGCGCGTCTATTGATGTGGGCGTGAACGGGCGGTTGGTGGCGGATTTGCATCCGGAAATTCGCTTGTACAAAGCCAGCCAGGAACAAGCTTCCATGATCGGCATCCGTCGTCGGCTGAACGAAGATCTGTATATCAATTTTTCCGGCATTTCGCCCGACAACACGAAGGCGATTTTTCAG
>Ga0116230_10000174_pt1 | contig 51087 bp, 47 predicted proteins | sample S1TSphfallax_3_FD_88678 | JGI IMG/M metagenome (GOLD analysis project Ga0116230, IMG submission 88678) | Host-associated microbial communities from peat moss isolated from Minnesota, USA - S1T2_Fd - Sphagnum fallax MG | ecosystem: Host-associated > Plants > Peat moss > Unclassified | place...
GGTGTCCGCGACGGCGCTCGCCAAGGCGATCGCGGCGGCGCTGCGCTCGGCTTGCGCGGCATGCGCCTGATCCATCGCCGCCTCGACGATCGCTCGCTGCTTGCCCCACCAGTCGAAGGTGTAGCGGGCCTGCAGGCCGAGATCGAAGGTGTCGTACCAGTGAAACGGGAGGAGGTTCGGCGGAAAGGCGCTGACGAGGCCGTTGTCACTGAGGCGTTGTCGCTCCGCATCCGCCTGCAGACCCACCTGTGCTCCGGATGCCGCGCCCGCGAGGCGGACCGATTCGCGCGCCGAGTCGAAACGTGCGTGCGCCGTCGCGAGTGTCGGCGATGCGGCCAGCGCCGCGGTGATCAATTCATCGAGCGTCGGATCCTGATAGCGCGTCCACCAATCCTTGGCCGGCCATGCCCCCCCGCTCCCCTCGTCGGCCAGGCTCAACGGCGCCTCCTGGGCGAGCGTGAGGGGCTTGGACTTCGGCGGAAACCCCGCGCACGCGGCAATCGACACCGCCACGCCAGCCACCACGACTCGCAAACGCTTCATCAACTCCGCTCCCCGGAGGACCGCAGTGCGTCCCGTTCATGCAGGACCTCATCCAAACGAACCACCCAGCGCTTGAGCAGATCACTCAACAAAGTACGGTCTTGCGGCGAGAAGCCGACGAAGACCTCGCGGATCGTGACGAACAGGCTCGGCAACAATTCACGCACCAAGGCATCGCCCTTGGGGGTCATGTGCAGCACCATCTTGCGTCGATCCTCGGCGCAAGGCATTCGGGTGATCAGTCCCCGGCCGACGAGCGCATCGCAAATCCGCGACATGTTCGCCGGGCTCTGGGACGCGCGCGTGCACAAATCGGTCGGATGCGCGATCCCGTTCGGCTGCGCGTAAAGCATCGTCAGCGCGCGGAATTCACCCTCCCCCAGGCCATGCGGTCGGATCTGGTGATCGAGCATCGAGGCGATGTCGTGCGCGATGAACTGCACCAGCCGCGAGAGCAGGACTTCATCCACCGGAACCTCGTCGATGCGCCGACTCAAGCCTTGGAGCCCGGCCTCGACCATCGCAATCTGTTGATGGCCCATAAAATATGCACGCTAACAATTGTCAGTTGAATATTGTCGCGCTTGATTATTTAATTTGCAATAATTGTCCGATTGAATATAAATCATGCAAATAGTTCTTGATTATTAAAACGACACCTGTCATTTTTATTCGCAATGCAAACTGCACAACCAAAGCACTGTAAAGCGGGACGACCGCGCCGCGGAACCGAATCCGAGCGCCTGGATGCCCTGATTCAAGCCGCAACGACCATCTTCCTCAAGGAGGGCTACGGGCTCGCGAGCATCGACAAGATCGCCGGCGAGGCAGGAATTTCGACGCGCACGATCTACGAACGCTTCAAAAACAAGGCCGATCTGATGGCGGCGGTCGTCGAGCGCCTCATGGATCGCGACATGGCGAGGATGTTCGAGAGCCAGGACATCGACCACTTGCAGCCCGTTGCCGCGCTGACCTTGATCGGGGAAACCGTCGTCAATCGGTTTCGCGATCCCGATTCGGCGGCGCTGTTTCGGATCATCGCCACCGAGGCCCATCGCTTTCCGGAACTCACCGACAAGGTGCGATGCACCAACCGCCAGCGCTTCGAGGCCAAGCTGTCGACCTACTTTCGGCGCCAGACGGAACGCGGCATATTCGCACTCGAAGACCCGGATCGTGCGGCGCACCTGTTCCTGAATCTGATTGCCGCCGACATACAGGACTGCCTGCTGTTCGAGCCTGCAGGCAGCATCGGCCGAGTGGACTGGCCCCGCCACGTCAACAGCGCCGTGCAATTGTTCCTTTTTGGCGCGTCGCCGCGCTCGATCGGCGAGGGAGTTCAACCATGCAACTGAGTTTTGCCCGCCCCTACCCGCAGCATCGGACGGTCCGGCCCCTCGGGGCTGCCGCCTTGGCGGGTCTGCTCGTGGTCGGTTGCGCCGTCGGGCCGAATTACAAGACGCCGCCGGCGCCCGATGCCAAGGGCTATGTGCCCGGCACTCTGCCGCCGACCACCAGTGCGACAACCTCGCCGGGCGGCGAGGCGCAGCATTTTCTGGCCGGTGACGACGTCGCGGGGCAATGGTGGAACTCCTTTCAATCGCCACAATTGAACGAGCTGATCGCCCGCGCCTTCGCGCATAGCCCGACGCTGGCGGCCGCACAGGCCGCGCTGCGCAATGCCAACGAGACGCTGGCCGCTCAGCGCGGCAGCTATTATCCGACGGTCACCGGGAGCTTCCAGGCGGAACGCGAAAAAGCGTCCGGCGCGGCCTTCGGCCTGCCGCAATTGGGATCGTTCCTCTACACGCTCAACAACGCGTCGGTGAACGTGTCCTACGGTGTCGACGTGTTCGGCGGAACCCGCCGTCAAGTCGAGAGCCAGCAAGCCCAACGCGACTACGAGCGTTTCGCGCTGGAGGCGAGCTACCTGACGCTGACGACGAATATCGTCACGACCGCGGTCAACGAAGCTTCGGTGCGCGAACAGATCAAGGCCACCCAGGACATCGCGCAATCGCAACAGCGCCAGCTCGACATCACCTCGCGGCGCGTCACGGCCGGGGGTGCCTCGCGTGCCGACGTCGCGCAGCAGCAGGCGACCCTGTCGAACACGCTCGCGACGCTGCCGGCCTTGCGGACGCAGCTCGCGCAGTACCGCAACCAGCTCGCGACCTATGTCGGCGAGTTGCCGGCCGATTTCGAAGCGGGGACTTTCACGCTCGATTCGCTGACCTTGCCGACCGATCTGCCGGTGAGCCTGCCCTCGAAGCTGGTCGAGCAGCGGCCGGACGTGCGCGAGTACGCCGCTCAGTTGCACGAGGCCACGGCCCAGATCGGCGTCGCGACCGCGAACATGCTTCCGCAGGTCACGCTGACCGCGAGCTATGGCGGGGAGGCAACGAAGTTCTCGGACATTTTCAATCCCGCCGCGAACGTTTGGAGCCTCGTCGGCGGCCTGACGCAACCGATTTTCGAGGGCGGCAAGTTGCGCCATCAACGCTCGGCTGCAATCGCCGCGGCGCAGGAAGCGGCGGCCAACTACAAGGCGACGGTGCTCACGGCGTTCCAGAACGTCGCCGATACGCTGACCGCCCTGCAGGGCGATGCGGATGCCTTCGCGGCGAGCGACGCGGCGGCGCAGGCCGCCGCCGAAAGCCTGAGACTCGTGCAGGCGCAATACAAGAGCGGCGGCGCGAGCTATACCCAGGTCTTGAGCTCCGAACAAACCTACCAGAACGCCGTGCTCGCGCTCGTCAAGGCGCGCGCGCTGCGATATGCCGACACCGCGGCGCTGTTCCAAGCCTTGGGCGGCGGCTGGTGGAACCGCACCGACGATAAATCCGATTCATCCGACTGCTGCAAGGGGTCCTAAGTGAGCACCGTACAATCCAATCAACGGCCGGGCATGGCCAAGCCGATGATCATCATGCTGCTGATCGTGATCTTCTTGCTCACGGCCATCGGCGGCTGGCAGTATTTCGTCGGCACCATGATCAAGAAGGGCATGGCCGCCGCGTTCGGGGCACCGCCCGCGGTCGCGACGGCGACGGCGGCGCTGTCGAGCTGGCAGGCGCACACCCAGGCGGTCGGCAGCATCCGCGCGGTCAAGGGCGCGGATCTCGCGGCACAAGCGTCCGGCATCGTCGAGGAGATTCATTTCGAGTCGGGCAACGACGTCGCCAAGGGTGCTCTGTTGTTGCGGCTGCGACCGAACGACGATCCGGCCAAGCTCGCGCAGCTCGAGGCGGCCGCAACGCTCGACGAGCAGACCTTGAAGCGCGACCAGGAACAGCTGGCCGCCCAGGCGATCAGCCAGGCTACGGTCGACACCGACGTGGCGAACCTCAAATCGGCCAAGGCGCAAGTGGCCGCCCAGCAGGCGTTGATCGAAGAGAAGACGATACGCGCTCCGTTCGCGGGCCGTCTCGGGATCCGGCAGATCGACGAAGGGCAATACCTGACCGCCGGCACGACCGTCGTCACCTTGCAGCAGCTCGATCCGATCTACGCGGATTTCTACCTGCCGCAGCAGGAGCTCGCCAGCATCAAGCGAGGCGAGACGGTGAGCGCCCACGTCGATGCCTACCCCGGCGTGAGCTTTCCCGGCACGATCACCTCGATCAATTCCAAGGTCGATGCGACCAGCCGCAACGTGCAGGTGCGCGCGTCCTTTCCGAACGCGGACAAGCGCTTGATACCGGGCATGTACGCGACCGTGGAGATCGACAAGGGCGACGCCCGGAATCTGGTCACGCTGCCGCAGACCGCGATCTCCTACAACCCCTACGGCGACGTGGTCTACGTCGTCGCGAAAGGTGGCGCCGACGACAAGGGGGGCGAGAAACTGGTCGTGCAGCAGCGCTTCGTCAAGCTTGGGCCCACGCGCGGCGATCAGGTCGCCATCGAGAGCGGCGTCGCGGCGGGCGACGTGGTCGTGACCGCAGGCCAGATGAAGCTGCACAACGGTTCGGTCGTGGTCGTCAACAACAACGTGACGCCGACCGACAACCCTGCCCCGAATCCGCCGAACCAATAGGCGCGAGGTAAAGATCCGTGAATTTCACCGACATCTTCATCCGTCGTCCCGTGCTCGCGAGCGTCGTGAGCTTGCTGATCCTGGTGGTCGGCATCCGCTCGTTCAGCTCGCTGCAGGTGCTCGCCTACCCGAAGACGGAAAACGGCATCGTGACCGTCACGACGTCCTTTCCGGGCGCCGATCCGGACGCGCTGGCGGGCTTCATCACCACGCCGATCGAGCAGGCCGTCGCCCAGGCGAACGGCATCGACTACATGACCTCGACGAGCGCGAACAACACGAGCACGATCACCGTCAACCTGCGCCAGAACTACGATACGTCCAAGGCCGCGGCCGAGATCAACATCAAGGTCAACTCCGTGCTGAACCAGTTGCCGGCCGGCGCGCTGCAGCCGGCGATCACGGTCAAGGTCGGTCAGACGACCGACGCGATGTATCTGGGCTTCTCGAGCAAGGACCTTCAGCCGAATCAGATCACGGATTACATCCAGCGGGTCGTGCAACCACGCCTGCAGGCCATCCCCGGCGTCCAAACGGCCGAGCTGCTCGGTGCCCAGTACTTCTCGCTGCGAGCCTGGTTGGATCCCAAGAAGCTCGCCGGCTACGGCCTGACCGCGAGCGACGTCTCGACCGCGCTCAGCGCGAATGACTACATTTCGGCCATCGGCAACACCAAGGGCCAGATGGTCCAGGTGACGCTGGTCTCGACGACCAATCTGCACACTCTCAACGAGTTCAAGAACCTCGTCGTCAAGCAGGTGGGCGGCGGCGTGATCCGCCTGAGCGACTTGGGCACGGTCGAGCTCGGCGCGGACAGCTACGATGCGAACGTCGCCTTCGACGGACGCACCGGCGTGTTCGTGGGCATCCAGGTGGCGCCCAGCGCCAACCTGCTGACGGTGGCGAACGGCGTCAAGGCCATCTTCCCCGACATCAAGGCACAGCTGCCCCAGGGTCTCAACGGCGAGATCATCTACGACAGCACGGACTACGTGAATCAGTCGATCCGCGAGGTCGCGACGACCCTGATCGAGGCGCTCGTGATCGTGATGCTCGTGATTTTCGCGTTCCTGGGTTCGCTGCGATCCGTGCTGATTCCGGTCGTGGCGATCCCCTTGTCCCTGGTCGGCACCTTCGCGATCATGCTGGCGCTCGGTTTTTCGATCAATCTGCTCACCCTGCTCGCCCTCGTGCTCGCGATCGGCCTGGTCGTCGACGATGCGATCATCGTCGTCGAGAACGTCAACCGGCATCTCGAGGAAGGCATGCGGCCGATCCCCGCCGCGGGCCTCGCGGCCCGCGAACTGGGAGGACCGATCATCGCGATGACGGTCGTGCTGCTCGCCGTGTTCGTGCCGATCGGTTTCCAGGGCGGCCTGACGGGCGCGCTGTTCGTCGAGTTCGCGTTCACCTTGGCGGGTGCGGTGACCGTCTCGGCGATCATCGCTCTCACCTTGTCGCCGATGATGGCTTCGCGGCTCTTGAAGCCGCACCGCGAGGGCGCGAATGATTGGGAGTCGCGTCTCGTCCGGGCGATCGACAAACGCTTCGATCGCGTGCGCGTAGGATACCGACGTCGCCTCGAGAGCGTGCTGCGTTACACGCCCGTGATCGCCGTATTCGTCGTCGTCGTGCTGTTCAGCATCGTGTTCCTGTACCGAAGTTCGAAGAGCGAACTCGCCCCGCAGGAGGACCAGGGTTTCGTCCTCATGCAGCCCACCCCCGCGCCGAACGCGTCGCTGCAGCAGAAAATCCTCAACGACCAGGCCATATTCAAGCTGATCACGGACATGCTGAAGCCGCAGCACGTGTTCCAGATCGACTCGCCGGCGCAGAACATCTCGGGCGTCGCGCTGCAGCCGCTCGGCAAATTGCGCCACGAGGGCTCGAACCAGATCCAACAGGAGTTGCAGCAGAAGATGGGCAGCATCGCGGGCGCGCGGGTCGCCGTGTTCCAGCCGCCGTCGCTGCCCGGCGGCGCGATCGGCCTGCCGATTCAGTTCGCGATCCAGAGCACCGATCCGGCCTCGCGCTTGTTCGAGGTCTCGAGCAATTTTCTCGACCAGGCACGACAGAGCGGCCTGTTCGCGTTCATCGACTCGGATCTGAAGATCGACGAACCTCAGTCGGTCATCGAGATCGACCGCGACAAGGCCGCACAACTGGGCCTGACGATGACCCAGGTCGGCTCGGCGCTGGGCAGCCTGCTCGGCGGCGGTTATACCAATTACTTCAGCATGGATACGCGGTCCTACAAGGTGATCCCGCAGGTCCACCGGATCTCGCGCCTGAACGTCGACCAGCTCCTGAACTATCCGATCGCGACGATCGGCGGCGTGTCGATCCCCCTGTCCTCGATCGCCTCGATTCGTTCGGAAACCGTGCCTGAGTCCTTGAACCACTTCCAGCAGGTCAATGCGGCGACGCTCTCGGCCGTGACCGTGCCCGGCGTATCGCTCGATGACGGCATCAAGAAACTGCAGCAGATCGCCAAGGAGAGCCTCCCGGCCAATTACACCGTCGATTACGGCGGCCAGGCCCGGCAGTTCGTCCAGGAATCGGGCGGCATCATGGTCACGTTCGCGCTCGCGATCATCATCGTGTTCCTGTCGCTGGCCGCCCTGTTCGAGAGCTTCCGGGATCCCTTCGTCATCCTGATCTCGGTGCCGCTATCGATCGCCGGCGCCCTGATCTTCATCGCCATCGGCGTGCACCAGGCGACGATCAACATCTATACCGAGGTCGGACTCGTGACCTTGATGGGACTGATCAGCAAGCACGGTATCTTGATCGTCGAAGTCGCCAACGCCCAACAAGAACTCGGCAAATCCAAGTACGACGCGATCGTCGAGGCGGCGGGCGAGCGACTGCGCCCTATCCTCATGACGACCGCCGCAATGGTGCTCGGCGTCATTCCGCTGGTGTTCGCAAGCGGTGCCGGCGCGGCCTCGCGTTTCGCGATCGGACTCGTGATCTCGACCGGTCTGTCGATCGGCACCTTGTTCACGCTGTTCGTCGTCCCCGGCGTCTACATGTTGGTCGGCGCCGACCATTCCCGCCGCGCCGAAGTCGAATTGCCCGACGCACCCTCCCCGGCGGTTCGATCCGGGGCCACCTGAACGGCGATGGCTGAACCGCAATCCGCCGGACCGGCGCCCCTGACGGGCGCCGCCCGGCTGCTCGGCACCTTTTCGCTCGCGCTCGCGACGTTCATGAACGTGTTGGACACGTCGATCGCGAACGTTTCCCTCTCCTCGATCGGCGGCGACCTCGGCGCAGCCAGCACGCAGGTCACCTGGGTCATCACGTCGTTCGCCGTCGCCAATGCGATCGCCGTGCCGCTGACGGGGTGGCTGACCCAGCGTTTCGGGGCCGTGCGCCTGTTCGTGACCTCCATCGTCCTGTTCACGATCTCATCGTGGCTATGCGGTCTGTCGACGTCCTTGCAGATGCTGATCGTGTTCCGGGTCCTGCAGGGTGCGGTCGCCGGCCCGATGATTCCGCTCTCCCAGGCGCTGTTGTTGTCCAGCTATCCGAAGGCGAAGGCCGGCACCGCGCTCGCGATCTGGGCGATGACGACCTTGGTGGCCCCCGTCATGGGTCCGCTGCTCGGGGGCTGGATCACCGACAACATTTCCTGGCCCTGGATCTTCTATATCAACATCCCGGTCGGCGTCTTCGCCGCCATCGTCACCTGGGGAATCTACCGGACCCGGGAGACGCCACGGGTCAAGCTGCCGATCGATACCATCGGACTGGGCCTGTTGATCGTCTGGGTGGGTGCTCTGCAGGTACTCCTCGACAAGGGCGAGGAGCTGGATTGGTTTCACTCATCGCTGATCGTGGGCTTGGGCGTCACCTCCATCGTCGCCTTCTGCGTGTTCCTGACCTGGGAGCTCGTTGGGAACCGGTATCCGATCGTCGATTTGCGTTTGTTCAAGGGTCGGAATTTCTGGACCGGAACATTAGCGTTTTCATTGGGATACGGAGTATTCTTCGGAAACGTTGTGATATTGCCTTTGTGGCTCATTCAATACATGGGGTACACGGCCACGGATGCAGGCCTCCTCACCGCGCCGGTCGGCATACTCGCCCTCTTGCTCTCGCCGTTCGTCGGCAAGCGGGTCGGCAAGAGCGATCCACGCGTGCTCGCCACGATCGCCTTCGTGATTTTCGCGTTCTCTTTGTATCTGCGGACGCGCTACAACACGGAGGCGAATTTTGGTTTCCTCGTCGTACCGATCATCATCCAGGGCGCTGCCATGGCGTTCTTTTTCGTCCCCTTGATCACGCTGATACTCTCCGGCCTGCCGCCGCAACGAATCCCCGCCGCCTCCGGCCTGTCGAATTTTGCCCGCATCACGGCGGGCAGCTTCGGCACCTCGATCGCAACGACGCTGTGGGACAACCGGGCGATCCTGCACCATGCGCAACTGACGGAGTCGGTCACGACGAACAGCATCGCCAGTCAGCAGTATTTCCAAGCGCTGCAAAACGGCGGCATGTCCTACCCCCAGGCGGCCGCGGCGATCAATCGGTCGATCGACGTGCAGTCGCATTTGCTCGCCGCCAACGACGTGTTTCTCAGTTCCGCAATTTTGTTTGCCGCCCTGATCGCCATCGTCTGGCTGGCCTCTCGCCCGCGCGCGGCAGCGCCGGCGGACGCGGGTGCCGCCGCCCACTAGCCTTAACCGCTCAAAGCGTCTCCCGCATTCGTCCAATATTACATAGGCTTAGAATATGTTCTACAGGTTAGGTCTGATGACTTGACCCGCCCGAGATGGATGAAACGCAGGCCCGCGGGTCGCACTTCACGGCCAGACTCCGGGCTCGTCCGCGCGATCCCGCCACTGCATCGACGAAAAAACGGCGTTGCGTTTTGTCGAGTGTCTTGTATATTCCAGCTGCAGAGTCTTGATTTATCAAGGTCATCCGCGAGAGAAGTCACCTCGAAACCACTTTAAGATAGTCGCGTTCGGATTTAGGCGAGGCGTTCATGATCACTGCCTGGGAATGTTTCCATTTCGCAACACTCGAGCTCGTCCGCTCGACTCCCATCAAGCAACGCCTGATTTGCGCCTACCGCCGCCACCTCGCCGGCATCGCCACCGACCAGCTGCCGACCGATATCCGGGAATCCTTCGCCAAAATCGTCGGCCATCTCTGCGGCGTCCAACCTTTGCGCGGTGAGGATGCGGTCGCCGCGTCGGTCCGCAAGATGTCAAACCAAGAAGCCGACGACTGCGCTGCACTCATCGTCGAGCTGTTCGGACGGATGTCGCGATCCTACGTGTCGGGGACGCGCCACGCCCTCGTCAAATTGCACAGCGTCGGGGGCACCGAAACCGACGAGAGTTCCGACGAAAGCCTTCCCGGTTTGATCGCGCACAACTGATGGCGTCGCGCATCCTGGGCCGAGTCCGCTGACGCGGATGCGCCGAGGCACTCGCCCCGGGTTTCCGCCGATCGACTAGTCGAGTTTGAACTCGATCGTGTCCCAGCGCGTCGTTTCCTGATGGCGCGCCTGACGCCGCAGGGCGTCGATCAAATTTCGCTCATTCCAGGGGCTCACTTCGTTGGCCAGATCTCGGATCGCCTTGGGCAAAGCAGCAGTCGAACCGAAATTCTCCATGGCGACGACCGGACGATCGGCGGCTCGCGCGAACGTCATTTGAAACGTGACCAGATCCGGCTCTCGGGCAAACACCGCGGGAACCACGATCAACACCTCGGAAGTCGCGATTTGCCGGCGCAAATCCTCGCGCTGACTCTCCGGCTGCGGCGGTCGCGGCGCGTGCGGCAAGCTCGTATTCACGTAGTAAAACTTACCGGAGGACTCCAGGTATTCGAACACCCGCGTGTAGTCGTCGTTGTCTTCCCAGGTATGGGTCACGAACAGGCGGATCGGATTGGCGGGGCTCGTCATGGCCCCTAGTGTATCGCGAGCGCGGGTCGGACCAAAACTTCGGTACAATCGGGACGGTGCGCTTGCTGATCTACAACATTCGCTATGCAACCGGCACCGGACCTGCGTTTCATCTGCCGGTGCCCGGCGCCGGCTACCTGCGATCCAGCCAGCGCGTCCTCGATCAACTGACCGACTTCATCAAGCAGCAGGATCCCGACGTCGTGGGCCTCATCGAGGTGGATACCGGTTCGATCCGTACCGGCATGGTCAACCAGGCGGATTTCATTGCCCGTTCCATCGGCCATTACTCCACCTCCGAGTGCAAGTACGGCGTCGCCTCGGTCAACCAACTCGTACCGATCGTCCGCAAGCAGGGCAATGCCTTTCTCGCGGGACCCCGGGTGCGCGGCGAGCGGTTTCATTATTTCGATACCGGGATCAAGCGGCTGATCATCGAACTCGAGCTCGACGACGTCGCGATCTTCCTCGTCCATTTGTCCTTGAAGTTCCGGCACCGCCAGTATCAGCTGCGCTATTTGTACGACCTGGTGCGCCAGGCCAACAAGCCCGTGATCGTGGCCGGAGACTTCAACACGTATTGGGGCGATCATGAGATCTACCTGTTCAACCAGGCGGCGGGGCTGACCAGTGCCAACGTCCGCGGCCTGCCCTCCTATCCCAGCCACAGCCCCCGGCGGGAGCTGGATTTCATCCTCTGCAGCGCCGAAATCCAGGTGAACCGTTTCGACATCCCCGACATCCGGCTGTCCGACCACCGGCCGCTGATCTGCGACTTCACGGTGATGGCCGAGGCCAAACGGGCGGCCTGAGCCCTTGGTGTGAACCAGTCCCCGATCCTGCGGCGTCCCCGTTTGGGTCGCTGCCCATTATGTTAGGATTTCGCGTTAAATCCTATGGAAGACAGACCTCTAGATCTCGCCGTACTGAAGAGTTTCTCGCCTCTGGACGGACTCAAGGCGGAGAATCTGTATGCGCTCGCCCGCAAAACGCAGATCAAATCGCTCGAAGCGGGTCGGCTGCTCTTCAAGGAAGGCGATACCGACAAGCGCACGTTCTACCTCGTCGGCGGAAGCCTGGAACTGCGGGCCGAGGATCGCACGATCGGGATGATTCGTGCAGGGACCCCCGAGGCCAGACCCGCCCTGGCGCCGGGTCTGCCGCGCAAATTCACCGCCCGCGCCGCGACCCCCGTCGAATACATCATGATCGACAGCGATCTGCTCGACGTGTTGCTCACCTGGGATCAGACCGGGCAGTACGAGGTCGCGGAACTGAACAGCGACAGCCTCGGGGTCAGCAGCGATTGGATGACGACGCTGCTGCAGACCAAGGCCTTTCACCGGATACCGCCGGCGAACATCCAGGCGATTTTCATGCGCATGCAGCGCATCAACTATCGCGCGCGCGACGTCGTCATCAAGCAGGGCACGGAAGGCGATTACTTCTACGTCGTGGTCGCCGGCAAGTGCCTGGTGACGCGGGAGACACCGCTCAACAAGGACGGCATCAAGCTCGCCGAGCTCGGACCCGGGGACAGCTTCGGCGAGGAGGCTTTGATCGCCGAGGCGAAGCGCAATGCCACGGTCACGATGGCGACCGACGGCACCCTGATGCGTCTCGGCAAGCAGGACTTCAACACGCTGCTGAACGAGCCCCTGCTGCAGTGGGTCGACCAGGACAAGGCCCGGGAGATCGTCGCCCGCGGCGGAAAGTGGCTCGACGTTCGGCTGCCCAGCGAATTTCAAAACTTTCGGATCGACGAGGCGATCAACATTCCGCTTTATTTCATTCGACTGAAGCTCAATGCGCTCGACAAGAACACCCAATACGTTCTGTGCTGCGACACCGGTCGGCGCAGTTCCGCGGCCGCCTATATCTTGAGCGAGCGCGGGTTCGAGGCGTGTGTCCTCAAGGGCGGGTTGGCGAGCATGGAAGCGGCGCGGGCGCGTAAACGCTGAGACGCCGCGGCGTCCGAAATCATCGCTTCGACGACCTGGATGTCGCGATCCCGCGCGCGGCAACATGGCGCTGGAGCGGTGCCGCTCCGTCCGTCCGCTCAGGGAGCGAAGCCATGCGCAACGCGATTCTCCACGCCTTCCTCGTTTGCGAAGTCTACGTGGTTCTCTTCATCGCGCTCCACGACTGGATCCCGCTCGGTCGGCTGAACAACCTCCGCGGCATACGCGCGGTGGATCCGGCGGCGAAGCGGCTCGCCGTCACGGCGCTCAGCACCCTGCCGTTCGCGGTCGGCCTCGCCGCCAGCGTCCATTATGCAGACGTCGGATTTCCCCGATGGCTGCTCTGGTTCCTCTGGTGCAGCTATGCAACGGGCCTGTATGGGATCTTGCGCGCCTGGTGGCTGCCCTACTTGCTGATTCCGGAGCCTGCCCGCGCGGCCCGTTATCGAGCCCGATTCGAGAACACGCATGCGTTCCTGCCGGCACGCAACGGGATCCGGCCCGATACGCTGCACGCCGGCTTCCATGGGGTTTTCTTGATCGCGGTGATATTGCTCGGGGCGTTGAGTACCTCGCGCTGATCGCGGGATCCTCGGCGCCGCGGTCTCGGCATGCCTACGAATCGACCTTGATCTACATCGTGTGCGTCGGCTTGTCGCCGCCCAGCGCGCCGGCGAGATAGTTCTCGATCTTCTTCTGGGTGTTGCCGCGATCCTGTTCGCTGAATTGAACGCCGATACCCGCCGTGCGCTTCCCCTGGGCCCCCTTGGGTGTCATCCAGATCACGCGTCCGGCCACGGGGAGTTTCTCCTCCTCGCCCATCAGGTTCAACAACATGAACACCTCGTCGCCGAGGCGATAATTACTGTTGGTCGGAATGAACAGGCCGCCGTTCTTGACGAACGGCATATACGCCAGATACAGCGCACTTTTGTCCTTGATCGTCAGCGTCAACAGGCCAGGTTTGTTACTTGGACTTCGCAACTCTAAAAGATCCCGAGGTGAATCACTTTGCCAGCGCCGCCCGACCATCGAGGAGCAGGGCTTCGAGGGCCAGTTGCTGGTTCATGCCCGTCGGCGTCAGCCGCCTGAACTGCCGGGCGGCGTCCAACAACCGGAATAGGCCTCGTATCTTGGGCTTAAGTAAAGCGGCAGGCAAGCCGACTGACTCCGCAGTTTTGCCCGAATCCCCCAAGCCCAGAGCCTGCCTTACGCGCCTTGTGATCCAGTTCTCAAGCCACAGGATGCGCAGGACCGCGTCGCTTTTCGCCCAACTCTCGGCCAAGAGACTGATATCGACCGACCCGGCGGCGAGTTGCTCCATGCTCGAGCGCATTTCCGAATCGAGGCGCTCGAGGCCCTCGGTCTGCAATTCCGCCGCGAGCAGAGGCGCGCCCCCGGCGAGCGCCAACGCGGGTGCCCAGTCCTGGCAGGGCGGTGCATGCGCCCGCAACCACGCTTCGCCCGCCTCGCGCCCGGGAGTCCGCAGCACGATGCGCAGGCAGCGGCTGGCAATGGTCGCCGGCAGTCGATGCGTGGGCCTCGCGGTCATGATCAGCAGCGTGTTCTGGGTCGGCTCCTCCAGCGTTTTGAGAAAGGCATTCGCGCCGTTCGTATTCAGTGCTTCGGCGCCGAGTATGAGGCCGACCTTGTAGCCGCCACGGTAGCTCTTGAGGGCCAGCGCCTCGATCAGCGCACGAACCTGATCGACTTTGATCTGCTGTGCATCGTCCTCGACGCGCACGACATGCGCGTCCGGGTGGCTGTCGGCGCGCAGCAACAAACAGGAGGGACAGCGGCCGCAGGGCGCACTCGCGCCGCTCTCGCAAAGCGCGAAAGCCAGTGTCCATTCGGCAAGATGATCGGCGCCGAGGCCGGGCGCGCTCAGCACCAACAAGGAATGCGGCAGGCGCCCGGAGTCGCGGGAGCGGCGCAGATGCGCCTGGGCTTCGGCCAGCCACGGCAAGTTGTCGGCGATCTCGAATTTCAAGACGACACCTCGTGCACCGGGAGTCTCAGGCCCTTCGCAGTGCCGCGGCGAGGACCGCCGCGGCCACGTCGGCTAGCGTCTGGGTTGCATCGATGACCACGATGCGCTCCGGGTCGGCGGCGGCGCGCGCCCGATAGCCGGCGCGCACCCGCTCGAAGAACTCGGCGCGCTCCCGCTCGAAGCGGTCGAGCCCCGCGGGCGCTGCGCGGGTGCGCACGCGTGCCGCACCGATCGCCACGGGAGCATCGAGCAGGATGGTCAGGTCCGGACGCCGCGTGCCCTGGACCAGCTGTTCCAAGGCCGCGATCGCAGCCGTCGCTACACCGCGGCCCGCGCCCTGATAGGCGTAGGTGGCATCGGTGAATCGATCGCACAACACCCAGCGGCCCGCGCTCAATTCGGGTTCGATGAGATTGTGCAGGTGAACCGCCCGTGCGGCAAACATGAGCAGCAGCTCGGCCAGCGGCGGCAGGGCTTCCTCACGCGGCACGAGCAGCAGACCACGGATCTGCTCGGCCAGCGGCGTACCACCCGGCTCCCGGGTGACCACCGCTTCGATGCCGCGCGCCGCCAAGGCTTGCGCGAGCGCTCGAACCTGAGTCGACTTGCCGACCCCTTCGATGCCCTCGAAACTCAGAAACCGTCCGATACCGGTGCTCATGGGGACGTCCCCGCCGCCTTCTGGCGTTGAATGGCAAGATAGCGCGCGACCGCCGCATTTTGCCCGGCGAGAGTCGCCGAGAACACATGCGTCCCGTCGCCGTTGCCGGAGGCGACGAAATAGAGGGCGTCGGTTTCCTGCGGATGCGCCGTCGCGCGCAGCGCGGCGGCGGAAGGCAGGCAGATCGGGGTCGGCGGCAAGCCGGTGCGCGTGTAGGTGTTGTAGGGTCCGTCGGTGCGTAAATCGACCGTATGCAGGCTACCGTCGTAACGGCTCCCCAGCCCGTAGATCAAGGTCGGATCCGCCTGCAGGCGCATGCCGAGATTCAGACGGTGCAGATAGAGCCCCGCGATCTTCGCCAGCTCCTGCGGCACGGCGGACTCCTTTTCGACGATCGAGGCGAGCGTGAGCAGCTCGCCCGAATTGGCGAGCGTGAGCTTCGGATCGCGAGCCTCCCAATCCGCCGCGAGCTCGCGCACGAGCGCGGCATGGGCTTGCTGCAGTAACTGCGCGTCGGTCGTGCCGCTTTCGAATTTGTAGGTTTCCGGCAGGAACTGTCCCTCGGCTTCCACTCCCGGGAACCCGAGCGCCGTCATCAGATCGGCGGGCGCCGCGGGCAGCGTCTGAACCACGTCCGGATGCCGGTGCAGCGCCGCGAGCAGGTCCTCGACCCGCCACCCATCGACAATCGTGAAGCCGAACAAGAGCACGTCCCCTTTGACCATCTTGGCGAGCAGCGACCGGGGGGTGAGTCCCGGCTCGATGACGTACTCGCCCGCCTTGACCGCGGCAGCCTGGCCCTTGAAGCGCGCGAGCAAGACCCAGGCGCGCGGATAGGTTACGACCCCTTGCGCTCCAAGGTCCGCGGCCACGCGCGCGAAGCGCACGCCCGGGGCGACTTTATAACGGATGGGGACTGCCAGGTGCAGAGGCTGGTCGAGGCTGCGCACCGCGATCCAGGCGACGATCCCCGCGATGCACGCGCCGATCAGGCAACCGAGGAGCGCGAGGCGGGCAGCGCGCCGCACGCGGCGTCAGACTCTGCGGAAGACGAGCGACCCGTTGGTGCCGCCGAAGCCGAACGAGTTCGACAGGGTGTGCTCGAGTTTCATGGGTCGGGCGACGTTCGGCACGTAGTCGAGGTCGCAGCCCTCCCCGGGCTCGTGCAAATTGATCGTCGGCGGCGCCACCTGATCCCGCAACGCCAGCACGGAGAAGATCGCCTCGACGGCGCCCGCGGCGCCCAGCAGATGCCCGGTCATGGACTTGGTCGAACTGACGGCGAGTCGATCGGCGGCCGCACCGAAAGCGCGGCGAATGGCGGTCGTCTCGGCGCGGTCTCCCAATTCGGTCGACGTGGCGTGCGCGTTCACGTACTGCACCTGATCCGGATTCAAGGCGGCATCGGCAAGCGCCTTCGACATGGCCTTGCGCGCGCCTTCGCCGTTCTCGGGGGGAGCGGTCACGTGGTAAGCGTCTCCGCTCATGCCGAAACCAACGAGCTCCGCGTAGATCTTGGCGCCGCGAGCCTTGGCGTGCTCGTACTCCTCGAGCAACATCGAGCCGGCGCCATCGCCCATGACGAAGCCGTCGCGATCCTTGTCCCAGGGCCGGCTCGCCGCCGCGGGATCGTCGTTGCGGTGGGAAAGCGCCTTCGCCTGGGCAAAGCCGCTCATGCCGGTCGGACAGGTCGCCATTTCCGAACCGCCCGCGAGCATCGCATCGACTTCGCCATACTGGATGAGGCGCAGTGCGAGTCCGAGCGCGTGCGTCGAGGTCGTACAGGCGGTGGCAACGGCGAGGTTCGGCCCGGTCACGTTGAAGGCCATCGACAAATGACCGCTGACGAGATTGATGATGCTGCCGGGAATGAAGAACGGGGACACCTTCTTCGGGGAATCCGTCTCCTTGTACCTGTCGTAGGCCTCCTCGATCGATTCGAGGCCGCCCATCCCCGATCCCATCATGACCCCGATGCGCTCCGAGTTGCTCTCGGTCACGACGATCCCGGAGTCGCGCATGGCCTGCATGCCGGCGACGACGCCGTACTGCATGAAGGCATCCATGCGCCGCGCTTCCTTGGCCGTGATGTAGGGTTCGAGATCGAGCTGCCGGATCTCGCCGCCGAAATGGACCGGGAAATTGGTCGTGTCGAACCGGGTGACCGGAGCGATCCCGCTGCGACCCGCGAGTATCGATCCCCACGCGCTGGCAACGTCGTTACCAACCGGGGAGACTAGTCCTAAGCCGGTGACGACGACGCGTCGCTTGCTCAATTAAGCCTTGCTCTTGTGCGAGTTGATGTAGTCGATGGCCTGTTGAACGGTCGTGATCTTCTCGGCATCCTCGTCGGGAATCTCGGTCTCGAACTCTTCCTCGAGCGCCATGACCAGCTCGACCGTATCCAACGAATCGGCTCCCAGATCATCGACGAACGAGGCGTCATTCGTGACTTCTTCTTCCTTCACGCCCAATTGCTCTGCGACGATCTTCTTAACTTGCTGCTCGACAGTACTCATCGTTATGGTGTCCTCTAGGGATTTCAATTCGTTCGCGCCGGGTCAATGGGCCCTCGGGCCAGCCTCTAGGTACCGGCAGGGCGCGTATTTTATGTGAACGCGAACCCGACGGCTACCCGAGACGCCGCGCATCTTGCGACGCGGAAACTTTGCTTGACAAAACAGTCGCTGCCGGGGTCTTTTTTACCCTTTTATGCCGTATCCATGGCGGTCAGGCCATGTACATCCCGCCGTTGACGTGCAGGGTCTCGCCGGTCACGTAAGACGCATCGGGCGACGCCAGAAAGGCCACGGCGGCCGCGATATCCTCGGGTGCCCCCAGGCGCGCCAGCGGGATTTGGCCATTGAGGGATTCGCGCTGCGCATCCGAGAGCGCCCGCGTCATGTCGGTGTCGATGAACCCTGGCGCGACCACGTTGGCGGTGATGCCGCGGGATCCGACTTCGCGGGCGAGCGACTTCGTGAAACCGATGATCCCCGCCTTGGCCGCGGCGTAGTTGGCCTGCCCGGCGTTGCCGGTCGCGCCGACGACCGACGCAATGCTGATGATGCGTCCCGTTCGCGCCTTCATCATGCCCCGCAGAACCGCCTTCGAGAGTCGAAACACCGAGCTCAGGTTGGTCGCGAGCACCGCCTCCCAGTCCTCCGGCTTCATGCGCAGCAACAGCGTGTCGCGCGTGATCCCGGCGTTGTTGCAGAGTATGCCGACGGCGCCCTCGCGCGCCTCGATGTCGGCGAGGAGCGCATCGATGGAGGCCTGATCTCTGACGTCGAGCACGGCGCCGCGGCCGCCCTGAGGCGCGAGCGACGCGCTCACCCGCTCAGCGCCCTCGCTCGTCGTCGCGGTGCCGATCACGCGCGCGCCATCCCGCGCGAGACGCGCCGCAATCGCCGCGCCGATGCCCCTCGAAGCGCCAGTCACCAAAGCAATCTGCCCGTTCAACATCATTGACTCCCCGCAAGCGCTTCATCCAGGGACTTCGGGTCCTCCAGCGCCAGCATTTTGAGATCCCGATTCTTGTCGATCCGACGATTCAGGCTGGTCAGCACCTTGCCCGGCCCGCATTCGATCAGCCGCGTCACGCCCAGCCCAAGCAAGGTGCGGACGGTCGCGGACCAATACACCGGCGTATGCAACTGTTTGACCAGTCCCGCGCGGATCGCCTCCGCATCGACGAGGGGCTTGACGCCGACGCCGTAGAATTCGACCCCGCTCGGCGCCTCGACCGCAACGGCGGCGAGCCGTTCGCGCAGGCGCTCCGCCGCCGGCAGCATCAGGGAGCTGTGGGACGGGACGCTGACCGGCAACGAGACCGCCCGCTTCGCTCCGCGCGCCGTGGCCGCCGCGATGGCCCGCGCGACCGCGGCGCTCGTGCCCGCGATCACGACCTGCCCCGGGGAATTGAAGTTGACCGCCTCGACGATGTCGCCTTGCGCCGCCTCGGCACAGGCTGCCTCGACATCGCTGTCCTCGAGCCCAAGGATCGCCGCCATCGCGCCCTCGCCCTGCGGCACGGCGCTTTGCATCGCCTCGGCCCGGAAGCGCACGAGTTCGACGGCGCTGCGAAACTCGAGACTTCCGGCCGCGACGAGCGCGGAGAACTCGCCGAGGCTGTGGCCCGCCACGAACTGCGGAACCGCCCCGCCGCGCTCCCGCCACAGGCGGTAAGTCGCGACGCCCGCGGCGAGCATGGCGGGCTGCGTGCGCTCGGTGGCATTGAGCGCCTCGCTGGGTCCGTCCTGACAGAGCCGCCAAAGGTCGTAGCCCAAGACCTCGGACGCCTCGGCGAAGGTCGCCTCGATGACGCCCGAGAGCGTCGCGAGGGCGCCGAGCATGCCGACGGATTGCGAGCCTTGGCCGGGAAACACGAATGCGGTCGTCATGGCTGGCAGCCTTCAAGAGCGAATTTGGTGGCGGATTATAACGAGCCGCCCGCAGAGTGCAGCACCGACGAGGAAGCCGGCGACCGCGCCGTACAGATGGGCATCGACCACGATCAGCGGCGAGGCGTGCCCGGTGGCCTGCCAATACTGCTCCAGCGCGAGCTTCACGACGAGGCAACCGAGCAGGATCCAACGGTCCCAGGTCCGCGCAAATAGATGCTGTGCCGTGCCGGCCGCCATCACCGTGTGCAAGACGCCCGAAGCACCGACATACCAGGTCACGCCGGGACTGAGCCACCAGAGACCGCAGGTGATCGCAAGCGCCCCCGAGAGCACGATGACCAGCCAGGCCAGGGCCGTGAAGTCGGCGGCGAACAGGGACCACATCAGGACGAGGCCCAGTTCGTTGAGCACGAGATGGTGGAGATCGAGATGCACGAGATGGGCGCAGAGCAGCCGCCACCATCCCCCGGCGGCGAGCGCGGCCCGATCGTAACGCAGCGCCAAGGTCACGCTGTCGCCAAGAGCCAACAGCCCGTGCAGAAAGAGCACGATCAAAAGCAACCAAATCCATCGGCCGCGATCCCACTGTAGGGCCGCAGCGAGCTGCGACCATCGTTTGGCCCGCTCAGCGGCCATCGGTGCCCCCCTTTTTGGTATCATGTTGCGAAGGTTCCGAGGTCATTCTATGCGCAATCGTTCCAGCGGTTTCACTCTGATCGAGATCATGGTGGTGGTCGTCATTCTCGCCGTGCTAGGCGCGCTCGTCGTACCCAAGATTCTCGAAAATGTCGACAAGGCCCGGGTCACGCGCGCGGCGAGCGACATCCGCGCAATCGAGACGGCCCTCGATTTATACCGGCTCGACAATTTCAAATACCCGACGACCGAACAGGGGCTGGCGGCGCTCGTCAGGCAGCCCGCGGATCCCACGATCACGAACTATCGCGCCGGCGGTTACCTGCCCTCGCTCCCGAAAGATCCCTGGGGCCAGGTGTACCTCTATACGAGTCCGGGCACCGACGGGCTCGATTACGACCTGATCTCGTATGGCCGCGACGGCAAGCCTGGCGGCGAGGGGTACGACGCCGACATCAGCAACGCGACCCTCGATCAGAAATAGCGCGCTCCCCGGCCGGTGCCGCCGCATGGCGAGAATTTCCGGGAGACTGCGGGCGCGCGCGCAGGGCTTCACGCTCGTCGAGATCCTCGTCGTGGTCGTCATCATGGCCATCGTGATCGGCATGGCCTTGCTGTCGATCAACGTCACCGGGCGCGATCAGCAGATCGATCAGGAAGGCCGGCGCATCGAGGGACTGCTCAGCCTGCTGCATGACCGGGCCCTGATCGAGGGTCGCGATTTCGGCATGCGCATCCAGCCGACCGGCTACGACTTCGAGTATTACGACACCCGGCGCGGTCGCTGGATCCGGCTCGACCAGGAGCGCGAATTCCGCAAGCGCGACCTGCCGAAGGGCTTGAGTTTCCAGCTGCAGCTGGACTCCACCGTGGTCGTGCTGAAACCCGTGGACCCGAATCTGACCGACGACTCGGCGCCTCCCCCGCCGCAGATCGCGATCGCCGCGAGCGGCGACGCCTCGCCGTTCCGTCTGACCTTGATGCGGGACGGGAGCCAGGCGACGGCCTCGGTGAGCAGCGACACGATGGGCAAACTCTCCCTGCAGACGTCGGATCATCCGCTGCCGGAGAAGCCTTCGTGATTCTGCGCACTCCCACGGCGCGGCCACCCGCCGGGCGCCTACGCACGCGCGGCTTCACGCTGATCGAAGTGATGGTCGCGCTGATGATCGTCGCGATGGGTCTCACCGCCTTGATGGTGGCGGTGAGCGGGACCGCGAGCGCGAGCGGTTACCTGCGCGACAAGGCCATCGCGCAATGGATCGCGCTCAATCGCTTGACCGAGGTGCGGCTCAATCTACAACAGAAACCCGGCCAGAACGGGGACACGGGTGAACTCGACGTCGCGAATAGAAAATGGCACTACGACACCCGCTACTTCGACACCGATGTCCCCTCGATGCACCGGGTCGTCGTGCGCGTCTGGGCCGGGCCGGCCGATCAGAAAGGCAATCCCTTGGGCGAATACACGGGATTTCTCGGCTCCGACGTCGCCACCCCGGGGGGTTCCAACGTCGATTGGACGCAAGGCAGCAACGCGGCGAGTTCCAATTGCGTCAACGGCACGTCGGGAACCCCGAACAACGCCGCGACGAATACGCTGAGCAACGGCTCCAGCGGCGGTGCGACCACGCCCGGGCTGACCAATTGCACACCGATCGGAGGGGCCGGCAACAGCAGCGGTGGCGCGAATACCCCGGGCTCGGGTAACGGCACGACCAACACCGGCACCGGCGCGACGCCGACGACGAATCCACAATGAAGCCATCGTCCCCGCGCACGGATCCCCACGCGCGACCGCGCGGTTTCACGCTGATCGAGATGCTCGTCGCGCTCTTGATCCTCGCCGTGATGTCCGCCCTGGGATACGGCACCTACCGCGCGGCGCGCATCGGCGCCGCACGGGCACAGGATTCCCTGGCGCGGACGCGCGAGATCGAGTTCGGTCTGCGCATCCTGGAACAGGACCTCGCGGAGGCGGTGCCGCGCCCGATTCGCGATCCCTTGGGCACCACGCGGCGTCCCGCGTTTCGCGGCGGCCCCGGTCAGCCGACCCTGCTCGATCTGACCCGCGCGGGCTGGTCGAACACCGCCGGCATGCAGCGCAGCACCTTGCAGCGGGTCTCTTATCAGCTGGTCGGCGACAAATTTCAGCGCAGCTATCAAACCGTGCTCGATCCCACGAGCGCCAGCCAACCGGTCGTCCAGGATCTGCTGACCGGCGTCGCCAGCATCCAGTTGAATTTTCTGGATTCGGGTCAGAACTGGAATACGCTGTGGCCGCCGGCGACGCTGCCCTTGCCGGACAGCGAGTGGACCCGCCCGGTCGCCGTCGAGATCCTCATCCAATTCAAGGACTGGGGCAAGGTGCGACGACTCGTCGAGGTCGCCGGATGAAGCTGCCGCGCCGTCGTCCTCGCGATCAGCGCGGTGTCGCGCTGATCATTGCCTTGATCCTCGTCTCCCTCGCGACGATCCTCGCCTGGAAGATCAGTTACGATGGCTACCTCGAACGGCGCCGCTCCACGGGCATGCTGGGCGCGGAACAGGCGTTCGAATTCGGTCTCGGCGCCGAAGCACTCGGCGCCTACGCGTTGGTGCAAGACCTGCAGCTCAACAAACAAACGACCTTGGCCGGACCCTGGGCGCAGCCGACGGCACCCCTGCCGCTGACCTCGGAGAATGACCCGGACGGCGAGCCCTTCGGCACGTTGCAGGGCAGCCTCGAGGACATGCAGGGTCGGTTCAACTTGAACAATCTCGGCCGTACGCTGGCGAACGGCCAACCCGATCCGCAGCCCTTGGAACAGTTCCAACGCTTGCTCGCATCGGTGGGAGTCGAACCCAAGTTCGCGGATCTCGCCCGCGACTGGATCGACGCCGACAACAATCCGACCCAGCCCGACGGTGGCGAGGACTCCGTCTATACTGTGCAGACACCTCCCTATCTGACCGGCAATTGGCCCATGACGAGCACCAGCGAACTCATGGCTCTACCCGGCTTCGACCTCGGCCGCTACTTGAAAATCGCCCCCTACGTGACCGCCCTGCCCACGGCCAATGCGCAGATCAACATCTGCACGGCCTCGGGTGTCGTGCTGGACAGCTTGTGGCCCAATGGCGAGTACGCCTCGAATCCGGACGCGCTCGTGATCGGGCGCAAGGGCGGGTGCTTCCCCGACCTGAATACGTTCAAGCAAGTCGTGGGCACACAGTATCTTGCCGCGATCAACGGACAATACGCGGAGACCAGTTCCTACTTCGAACTCACGACCCATGTCACCCTTGGCACGTCGGAGTTCACCTTGTACAGTCTTTTGCAACGCGGTCGCGGGGGTAAAGTGACGCCCCTGCTGCGCAGTTTTGGCACACTTTGAAGAAATCATGGCCCTGACCCTATTGCTTCGCCTCCCGCCGCCCGGTCAGACCGACACGGAATGGCTGCTCGTCGACGAGTCAGGCGCTCCCGCGGGACCGCGCCAACGCGGCACGCTCGAGATCGCGGCGGCGGTCGGGGCCTCGGCGAGAATCGTCGTGCTCGCGCCCGCCACGCAGGTGTTGCTCGCGCAACCCGAGCTGCCGCCGGGCACGGGCGTGAAGCTGGCACGCGCCGTCCCATTTGCGCTCGAGGAGCAGCTGACCGAGGACATCGACCAGCTGGTTTTCGCGGTCGGCAAGCGTCGCGCCAGCGGCGGCACGCCGGTTGCCGTGGTCTCACGCGATCTGCTCCAGTCCTGGTTGCAAAGACTGCGGGGCGCCGGCATCGAACCGGCGGCGATCTTTGCCGACCTGTCGCTGATTCCGGAGAATCCGGGACAAACGGTGCTGTGGCTGGAACGGGACTGCCTCGCCGTGCGACGTCCCGGGGTCCTGCCCTTTGCGGTCGAACTCACGCCCGTCACCGAGGCGCTCACCGTCGCGGGCGTGATCGCCGATGGCTCCGACCCGACGGCCGAACCAAAGGCCCCGGAGAGCGCCATTCTCTACCTGACGCGCGAGGACTGGGTGCGGGTCCAGGACGAATTCGAGACCCTGATCGACAAGTTCGAGTCGCTGAAGATCCAACTGCTGGCCGACGGACCGCTGCCCTGGCTCGCGCGCGAACTCGTCGCCGCCGCGCCCGTGAACTTATTACAGGGCGAATTTGCCGCGGATACGGACTACGGGGCGCGTTGGCGTCTTTGGCGCGTGCCGGCCGCACTTGCCGGCGTGCTGTTCGTCGTCTATCTGGGCGCCCAGTGGCTGCAGATCCATGCGGCCAACAAGCGCACGGCCGAGCTCGATGCGCAGATCAGCGAGGTGTTCAGGTCGGCGATGCCCAGTGAATCGATGCAGGACCCCCGCCGACAAATGCAGTCGCGTCTGGAGCGGATCCGCAAGTCGGCGACCGGACCGCAGTATTTCCTGCGCACGATGCAGGCCTTGAGCGGCGCGCTCGCCGGCCTTCCGAAAACCACGATCGATGCGCTCTCCTATCACGAGCAGACCGTCAACATGAAGGTCACGGCGCCGAGTGTCGACGTGCTCTCGCAACTCTCGCAGGCCATCGGTCGGCAAGGTCTGACGGCGGAGATCCAATCATCGACGCCCGCCGGCGGCGGAGTCGAAGCCCAGATGCAGATTCGCGCGCCGGGCGCGCGCAAACACCCATGAAGAAACTTCAAACCTGGTATGCCGGCTTGAACCCGCGGGAACGGCGGATCGTCTTGATCGGCGCGATCACGCTCGCGGTGTTGGTCGTCGTCGGTGGCCTCTTGCTGCCGCTGCAGGCGGCGGTCTCGCGTGCCGTGGATCGGCGCGACTCGCGCCAGCAGGATTTGGATTGGATGCGCGTCAACGTCGACGAGATCCGCAACGGGGCCACGCAAATGCACCGCGATACCGGCGAGGCCCCCGTGGTGCTGGTCGATCGCGTAGGACACGAATCGGGGCTCGCCGATGCCTTGCGCGGAACGCAGCCCAGCGGCCCCGCCGGGGTGCGCGTGCAACTCGAGGGCGCGCCCTTCGATCCGCTGATCGAATGGTTGGGAACGCTGGATTTACGCTACGGCCTGGCGGTCGAATCCATCACGATCGATCGAACGGCCAAACCCGGCGTGGTCAATGCCAGCGTCACGCTCAACCAGCCGCAGCGCTGAGCCCCCGAAGCGCGGTTTGCGCCCGCGCGCCTACGTGCTGATCGGACTGATCGCGCTGCTGGCCGCGCTCGTGGTCGTCGCATCCGCCCTGCCCGCGCGGGTCGCCACCCGTTTCTTGCCCGACGGCGTGCAGGCTCGGGAGCTGTCCGGCACGATCTGGCACGGCGAAGCTGCCGCTCTCAGCTTCCGCAATCTCGAACTCGGTGCCGTTGAGTGGCAGATCCACCCCGCCTCGCTGCTGCAGCTCACGCTCGCGGTCGATCTTCAGTGGGTGCATCGCGGTTTCGGGCTCAGCGGCCGGGCTCTTCTCGCCCGACACCACCTCAGCTTGAGCTCCATCCAGGGCGGAGGTCCGATCGAGGATCTGCGTGATCTCGGCGTCGCGGCGGGTTGGCATGGGACGGCACAGGTGTCGGTCGACGAGATCGAGAGCGATTTTGCGCGCATCCTCGCGGCCAGCGGCAGCGTGCAGGTGTCCGACCTCGCGGCCGCCTCGGTTGCCGGCGGCGCCGACCTCGGCGCCTACGTATTGCGCTTGAGTCCGTCGGCCGTCGATGCTTCGGGCGCGATCACGGGGCAGTTGAGCGATGCCGGTGGACCCCTCGCGGTGCAGGGCACGATCACGATCACGCCGCAACAACATACCGGCCTCGTATCGGGCACCCTTCAGGAGCGGGCCGACGCGCCCGCGGAACTACGCCGTGATCTCGGCGATCTCGTGCAGATGCGCGGACGCGATGCCCAGGGCCGCGTGCCGATCGACGTGGAATTCAGTTTCTGATGGTTTGAGCCGTGCTTCGCGCCGGCCTTTAAGTACATCCCACGATGGCCTCGCCGCGCCGCTCGCGTACAGTGGAGACCAGTACGGTAATCGTGCCCCAGGGCACTCGAGGATAGCAGCCATGTCCATCAAGCTTTCACGCCGCGAGCTCGTCACCCGGATGCTCTGTTCGGCGGCGCTCGCGCCGGTAATGGGTCTCATTGGCACGGGCGCTGCGACCGCCGCGGCCGCGACGCTCGATCCGGCCGACCCGGAGGCCAAGGAATTGGGCTATGTCGCTGATGCCTCGAAGGTCGATGCCGCGGCCGAGCCGACCTACAAGCCGGACCGACGCTGCGTCAATTGCGGGCTATTCGACGGAAAGGCCGGGGATGCCGCGGCGGAATGCGAGCTGTTCCCCGACAAGACGGTCGCCGCCGGCGGGTGGTGCAGGCAATGGGTGAAGCGACGCGGATCGTGAACCGGCGGCAAGCGCCGTCGCGCCTCGCCCCCTAAGGCTCCCACTCTTTCCACGCGCGCATCAGCGGAAAATAAAGCCCGACACGCACCGGCTCGGGTCCGAGGCGGCGCGCGAACACCGCGTAACGCTGCATCTGGCCGCGGTAACGCTCGACCTCCCGTTCGAGGAACTCTTCGACGCCGCCGCCCAGGTGCCGGCTGGTCTTGTAGTCGATGACCCAGCGAAATCCGTCGCTCGCGACGAAACTGCGGTCGAAGACGACGCGCAGGATTTCGCCGTCGACGACGCCGGAAAGCGCCAATTCGCGCGACTGTTCACGATGTTCGCCGCTCAAGATCCAACGGGCGCGAGGATCCGCGTGCACGGCCTCGAGCGCCGCCACGACGCGCGCGCTCGCCTCGGCGAGACGCTCCGACGGGACACCGCGCAACGCGAGCCAGCGGCGGAAGCGCGATTCATCGGCGGCGGCCTTGCGCGGGTCGCCATCCGTCAATTGCAGCGTCTGCAATTCGGCGTGCACGAGACTGCCGATCTGCCGCGCGGTCTCGCCGGCCCAGTCGAACACGGGTGTCTCGGCGCGCTTGTCGATGGCGACAGGCGCCTCGAGATCGAACGCCGGCGGCGACGGCACGGGCGACCAGCCGGCCGGCACCCGGCGCAGGCACAGACCCTGCAAGCCCCCGTCCGGTGGCGCGGCGCCGTCGGCGGGTGCGCTGAATGCCGTGGCAACCAAGGGCCACAGAACCTTCAATAGACTGCCCGACCGCGGACGCCAGGGCCGGCGCTCAGCCGCGGCGTCGCCGCCGCCGGACATCGGCGCCTCGCCGTCGGCATTGCGCTCCGCTGCCCCGGTGCCCACGACCGCGCTCAAGACCAGCTGGTATTTCGCGCGCGTACAGGCGACGTAGAGCAATCGCTCGGCCTCGAGTTCGACCGCCTGCTTCGCCTCGCCGCGCAGGAACCCGTACAAGCCCTGCGTCTCGCTGCCGACGGGCGGGCGAGCCGCCATGACCATGCCATCGCGGTCCGGGCGCGCGAACGGCATCGCGAGCAGAATCTCGTCGCTGCGCGCCGGGATGGCCCGATCGAGGGCGGGCAGCACGACCAGATCGAACTCGAGCCCCTTCGCCTTGTGGATCGTCATGATCTCCACCGCGCTTGGCGTCGCATCGCGCGCGAACAAGTCGTCGAAGGCGCCGGCAAAATCGACCGGGTCCGGCAGACCGCGGCGCTCGAGTTCGCCGATGCGCCGAAACGCGCTGCGCGCGTGTTCGAGGTCCTGAGTGCGGGCGGCGCATGCCGGTCCGCCGAGCGCGATCCAGGTGCGCTCGAGCCAACGCGTGAACGAAGTCTGGGTGCGCACGCTCTGCGCCGCCTCGAGCACGGCACGGCAGCGCCGCGCGCGCTCGCGGCCGTCAGCGCTCAGTCGCGCAAGGACCGCGGGGTCCGCGAGCGCGTCCCAAACCACACTCGCGCCGCGCGTCAGCTCCCAGAGATCGGCGAGCCTCAAACCGGCCCAAGGCGCGCGTAATAGCGCAAGCCACGCGGATCGGTCGCCCCAGTGCAGCAGCGCGCGGGCGAGTGCGCAGAGATCGCGGACGATCGCCTGTTCACCGAGCGGTTCGATGTCGACCGCACCGAAGGCGATGCCGCGGGTGCGCAGGGCTTGCGCGATGTCGCGCGCGTGCGCCTTGGCGCGCACGAGGATCGCGACGTGCCAGTCGGGATAGGCTGCGAGACGATTCGCGATCAGTTCGGCAACGGCCGCGGCCTCGGCCGCGCGCGTCGCGAACGGCGCGAGCCCGACCTCGGCCGTCAGGGCCGGATCGGGTTGGCGTGCCGCGGCACTGGGCCGGAACGCAATCGCGCCCCGATCGCGATCGTCCCGTTGCGGCAGAATGGACGCGAACGCGCCGTTGATCCAGGCGAGCACCTGCGGGGCGGTGCGAAAATTGCTGGTCAGACGCTGCACTTCGAACTGCAGATCCCCGATGCCGCGTTCCGCCAGCTCCAGGAAGGCGCGCACCTCGGCCTGGCGGAACCGGTAAATCGACTGCATCGGGTCGCCGACGCAGAAGATGCTGCGCCCGTCGCCGGGCTGCCAACCCGCCGTGAGGACGCGCAGGAGCGCGACCTGCGGCGCGGAGGTATCCTGGAATTCGTCGATCAGAACATGGCGCAGACGGTAATCGAGACGCAGCGCGAGATCGGTCGGCTGGGTCGGGCTGCCGAGGGCGCGGCGTGCCGCCATCGCGACGGCGGTGAAGTCGACCGCCCCCTGTTCCCGGAACACCTGGTCGAGTTCGATCGACGCCAGAAGCAGGACCTGGGCGAGGTCGCGAACGGCGGCCCACTCCGCATCGCTGTAGGCGGGGTTCGGCAGGCCGCGGACCGCGTCCAGCAGGGCGACCGTGCGCTCCTCGCGGGCCAGCTCGTCGAGCAAGTCCATCATCTCGGGCTTGTCGGCGCATCCGACCGGAAATCCCTGCGTCTTGGTGATCCGGGAGCGAACCTTGCCCTCATTCGTCAAGACGAGGTCGGCGAGTTCGCGCCAACGACCGAGATCGCCGGCCCTCGTCCCGAGGCCCGCCGTCGCGCCACCGCTCCCGGTCCCAGCTTCGTTCGCCGCCGCACCTTCGTTCCCGGCGACGGCGCGCCACGCGGCCAGGGCGGTCGACGTCGGCTCCAGGCGCTGGGCGGCGCCGACTGCGAGCCTGGCGAGCGCCGACCGACGTTCGGGTCCCAGCGCCGACGCCGACGCCGCCAAGCCCCGCTCGACCAGGTAGCGCAGGTCCGCATCGAACTCGGCGCGGATGCTTTCCAGAGCGGCCGGATCCACGTCGCTCGCCGCCCGCAGTCCGCCGACCAAAAGTGGCAACCAGCGATCGCGGCTCCCGAGCAATCCGACGATCCGCTCCACGAGCTGCGGCCAGCGCAAATCAGCGGCGTCGAGTACGCGCTCCACGGCCGTACCGAAAGCATCGGGTTCTTCGTAAGCCAGGGCGCGGCGCGCGGCCTCGGCATAAGCCTCGCGCGCATCCTCGAGCGTGCGCAGCGGCGCGCCCGTCCCGGCGCCGATCGGCAGCTGCGCGGCGAGCCAGGCATTGAACGCATCGATCGTTTCGATGCGCAGTCGCGCCGGATGCACCTCGAGATCGATGCCGGCTTGCTGCATGCGGCGGGCCGCGGCGACGCCGAGCTCCCAGGTGCGCGGATGCATCTCCGCCGGGCGGCGGCCCTCGCCTGCGGCGTGCAAAGCCTGGGCCACGCGCTCGCGCATCTCCTCGGCCGCCCGCCGAGTGAAGGTCAACGCGAGGATGTGTTCGGGGGCATCGACCTCCGCGAGCAGGCGCAGATAGCGCTGCGTCAGCAGGCTCGTCTTGCCCGATCCCGCGGGCGCCTGCACGAGCACGCTGCCGGCATGCGACACGGCGCGCTCGCGCGCGCGCGCGTCGCCGAGCTCGTTCTGCGGTTCAAGCGGGGTCATCGAGCGCCACGCCGCTGCCCGGAATCCGACACAAGCTCTGCAATCCACAGCGTTCGCAGGCTTTGGGCGTCGGCGCGACCTGCGCCCAGCCGCGGGCGAGATCGGCGGCGAGCCGCTCGAGCCGTCGGCGCCAGAGCGCGAGCAGGTCCTGAAAATTCGCGCTGCCTTCGAGCGCGGTCGCCTCGCTGCGCGGCCCGAACACACCGGCGCGTTCGGACTCGGCGATGAAGCGGCAGTCGGAGGCGTTCACCTGCGCATACGCGACCGCGACCAGGCGATCGGCGTAAAGCATGCCGTAGAGCGGAAGCTGTGGATCGTCCGGACGCTCGCCGCCCCAATCCCGTGTCTTCGTGCCGGTCTTGTAGTCGATCAGGACGCGGGCGCCGTCGGCGAGGCGATCGATGCGGTCGATACGGCAGGAAAAATCCAGACCGGCGAGCGCCAGGACGTCACGCCCGGGCTCGAGCCTTTCGACCGTGAACGCTTCGCGCCGTCGTTCGACGTCGAGCCAACGCTGCAGCAGCGCGAGCAGCCGCGGTCGCTCGCGCGCACGCCAACGGGGCCCGGGATCCCGGTGCGCGCAAACGCGCGCGAGCGCGCGCGTGATGCCCCGTTCGAGCAGCGGCTGCAGCGCTTCGGGGGCGAGCGCCCCGAGCGCCGCCGAACTTCGTAATTCGCCCCAGACCGTTTCGAGCACGCCGTGCACGAGCTGTCCCCGCTCGCTGGCGCTGAAGCCGGGTGTGGGTCGCTCGAGGGGGTCGGCGCGCAAGCGCGTCACGGCGAAGCCGCGAAACGCGCAAAGACTCTGCGCACGCAAACTCGCGACGCCGCGCAAGGATTCGCCCGACTCGAGCGGCGGGCCGTCCTCGTCGCGCAGCAGCTCGAATGCGGGGGCCTGCGCCTGCAGCCGACGCCAGTGGGGCTGGGGCTCGGCGGCGGCGACCGACACCGGGGCTCCGAGCAGCAGCGGACTCGCGACGGCCGCACGCGCCGCGCCCGCGCTCGTGCGCGCATAACTGAAATGGAGCAGCGGGGCGCGCCTGGCCCAACGCGACTGCAACTCACGCGCGGCGTCGAGCTGCGTGTCGGCGCTCGCCGCGATCACGCCGAATTGCCGCTGCAGCGTGATCGGCACGAGCGGCACGGGCTCCGCCCGCGGCGGCCAGCGCTCCTCGGAGAGTCCGGCGACCCACAGCGCGTCGAAATCGAGCCAGGGATCGACGAGGGCGCCGCTGATCCAGATCGGAGCAATCCCAGTCTGTGCTTGGAAACTCGTGTCGCGCGCCGCGGCGACCAGCAGGCGCTCGGCCGACGGGCGCGAGCGTCTGCCATAGAGCCGATCGCCGGAGGCGAGGGTCGCACAGAGTTCGCGCAAGCGCTCCGCCGCCTGATATTCGCCGCTCGCCCAGCGGGCGCGGTGACACCAGGGACCTGCCTCGAAGGCGGCCACCCAGGTCGGCACCCAACGGCTCAAGGGATGCTCGCCTCGGAGCGCGTCGAGTACGGTCAGCGCGGCGCGCAGGCGCGCCAGTACCTCGGGCGGCTCGAGCGCCTGCTCCAGCGCGAGTCGCTCGGCGAGCGCCAGCCAGGCGGGCAGCGCTTGTTCGCTCGGCGCCCTCGACCGCAACAGGACGTCCAGTGCAGCGGCGCGTCCGGTCTCGAGCGCAGACCCCTGATATTCGGGCGCTCGCAGTCGGGCGCTGAAGCGTTCGAACGGCACGACCCCCGTGGCCAGATCCAAGAGGTCGAGCGCCGCTCGAACGCTCGCGTGTTCGGCAAGGGGCGTCCCACCCGCGAGCGCATAGGGTCTGCGGGTCTCGGTGTCCGACAGCGCGTAGGCGCGAGGCGCGAGAGTCGCTTCGAGCGCGTCGCCGAGCTCCTCGCGCCGGGCAGCCAGATCCGGCACGCAGATCCAGGCGCGGAACGGCGCTCCCGAGCCGAGGCCCCGCCCCGCCCACTCGGCCAACTCCGCGAGCTCGGCCGCGGCGCCGTCGGCCCGCAGGAGCGTGCCCCGCGCCGGTGTCTCGTGCCGGTGGGCATTGACGAGGGGCGCACCCGCATGCGTCTGCAGCCAGCGTCGCACGACGGGCGGCCAACTCGGACTTTCGATCCAGGCCAAGCGCTCCGGCGCCGCCTCGAAGCTCGCGAGCAGCGCATCGTCGGCGACGCAGCCGAGCATCTGGCAGCGGCGATCGAACCTGCGGATCCAATCCGCGAGAGCGAGGGCTTCGTCGCCCTGGTGATCGGCCAGGGCGGAGACGGGAATGCCGTGTGCGGCCATGACGCCCCGGGCGCGCCGGGCCGCCAGCGCCGCCCCGGCGGGTTCGAGGAATGCATCGGCCTGTGGGCTGTCGCGCACGACTTCGCGCCACAGTTCGCGCTCCTCGATATCGCTGAGTCCGCGCAGCCCGGCTTGCCCGCCGCTCTCTGCCTCGGCCAGGAGCTGTCGGCGTGCGTGCTGCTCGCGCAACCAGGAGCCGAACTCCCGCACACGCGGGGTGGGCCAGACGAGATCTCCCGCGTCACGGTGCGCCCGCTCCGCCGCGTCGTAAAGCAGGGCGGCGTGTTCCGCCGTGGGCGTGAGCACGGTGAGTCCGGCCCGCAGACTCGCCAGCAGCCCTGCGACGCCCGGCGTGCTCAGCGAACGATCTGCAAGGCCGGTGCGGCGCCCGTCGGCGCGACGATCGCCTGAGCGTCGAGCAGCGACTCGATGCGTTCGAACACGAGGTTCAGGACCTGCGGTTCGGGCAGATTCGTGATCCGAAAAAAGTTCGGCTCGGCGATGTTGAAGCTGACCCCGGGCGCCACCAGCACGTGCTTGTTTTCCAGCAGCTCGAGCGCGAAGCGCTCGTCGTCGAAATCCGGCAACACGTCGCGTCGCACCTCGACGAACGAGTACAGCGCGCCCATCGGTTTCGCGAGAGTCAGGTACTTGCTGCGCGCCACGCCCGCGAGGATCGTGCGCCGTGACTCGTACAAGCGCCCGCCCGGCGCCGTCAACTCGCGAATGCTCTGATATCCACCGAGTGCCGTCTGGACGGCCCATTGTCCGGCAACGTTGCTGCAGAGCCGCAGGGACGAGAGGAGCTCGAGCGCCGTCAGGTATTCACCGGCATGCTCGACGTCACCCGAGAACGAAGCCCAGCCGACCCGATAGCCGCAGGCCCGGTACACCTTGGACAAGCCGCTCATCGTGCAGCACAACGTATCGTGAACCAAGGTCGCCATGGGCACGAACTCCGCGCCATCGTAGAGTATCTGATCGTAGATCTCGTCGCAGAAGACGACCAGGCGGTGTTTCTCGGCGAGTCGCGCGATCGCCGTCAGCGTCTCGCGCGGATAGACCGCGCCGCTCGGATTGTTCGGATTGACGATCACGATCGCGCGCGTGCGACGCGTGATCAAGGCCTCGATCGCTTCCGGATCCGGGACGAATCCCGCCTCCGCGCGACACGGATAATGCACCGCCCGACCCGTGTTGAGATTCACGGCGGCCGTCCACAGCGGATAATCGGGACTCGGGATCAGCACTTCGTCGCCGCCGTTCAGCAGCGCCCGTAGGCACAGGTCGATGAGCTCGCTGACCCCGTTGCCCATGAACACCTCGTCCACGGTCACGCCGCGCACGCCTCGCTCCTGCTGCTGCATGACGACGGCCTCGCGCGCCGGAAATACGCCCTTCTGATGGACGTAACCTTCGCTGTTGCGCAGGTTCTCGATCATCGCCAGACGCATGGTCTCCGGCGTGCGAAAGCCGAACGCGGTCGGGTTGCCGATGTTCAACGAGACGATGTCGTGCCCGAGCCGCTCGAGCTCGAGGGCGCGACGCGCGAGCTTGCCGCGAATTTCATAGCGGACGTTGCCGAGCGCGTCGCTGGGGCGAACGTGTGGTCGTTTGCTCATGGGATCTCGAGAAGATGGCTTAGAATGACGCGAACCAGCCGTTGCTTTTTGAGAGTGTATAGGCTGTCCGCAAGGTGGACAAGGGTAGCGACGATCCTTAAACTAGCGCGCCGAATGTTTAGCGTAGCGCGGCATTCTCCTGTTGGAATCTCGAGGTCTCATGGAATCCACCCGCCCCATCCGTGCACTGATGCGCGGACTCGATGCATTGACGGTTTTGAATCTGCGCGACGGAGCAACGGTATCCGAGGTCGTTCAGGCGATCCGCCTGCCGCGCACGACCGTCTACCGGATTCTCGAGACCTTGTGCGACTCGGGCTTCGTCTACCGCGATCCGACCGATGATCGTTACCGACTGACCATCCTCGTCCGCGGCTTGAGCGACGGGTTCGACGACGAGGCCTGGGTCACGCAGATCGCGAAACCATTCCTCTACGAGCTGTCTCGCGAGGTCGTCTGGCCGGTCGCGATCGCCACCCTGTCCGGCACGTCGATGCTGGTGCGGGAGACGACCGACCACAGCAGCCCTCTGGCGGTCGAGCGCTATTCGGCGGGCTTCCGCGTGCCCCTGCTGACGAGCGCCACGGGCCTCGCCTACCTCGCGCACTGCCCGGCACCACAGCGCGACAGCTTGATCGAGATCCTCGCCCGCTCGAACAAGCCGTCGGAAGGCCTCACGCAGTCGCGTGAGGAACTGCAGGCGCTGCTCGATGATATTCGCGGCCGCGGCTACGCGACCGTGAACCGCCACCGGCCGGGCGCGGAAGACGTGACGATCAGCGTCCCGGTCTCGCTCGAGGAGCGGGTGCTCGCCGGGCTCACGATCCGTTACACGGCCTCGGCGCTGCCGCCCCAGGTCGCGATCGGGCGCTTCGTGCCGAAGCTGCGCGAATGCTCGAACAGAATACGCAACGTCTTTGCGCAACAGCAGGCAGAGGCGCGTCGGAAGGACGCGTCCGCCGCGGTCAATTAAGGAGTGGCAATGCAGAAGATCATGGTGTGCATCAAGCGCGTCGTCGACTACAACGTGCGTGTGCGAGTCAAACCGGATGGCAGCGGCGTCAGTCTCGACGGCGTCAAGATGAGCGTGAACCCGTTCGACGAGATCGCGCTCGAAGAGGCGCTGCGCATCAAGGAGCGCGGCGGGAATGTCGAGGTGGTCGCCGTCAGCATCGGCATCGCCGACACGCAGCAGCAGCTGCGCACGGCGCTCGCGATGGGCGCGGATCGGGCGATCCTCGTGCAGACCGACGCGGTCGTGGAACCGCTGACCGCCGCCCAGACGTTTCTCGCGCTCGCGAAGAAGGAGAACCCCGACTTGATCCTGCTCGGCAAACAGGCCATCGACGACGACGCGAATCAAACCGGGCAGATGCTGGCCGCGCTCTGGGAACGCCCACAGGCGACCTATGCGTCCAAGGTGGAGATCGCGGACGCCAAGCTCACCGTGACCCGCGAAGTGGATGCGGGCCTCGAGACGATCGAGGTGGATCTGCCCGCGGTCGTGACCGTCGACTTGCGTCTCAACGAACCGCGCTACGTGAAGCTCCCGGACATCATGAAGGCGAAGAAAAAGCCGCTCGACGTGAGCTCGCTCGAGGCGCTCGGCATCACCGCCGGCACCTATCTCAAAACGGTCAAGACCGAACCGCCCGCGCAACGGCAGAAGGGAATCATGGTCAAGGACGTGCCCGAACTGGTCGACGTACTCAAGAAAAAAGGGTTGATCTGATGTCCAAGATACTCATCATCGGCGAACACGACGGCAAGACGCTGAACCCCGCGACGCTCAAGTGCGTCACCTGCGCGACCGGGATCAGCGGTGGCGAGATCACGATTCTGCTGCTGGGCGCCGATACGGGCGCGGTCGCGGCCCAGGCCGCGGCGGTCGCGGGCGTGCACAAGGTCCTGCGGCTCGATCGCCCCGAGAATGCACATCCGCTGGCGGCGCTGTTCGCGCCGCAGATCGTCGCGGTGGCGGCCGCCTACAGCCACGTTTTCGGGCCGTCGACGAGCTTCGGCAAGGACCTGACGCCGCGCGTTGCCGCCCTGCTGGGCGTTCCGCAGGTCAGCGACCTCATGGCCGTCGAGGCGGCGTACCGCTTTCGCCGCCCGATCTACGCGGGTAACGCGATCATCACGGTCGAAGCGGATCCCGCGCGCAAACTCGTCGCCACCGTCCGCGTCGCTTCCTTCGAGGCGGCGGCCCTCGGCGGCGCAGCGAGCGTGGAGACGATCTCGGTCGATGTCGCCCTGCCCTCGCACACGCGTTACGTGGACGCGAAATCCGGCTCCACCGATCGCCCCGATCTGCAGACGGCGGCCAAGGTGATCTCCGGCGGCCGCGCGCTCGGGAGCGCCGAGAATTTCAAGATCCTGTTCAGTCTTGCCGACAAACTCGGCGCGGCCGTGGGCGCCTCGCGCGCGGCCGTGGATGCGGGCTACGCCGCCAACGAGATGCAAGTCGGCCAGACCGGCAAGATCATCTCCCCCGAGATCTACATCGCGATCGGCATCTCCGGTGCCATCCAGCATCTGACGGGCATCAAGGACGCGCGCACGATCGTGGCGATCAACAAGGATGGCGAGGCGCCGATCTTCGAGGTCGCGGACATCGGCTTGGTCGGCGACCTGTTCCAGATCGTCCCGGAGCTCGAGCGCCTGGTCTAGGGGCCTGTCTTCGCGCCGAACGCCGCGCTCTCGTCGAGCGCCGCGACGAGCAGGTCGGCGTGGTCGCGCGCGAAGCAGAGCGGAGGCCGCAACTTCAGCACGTGGCCGCCGGGCCCCTCGGTTCCGATCAGCACGCCGTGCTCGGCGGCAAGCCGGTTGACGAGGCGCCGGGCCGCGACCTTGTCCGGTGAGCCATCGGCCGACAGCACCTCCAAACCCTGCAACAGACCTGCGCCGCGCACCTGGCCGAAAGCGGCGTGGCGCGTGGCCAGATCTTCGAGCCGCGCGCGCAGGTAGGCCCCCGTCGCCTCGGCCTTGGCTTGCAGCGCCTCGCTCTCGAGCACCCGCAGCACGGCGAGCCCCGCTTCGGCGGCCACGGCATTGCCTCCGAACGTGGAAAAAAATCCGTACGCGCTTTGAAAGTTCTCGACGAGTTCTCGTCGCGTGACCACGACGCCCATCGGGAACCCGTTGCCGATGGGTTTCCCGAGCGTGACGATGTCGGGCAGGAAGCCGCGCCGTTCGAAGCCCCAAAAATGCGACCCGGAACGACCGAGGCCGTACTGCACCTCGTCGCCGACGACCAAGGCGCCAGCGGCCCTGACCCGCGTCGTGATCTCAGCGAGCCACTGCGGCGGCGGATCGAAAATTCCGCTGCTCGTGAAGGCGGAATCGAGATAGAACGCCGCCGCACCCAGTCCGCGCTGTTCGAGCGACCGCAGCGCCGCCTCGACGTCCGCGGCCGCCGCGCTCAAGGCTGCCGCTCCGGGGACGCTGGGCAGGCGCAGCTCCGCGGGTGGCGGGGTCAGGGTGACGACCCGTGGATCGATCGCCTGGCCCGCGGACGGCGTCAGGGCGGCCACCGCGTCGGTGATCCCATGGTAGGCGTGCTCCATGATGAGCGCGCCCCGACGGCCCGTGGCCTGCTGGGCGATACGCCAGGCGACGTCGTTCGCCTCGCTCCCGGAGTTGACGAAAATACAGGTGTCGAGCGGTCTTGGCAGCCGCGCGGTCAGCTGTTCCGCATACTCGAGAATACTCTCGTGCAGATAGCGGGTATGCGTCGCGAGCACCCCGACCTGGGCACGCACGGCGGCGACCACGGCGGGATGGGCATGCCCGACGTGCGGCACGTTGTTGTAGACGTCGAGGTAACGCCGCCCCGAGGCATCGTACAACCAGACGTCCTCGCCGCGCACGATGTGCAGCGGTCGGTCGTAGAACAATTCGGCACCGGCGCCGAGCACTCGCGCGCGACGTCGACGCAACCGGGCGTCGGCGCCCAGCGTGCCCGCCGCCTCGTGCCAGTCCGCGACCAGGGCCTCTTGTCCACGTCGCCGCAGCAACTCGAGGGACCGCGTTGCATGCGCGACGGCTCCGCTCAGCGCCTCGGCGCCGGCGGGGTCATGGCGGGAACGCCACTCATGGACGAGCAGGGACACGGCATGGCGTGCGCGGATCAGGCCGTACAGACTGTCGATCTCGCGGGCCTCGAGCGGGTGGATCGCGACGTAGGCCTGCAGCAGCGCCGGCAGATCGCCGAGCTCGGCGGCGCCCTGTGCGAGCAGCTCGGCCATCGACACCGCCGGTTCGAAAATCCGCGGCGCATGAATCATGTCGCCGAAATCAATGATCCCCGTCACGCGCGGCGCCAGCGGATCGACCAGCACATTGGCGCCATGGCAGTCCCCATGGATCGCCTGGCTCGGCAGAGCGCGCAAGAGCGGCAACAACTCCGCGAATTCCCGGACGACTTCCCGCACCAGGGGTCGGGCGTCGTCGTCCTGCAGATAGCCCACGAACTGCGCCAGATCCGCAAGGCGACGCACGTCCCAGACCAAGGATTGAGAAAGCGCCGGGTGAAAAAAGCCCTGCAGCGCACGAGCCAGTCCCGCCAGATTGGCGCCGAGGGCGCCAAGTCGCTCGCGATCGGCGCCGATCTCGCCGAGCAGACGACCCGGCAGATGCTCGATCAACAACGTGGCGTGCGACTCGCCGTCGTGGGTCAGCGAACCGGCGGGCGCGCCCAGGCGCGTCCCGCGCAGACGCGGTATCGGCAGATGGGGGGCCTGTTCTGCCAAGTGGCGCAGGACGCGCACTTGGCAGTCGATGGTCATCGGTTCGGCGCCGGCATCGACGACTTTGAGGACCCAGTCCTCACCGTCGGCCGACCGTACCCGAAAATTACGATCGCGTTCACCGCCCAGTGCGCTGACACGACCCTCGAGGCCGTAGAGCTCGCGCACGCACGCCTCGACCTCGGGCAGCGTCACGCCACAGGTCGAAGTGCGCAGCGCCAGCATGGCCGCGCCTGATCCTAAAGCTGGGCCAGGACGGTGTCGGCTGCGGAAACCTTGAACTCGCCCGGTGCTTCGACATTGACATGGGTCGCGACGCCGTCTTTGACGATCAGCGCGAACCGCTGCCCGCGCCGTCCCATGCCATAGCCGGTCGCATCGAGCTCGAGACCGAGCGCCCTGGCGTAATCACCGTTGCCGTCGGCCAGCATCAGAATCTGATCGCCCACCTTTCCATGCTTGCCCCAGGCGTTCATCACGAACACGTCGTTGACGGCCGTGCAGGCGATGGTGTCGACACCTTTGGCCTTGATCGCGTCGGCGAGCTCGACGTAGCCCGGCAAATGCCGGGCGTCGCAGGTGGGCGTGAACGCGCCCGGAACCGAGAACAAAACGACGGTCTTGCCGGCGAACAATTCCGCGGTGGACAATTTCTTCGGACCGTCGCCGGTCATGATCCCGAAGCTGCCCTCGGGGAGTTTATCGCCGACCTGAATCGTCATGTGCCGAGCCGCTCTGCGTACAGCAGCCACAGCTGCAGGACCTTGGGCGAGATGTTCGGCACGGTCTTCAACTGGGCGAAGGCTTTCTTCGCCTCGGGAATGTTCTTGAGCGCGTCCTGCGCCTCGCCGAGATAGACGTAGGCGTCGTCCAGGTGTTTCACGCCGCCCTTCGCCAGGCCGGCATTGATCGCCGTGATCGCATTCTGGTAGTCGCCGAAGCCGTAATAGACCTCGCCGAGCTTGACGGACAGATCGCCCGAGGCGCTCTTCGCCGCTTCGGCCGCAAATTCCGGCAAGCCCTTCTTGTCGGCATCGGCCCGCGTTTTGAGGGCGGCCTGCAGACGAGCGCTGCGATCCTTCTGGTCGGCGCCGATCGTACCGCTGGAGATGCCCTTCTCGAGCACGGCCTCCGCTTCGCCCGGCAGGGCCGGGGCATCGGCGAGCAGCTGCGCCATCTCGATGTAGTAGCCGCCCGAGCTCATGGAATTCGTGTCGTACATGATGCGGTAGATCATCAGGGTGTTGCGATCTTCCTTCTCGTCCTGAAGCTCGAAGCGCAGCAGCTTGTTCCAGTAATCGGTCTTGCCGTTGAGGCGGATCAAATCCTCGAGGGTTGCGATCGTCGCCGGCGTATCACTGGCGTCGAAGGCGCACTGCAGCTTGAACAGGAAAAAGTTTTCCTTTGGCGTCTCGCCGGCCTTGCGCGCATACGCGATGGATTTATCCGCCCAGACGATGGCGTCCTTGCAATCCTTCTGGAGGTAATAGACCTGGGTAATGATCGCGTAGGTATCGCCATTGGCGGCATCGGCGTCGATGAGCTTTTTGCCGTACTCGATCGCCTTGGGATACTGCTGCAACTGGTAGGCGATCTGGAAAATCGCCTTCTCGTAACGGGTCACTTCCTCGGCGGAGGCCGCGCCGGTCGCAATCGCCGCCTCGTAAGCTTCGCCCGCGCCCTTGATGTTATTGGTCTTGATGTAGGCGTAGGCCTTGAGCTCGTCGATCGTCTTGTGATCGAACGGGGTCAGGGGCGAGATGGCCTCGGCGGCCTCGAGATGTTTCAAGCCTTCCGCGAACTGGCCGGCCTGGAGCGCCTTCTGGCCATCGCCGACGTCCTTCGCAATCGAACGGCTGATCTGCGGGCCCTTCGTGTCGGCGGCACCGGCAAGGGGCGCCAACAGGGAGAGGGCCAAGGCGGCCGAGACCAGACCGAGACTGCCGAGGCGGGCGACCGTATTCATACCTCTGCCGCGATGGCCCATGCTGCGATGAGAATTATTGGAATGCATCATGATCGAACCTCGTTACTGTGCTCACTATCCAAGCCCTTACGTTTCGCCGCGCGTTCAACGGTCCCAATCGAACGAACGGCGCGCAACCCGGTTTGAGTGGGTTGGCGCGCCGATACGCAATCGAGGGTGACCGAGCTAGAAAAAGTCGTTGTTGACGAACCCGATCTTCTTCAGTCCGCGATGCTGCAGATCCGCCAGTGTCTGAGCCACTTTCTCGTATTTGGCGAACTTGTCGACCGTGATGTGCACCTCGGGCTGCGGCTGCTTGTCCGCCTCGGAGGCGATGTAATTCTGCAAGGTCGTCCGATCCACCGGCGTGCCGTTCCACAAGATCGTGCCGTCGAAGTCGATCGACAGATTGATGACCTCGGGCGGCGGCGGCGGCGGGTTCTGGGGCGGTTGCGGCAGCGGATTGTCGATCTTGACGGCATTCGTCGCGACCGGCAGCGTGATGATGAAAATGATCAACAGCACGAGCATGACGTCGATCAACGGCGTCATGTTGATGTCCGAATACGCCTCGCCCTCTTTGTCCCCTACGTTCATCGCCATGGTCTATAACTCCTAAGGTCCGGTGCCGAGGTGATCGGGCGTCGTGATGAAGCCCACTTTGCGGATGCCGATCGCCTGCGAAGCGGCGAGCACCTGGCCCACGTACTGGTACCGGGCATCCGCGTCTCCGCGGATTTGCACCTCGGGCTGGGGATCCTGACGGACGATGCCGCGCATCAGGTTCTTCAACTCCTCGATCGTCGCAACGGGCTTCGTGTTCCAATACCAACGCCCGTCCTTGTCCACCGCAATGGTGATGTTCTCGGGCTTGGTCACGGTCGGCAGATTGGTCGCCTTGGGCAAGGTGACCGGTACCTGGGAGACGATGACGCGGATCGTGATGATGAAAATGATCAGGAGCACCAACATCACGTCCACGAGGGGCGTGACGTTGATGTCCGACATCGCATCGGTGTCTTTCTCGCCGACTGCCATTGCCATGGTTAGTGAGACCCTTCTTGAATGATCGACTGGTCGAACTTAGCGCGCGGCGACCGCGGGCTTGCCGGCGGCGGCAACCGGCGCCTTCTCGTAGCCCAGGCCGAGCTTGGCACCCGAGATCAGGTAGGCATGCAGCTCGTGCGCGAAGTGCGTGACCCGCTCCTGCACGCCCTTGTTGCGACGTCCCAGGATGTTGTAACCCAAGACCGCCGGCACCGCGACGACGAGACCGAAGGCCGTCATGATCAAGGCTTCGCCGACGGGGCCGGCCACCTTGTCGATCGAACCCTCGCCCGCCGCGCTGATTTGAATCAGTGCGTGGTAGATGCCGATGACGGTGCCGAACAAGCCGACGAACGGCGCGGTCGCACCGACCGAGGCGAGCACGGGCAGACCGGCTTGCAGACGGCTGATGACCACGTCGGACGTGCGGGAGAGGGCTTCCGAGATCCACTCGCTCGTGTCGATCGCGCCGGCGAGCCGGGTCTTGTTGGCTTCATGATGCTCGTAGGCGAGCTTGCCGGTTTCCGCCAGGGCACGGAACGGATTGGAATCGCCCTTGAGCTTGCCGAGCGCGTCGGTGAGGCTGGTCGAGCTCCAGAACTCCTTCTCCGCTTCGCCTGCTTGGCGACGCAGGCGACCTTGGTCGAAGAACTTCGTGATCATGATGAACCATGTCAGCAAAGACATCGTGACCAGGATGAACAGGGTCGCATAAGTGACGAAATCTCCGTTAGAGATCAGCGCACCGAGACCGTAGACGTTTGTGGTTTGCTCCATTGTAGAAACTTCCTCTGCTTAGTCGGGTTTAAAAGTTGCGAAACTCAGATGAGCGATGCGCGAAACTCAGTTCCTGAGCTTCCAAGTGATCGGCACGACCGTCGTCAATTCGATCGGCTTGCCGTCTTCCGTTGCAGGAATCAATCGCTGTCCCTTGACACCCTTCAAACAGGCGTCGTCGAGGCGCGGGAAACCGGAACTCTTTTCGATCGACTCGTCGGTGATGCGTCCATCGGCCGCGACGGTCAACTTGACGTAGCAGGTGCCCTCCTCGTTCGCGCGCTTGGACGCGTCCGGGTAATAGTCCTCACCCACCTTCAACGGATGCCTCGGATCCATCTTGACGGACGTGTGCGAGTGGGCGACGGGCGCCGGTGGTGCGGGCGGCGCGGGCGCTGCGACCACGGTGTTGACGGTCGACTGGGCCACCGGCGCGTTCTCGGGCGGGGCCTGTTGGATGTCGACGAACTCAGGGGGCGGGACGTACGGCTTGAGTTCTTCGAGTTTCGGCGGCGGGGGTGGTGGCTTGTCTTCTTGCTTTGGCTTGTCGATCTCCGCGACTTCCACCGGCGGGATGACCTTGGAGATGATGTGCTGCGCAAGACCCGTGTAGAAACCGTAGCCGACGATGATGTGAATCAGAATGACGATGGCAAGTGCGAGACCGCGCTTGCCCGAGAACATTGATGGCTCTTCGTATTTATACATAAGACTTGCGAACCTATCCCCTGACTAGATACATTTAGAACCGCGCAAGTTGCGCCCTAAAAACGCGCATCGTACGCCCCAAGATTGCACGTAGCGCTTCGCTCACACACGCAGTGAATATTCAGTGCGTCGCTTCACAGTTCCCTTCGGCGAAGCAAGAGACTGACACATAAACCGCCCGAACCGCAAGAGCGTCGTGCGCGCGGAAAAGCCGCATTAGCATTGCGATCGTCGCCACGCGCGGCGCTGAGATATTAGCGATGCCGATGCAGTCGCCGAGTGTTCTCAATATCTCGATCCGACACTACATATTGCCTGCGCGAGCGAGGCATCCGTCACGTCGACGCTCACTCGAGGTCGGTGACCGCTCCAAGGCTCGCGCTGCTGACGCTTTTGGCGTATTTCGCCAACACACCGCGCCGCGCATAGGGTTTCGGGGGTACCCACAGGCGGCGGCGGCGCCGCAATTCGGTGGCGCTGAGGGCGACGCTGATCTCGCGCCGTTGCGCATCGATGGTGATCCGATCACCGGATTCGATCAGGGCGAGCGGCCCGCCGACCTGCGCTTCGGGTGACACGTGGCCGACGACGAAGCCGTGGCTGCCCCCCGAGAACCGACCATCGGTGATCAGGGCGACGTCTTTGCCGAGGCCCTTGCCCATGATCGCCCCGGTGGGACTGAGCATTTCCCGCATGCCGGGCCCTCCTCGCGGCCCTTCGTAGCGAATGACCACGACATCGCCGGCGCGCACCTTGCCCCCCAGGATGCCCTGCAGGGCCCGCTCCTCGGAATCGAACACGCGGGCCGTGCCGACGAATCGCAGTCCTTCCTTCCCGGTGATCTTCGCCACCGCACCCTCGGGGGCGAGGTTTCCGTACAGCACGACCAAATGGCTGTCCTTCTTGATGGGGTCGGCGAGCGATCTCACGATCTCCTGACCGTCCGGGTAGGGTTCGACCTCACGCAGGTTGTCGGCCAGGGTCTTGCCGGTCACGGTCAGGCAATCGCCGTGCAGCAGCCCCGCGTTCAGCAAGGTCTTCATGAGCGGCTGGATGCCGCCGATCGCGACGAGCTCCGACATCGAGAATCGCCCGCTGGGGCGCAGGTCCGCGAGCACGGGGACCCGTTTGCCGATCCGCGTGAAATCATCGAGCTTGAGCTTGAGGTTCGCCGCCGACGCGATCGCCAGCAGATGCAGCACGGCATTGGTGGAGCCGCCGAGCGCGATACTGACCGTGATCGCATTCTCGAAGGCCGCGCGCGTCATGATGCGGCTGGGACGGATCCCCAGCCGGATCAACTCGACGACCGCGGCCCCCGCGCGGGTCGAGTCGTCGAGCTTTTGCCCGGACACCGCATCCTGGGCCGAACTATTCGGGAGGCTCATGCCCAGCGCCTCGATCGCCGAGGCCATCGTGTTGGCCGTGTACATCCCGGCGCAGGAGCCGGGACCCGGGATCGCGGTGCGCTCGACGTACTTGAGCTGCTGTTCCGACACCGTACCGCGCGCATGGCCGCCGATCGCCTCGAAGACCGAAACGATGTCGCTGCGGTCGGGACCCGGACGGATCGTGCCGCCGTAGACGAAGATGGCGGGTCGATCGAGCCGTGCCAGAGCGATCAGGCACCCGGGCATGTTCTTGTCGCAGCCGCCGATCGCCACGACCCCGTCGAAGCCCTGCGCCCCCACCACCGTTTCGATCGAATCGGCGATGACCTCGCGCGAGACCAGCGAATAGCGCATCCCGGGCGTGCCCATCGAGATCCCGTCGGAGACGGTGATCGTATTGAAGGTCACTGGCTTGGCACCGGCGAGCTCCGCGCCTTCCGCCGCGCGCCGAGCCAGGACATCGATATGCACGTTGCAGGGCGTCAAATTGCTCCAGGTCGAGGCGATGCCCACCTGCGGCTTCTCGAAGTCGGCGTCGCCGAATCCGACGGCGCGCAGCATCGCCCGGCTGGGTGTCTGTTTGACGCCGTCGACGACGAGGCGGGAATAGGCGCGGGGGTCGACTGCGCGCCTGGCGGGGAGTTTTTTCTTTGGCATGACTATTGCTCGGAGGGCGGTTCGATGTGGGCGCGCAGCATAATCACGCCGTCGCGGATTGCGCAATCCCGCCGTATCGCGGCACGCGCGAACCTACGGGGCCCGACGGGTTCCATAGCGTTGTACGAGATACCGATAAACGCCGCGCACGGCCTGTGCCTCCCCACCGACGCTGCGCCCGGGCCGGTCTTTCGGGTTCCAGGCATACAGATCGATGTGCACCCACTGCGCCGTTTCGGTGACGAAGCGCTTGAGGAACAAGGCGCCGTAGATCGCGCCCGCGAACGGCGTGGAGGACATGTTGTTGAGATCGGCGATCTTGCTGCCGAGGTCCTCGTCGTATGGAGCCCAGAGCGGCATCGGCCAGAGCGGATCCTGCTCCGCCGCCGCGACGCGCGCGATGTCGGCGACGACGCCCTCGTCGTTGCCGAACAAGGCCGGCAGCTCGGGCCCGAGCGCGATCCTCGCCGCGCCCGTCAGGGTGGCGAAATCGATGATCAAATCCGGGCGTTCCGCGTCCGCCAAGGCCAGCGCGTCACAAAGGACGAGGCGGCCTTCGGCGTCCGTGTTGCCGACCTCGACGCTCAAGCCCTTGCGCGTCTTGAGCACGTCTCCCGGACGATAGGCATTGCCGCCGATGGCGTTCTCGACCGCCGGAATCAAAACGCGCAGTTCCGCGCGCAAGCCGCTGCTCATCAACAGGTCCGCGAGGGCGAGCGCCGCGGCGGCGCCGCCCATGTCTTTCTTCATGAGCGCCATGCCGGCGCCCGGTTTGAGGTCGAGACCTCCGGTATCGAAACACACTCCCTTCCCGACCAGGACGAGTTTCGGCAGCGGCCCCCCGGCGGCCGGGGACCAGCGCAATTCCAGGAGCCGCGGCGCCGAGGCGCTGGCGCGACCGACGGCGTGTATCGCGGGAAAGCCCGCGCTGAGCAAGTCCTCGCCGACCCATTCGCCGAACCCGGCGCCGGTCCGGGCCGCGAGGGCGCGCACGGCTGCGGCGAGCTCGGGCGGCCCGAAGTCTCCGGCGGGCGTGTTGATCATGTCGCGCGCGGCTGCGAGGGCGCGGGCCGCGTTGGCGACGTAGTCGCGATCCGCATTCGACGGATCTTCGAGCCTCGCGGGCGCTTCCGGTCTCGGTCGTTTGTAACGCTCGTAGCGGTAGGCGGCATAAGCGAAGCCGAGGGCAATCGCGGTCGCCTCGGCGTCGGCGAACGCCTGCGTCAGACGGAAGCGGCGCGCGGGCAGCCGCTCGGCGACGCCGGCGGCATGCCACAGCGACACCGGGCCCTGGCGCCGGCCGAGACCGCCGAGCGCCGATGACAAGGCGCCGTCCGCATCGGGGATCAGAGCGACGCGATGACGCTCGCCCTTGAAGTTCTGCTCCTGCGCCCAGCGACGCACGGGCGGTGATTGTGTGTCGAGCCAAGCCTCCACTTCGTCCTCGTGCAACAGGGACAACGGAATCGCGGAACTCGGATCGGACATCATGCGAACAAACCTCGTGTACACCCGCGGAAGGGATCGCCGCCATTTTGGCGCACCCGTGAACGGCATGGGTTACGGATCGTCGACGGCGCCCGGGCCTTGCATCATAGGGGATTATGTGGTGCTATTTGCGGCTAGGTTCAGGGTTCTCAACGCGATCAGTCTTTCACAACAATTCCCGTCCACCATTCCCTTCATTTCATTCGCGAATCGAATTCGCCAGGGTTCATCGAGGAGATCAGCATGCGTTTGTACTCGCAAAAAGATGTCGACCATAAAGCATTGAAGGGTGCGCGCATCGCTGTGCTCGGTTATGGCAGCCAGGGCCGCGCGCACGCGCTCAATCTGCACGACAGCGGGTACGACGTCGTCGTCGGCGTACGCAAGGGCGACAGTTGGAACAAGGCCAAGAAGGACGGCTTGAGCGTCATGGAACCGGCCGCCGCGATCAAGGGCGCGCAGCTCGCCGCGATGCTGGTCCCGGATCTGACGCAGAAAGCCCTCTATGAGGAGCTGAAGCTCGGGTTCGAAAAAGGCGCGACGCTGTTGTTCGCGCACGGCTTCAACATTCACTTCGGTCAGATCAAGCCGCGCAAGGATCTGGACGTGGTCTTGATCGCGCCCAAAGGCCCGGGCGACCTCGTGCGCCGTCAGTATCAGCAAGGCAGGGGCGTTCCCGCGCTGATCGCGGTCGCGCAAAACGCGTCGAAGAAGGCCAAGAAGAAGGCCCTCGCCTATGCCGACGGCATCGGCGCGACGCGCGGCGGCGTGCTCGAGACGACCTTCGCCGAGGAGACGGAGACGGATTTGTTCGGGGAGCAGGCGGTGCTCTGCGGCGGAGCGACGGAACTCGTCGTGCGCGGCTACGAGACCTTGGTGGAAGCGGGCTATCAGCCCGCGGTCGCCTACTACGAGTGTCTGCACGAGCTGAAGCTGATCGTCGATCTGCTGCACGAGGGCGGCATCACGAAGATGCACCGCTTCATCAGCGAGACCGCCAAATACGGTGATCTGACGCGCGGTCCCCGCATCGTCAACAAGGCGACAAAGAAAGAGATGAAGAAGATCCTCACCGAGATCCAGCAGGGCAAGTTCGCCCGTCAGTGGATCGCGGAGAACAAGAACGGCCGGCGCAAGTACAGCAAGCTGCTCAAGGCGGATTTGAACCACTCGATCGAGAAGATCGGCACCAAGCTGCGGGCTCGGATGCCGTGGTTGGAGTCGGGCCAGGCGTAAGCCTGGGAGCCTGATCGGGGGTGCGGGTCGCGGCACCCCTTTCGCTCAACGAGGAGGCGCGAAATGACAGCCCGTACGATGTTCGAGAAGGTCTGGACGGCGCACGAGGTCGTGCCCGAAACTCCCGACACACCGGCGGTGCTCTATATCGACCTGCACCTCATTCATGAGGTCACTTCGCCCCAGGCATTCGCGATGCTCGCGGCGAGCGGCCTGCGGGTGCGCCGCCCGGACCGCACGCTCGCGACGCTCGATCACTCGACGCCGACCAGCACCGAACAAATCTTCGGCAACGTCCCGATCCGGGTCGATGCGGCGGCCAAACAGGTGCAGACGCTCGAGAAGAACGCCGCCGACTTCGGCGTCGAATTGTTCGGACTGCGGGATGCCCGGCGCGGCGTCGTGCACGTCATCAGCCCCGAACTGGGAGCCACTCAGCCCGGCATGACGATCGTCTGCGGTGACAGCCACACGAGCACGCATGGCGCATTCGGCTCCCTCGCCTTCGGCATCGGCAGCACCGAAGTGGGTCACGTCTTCGCGACCCAGTGCCTGCTGCAGCGCAAGCCCAAGACCTTCGCCGTCAACGTCGAAGGCCGTCTCGCGCACGGCGTCACCGCCAAGGACCTGATCCTGGCGATCATCGGCCGGATCGGGGTCTCGGGTGGCACGGGTTACGTGCTCGAGTACCGGGGATCGACGATCCGCGCACTCTCCATGGAAGAGCGCATGACGATTTGCAACATGTCGATCGAGGCCGGCGCCCGCGCCGGTATGATCGCGCCGGACGACACGACGTTTTCGTATTTGTCCGGCCGCCCCCGCGCGCCGCACGGCGCGGCCTGGGACGAGGCGGTGGCCCGCTGGCGCGGACTGGCGAGCGAGTCCGGCGCAGCGTTCGACGCATCGGTCGACATCGACGCCTCGGCACTCGAGCCCATGATCACCTATGGCACGAACCCGGGCATGGTCGTCGCCATCAACGCCGCGATCCCGAGCAAGGCCGATGATCCGATCGACCAGAAAGCCCTGGCCTACATGGGATTTCACGGCGGCGAGAGGATGCTCGGCAAGCCGGTCGACGTCGTCTTCATCGGCAGCTGCACCAACGGACGGCTCGAGGATCTTCAGGCGGCCGCCCGGATCCTGCGCGGCCGCAAAGTCGCCAAGGGGGTGCACCTCTTGATCGTCCCGGGATCCCAGCAAGTCAAGCGCGAAGCGGAAGCGGCGGGCCTTGCGGACATCTTCAAGGCGGCCGGCGCCGATTGGCGCGAGTCCGGATGTTCGATGTGTCTCGGCATGAACGGCGACACCGTCGCGGCCGGCCAATACGCGGTGAGCACGAGCAATCGCAATTTCGAGGGCCGACAGGGCGTGGGCGCGCGCACGCTGCTCGCGAGTCCTTACACCGCGGCGGCGAGCGCCGTGTTCGGCAAGATTTCCGACCCCCGCCCCTTGCTGTAAGCGAGCATTCGCATGGAACCGATCACCACGCTGCACTCGACCACGGTCGTATTGGCCTCGACGAACATCGACACCGATCAGATCATTCCGGCGCGTTTTCTCACCGTCACGACCAAGCTTGGCCTGGGCAAGTCCTTGTTCGCGGACTGGCGCTACTTGAGCGACGGGCGGCCGAATCCGGACTTCGTCCTGAACCAGCCGGCGGCCGCGGGCAGCCGCATCCTCGTCGCCGGCCATAATTTTGGTTGTGGTTCGTCGCGGGAACACGCCCCGTGGGCACTGGTCGACTACGGCTTCCGCGCGGTGGTGAGCACTGCGATCGCGGACATCTTCTCCAGCAACGCCCTGAAGAACGGTCTGCTGCCGATCGTGGTCGATAGCGCGACCCATGGCTGGTTGCTGGAGCATCCGGGCGCGGCCGTCACGGTGGACCTCGCCGCCTGCCGGCTCCTGCTTCCCACGGGTGCGAGCGTGAGCTTTCCGATCGAGGCCTTTGCACGGCACTGCCTCCTGCATGGGCTCGACGATCTCGGGTATCTGCAAAGCAAGCTCGACGCGATCACCCGCTACGAATCCGCCCGCGGCGGCTGAGGCCCTTCTCATGCACGCATTGATCACCGTATTGCCCGGCGATGGCATCGGCCCGGAAATCACCGAGCAAGCCGTGCGCGCACTCGACGCCGTCGGCGCGCGGTTCGGACACCGGTTCGAGTTCGAATCGGCCTTGCTCGGCGGCGCGGCGATCGACGCCACGGGCGAGGCCATGCCCGCGGCCACGCTGGCCGCGTGCCAGCGCGCCGATGGCGTCCTGCTGGGCGCGGTCGGCGGCCCCAAATGGTCGCACCCCGACGCGAAGGTGCGACCCGAACAAGGCCTGCTGCAGATTCGCAAGGCCCTGGGGCTGTTCGCGAACCTGCGGCCCGTCGTGCCCCACCCTGCCGTGCTGGACGCCTCCCCGATCAAAGCGGAACTGCTGCACGGCGTCGACATCATGGTCGTGCGCGAACTGACGGGCGGCATCTATTTCGGGGACAAGCAGCGGACGGCGACCGAAGCCGTCGACGTCTGTCGTTACAGCGTCGGCGAGGTCGAACGCGTCGTGCGGCTGGCCGCGCAACTCGCCCGCGGGCGCCGCGGCAAACTCACGTCCGTCGACAAGGCGAACGTGCTCGAGACCTCGCGCCTGTGGCGATCGGTCGTCGATCGCATCCTGCCGGCAGAATTCCCCGGCCTCGCGTTCGAGCACATGCTCGTCGATGCGGCCGCGATGCATTTGATCCGCAGTCCGCGCGACTTCGACGTCATCGTGACCGAGAACATGTTCGGTGACATCCTGACCGACGAAGCCTCGATGCTGGCCGGGTCCCTGGGGATGTTGCCATCGGCTTCGCTGGGTGCGACGCAGCGGGGCGGCTTGTTCGAGCCCATTCATGGCTCCGCCCCCGACATCGCGGGTCGAGGCATCGCCAATCCCTATGCGACGATCCTCAGCGCCGCGATGCTGCTCCGCTACGCGCTGCAGCTGCCCCTCGAGGCCGCGGCCCTCGAGAGCGCCGTCTCGGCGGCGATCGTGGCCGGCGCCCGGCCCCAAGATTTGCTCCCCCGCGGCACGCCGGGAATCACGACGCGCGCCGCCGGCGACGCCGTGCTTGCCGAGCTCGCCCGCGCCGA